>Ga0070741_10002459_pt1 | contig 49670 bp, 31 predicted proteins | sample Coa_R1_4_FD_66440 | JGI IMG/M metagenome (GOLD analysis project Ga0070741, IMG submission 66440) | Surface soil microbial communities from Centralia Pennsylvania, which are recovering from an underground coalmine fire - Coalmine... | ecosystem: Environmental > Terrestrial > Soil > Unclassified ... | reverse complement strand
CGAGAGGCGCTTCAGGATCTGCTTCTGCTCGCGGGTCGCCGGCGCATCGACGCGCTCGAACGCCGGCTCGCCAAACTCCCGCGTCAGATTACGATACAGATCGCCGGGGTCTCGGCCCTCGCGCGCGGTCATCTCCGCTGCGAGCAGGCAGGGAATGATGCCGTCCTTGTCGGTGCTCCAGGGACCACTGGCCAGGCAGATGAAGGAGGCACCCGCGCTCTCCTCGCCACCGAAGCCGAGCGAGCCATCGCTGAGGCCGCTCACGAACCACTTGAATCCGACCGGTACTTCGTACAGCCGCCGCCCGAGCCGGCTCGTGACCCGATCGATCATGCCGCTGCTCACGACAGTCTTGCCCACTCCCGCTGCCGCGGGCCATCGCGGCCGGTTCCGGAACAGATAGTCGATCGAGACGGCGAGATAGTGATTCGGCGGCAGCAGGCCGGCGCTGCGCGTCACGATGCCGTGGCGGTCATGGTCGGTATCGCAGGCGAAGGCGATATCGTAGCGGTCCTTGAGATGGATGAGGCTCTGCATGGCATAGGGCGAGGACGGATCCATGCGGATGCGGCCGTCCCAGTCCACCGTCATGAAGCGGAACGTCGGGTCGACCGCAGTGTTGAGCACGTTCAGCTTAAGACGATATCGGTCCGCAATCGCAGCCCAGTAGTGCACGCCGGCGCCACCCAACGGATCGACGCCAACGTTCACTTGCGAGGCCCGGATCGGATCCAGGTCAATCACCTGCGCGAGGTCATCGACATAGCGGTTGAGGAAATCGTAGCGGTGGGTGGTTGCGGCCCGCAGCGCCTGCTCGTAACCGATCCGCTTCACACCCTGCAGGCCGGCCCCGAGGAGCTCGTTTGCGCGAGTCTCGATCCAGCCTGTCACGTCCTTGTCGGCCGGTCCGCCGTTCGGCGGGTTGTACTTGAAGCCGCCATCCGGCGGGGGATTGTGCGAAGGCGTGACCACAATGCCGTCGGCCAGCCCGCTCTGCCGCCCGTGATTGTAGGTGAGTATCGCGTGCGAGAGCGCCGGTGTCGGGGTGTATTCGTCGCGCTCGGACAGCATGACCTCGACGCCGTTCGCCGCCAGAACTTCCAGCGCACTGACGCTTGCAGGAACCGACAGCGCGTGAGTGTCGATGCCGAGATACAGAGGACCATCGATGCCGCGCCCGCGGCGGTATTCGCAGATCCCCTGACTGATGGCGAGCACATGCCACTCGTTGAAGCCTCGCTCCAGGGCGCTGCCGCGGTGCCCGGAGGTTCCGAATGCGACGCGCTGAGCCGGGATGGCGACATCCGGCTGCAGAGCGAAGTAGGCGGTGACCAGGCGCGGCACGTCGGTCAGCATGTCGGGCGTGGCGGGCTTGCCCGCCAGGGGATTCACTTGGGGGCTGCTCATGTTGCTCCAGACAGCTCGGCGAGGGTGTGGGCGCGGAGATCCGCGATGCACTCGAGGGTCACGTCCGCGGGCGGGTAGATACTGATGTTGGCTATGTCCAGTGCGTAATGTCCCTGACGCACGAACACGGTGGTGAGCTTCGTGCCCCAGATCTTCTTCATTGCCGTCAGGATCCGCAGTTTATCGTCCACCATCACGTAGTGTCGCGCCGGATAACGTCGCTCGACGGAGTCGAGCATCTGCTCTTTGTGCAGGTAGATCATCACGCGGTCCTCGACCGCAGCCCAGAGACCTGAGCGCTCGACCTTGCGCGGCTGGAAGACCACATCGCCATCGGACAGCAACGCGACCGGCCCGCTGCGGCCGCAGTGCGCCAGCGTGCTCAGCGCATCAGGGTACAGCCGGCTGGCAAAGGGGTAGTCGATGAGAAAGGCGGACATCCGCAGCAGCTGCATGTCATCCGGATCCTCTTCCCGATACCGCTGCAGGGCACCCAGGTAATCGGCGTAACCGAGCTCGGACCTGAGTGTCTCGAACAACGCCCAGTAGCGCTCGCGTGCGGCACGCCCGAACTCGCTCTCCAGATGGTCGCCGAGATCCGCCTGCACGGCATCGTTGTCCAGCAACGTGTTATCTACGTCAAAGAGGAATACGATGTCTTCACGGGCATCCGGCATGGGATTCGTCCTGTGTTGTGAACCAATCGCGGTCTCTTGCGTTAGTGCCAAAAGGGTTCAAACGAATGGCGCCCCAGTGTGGCGACCGTCGGGAGTGCATATGCGTCAGGCTGGATTTCGCGTCGCGAAACTCGTAGCAATTTTTGTGCTGGGAATCTCGCTCGGCGGATGCATCGTCGCTGCCGGTCCTCCCAATGAATACTATGTCGGGGGCCCGGTGGACGTCGCGCCGCCTCCACCGCGCGTCGAGGAATACGGTGCTCCGCCGTACCCTGGCTACATCTGGCTGGGTGGGTACTGGAACTGGGTCGGAGGCCGTCACGAGTGGGTTTCGGGACACTGGGAGCGCCCGCATCCGCATGAGCGCTGGGTTTCCCATCACTGGGTGCATCAGCGTGATGGATGGCATCTCGCACGGGGTCACTGGGAGCGACGTTGATCTTCCAGCCGGGCGACCGCGACCCGGTTTGCGGCATAATCCCTGACTGCGCAGTTCGCGGTGTTGCCTCCGATGAGCAGTCTACGTCCCGGGCGCGCGTCGCAACGCGGCGCGAGGCAGGCCCAGGTGTTCGTGCTGTGTCTTGCATTCAGCAGCGCTCTAGCGGCCGCCACGCTCGACGTCCGCGTGCTCGCTACTCATTCTGGGGATCCGCCCGCGGCACAGGTAGTCAGAGGATCCCTCGACTCAGGGTTCACTTCCGCAGGGTACGCTGAGCTGGCGGCGCGAGGCACGCCTTTCTGGCTGCGGCTCCAGCCTGCCGCGGCCATAGACGGCGGCTCGGTCCCGGTACTGACTGTTCACACAGGCCGGCTCACGCAAGTTCGGGTCTATGCTGCGGCCAGCAGCCGCACCGATGGCACCGGTGACGGCCAGGATGTGGGCTCGGAGCTGCCGCGAGCGGCCCGGTTACCGGGGTTTGGCGGTGCACAGGAAGTGGTCTTCGTGCTGCCGGCCGCCGCGGCTTCCGGACGCCAGGCACTGTATGCCCGCATAGTCCCCGCGGTGCGCGGATCCGAGCTGCCGCGCATCTCTCTCGCCTCGCTCGAGGAGGTGCTCAGAGCCGGGACCACCCGTGCGCGGATGATCGCGCTCGCCTTCGGCGCGCTCATGGCGATGTCGATCGCGGCGCTGCTCATCTGGCTGGTGCTGGGTGAAAAGCTGTTCATCCTCTACGCGGCGCTCTTCTCGCTGCAAGCGCTCTATGTCGTCTATCTGTCGGGACAGGGCTTCGAATGGCCCCTGCTCTCCTTCGCGCTGCCGCTGAGCTCGCATGCGTGGAACGTACCGGTGGCACTCGGCGGCGCGGCAGCGTGTCTGTTCACGCGTGAGCTAGCCGATCTCCGGCGCTTCTCGCCTCGCGTTTACACCATCTTTGGCTGGCTCGCCTGGGCATTCGTGGCCCTGACGTTCGCCAACCTGCTGAAGCTCATCGGGTGGGGTCTGATCGTCAATGCCGCCGGCAATGCACTGTTTCTCGCCAGCGCGACGTTCACGCTGATCGTGCTTTTTGTGGCGTGGCGTCGCGGGAGCCGGGCAGCGGGCTGGTTCTTTCTGGCCTGGGCGCTGCTGGAGGCCTTCACGATCGCGACGACCGCAACACTGCTGCTCAAAGGTGATGACGATGGCCGTCTACTGTACGTCGGCCTGCCCTTGTCCATGGTCGCCGCCGCCCTCCTGGTCGCCCTGGGGCTCGCAGACAGACTGCGGGAGCAGCGCCTCGCTCTCAGCGAGGCCGAGCGGCGCGCACAAACCGACTCCTTGACCGGTGTCCTCAACCGGCGCTCGTTCCTCGAGCGCCTCGATGCCGCCTGCCTGCGCGCCCGCGCACGCGGTCTTCCCATCTCGCTGCTCTTCATCGATCTCGATCACTTCAAGCAGATCAATGATTCGCGCGGCCATGCAGCCGGCGATGCCTGTCTGACCTCGATCATCGCGCCCATCCAGGCCGAGCTGCGTCAGTCCGATGTCATCGGCCGCTACGGCGGTGAAGAGTTCGTCGTGATCCTGAGCAGCGCGGATGCCGCGGCCGCGTATCCGATCGCCGAGCGGATTCTCGCGCGAGTGGCTGGCGTGCGCGTTGAGGGATTCGGTGAGCCAATCAGTCTGACCTGCAGCATCGGAGTGGCGACGAGCGACTCACCCGGAGCCTGGGGCGAAAATCTCATCGCGCGTGCCGATGCCGCGGTGTATGTCGCGAAGCGATCGGGTCGAAATCGCGTCGAGGTCGCTCTGCTGGCGGCTTGAGCGAGCCGCCGGAGCTCTCATTTCGCGTCATGGAAAATCACGCCGGCTGAATACCGCTCGCCGCTTCGGACTCGGCTCACGCCATGGCGGTGTTTGACCCGGTAGATCCCTCTCACACCTTGGACCGGCCGCTGGTTGACGGCGAAGATCACCGCATCGCCGCGCTGAAGCGCAATGACTTCCACGCGCGATTGCATGCGCGGCCGCTGCTCCGTCAACACGAACTCTGCACCCGTGAAATCCTTGCCGGGCTCCGACAGCAGAATGGTCAGCTGCAGCGGAAAGCAATGCTCGCCGTACAGGTCCTGGTGCAGGCAGTTGTAATCACCCGGCTGATAACGCAGCAGGAGCGGCGTCGGCCGCGGCTGACCTGCTTTGTGGCAACGCGCCAGGAAGGGCTCGAGTGTCGCCGGATACCGCGAACCGATCGCCATCTTCTCATTCCAGCGGTTGGCGATCGGAGCGAGCGAGGGGTACAGCTGCGCGCGCAGCTCCGCGATGAGCGGCGGCAACGGATACCGAAAGTACTGGTACTCGCCGCGTCCGAAGCCGTGGCGGCTCATCACCACCCGGCTGCGAAAGTGCCGCTCATCGGCATAAAGCGCTGCCAGCGCGCGGCACTCGCTCGCGCCGAGCAGGCCGTCGATTCTCGCCGCGCCGCAGCTGTCCAGCTCGGTGCCGATCCGCTGCCAATCGATCTCCGCGAGCCGGTGTTCTTTCTTCCCCATAGCGGCCCGAGGATGCCCTGGATGGGCGCTGCACGCATTCCGATTCGTGCGCTCGCGCTGAGCAAACCGGAGCGTGGCTGTTGCGTGAGGACCCCTCGCGGCTAAGATGGAGAACCCAGCGCGGAGGCAGGCAAGTGGTGAACGAAGTCAGCGCAGGCGAAGCAACTCCGCAGGTGCATCTGCTCTCCAATGGCCGCTATCACCTGATGCTCACGGGCGCCGGCTCCGGCTACAGCCGCTGGCGCGATCTCGGAGTGACACGCTGGCGGGAAGATACGACGCGCGATGACTGGGGCGCCTATTTTTTCCTGCGTGATCTGCACAACGGCGCGGTGTGGTCGGCAACCGAGCAACCCTGCGGGAGCGCAGCGGGCGGCGGTACGGTGACCTTCAGCGAGTCCAGGGCGGAAATCTCCCGCCCGGATCACGGGCTCTCGACCACCCTCGAAATCCTCGTCTCACCCGAGCACGATGCCGAGGCCCGGCGCCTGTCGATCACCAACAGCGGCGATCGCAGCCGCGAGCTGGAGATCACCTCCTACGCCGAGCTGATGTTGGCGCCGCCCGCGGCCGATGCCGGCCACCCGGCCTTTCTCAAGCTCTTCGTGCAGACCGAGCGCGTACGCTACCCCGATGCCATCCTGGCCACCCGACGCAACCGTTCCCCGGACGAGCCTCATATCTGGGCCGCTCATCACGCCACCGTGGAAGGCGCGCTGCTGAGCGAGCCGGAAGTGGAGACCGACCGCGCCCGGTTTTTGGGGCGCGGACACGAGGTCGGCGAGGCGAGCGCCATCGTGGATGGGAGGCCGCTCTCCAACACCGTCGGCACCGTCATCGACGCGGTGTTTGCGCTTCGCTACCGCATTCGGGTTGGCGCCGGCGAGACCGCGCGACTGTGTTATTGGACGAGTGTTGCAGCTTCGCGCGATGAGGTGCTCAACCTGGTCAAGCGACAGCGGGAAGCAGGCTCTTTCGCGCGCGCGGATGAGGGAGCGCGCAAACAGGCGCAGAGAGATCTGCAAGAGCGGCAGCTGGCGCCGGAAACGGCAGCTCTGTTTCGACGACTGGCTGGCCATCTGCTGTACGCAAACGGCGCAATGCGCGCACCCCCAGAAGTCATCCGCGCAGGCAGCGGCCCCCCGGGCGCGCTCTGGGCGCAGGGCATCTCCGGAGATCTGCCGTTGTTGCTGCTGCAGCTCGATGCGATCGAGCAGCTCCCGATGCTGCGCCAGTTTCTGCAGGCTCATGAGTACTGGCGAGCGCGGGGTCTGGGCGTGGATCTCGTCATCCTGAGCACGCAGAGCTCGCCCGGCACGCAGCTGCCAGCCGCAGTAAAGGCGGAAATGGAAGGAAGGCCGAAGCATGATCCAGCCGAGGGCACTGGAATTCGCGGCTCGGTGATCTCCCTTGGCGCCGACAAGATCCCCGCGCAGACGTGCGCGCTGCTCCGATCAGCGGCGCGAGTCGTGATCGATCCCGGGCGTGGGAGCCTCGCGGAGCAGCTCGGCAGGGCCTCTGCACGGGCGCCGAGCGGTGTGCCGCGAGCTCAAGATGGGGGGCTGTCTCAAAGAAGGCCACCGGCGCAACGCGCCCAACCCCCGCAGCAGAGCGATCTCGAATTCTTCAACGGTCTCGGGGGATTCGCGGCCGACGGCCGCGAATACGTGACGATCCTCGCGCCCGGGGAAGCGACCCCGGCCCCCTGGGTGAACGTGGTCACCAATCCGCATTTCGGCTTTCAGGTGAGCGCCGATGGCGGCGGCTTCACCTGGTCGCGCAACAGCCGCGAGCATACGCTCACCCCCTGGTCGAACGATCCGGTCGTCGATCGGCCTGGTGAAGTGTTGTATCTGCGCGATGAGGAAAGCGGTGAGCTCTGGAGCGCCACCGCATCGCCTGCGGGACATGCCGCCGCCACGTACACCGCCCGGCACGGACAGGGCTACAGTCGTTTCGAGCACTCGGTCGAGGACCTTGCGGTGGATCTGCTGATGTTTGTCAGCATGGCCGATCCGGTCAAGATCTCCCGGCTCAGGATCCGCAACGACTCGCAGCGCGCACGCAAGCTCTCCGTGACCGCCTATGCGGAGTGGGTGCTCGGCTCCTCACGCGGCGCTGCGGCGCCGTTCATTCTGACCGATCTCGATTCGGACACCGGCGCGCTGTTTGCCCGCAACCCCTGGGATGGGACCTTCGGCTCGCGGGTCGCCTTCGCAGATCTTGCCGGCAGACAGCTCCGGTGGAGCGCCGACCGAAGCGAGTTTCTCGGCCGCCACGGAACGCTGCGCAGACCCGCGGCGCTCGCGGGCCGAGCGGAACTTTCGGGACGCGTGGGCGCCGGTCTCGATCCATGCTGCGCGCTGCAAACCTCCTGCCTGCTTCGGCCGGGCGAAACCGTGGAGACGGTATTCTTCCTCGGGGACGCGGAGGATGCTTCCGCCGCGCGCACCCTGCTGACTCGAGTTCGAAAGACCGATCTGGAGTCGCTCTTCCAACAGGTGGTGAGCCAGTGGGATGAGCTGCTCGGCACCGTGCAGGTCAAAACGCCCGATCGGGCGCTGGATATCATCCTCAACCGGTGGATGCTGTATCAGGCCATCGCCTGCCGGATCTGGGCGCGCACGGCTTTCTATCAAGCGAGCGGCGCCTACGGTTTCCGCGACCAGCTTCAGGACAGCATGGCGGTCATCGTCACGCGGCCGGATCTCACTCGCGAGCATCTGCTGCGCGCAGCGGGACGACAGTTTCCCGAAGGCGACCTGCAGCATTGGTGGCTCGTGCCCCTCGGCCAAGGTGTGCGGACTCGCATTGCCGATGACACGGTCTGGCTCGCCTATTGCGCGCACCACTACATCGAGACGACGGGCGATGTGGCCGTGCTCGATGAGCCCATTCCGTTTCTCTCCGGCCCCACGCTCAAGGCCGGACAGCACGATGCGTTTTTTCAGCCGGAGCGCTCGGCGCAGAGCGCTTCGCTGTTCGAGCATTGCGCCCGTGCTCTGGATCACAGCCTGAAGGTAGGGGAGCATGGCCTGCCGTTGTTCGGTACCGGAGACTGGAATGACGGCATGAACCGCGTCGGCGAGGCCGGTCGGGGCGAGAGTGTCTGGCTCGGTTGGTTCCTGCAGTACGCGTTGACCTCGTTCGCCCCCCTGGCAGCTGCACGCGGGGAGACTGCCCGAGCGCAGAAATGGCGGGCGCATGCGGCGGCCGTGCAGAAAGCGCTGGAGCTCGCCTGGGATGGCGAATGGTACCGGCGCGGTTATTTCGACGATGGCACGCCGCTCGGCTCCGCCACCAGTCCCGAGTGCCGGATAGACTCGATCGCCCAGTCGTGGAGTGTGATGTCAGGGGCCGCTGATCCGGCTCGGGCGCGGCGCGCAATGGCCAGTGTCGAAGAGCAACTCGTGCGGCCCGATCCGGGCCTGGTGCTGCTGTTCACGCCGCCGTTCGATCGTATTCCGCTCGATCCCGGCTACATCAAGGGCTACCCGCCCGGAATCCGCGAGAACGGGGGCCAGTACACCCATGCCGCGACCTGGTCCGTGGTCGCACAGGCCATGCTCGGCGATGGCGGGAAAGCCGCCCACTGGTTTTCGCTGTTGAATCCGATCCACCATGCGCGCTCGCCGGCCGATGTCGAGACGTACAAGGTCGAGCCGTACGTGGTCGCCGCGGATATCTATTCGGTCCCGCCGCATGAGGGTCGCGGCGGCTGGACGTGGTACACGGGCTCTGCCGGCTGGATGTACCGCGCGGGTCTCGAGTGGATCCTCGGCCTGCGGCTGCAGGCGGGCAGACTGCTGCTGCAGCCGTGCATTCCGCCCACCTGGCGAGGCTTCGAGATGAGCTATCGGCACGGCTCGACCCTCTATCGGATCGCAGTGGAAAACCCCAAGGGTGTCAGCCGCGGCATCAGCCGAGTGGAGCTGGACGGACAGGCCGTGGCTCACGCCGCGGATGGACTCGCACTCGCCGACGACGGTACCCCTCACCGCATTCGGGTCATCCTGGGGTCGGGGTGACAGAGAGCCCGCGGGGCTCTCAAGCAACCTGCTATCTTGCCTCGATCCGTTCCGGCTCCGAGTTTCGCACATGGCGCACGGTGCGTCCGTCGCAGTCTTCCTCGCACAAATCATCACATTGCTCGTGTGCGGGCGATTCTTCGGAGAGCTCATGCAGCGCATCGGCCAGCCGCCGGTCATGGGGCAGCTGATCGGCGGCATCCTGCTCGGTCCCTCGGTGCTGGGCATGATCAGTCCAGCCCTGTGGCACAGCCTTTTCCCGCCGGGTGCCGCCCAGCACGCGATGCTCGATGCCATCGCTCAGCTGGGCATCCTGCTGCTGCTGCTCGTCACCGGAATGGAGACGGATCTGTCGGTGTTTCGGGATGCGCGCCGGACGGCGATCAGCATTTCCCTCACCGGCATCCTCGTGCCTTTTATCTGTGGCGTGATTCTCGGCTCGCTGGTACCGGATTCCATCCTGCCCGCGAATGGGCAGCGGCTGATCACCACCCTGTTTCTTGGTACGGCACTCTCGATTTCCTCCGTCAAGATCGTCGCCCTGGTGGTGCGCGAGCTGGGCTTTCTGCGCCGGACCGTCGGCCAGGTGATCGTCGCGGCGGCGATCATCGACGACACGATCGGCTGGATCATCATGTCGGTGATCTTCGGTCTCGCTCTGCACGGCTCCATCGACCTTGCGACCCTTTCGCGCAGCGTGCTCGGCACCGCGCTGTTTCTGGTGGTGAGCTTCACTGTCGGGCGCCGTCTGGTCTTCATGCTGATCCGCTGGGCGAACGATCACATCCAGAGCGAGCTTCCCGTCATTGCCGTGATCCTGGCGGTCACGGGCCTCATGGCGCTGCTGACCAGCGCGATCGGCGTGCATCTGGTACTGGGTGCGTTCGTCGCGGGGATTCTCATCGGCCAGTCGCCCATCCTGACGCGCCACATCGGCGAGCAGCTCCGCGGGCTGATCATCGCGCTCTTCATGCCGGTATTCTTCGGCCTGGCCGGCCTCACGACGGACGTATCCACGCTCGCGCGATCGGACATGTTGCTGCTCACGGCCGGGATGATCGTGCTCGCCAGCATCGGCAAATTCACCGGCGCCTTCCTCGGGGGGCGCATCGGCGGCCTCACCTACACCGAGTCCCTGGCGGTCGGTTGCGGGATGAACGCGCGGGGCTCGACCGAGGTCATCGTTGCCTCGGTGGGACTCTCGATCGGCGCACTGAACCAGAGTCTGTTCACAGCCATCGTCGCCATGGCCATCATCACCACCATGTCGATGCCGCCGCTGTTGAAGTGGGCATTGCAGCGCATTCCCATGAGCCCGGAGGAGCGGGCGCGCCTCGAGCGCGAGGAGTTCGAGGCGCAGGGCTTCGTCAAGCACATCGAGCGGCTGCTCGTGGCGGTGGATGACAGCCCGAGCGGCAAGCTGGCCTCCCGCCTGGTGGGCTTGCTGGCCGGCGTACGGGGCATTCCCACCACGGTTCTGCACTTCGATAACGAGAGCGCCGAGCGCAGCGCGGACAACCGAGCCCATGTCAAGCAGAGCGCGGCCGCAATCAAGGCAGACGCCGTGGCCGCAGATGAGTCCGCCAATCCGAAGTCGCCGGCGACGGTCGAGATCACCACCCGCGCCGGCGAGTCAGCCGCCTCGGCCGAGACGATCGCTGCGGAGGCCCGCAAAGGCTATGGGTTGTTGTTCATCGGACGTGAGCCTGTCGCGCAGACTAACACCTTCGAGCCGCAGATCACCCGCAGCGCGGTCGAATTCGCCGGAGCATTCGCCGTCACGATCTCGCGTCACGGGCGCCGACGTAATCCGCTGTCCGATCCCTTGCGCATCCTCGTGCCGGTCAGCGGTACGAGCCTGTCGAGGGATGCAGCCGAGGTTGCCATCGCGCTCGCGCAAGGCTCGCACGGTGCCGTCAAGGCGCTCTTCGTTGCAAACCCGGTGCGTCATGTGCGCGCCTGGCGCCAGCGATTCGGCAACGTACTCGCTCCGGAGAATACAGGGGGCGCGGCCATCCGTGAGATCGTCGATATCGGCGAGCACTATGGCATCAACGTACACGGCGTCATCCGCCGGGCCCGGACGACGCGGGATGCCATCCTGCGGGAAATCGAGCGCGGCGGTCACACGCTGCTCGTGATGGGTGTCAGCCCCCGCTCGGGCGAGCAACTCTTCTTCGGCGAGCTGGCTGCCGAAGTGCTGGAGCACTCGCCGTGCTCGATCGTGTTTCTCTCCAGCGAAGCCCCGATCACGACTCCGGAGGAGAGCCGGGAAGAGCGTGTGAACCTGCATGCTCGAGAGCATGCTCGGTCGGCGGATGATCGAGCCACACCTCGTGATTGACCCCTTCCCAACCGTCCGCGTGGCGACGCGTAAAGTTGAGCACCTTGTGGTTGGCGAGCTCGTCCGCCATGAGGTGCACCGACCAGATCCCGAATGGGCGCGCGACCGCCGGCCGATCCTCGAGACCCTGCCAGTCATCAAATCCGAGATGAGCGGTGAAGGGCTCGCGGTCCTCGATCAGCAGGCCACGGCCCGCCTCGAGCCTCGCCAGCGGCACTTCCTCGCGCCAGCGCCAGTCCTGCGCGCTGCGGCTCTGTGAGCCTGCATAGCGCTGCTCCACGGACTGCAGCATCTCGATCGGACGGCCGCGCTCGCGCGCCACCAGCAACTTCAGGAACTCGGCGTGCGCCCACAGGAGTGGCATGGCGCTGCCCGAAGGGCGCCCCGGTATCAGCTCGAGGTGCGGAATCGGGTCCGAGTCCCAGACCTGCTCCGGAAGGAGGCCCCCGGCGCTGGCGCAGTTCCACATCGTGTGCAGATAGGGCAGCGGATCCTCTCCGGCCTGCATGGCCAGATGGCCACGCTCGCCAACGAGCAGGGGCCACGCTCGCCCCACGCCACTGCCATCGAAGGCACGACCATCCGGGTACTCGCCGTAACCATCTTCGTTGTAGCGATGGTAGATGCCGCCCGAGGGCGTCTGCACCCGCAACACGCGATCGACGACCACCAACGTGTCCTGGATGCGCGGATCGCGCGCGCTGCGCAGCCCGAGCCGCACCAGGTAGGAGAAATCCATGCTCACCAGCGCGCAAGCCCGAATCATCTCCCCGGCTCGATTGCGCAGCCGGACCTGCGCAGCGAGCTCGCCCGATTTATCGATCGAGGCAATGCGCACGTAGTAACCGGTCACGCCCAGCTCGCGCGCAAGAGGCGTGTCGCGTACATAACACCAGCTCTCGAGCCGCTCGTTCCAGTCATCGGCGAGGGCATCGGCGAACTCCCTTTCCTCATCCGTGAGCCACGGTGCAGCGGCCACGAGGGCGCTGATTGCGACCGCCAGCGTGAATGGACTGACGCCGGGGTTTTCCTCCCACCGGTCCTGATCGCTGGCCGGTCCGGTGCGCACGATGAATCCGACGGCGGCGCGGATCATGTGCGCCGTGCCGGGCAGATCCTCTTCGCCGAGCTCGCGCAGCTTCGCCGCGAGCAGCACCGGGAAAGAAGTCTCATCGAGTTGCACGCCCGTCCAGTAGGGGGTGCCACTCGGGAAGTAGTTCTGCGGCCAGCGGCCGTCAGCGGACTGGCTCGCCGCCAGGTGGGCGAGAATATGGCGGGCGTCGTTGTACTGATTGGCGGCGAGCAGCGCGAATGCGGTCAGGGTGGCATCCCGCGGCCACACCAGATGGTAGCCCCCCAACGCATCCGTGCTGTTACCCCAGGGCACGCTGAGACTGGCGACCACGGCACCCGGATAGCTTCGGTCCTCATGGATCTTCAACACCGTGGCGGACAGCAGACCCGCGTGGGCCAGCGTGGCATCGGGACTGGGAAGCTGCAGTTGCGATCCCCAGGTTCGCCAGGCCTGGAGAAACTCGGCGCGCAGCGCATCGAAGCCCATCGCCAGCGCTGTGCGTCCGAGTGTGTGTGCGCCGCGGGCCGACTCGGAGAAGCCGAGCGCGAGCACACCGCTGCGGCCGCGAGCTTCGGCGGTCAATGCGACCGTACCCTGCGGCGCATGGGTGAATGAGTAGGTGAGCTTTGTGTGGCGCTCCAGATCCTGCCAGCCATCGGAGGAGCCGACGTAGCCTGCACTCATATGCAGCAGCGGAGCATCCGCCGCGAGACACACCGCTGCATCCCCGCGACAGGCGTACCCGACGGAGTGCTCCACCCACGCCGAATTGTCCCGACCGGTGCTGCCCAGATGCGGCGCGAGGATGACCACGAGCCGGTACGGACCGTCGAGCTCGAAACGGATCAGCAGCACATCACGACGCGGATCGGGAAGGATCTCCAGCACCAGCCGATAGTCCACGCCGTAATGCGTGATGGACAGCAGCGGCAGAAAGGGTCCCGGCGTCACCAGGTGATAGCGCTGCAGGCGCTTCAGATCGAGCCAGCGGTTCGCGCCGACCAGGTAAAAGCCAAAATCGCGAACCTGTGGCTCGCCGGTGGAAGGCCAGTAGATCTCGTTGATGATTCCGTGACCGATGGTCACCCATAGACGTGAAGCGCCGAGCGCCGTCGTGACGAAGTCCTTGTCGCTGGAACACCAGGTGGGGGCGATGCCGGGGGCGCCAAAGGCGATACTCTCCATACCGGCGCTGTCGTTCACAGGCCGAAGCCTTCCATTGCGGCAGGCAGATGGCAAGCGATGCAGGGGGCCACTGCAGCCGATCGGGCAACGCTTTGGCCCGCGAGGTCCCTAACGCAACACATGTAAACATCCGCGCAAGCGTGTGAGGAGCATTGTTGTCCACGTCCTCGGTGTTAGCCCTCGGTCCAGCGCCAGACTGCTCCGGCCGCCCGCCGATCCTGGCGGGAACATCGCGCGGCGACCGCCGCCTGCATCTAACTATCTGAAATATATAGAATTCGTTGCGCCAGACGGGCGTCCCGGAGGCTGCGGCGCGTCCGGTCCGACGTTGCTTTTGTGACACGACAATGAAACCGATCCCTATCGGCGGGCGCCCCTGACTCTTCGAAAGCCGGGAAGGCATTCTTCCGCGCGGTACCAAGGCGTAGCTTCTGGCATACTTTGCGCCGATCGCGGAATGTCCGGGCTCAGTCCCGTATCGGTCGAAGACATCGAGGGGGGGCCGGCGCGAATGGAACGCGATCGGGTGACAGGACCTACGGTTCGATGGGCTCGTGAGACACACTCTCCCTGACCTGACTGATGTTCCTGCCGTGTTTGAGTTGTTTTGGAGAGTGCTAACTTTATGGCCAAGATCTATGTGGGGAACCTGCCGTTCAGCGCCAGTGAGGCGGACGTGCGGGCCTTGTTTTCACAGCACGGGACTGTCGAGTCCGTATCGCTGCCGACCGATCGTGAGACCGGACGGCCGCGGGGCTTTGGCTTCGTCGAGATGAGCCAGGCTGATGCGGCTCGTGCGATCCAGAGCCTGAACGGCCACGATATGGGCGGTCGTCAGCTGCGCGTGAATGAGGCGCAGGACAAGCCGCGCAGCGGTGGCGGCGGGCGTCCCGGCGGTGGTGGCGGGTTCCGCGGCGGCAACAGTGGCGGTGGCGGCGGACGCGACCGCTGGTAACGCGCGCGCTTGCTTAAGCAGGCCCGGACGTGCAGCCGGGCCTTTTTTTATACCGGGATCAACCCGGCTCGATTTCGTACAGCTCCCGCGATCGCGCGCTAGCATCCTCCAGACCGTGTCCGTGCGGACCTCTTTCCCGGCGCCACAGCAGCACCGCCGAGGAGAGCGCGACCAGGCTCAACACGAAGAAGAATCCCATCATGGGCGCGTAGCCGCCTGCGTTGGCCGGCCCGGCGCCGGCGCGATCGGCAAGCCCGCCTGCAACCAGGTTGGCCGCAGCCATGCCGAGTGCCTGAATGAGCGTGATGAGCCCGAGCGCCGTGCCGAGCCGTTTGGGCTCGACGATGAGCGTGGTTGCCGGCCAGCTGACGGCCGGCCGCCATCAGTGTGTAGGGAGTGCCGATCGCTGTGAAGCGCCGAGCATGCCGACGGCAGCGGTCCACAGCGCAACGCGCGCCGCCCCGAAGCGATCGATCAACAATCCGCTGAAGAAGGCGAGTGCGACATTCGGAATGCTGATGATGCCGTTCAGCATCCCGAGCTGCGACTGGGTGAAGCCGCGCTGCCGGTGCAGAAGATCGGCGATGGGCCCGATCACATCGGACTCGTAGTAGCTGCTCGACACCGCGACTGCGGCCAGGGCCAGTACCCACCAGCGCCAGGGTGAGCTGCCGCGGCTGCGCGACATCAGCGGTTCGCCCGTCACGCGATCATTCCGGCGAGCCCGCAGGCGCAGGCGAGCCCGCTTCGAGCTGGCGCGCTTCGGCGATGAGAGGATGGGTGGGATCCAGGTTGGTCAGCAGGTGCGGCAACGCGCTTTGAGCGCTGATCGAGGCGCGTTGATCCCGGGAAGCTGCCTGGGCGCGCGCCAGGAGCAGGAGAGCTTCCCCGACGTAGGCCGACGACTTCGCATCCACGGCGCTCGTCTGCGCGAGTTGAATCGCCGACTGCGCCTGTCTTGCGGCTTCGCCGTAGTGCCGCTGCGCCAGCAGCGCACGGCTGCGCAGCTCTTCGAGCTCGCGAGAGTCGGGATTGGTCGGCTGGTGGCGTTCGGCAACCAGCCCTGCCGCACGATCGAGGGAATGGAGTGCCTCTTGCGGCCGACCTTGCGCAAGCTCGACCCGCGCCTGCACCAGGAGCAGTCGAACGACCTCGATTCCGCGCTCACCGGTTGCAAGACGATGCTCCTCGTCGGAGGCGAGCGATTGCCAGCGCAGCTGCGCTGTGGCGAGATCCCCGCGGGCCAGGGCGGACTTGACCGCCAGCGCGTGGTAAAGCGAAGCCTGGTAGCTGATTCCGGACTGTTCGGCCTTGTCTGCGATCTCGACCAGGGTGGGGTCGGCCGCTGCAGCGTGGCCCATCTGCAATTGCGCAAGTGCCCAGCAGCCGCGGATGCCCGTGGACATGCCGCTGAAGTCAGCTTCGTGCGCCACACTGTCGGTGTGTGCCTGCAGGTAAGCGAGCGCGCGAATCGGTTGACCGCCGTTCACCAGCGCCGAGCAGGCATTGGCGACATAGGCGAAATAGCCGCCGGTATCGGCTCGTCCGAGATCGCTGGCCAGAGTCACGTTGCGGCTGCCCACTTCCCAGGCATCGTGGTATTGACCGGCCATGGAGAGCGCCCGCGTCAGGTCGTTGGTTGCAGCGGTGTAACGGCCTGCTCCATGCATCCCTCCCTTGTCCAGATCGGCGACGGTCGAACGCAGCCGATTCACCGCGCGAGCAAAATCACCGTCCTGCTGGACGACAAAGGCTTCGGCGGTCGCGCATTCCGCTTCGAGCCCCAGCGGTACGGGGTGCAGACGCTGCATCTGCGCCAGCCCAGTGGTGAGTTGCAGGCGGGCCGACGTGAAGTCGCGCGCGATGGCCAGGTCCTGCGTACGCAGGCAGGCGAGCTGTCCGAGAATCGCCGCATCATCGAACTGACGACCGATTGCTTCCACCTCGACGATGACCTGCGCCGCGGTGCGAAAGTCACCGATGTCGATGTAGCGGCCCGACACATCGATCAGCAGTGGGGCGGCGTGCAGAGGATCGGCGCGGAATCGGGCCGCCACGAAGCGGCGCGCTCGCTCGAGCCGCTGGCGCTCGGCCTCGGGAGAGAGTCTGCTCAGCCTGTCATCCAGCAGGTACTGAGTCAGATCCGCCTGCGCGTTGGCCCGTTTGGCCTCCTCCAGCGCCACATCCCGCCGGGCCCGGGCGGCGCTCATCTGTGTCAGGGCGAAGACGCTGGTGCCGATCAGACCAATCGCAATCAGCAGCCCACTCGCGACACTGCCGCGGTTGCGGCGAACGAACTTTGCGACCCGGTAGGGCACCGTGTCGGGACGGGCGCTGACCGGCTCGTCGGAGAGAAAGCGGCGCAGGTCCTCAGCGAGCGCGCCGACGGAGGCGTACCGCTCCTCCGGATTCTTCCTCAGCGCCTTGCCGAGGATGTTATCGAGGTCGCCCCCGAGGGCGCGCCGGTGCGGCAGAGTGAGGCTCGTGATCGTGGAGGCTCGTGGCGCCTCCTCCGTCAGAACCGCATGGATGAGCTCGGCCTGGGAACGCGAGCTGACCTGGATCGGCAGCTCACCGGTCAGCAGCACGAAGAGCACGACGCCCAGAGCGTACACATCGGTGGCGGTCGTCACTGTCGGACCGAGGAGCTGCTCGGGCGCTGCGAATTGGGGTGTCAGCGCCTGGCCGAGAGTCTGGGTCGGTGTTCGGGCCGGCTCCTCGCTCAGCAGCTTCGCGATGCCGAAATCCAGCAGCTTGACCGAGCCATGGCGCGTGACAAAGATGTTGGCGGGCTTCAGATCGCGATGGATGATGAGATGGCTGTGCGCGTGCGCCACTGCGGCGAGCACGCCCAGGAACAACATCACGCGCGCCTGCACGCCAAGCTGCAGGCGGTTGCAATAGATGTCGATCGGCTCGCCTTCGACATACTCGAGCACGAGGTAAGGCTGCATGCCATCGATGACTCCGGCATCGATGAGCCGCGCGATGTTGGGATGATCCAGCCGTCCCAGCATCAGGCCTTCCGCGCGGAAGCGTTCCTCACCGGTGTGCCCGATCCAGTAAGGATGGACGAACTTGATCGCCACCGTGCCCTCGAATCGACCGTCGGTTCTGCGGGCTCGCCAGACGCTGCCCATGCCGCCGCGGCCGATCTCGGACTCGATGACGTAAGGGCCGACTCGCCGCCCGACGAGCGTCACTTCAGCGGGAGGGCTGCTGTCCAGCAAGGGACCGGAGAGAAAATTTGCGAATCCGGATCGATCCCGCGCGGCCAGGGCCCGCTGTACGGCGGCGGCGACTTCGGGACTGGTGCCAGCCACTCCAGCCAGCCAGCTGGCCCGCTCGGACTCGGGCATCTCGAGCGCCTCACCCAGGGTATCGCTGAACAGGCGCCATTGTTCCTCGGTTAGACCCGACATCTCACTCCCCGTATCGGCGCTTGTGAGTTCGCCGCACTCCTTTATCGTATTTCCGGGGCGCAATGCGTCATCAGGCTACCCATCAGACCAGCGCGATGACGCGGGCCGGCGCGCCGGAGCCTCCGACGAACGGTAGTACGCCGACGAAGACCATTGCGCCCCGCGCCGGCAGCTGATCCAGATTGACGAGCCCCTCGAGCTGCCAGAGGCCATTGGGTAGCGTGGCATGGCGGTGGACAGTGAACTCAGTGTCCTCACCCGGATCGATCCCCGGCGTATCGATGCCGAGCCCCGTGATCTCACGGTGCCGGATCAGCCACAGCGCGGCCGCCGAGCGGACTCCCGGAAACCTCAGGCCCCCATCGCCCCGCTCACCCAGGTAGGCTCGAGCATTGGCCACGTGCTTCGCCCACCCTGAGTGCACCATGACGGCACTGCCTCGCGGAATCTCGCCGTGCCTCGCCTCATTCTGCTCGATGTCCGCGATCGACAGAGCGTAGTCCGGGTCGCGCGCCGCGTGCGGCTCGATGTCGATCACCGCTACCGGGCACACAAGCTGCTCGACTGGAATCTGGTCCACGGTCTGCGCACCTTCGATGAAGTGCGCGGGCGCATCCAGGTGCGTGCCGGTATGTTCGTGGAGGCTGACCTGGCGACTGAAGCAGCCCGCTTCACGGTAGTCATCCACCGTGCGAAAGGACGGCGGACTCGATCCCGGCCACATGACGGTCGCCGGCCCGAGCGGCTGGGTGAGATCGATCACTCGCGGCTTGCGTGTCGGGGAGGTCACGAGAGTATCCGCGGAGTTCCGGTGGCCCTATCATTACACATCCTCCGATGATCAATTTCACCGATGTCACTTTGCGCCGAGGCACGCGCGTGCTGTTCTCCGGCGCCACGTTCGGGATCTTCCGGGGCGAGAAGGTCGGGATCACGGGTGAGAACGGCAGCGGCAAGTCGAGCCTGCTGGGGCTCGTGCGAGGCGAGCTGCAGCCCGATGCCGGCACTTTCGAGCTGCCCTCGAACCTCGCGATTGCGCACGTAGTCCAGGAACTGCTGCCGCTCGAGACGGCCGCCATCGAATTCGTTCTGGATGGTGATGCGGCCTTGCGGGCCGTAGAGCGGTCCATCACAGCAGCGCAGGCACGCGATGACGGAATCCGTCTGGGAGAGCTTTACGCGCAATACGCGGCGGCGGGCGGGTATGAAGCCCGCAGTCGAGCCGGGCGGCTTCTGCATGGGCTTGGATTTGGCTCTGCCGATGAATTGCGCCCCGTCCACGCGTTCTCGGGCGGCTGGCGTGTGCGGCTGAATCTGGCGCAGGCGCTCATGTGTCCCTCCGACCTTCTGCTGCTGGATGAGCCGACCAACCACCTCGATCTCGACGCCATCCTGTGGCTCGAGAGCTGGCTGCTGGATTATCCGGGTACGCTGCTGCTGATCGCGCACGATCGCGAGTTCCTCGATCGTGTCGTGCAACGGGTCGTGAATCTGGAGCATGGGCATGCGCGTGCCTATCGGGGCAACTACTCCGCTTTCGAGGAGCAGCGCGCCGCGGAGCTGGCCGAGCAATCGACGCTGTATGCCCGCCAGCAGCGCGAGATCAAACATATGGAATCGTTCATCGAGCGATTCCGCGCGAAAGCGAGCAAGGCGCGCCAGGCCCAGAGCCGACTCAAGGCTCTTGAGCGCATGCAGCGCATCGCACCCGCACATGTCGACTCGCCTTTCGAGTTCTCTTTCGCGCAACCCGACAAGCTGCCGCGACCGCTGCTGACACTGGAAGGTCAGTCCGTTGGATATGACGGCCACGCGGTGCTCGAGGAGGTGAATATGACACTGGCGCCGGGCGATCGCGTAGCCCTCCTCGGGCGCAACGGTGCCGGAAAATCGACCTGCATGAAGCTGCTAGCAGGCGAGCTGACCGGCCTCTCGGGCCTGCGGACCGAGGCGCGCGAGCTGCGCATCGGCTATTTCGCGCAGCACCAGCTGGAGCAGCTTCGTGGGGAGGATACGATTCTCGGGAGTTTGCGCCGGACGGGTATGGAGCGGGCGGCGGCGGCTACCGAGCAGGAGCTACGCGAGTTTCTCGCCGGTTTCGGCTTCCGCGGCGAGCGCGTGTTCGAGCCCGTGGCACCTTTTTCGGGCGGAGAGAAGGCGCGATTGGTCCTGGCGCTGATCACTTATCAGCGGCCCAGCCTGCTGTTGCTCGATGAGCCGACGAATCATCTGGACCTGGAGATGCGGCAGGCGCTTGCGGTGGCCTTGCAGGACTTCGCCGGCGCCGTGGTGCTCGTGTCGCACGACCGCCATCTGCTGCGAACCGTCGCCGACCGGTTTCAGATCGTCCACGGGGGCCGAGTCACACCCTTCGAGGGCGACCTGGAGGATTATGCGAAGTGGCTCATGGAGCGTTCCGTGGGCTCGATGGCCGACGCCGCGCAGGAGCCGGCGAGCGAAGCGATCAGCGGCTCCGCGGCGGCCCGACAGCGCCGGCGGCAGGAGGCCGAGCGGCGAAATCGACTGACGCCACTCAAGGCACGCGTCGCCCAATGCGATACGGAGCTCGCACGATTGACTGCGGAGGCCTCAGCCCTTCAGGCCGCGCTCGCCGAGCCGGGGCTGTATGCGAATGAAGAGAAGGATCGGCTGCGCGATCTGCTTGCGCGACAGGCGACGATCAGGCGGGAGACCGAGCAGATGGAGTCCGCCTGGCTGGAAGCCTCCGAGCTGCTGGAAGCGCAGATGCAGAGCACCGGCGATGAAGGTGCGCGGTCAGGGTGAGCGTTCAGCGGACCCCGCCAACCGTGTGACCAAGAACGGCCCAGGCTCCGGCATCCGGAAGGCCTGGGCCGCTTGTACCCACTGAGCGGGACTCAGTCCGCGCTCAAGAAGTGCCCTGATCAACCTCAAGCTCTCGCTCGAGGGCGGCCACTCTCATTGCGATCGCGGCTGCGAGTTGGACGACTGCGCCGAGCGCATGGAGCTCTTGGGGAGGTTGTCGGCCATCTGGTGGTGGGTCTCCAGGACCGGCAGCGTCTTCGCGGCAAAGTTGCGCAGATCGGGCTTCAGCGTGTCGGACTTGCTCGCCTTCGTGAACAGCTCGACGGCCTTGGTGTGATCCTTCTCCATGGCCTTCGAATAAGCCGCATCGAACTTGGCACCCGATTCCTCCCCAAGCTTCTGCATCTCCTGCTTATGCTTGGCATCGGTGTCTGAAGGCACCTGCAGCCCGAGCTTCTGCGCGATGGGCTTCAGCTCCGAGTTGGCTTTGCCATGATCCTGCACCATTCGCTGCGCGAACGAGCGAATCTGACTGTCCTGTGATTTCTGCAGCGCGAGATTCGAAAGATCGATCTCGGCCATGCCGCCCTGCGCAGCCTGGGTGACAAAGGACTGATCAGTAAGCGATTTGCTCATCGACATCCGACCGGAAGCGCCGTCGGTTCTCGTCTGGCCCGTCGCAGCGCTCTCCGAAGACGGCGTGTCGGCGGATTGATTGCCTGCGAAAGCGACACCGATCAAACCGCACATCAAAGTGGCCGCACACGTGCTTGCAACTCTAGTCATGACTGGCACCTCACACCCCAGGGGACCCTGGATCCAGCAATCGACGTGCCGCCGCACGCTGCCCGGTCAGCCCTCGCCAGGGCCTAACAGACAGCGAATCGAGCTGCTGTTTGTTGCCCCCTTTGCCCACTCTGAGCCCCACCTGACAACCGCGGCAGCCGGGCTGAGGCGGAACTATCCAGCTGCACGGCACGTTTACCAGGAGCTCTGACTCGACGTGCAATGAACAGATCTACCACAACAGTAATTTTCGACGTGGAAGGGACGTTGGTTGACTGCGTGCCGCAGACCCTGGAGAGCTGGCGCCAGTCGCTCGCAGAATCCGGACACTCATTTCGACGCGACGAGCTCCAGCCGTATTCGGGAATGGATGGCGAAGAGATGCTCGACGGTCTGCTTCCGGCGCTGTCCAAGGAGGGCAGACAGTCCATCGCGAAGCGCCAGGGTGAGCTGTACCGGGACCAGCACCTGCGCGCAGTGCGGCCGTTCGAAGGGGTCCGCCGGGTTTTCGTCGCCCTCAAGCGCGCAGGCCTGGCGCTGGCCATCGCCACCACCTGCACGCGCGACGAGCTCGCGGTCTATGACAAGCAGATGCGCGTATTGGCGCTGACCGATGTCGTGACCTGCGGCGATGACGTGCCGCATGGCAAACCTCATCCTGACCTGTTTCGAGCCGTTCTGAAGAAACTGCGCGTGACCGAGCCGTCCGAGGTCCTGACGCTTGGAGACACCCCCTACGATGCGAGGGCGGCAAGCGCACTGGGACTGGAACCGGTCGGCGTTCTCACAGGCGGCTTTTCCCGGGATGCACTCCTCTTCGCCGGATGCTCCTGTGTGCTGGATGGCGTACGGGCCCTCGTCCCTCATGTCGCCTCCACGTTTCTGACCACGTCCCCGGCGCTGCAATCGGCTTCAAAGTAAACGAGGTACCGGCACCGCGCTCATGGCGCGCGGGTCGAAGGCGAAACCGCCGCCATGGCCACCTCGTGAACCTCACCCGGTGTCAGGACGCGATTGTAGATGCGCACGTCATCGAGGATTCCGTCGAAGCCGCGCTCCAGATCGAACAGGCGATTGCCCAGGGTCAGCGGAATTGCGGAGTCATCACGCAGTCCTCCGCCGCCGTTGACGTAGGTGCCATCGGCAGGAACCCCGTCAACATAGAGGTGTATGTCGGCTCCTTTGTACGAACCGTCCCATGTGGCTGCGACGTGCTGCCAAGCGTTTCTCGAAAGAAAGCGATTCGTTTTTCGGCTCACCGCGGTCACGCCGAACTCGTCACCCACGAACTGCACGCCGCCCTCACTCATTTTCAGCAGCCAGCCCCGCGAATTGCCATCCTTGTCGAGGATCCGGCCGCTGTTGCCGTCCGAGCGGGGATGGACCCAGGCCATCACGGTCAGACCTCTTGCGAACAGGTTCGCAAGAGTGGGAACGCCAGGCACGCGGACGCCGGCACGGCCCCCACGAAAGTCCAGCGCGTGACCTGTTTTGCCGGCCACCCAGACGGGGCCGTTCACGAGCGTCCCGGTGTTGCCCTCCCCTGAGGAGTCCCGTGTGGTGCTCCCGGTCCCTTCGTCGAACATCCAGTCTCCAACGAGCAGGCTGCCGGACCGACCTGATACGGCATAGTCGCGCGAGACCTGCGTCAGGGTATTGCTGAGGGTGACACGGATCAGCGAGCCTGCCGGAGCACCTTCAGGCACGATGAATGTCAGGCTGGGTCCTGTGCCCGTCGCGACCAACGACTCTGTCTTCCCGAGACTCTCGACCGACCAGGATAGGCCCGTACCGACTCCGGTGGCACTCACGCGTTCGCCCGGAGCCAGTACGGTTCCGGCGGCCGGGTCGGCAATCTGCGGAATCTCTGCGCCGACGGTGAGGACCGCCTTGACCACGTTGAAGGAATCAAACGTTCCGGCACCGGAGAACACCGCCCAGAGCGTCCGGCCGTCCGAACTCATCCACTTGGAGGGAAACGACAGGCCGTTTCCTTCTCCGGCGCTCTCGTTGAAGCCGCCCCAATCCTCGTAGTATCCCAGCGTTCGCCAGGGGCCCCAGGGCGCGGGCGCCTCGAAGAAGCCCATCTGACCGGCCCCGTTACCGTGTTGGGTGGCCATCAGATAGCGGCCGAGCCCCTCATCGTACACCACCGTCGCATTGGCATCGGTGCCGGGCGGGACATGGGAATCTTCGAACACGGGGAGTGCGCTCGTCTGGCTGGCCGACCAAAGTCCCGATCCCTCCCCGTCGATCGCCGTCAGATACTCGAAATGGCCCGGCGTGGCGGGATCGGCAGTGAGCTGACTCGTCAACACCCTGCGAAGGTAGATGCGGGTGGCATCACTCGCACTGTCGGGCTGGAAGTAAAAGTACACGTGGGCAGGATCCTTGGCGCCCTGATAGTTGCGTCCGTATTGCAGGGACGTGCCAGGTCCCGAAGAGCTCGTCCAGGCGGCCACCTCCCAACTGCGGCCGTGATCCGCCGACCAGGTTACGGTCCGGTGGTGTCGATTGTCACCCGGCTTCAGAGTGGGATCCGCGCAGCCACAGTTGGCTGCCGTCCACAAACCCCCTTGTCCGTACAGCACGCCGTCAATTGAGATCAGATCATCGACCTTGCCGCCGAAAGTGGCCCGATGCTCGGCGAACCGGGGAGCCGCACCCCACACATTGCGCCCGCCATAGCTGTCAGGTTCGCCGGAGGCCGGCGTCCCTGAAAGGAGCGCAAACCCGAGGCTCACGCGCCCGATGTTGTTGTTGTCGCCGTCGAATCCGCCGCCGTCGCCCCACGCTCCATACAGATTGCCATCCGCCGCCCAGGTCAGCGGCCACAGGTCGCTGCCGTGAGCCTTGCGCAGCGTCACGACGCTGCTGAAGTCCCAGCTCATGGCGCTGATCAGCGTACTGTCGGGATAAGGAGCCGTGGCCGCCCGGCCGAGGCCCGCCACCGCAAGACACGAAACCAACAGAACCCCGAGCGCGCCTTCCCGGCGCGCATGCAGATGGGATGACATCTGGATTCCTCCCTGAATGGAGGATCACAGTGTCCATGCGGGCGGCTGCGCCGGCCAGAGTCCGTTCGTGCCCGCTTTCTGCTAATAATCGTGACCCGGTGCGCGCGAACGAAGCGGGGTTGCGTGAGCAGGCGGTGCTGCGCGCGAGCACCGGGCGGTGCGGTATGATGAGTCGATGGACGAAGTTTGCCTGAGCTTGGCGTCATCGGTGGCTTGACGATATGAGGCTGGAGCGGCGCGACTTCCTAAGGTTGTCGGGACTTGCGGCGCTTGCCCCCGGGTTACCCCTTCTCGCGCAGGTGCAAGCGCCGCCGGTTTCACCTGCGACCGCCCCACGCGATCATCCGGCCGACATGCGGGCGGATTACACGATTCGCATTGCACGATCCAACATCGAGCTGGCGCCCGATCATGTCATCTCGACTACGACTTACAACGGACAATTCCCGGGTCCGCTGCTGCGCTTCAAACAGGGTCGCAGCGTGGTCGTTGACATCCATAATGATACGGAGACGGCAGAGCAGCTTCACTGGCACGGACAAACCGTGCCCGTTGAGGTGGATGGGGCGGCCGAGGAAGGCACTCCCTACATTGCCGCAAGAGGCATGCGGCGGATCGCGTTCACCCCGGGGCCGGCGGGGCTGCGTTTCTATCACACGCACCTGATCGCGGGGTCGAATCTGCAGGGCGGCCTCTACAGCGGCCAGGCCGGCCCGGTCCTCATCGAGGCGGCTCACGAGCCCGGCCATTACGACCGCGAGGTCATCCTGGTGCTCAAGGAGTTCGAGCCTGCCCTCTCGCAGGGCGGCGACATGGCGATGCACTTTCTCGAGCCCTCGCGGACCGATCCCGAGCTGAAGCGCGCGGGCGAATCGGCCATGAACGCCTCGCTCCGGCGGCGCATGCCGCACGGTTACGAGGTCGGCTACAAGTACTTCAGCATCAACGGCCGCATGTTGGGACATGGCGAACCGGTACGTGTCAAAGCCGGCGAGCGCGTGCTCTTTCATGTGCTCAATGCCAGCGCCACGGAGATCCGCAGCCTGGCGCTGCCCGGACATACCTTCACGGTCGTCGCACTCGACGGCAATAGCGTGCCCGTACCGGCGCGCGTCGATGCTCTCTGGCTCGGCACGGCCGAAAGGGTTTCGGCGATCGTCGAGATGAATCGCCCCGGAGTGTGGATTCTGGGTGACCTGGCGGACGACGATCGGCGCAACGGGATGGGCATCGTGGTCGAATACGCGGGCGCAAGAGGCACCCCGAAGTGGGGCGCGCCGGCATCGAGCCGCTGGGATTACACGCGCTTCGGCCGCGGCACAGCGCACGCGCCCGATGAGACCATTCCAATGGTATTCGCAAAGGTCAACGCGGCACGCAGCGGCTTCAACCAGTGGACGGTGAACGGCGAGTCCTTCTCGATGAAGGCCATGAGCCCGCTGTTCAAGGTTCACGCCGGCCGCCGCTACCGCCTGCAGATGCGCAATGCGAGCGACGACATCCATCCCGTCCACCTCCACCGCCACAGTTTCGAGCTGGTGAGCCTTGCGGGCAAGCCGACCGCAGGCGTGATGAAGGACGTGGTGATGGTGGGCGGTTATCAGCAGGTGGAGGTCGATTTCATCGCGGACAATCCCGGGCTGACGCTGTTTCACTGCCACCAGCAGCTGCACATGGATTTCGGCTTCATGGCCCTCATTGACTATGTCTGAATCCCGCGTCACCCTCACCATGTGATCGGGGCCGCTGTCCCATCGGCAGCGGCACGGCTCCCAAGCATCTGCGAGAGGCTGTCTCGATGAGCAATCACGCAAAGCGCCGGATACGGCCGGTCCTCGTTCTGGCTTTACCGCTCGTGATCCTGGCAGCCGCACTGGCAGCATCCTGCAAGTACGACGGGCAAGGCTCGATCACGAACCAGCACGCCACGCTGGGCACGAAGGGGCTCTGGATCGCAAACGGTACCAACGTGCTCGAGTACGTCCCCAACCAGATGATCGGTGGCACCGCGAATGTCGGGCCGCTCGTCGTCAGCAGCGGCGCTTTCGGATCGCCGCAGGGTGTTCAGTTCGATGCCAACGGTAATCTGTGGGTGCTCGATTCCGCTGCCATGGTGAATGGGGTCGCGACTGCGGCGGTGCTCGGCTTCAGCGCCTCCCAGGTCGGCGCGCTCGCGACCAGCAACGCTCCCGAGCCTGTGACCGTGATCACCTCGACTGCGCTCAAGCTGCCGCAGCAATCCGTGTTCGACTCGCAGGGGGATCAGTGGATCACCGATCACGACAACAACACGATACTGGTCTTCACGGCGGCGCAGCTGGGGCAGACCGGACTCAACATCTCACCCGCGGTCATCATCTCCTCCACAGCGCTCAACGGCCCGACCGGTGTTGCATTCGACGGCGCCGGTAACCTCTGGGTGGCGAACGATGGAGACGTACCGCAAAGCAGCGGCGGGACGAGCTCCGCTGGCACGACGATTGTGGAGTTTGCCGCCGCCAAGCTGCCGACACCGCCTACGACAGGAATGCTGACGCCCGATCTCGCCCCCGACATCACTTTGAACGATGACGGCGACTCATCCATTCAGGGTCCGTGGGCCCTGGCCTTCGATGCCGACGGCAACCTCTGGTCGAGCAATGCCGTCTCCGCCACGGTGGTCGAGTTCGCGAAATCGAGCCTTGCAACCTCCGGCAAGCCGACGCCCGCGGCCATCCTCAGCTCGACCACCGTCAGCGGGAATGCGGCGCTGGATGCACCGCATGGTCTGTGTTTCGATGATCAGGGCAATCTCGTCGCGGTGAGCTCCGCAGGCCCTTTCGCAGTGGCTCTGTTCGCAAAGAGCCAACTCGCAACCGGTGCGCCCACTCCTGACACGTTGTTCATCGGCTCGGCTACCGGACTCAGTGCCCCACAGGGCTGTGTATTCGGCCCGGCGATCATGTGAGCACTCCGCACGCCGCCCAAGAGCGCAGAGCTCCCCCTCAAGGGGTGTGCGTCGCGCCCGATGCCGAACGGAACACGACACCCTCCTTCATGACGAACTGCACCTTCTCCATGAGGTGAATGTCCTGGAGCGGATCGCCGGGCACGGCGATCACGTCCGCGATGGCTCCCGGTGCGATGACGCCCAGCTCACCGCGCTTGCCGAGCAACTCCGCCCCGTGCGAGGTCGCGGACTGAATGGCTTGCATCGGGGTCATTCCCAGCTCCACCTCGCGAACGAATTCCTGGGCGATTGGATCGGTCCAGACAAAGCCGCCCACGTCGGTTCCGAAGGCGATCTTGACGCCGGCGTGCAGAGCTTTCTTGAACGAGATGACGTGGTCGGAGATGCGTTTGAGATCCCGCTTGCCACTCGGCGTGTCCGGTGGATCGGGATCGTAGTAGTAAACGGCCAGTGTCGGCACGTACCAGGTGCCTTGATGGATCATCTGCGCGATCTGCGCGTCCGTAATCTCGAGACCATGCTCGATGGAATCGCAGCCGCCATCCAGAGCTCGCTGCAGGCCGATTCCGTTATAGGCGTGGCAGGCCACTTTGCGGCGCCAGCCGTGGGCCTCGTCCACGATCGCCTTGAGCTCCTCAACCGTCAAAGTGGGTTGCGACACGAGCTCGCCCTGCTCATCGACCCACGATCGATGCGTCATGTAGACCTTGATCCAATCAGCCCCATGGTCGAGCTGCTCGCGGGCAGCTTTGCGAGCCTCGACCGGGCCATCGATGATCTGCGCCCCTTTTGGCACGGTGATCTCCGGCGCGTAGTCATCGAGTGAATAGCCCCCCGTCGAGGAGATGGCGCGGGTGGCCACGAACATTCGCGGCCCGGGAATGTAGCCCTCGTTGATGGCGCGCTTGATCCCCACATCGCCATACCCCGCACCTTCGGTCTCCACATCACGGATGGTCGTGAATCCCTGCTCGAGGGCCCGGCGTGCCGCCACGATAGCGCGCGCGACGCGGTACGAGGCTGGAAATTTCAGCAGCTGCACGTCATACCCCCCAGCCTCCGGCACTTCACCCTGAAGAAAGATGTGAGTGTGTGAATCGATCAGGCCGGGAAGGACGGTGGCGGTTCCGAGCTCGATGATCTCGGCATCCGCCGGCGCCGCATGCGCGCCGGCCGGGGAGACCTCGACGATCCGATTGCCGCGAATCAGGATGTCCTGTCCGTGGCGCACCTGCGCGCTCGTGCCATCGATCAGCGACTGGGTATGGATGAGGATCGGGTGGGCCGGGCCGGCACTGGAGGCTGGCGGTGCGCTCTGGGCATCGGCAAGCATGGCCACCGCAAGAAAGAAGGGAATGGACAACCAGCGAAGCATGATGGATCCTCCCGGGTGCAACGGACAGGGCGTGCAAGTGTACAAGAAAGAGCCGAAATCATTGCCCTGCCCGGACCTGACGTCACGGTTGAACGAATGACCGAGAACCAACGTGACCGAGGGTTGCTGCGGGCGGTAGGGCCACTGACCTTCGCCGCAAGCATCTTCAACGGGATCATCGGGGCGGGAATCTTCGTGGTCCCGGCGGCCCTATCCGCCTCGATGGGCGTCTACTCACCGCTGGCATTCGTGGTTTGTGGGATTGCCATCGGATCGGTTGCACTGTGCCTGGCCGAAGGAGGAAGTCGGATTCCGACCAGCGGCGGCATCTACGGCTATATCGAGGTGGCCTTCGGCCCGCTGGTCGGTTACGTGGCCGGCACGGTGCTTTGGTTCGGCAACGTGCTCGCCTGTGGAGGTGTCGCGGCTGCCCTGGCTGACCTCATCGCCAGCCTGGTGCCTGCGTCGTACGCTCCTGTCGTTCATGCGGCGAGCATCGTGGGCCTCGTCGGAGGCATCGCGCTGGTCAACATCGCGGGCGCTGCGCAGGGGGCCCGGTTGGCCAGCATCGCAACGGTCCTCAAGCTGCTGCCGCTGACCATTTTCATCGTGGCCGGCGCTTTTGCCTGGCACGGTGGGGGCTTCGTTGTGACCGCCCCTCCCACGCCGCAGGGCTTCGACCGTGGAATCCTGTTGGCCCTGTTTACCCTCACCGGCATGGAAGTCACGCTGAGCGCCAGCGGCGAAGTCGCGCAGCCCGCCCGCTCCATTCCGCGAGCCCTCGCCCTGTCGATTTCGGCCGTGACCGTGCTTTACATCTCGATCCAGGCGGTGGCGCAGGGAATCCTCGGTCCTGCGCTGGCTCAGTCCACGACTCCTCTGGCGGATGCGATGGCGCAGATCAGCCCGGCTTTGCGCTGGATGATGCTGGTCGCGGCGTCCGTGTCGATGCTCGGCTGGCTGAGCAGCGACTTTCTCGGCAGCCCGCGCATGCTGTTCGCCTTCGCGCGCGATGGTCTGCTCTTCAGCATCCTGGGGCGCGTGCACAAGAGGACTCACACGCCGTATGTGGCCATTCTGGTCTATGCGGCCCTGGCCATCGTGCTTGCTTTATCGGGCTCTTTCGCTGAGCTGGCGGTTCTAGGCACCCTCGCTTCGGCACTGTTGTACGGGAGCGGGTGTGCGGCTGCGTATCGGCTCGCCCGTCGCGAGGTCGCGCAGGCCGGGCCGCCGCTGAACTCACGCTGGCTCGGGCCCGCCGCATTCGTCGGGATCGGCAGCATGGTCGCGATGATCTCCCTGGCCTCGCGCACCGAGATTCTCGGCGCGCTGGCACTCGTCGTCATCAGTGCGCTGTTCTATCTTCTCTCCGTTCGGTTGGCGACGGTCCGGCCCGGCTGAATCTTGTCAGGATGTCTCGAATGAAAAACATGTTGCCGATCACGTTCGCATTCGCCCTGCTGAGCATAGGGGCCCTCGCCGAGCCACCCGACCCGAGCGAGCAAAGCTTCCGTGACCTTTACAAGGAGCTCGTAGAGACCAACACGAGTCTGTCCTCCGGAAGCTGCACTCTGGCGGCCGAGCGCATGGCGGCGCATCTGCGGTCTGCGGGATTCCCGGACTCGGAACTGCACCCGTTCGCGACGCCCGAGCACCCGAAGGAAGGCGGCCTGGTTGCGATCTATCCGGGGAAGGACCCGAAACTCAAGGCGATCCTGCTTCTGGCGCACCTCGATGTGGTCGAGGCGAAGCGCGAAGACTGGACACGCGACCCCTTCAAGCTGGTGGAGGAGAATGGCAACTTCTACGCGCGCGGCTCTATGGATGACAAGGCGGAAGCGGCGATTTGGGTGGACACGCTGGTACGCCTGAAGGAAGCCCACCAGCAGCCGCGACGTACGCTGAAGCTCGCTCTCACCTGCGGAGAGGAAACCAGCGGCGCCTTCAACGGCGCCGAGTGGCTCACGCAAAACCGCCGGGATCTCATCGATGCGCAGTTCGCGATCAACGAGGGTGCGAGCGGCGAGCTCGATGCGCAGGGCAAGCGCATCGTCCTCGACATCCAGGCCGGAGAGAAGACTTCCCGGAATTTCCGCCTGGAGGTGACCAACCCGGGGGGTCACAGCTCGCGGCCCGTGAAGAACAATGCCATCTATCATCTCGCCGGGGCCTTGAAGAAAATCGAGGCCTACGAATTCCCGCCGCAGTTCACCGATGCGAGCCGCGCCTATTTCAGCGGCCTGGCGCGAATCGAAGCGGCGAAGGGCGAAACGGATGTGGCGAATGCCATGAATGCCCTGGTGAAGAATCCGGATGACAGCGAGGCCATCGCGCTCGTCGCGGCCAAGGACCCGACCTGGAATGCCACCATGCGCACGACGTGCGTCGCGACGATGCTCGATGCGGGGCACGCCACGAACGCCCTGCCGCAGCGCGCCCGCGCCAACATCAACTGCCGCATTTTCCCGGGCACCCCGCCCGAGGCTGTGCGGCAGAAGCTGGAAGAGCTGGTCGCCGACCCCGAGGTCAAGGTCACTATTGTCGAGAACCGAAGCCCCGGTGCACCGCCACCACCACCGCCCCCGCCAGCCCCACCCCTGACGGCTGCCATCCTCGGCCCGGTGCAGAAGCTCGCGGCGCAGTTCTGGCCGGGCGTGCCGATACTGCCCATCCTGCAGCCGGGCGCGACTGACGGGAGATTCCTCAGCGCCGCTGGGATTCCGACCTACGGCATCGAGCCCGTGTTCCTCGGGCCTGACCTCGGCCACATCCACGGCCTGAACGAGTACGTCAGTGTGAAGTCGCTCCTGGAAGGCCGCGCCTTCCTGTACCAGCTCGTGAAAATCTACGCCAACCAGAAGTAGATCCGCTGCAGGACATTCGACTGAAAGGGCGGGAGGCCATCGACGACTCCGAGCGCTACCGGCGCCGGGTTACGCTGCTGTTGATGACGGTCTATGCCTTCAATTCGATGGACCGCAACATCATCACCATCATCGGCCAACCGATGAAGCTCGCCCTCGGTCTTACGGATACAGAACTGGGCCTCGTGAGCGGCACGGCATTCGCCGCCCTGTATGCATTCGGCGGAGTTCCTATCGCCCGCCTCGCCGAGCGGGTAAATCGCGTGCATCTGATGGCCATCTCACTGGCGATCTGGTCCTGCCTGACGGCCCTGTGCGGCCTGGCGCGGAATTTCCCGCAGCTGCTGATGACCCGCGTAGGGGTGGGCTTCGCGGAAGCCGGCTGTGCACCGCCGGCGCATTCGCTGCTGTCCGACTACTTCGAGCCCGGCAGGCGCGCATCGGCGCTGTCGGTGTACTCCTGCGGCATCTCCTTCGGCTACATCCTGGCTGCTGTAGCCGGCGGATTCGTCGCCCAGCATTGGGGCTGGCGCGCGGCTTGCGCCATCGTCGGGCTGCCCGGACTGCTGCTCGCCGTGCTGCTGAAGATCGCCGTACGCGAGCCGCCCCGCGAGGCGCAGATTCGCGCGCCACTGTCGCTGCGAGTCGAGTTGCACGAGCTCGCCGCCGTGGGCCGCTCGCTGTTACTCAGCGCTCCCATCCTTCATATGGTTCTGGGGGTGACGATCAGCGCCTTCGCGGCCTACGGCTTCTACGCCTTTATGCCGGCCTACTTCAGCCGCGCCTTCGAGCTCGATTACACGACCATAGGCTTCATTGCCGCCATGACCGGTGGAGTGACCGTCGGACTTGGAATCCTGGCCGGAGGATTCATCGCGGATCGGCTCGCGAGCCGCAGTGCGCACTGGTATGCCCTCGTGCCGGCCCTGGGCACGTTGCTCGCCCTACCGCTGTACCTGCTCGCGCTGCTGCAACCCCGCTGGCCCGGCGCAACCCTCCTGCTCGGCAGCGCAGGCTTTTTTCAGTATGCATCGCTGGGGCCCACCTTCGGCGTGGTGCAGAACGCGGTCGATCCCACCCGGCGCGCCTCGGCCACCGCCCTCCTGTACATCTGTCTGAGCGTGTTGGCCCTCGGAGGCGGCCCCCCGTTCACCGGTTGGGTGATCGATCGATTCACGGCGGCGGGCACTCCGCTTGCCCTGGCGACTCGTGCGGGCCTGCTCGTCACCCTCACCTTTTTCGGCTGGGCCTCGCTGCACTACTTCCTCGCGATCCGCGGGATCGCGCGGGCCCTGCGCGCGAATCACCCTGCCTCGCGGTCCGCGCCGGCTTCTCTCGTCCAATCGTCTTCGATGTAAAACGGCCCCGGCCGTTCGCGCAGCTGCTCGTACTTGCAGATCTCGGGCTCCGTGCCCAAGGGCGTCGAGATTCCGCCACGGAAAGCCCATTCACCGCGGTCGCTGTCTGAAGCTCGTACGTAGCTGTTGATCATGAAACGCCGATCGTGCGAGCTCAGATTGGGCGCCGAGCCATGCACCGTGAAGAGGTTCCAGAGCAGCAGGTCGCCGGGTTGCATCTCGCAGATCACGGCTGCCGAGGGATCGAGTCCGGCGCGCTGCAACTCCTCGTCCTGGGTTTCACCCACCATGATGGGACCGTCGTCGGAAAGCCCGAGGTACCCCAGTCGATGGCTGCGCGGGAAAAGGCGCAGCGCGCCGTTGTCAGCGGTCTGCGGATCGATCGCGAGGCCCGTGGTCACACTGCTGCGCAGGTAATCGTGCTCGGTGAGCTTGCCCTGACGAAAGCGTGCATCCTGATGGAAGCGGTAGGAAGTGTACTTTGCACCCGGCGGCTTCCAGTGAATCTGGTGAGAGATCTGGCGGATGTCGGCACCAAGGAAGGGCTCGAGCACCGCGAAGAACTTCTCACTGCGGCGCATACGCTCGAGCAGCGGGCTGATCCAGGCCGTCCAGTGCGCCTGCAGAACAACGCGGCGGCGGGCTTTCGGATCGTTCAGCACCTCGAATAGAAGATTTCGATCCCGATAGCTCGCGTGATGCTTCAATCCCTCGCGATACATTGCGTCTGTTTCTGCACTGATCTCCGCCATCTCGCTCGCGGAGAGAAATCCGCGAACGATCGCGTAACCCTCGGCATCGAATCGATCCACGAGATCGCTCATCGTCTCCACTCCTTCCCGATCGCGCGCACAGCGGTATGCGTCTCACATTTTTTTCAAGCGTCGACCAGATTACGTAGAACCCGCACTGTCGCGATGGGGCACAATTCGCAATGATTCCAACAGGCCGCTCAACCACCATTATCCGGGTTTGTGATTTCGGCCGACTCGTGCGCCGCCGCGATACCGGGGGAATTCTGTCGCGGGGGCGCACTTTTTTTTGCCTCCAGCATTTCAAGGACTGCCGTGCGCGCAGCAGCCGCGTGCACGGGCAGCACCAGCACGTCTCCCGGGTGTGCCAGGTCGAGCGCGTGGCGCGCGGCTTCGAGCTCGGTCATGCGCATCGACAGCGCCGATTCGACCATCCCTTCCCGGAGCAGGGCCGCATGGATCAGGTGCGGCACTTCTCCCGACGCGCGGCCGCGCAGATGGCTCTCGTTCTCTTTCACGACGATGAAGTCCGGGCGGAATTCCGCTGCCGCCTTCGCGAGCAGCTCGATTTCCGCATCGCGCCGATTGCCGGCGTGACCGAGCACCAGGCCCAGCCGTGCGGAATGCGTACGCAGCGGGCCGGCGACACTCAGAAGGCCACGCAGGCCGGCAGGATTGTGGGCGTAGTCCAACACGACGTGCACCCCGCCAATCTCGAAACGCATCATCCTTCCCATGTTGTCCGCGGGATCGGCGCCAAAATGGCCGAACACCGCCGCAATCGTCGTCGCGGGGACTCCCAGGACCATCGCGGCCAGGGCGGCCCCGGCCAGATTCGCAATGTTGTAGGTCGCCTTGCCCCCGACCGTCAGGGGCATCGAGGCAATCGGCCCGATATCGTGATCGGTCCCGCGGTAGTGCGCGCGGAGGTGTCCATCGCGCACGCCGCAGGTCCAACCCCCGCGGATTCGGTGTTGCTGCAGAAAGGGGCTTTCCGCATCCAGAGCGAACCACCCGAGCGGCGGAAGGCGACCGAATCGCTGCGCGAGGGTTTTCGCCTTGTGCCTGAGCATTGCATCGTCGGCATTCAGGATGAGCAATCCCTCTGCTGGAACGACCGCTGCAACCGACAGCTTGACCTCTGCAAGCGCATCGAGATCATCAATCCCATACTCGCCGAAATGATCCGAGCTGATGTTCGTCACCACCGCGACATCAGCTCGCGAGACGGCAATGCCCCGGCGCAGAATCCCGCCGCGCGCCGTTTCCAGGATCGCAGCCTGCGCACGCCGTTCGCGTATCACCATCCGGGCTCCCGCAGGACCCGAGTAATCCCCAGCGGCCAGACTTTCGCCATCGACCAACACGCCCTCCGTACAGCAGTAGGCCGGCAGCCACCCATGAGCCTGGGCGCAATGGGCGAGAAGTCTCACGGTCGTGGTTTTGCCGTTCGAGCCCGTCACGACCGCAGTCGGCACGTTGTGCAACTCAGCCCATGCGAGCGACTCAACAGACGGGAGCTGAGTCAATGCAAAGTTTCCGCTTCCGGCACCGCTCCCCAGGGTCAGCATGTCGTTGTCCATGCAGTGCTGCAGGTGGCGCGCCTGGGCTGCATCCAGAAACGCGCGTAATTGCGGGTCGGATTCCTGCAGCGCGAGGCGCTCGAATCGCGCGAAGGCGGCTCCCTCTTCCAGTGCGGGTGGGATCTCCTGCTCCGGGTCGTCGGCGTTCTCCAATGCAGCGGCGGCGAGGGCTTGCTCGAGTCCGCTCCACTCGAACGGATTTCGGTCACGAAGCGCAGAACAGAGCGCCCATTCGTTGATTTCCGTCGCGACGAAGAGCTGATCGACGGGAGCCGCCAATGCCAGCGAGGCGCCGCTCGAATGAGGGCGCGCCACCACGACGGCCGGGCCGCCGCTGCGAGAAGCCGGCCAGCCCAAGCGCGCCCGGGCACGCTCGACGCGGCTCTTCCAGGCCGCGAGGAGTCTTTCATCCGGCAGAACGCCCGCGAGCTCGAGGACGGCGCCCGGGTAGGGGAAGAACAGGTTGGCGCCCGTGAGCCTGCGTGAAAGATCAAACGGCAGTGCCGGAGGGCCGTTCAGTCTTCGGTCTCCCGCGCAACGTGCACCCCTCGCTCATCTCGGATCAAACCTTCGAGGCTGATGGAGGGAGCGGGGTGCTCTTCGGGAAACTGACCGGGCTCGCCGCCGAGCAGTGGCGGACGCGCGTGGCCGTTGCCTTTCGCGGACGCGGCGGACGCCTGCGCGCTCAATCCGGGCATTCCGGAGGTGGTCTCCATGCCGGATGCGGCATGGCCTGCGGGCTTGAACTTCGTGATCTGCTTCCAGGAGCGCACCAGCGCATCGGCGAAAATCAACAGCAGATCTCCTGTCTGCCCCATGCGCAGTGCCGTCTCAATCGCCTCCTGCTCGTCTGGAATGACGGAGATGGCCTCCTCCGGGATGCCGCTCGCGCGCAGCGCGGCCGCCTGGATCCGCGGCACTTCATCCGGTGCCCGATCGCGCAGACTGTCGTCCCGGCGACAGATGTAATGATCGAAGCGTCCCCCGACGGCGCGGGCGATCGCGACCAGATCCTCATCGCGCCGGTCACCGGGCCCGGCCAGCACGACGATGCGCCTGCCCGTGACATCGAGCCGCTGCGCCAGGTCGGCCATGACCGAGACGGCATGGGCGTTATGGCCATAGTCGAACAGCACCTTGAACGGATGCTCATTGAAGATGTTCATGCGACCCGGAACCTGGAAGAAGGTCGAGTCGAAGGTGCGCAGACCCTGCCGGATGGCATCGAGCTTCGTGCCGAGCGAGAAGGCCATGGCCGCCGCAAACATCGCATTCTGGACGTTGTGCGTTGCCCTGCCCTCGAGTGTGGCCGGGATGAGATGCGTCCACAGCAACGGAATGTGGCTGCCGCGGTCATAGAGCGTGATCATCTGGCCGTTCACGCCGGCCTCGAGCGCACAGGCCCGCCCGCCGGCACGAATATGCTCTCTGACGAGGGTGTGCTGCGGATTCAGGGTAACGTAGCAGATGCTCTTGGCCTCGGTGTGCCCTGACATCCGCAGCACCAGAGGATCGTCGGCGTTCAACACCGCGCAATCGGTCGCTACTTCCACCACCACACGCTTCACCTCGGCCAGTTGCTCCAATGTCTCGATGCCTTTCAGACCCAGATGATCCGACTGCACGTTGAGCACGGCCCCGACATTGATCTCCTTCACGCCCATTCCAGCCCTGATGAGCCCGCCGCGTGCCGTTTCCAGCACCGCGACGTCGATCTGCGGATCGGCCAGCACCATCCGCGCCGACACCGGGCCCGTCATGTCGCCCTGAACCGTCCGCTGGCCGTCGATGTAGACTCCATCGGTGGTCGTCAGCCCCGGGGTGTGGCCAGCCATCTTGGCGATGTGGGCCAGCATGCGCGCAGTCGTGGTCTTGCCATTCGTTCCGGTGATCGCCGCGATGGGCACGCGAGAGGGAGCGCCCGGCGGAAACAACATATCGATGACCGGGCCGGCGACATCCCGCGGCGTTCCTTCGCTCGGGGCCACATGCATGCGAAAGCCGGGCGCCGCGTTGACCTCGCAGATGCCGCCGCCGATCTGGCGATAGCTCTCGGTGATGTCCTTGGACAGAAAATCCACACCCCCCACATCCAGTCCGATTGCGCGTACGGCCCGCTCGGCCATCTCGCGGTTGTCCGGATGGATGACGTCGGTTACGTCCGTCGCCGTGCCGCCGGTGGAGAGGTTGGCCGTAGAGCGCAGATAGACGACCTGACCTCGGGTTGGCACGGAGTCCGCCTGGAGGTTGGCGCGCGCCAGCATGGCTTGCGCTTGCGCATCCAGGTCCAGTCGGGTGAGGACCTTTTCGTGGCCGACGCCACGGCGCGGATCCTGGTTCACGATCTCGATCAGCTCGGCGACCGTGTGCTCGCCATCTCCCACGACGTGTCCCGGAGTACGGCGCGTCGCCGCCACCAGCTCGCCGTGAACGACGAGCAACCGGTGATCGTCTCCCTCCAGAAAGCTCTCGACGATGACCGAGCGCGAATGCTCGCGTGCGACCGTAAATCCCCGTGCGACTTCCTCTTCCGTGCCGAGTCCGATCGAGATGCCGCGGCCATGATTCCCATTGTAGGGTTTGGTCACCACCGGGAAACCCATCCGACGCGCCGCGCGCACCGCCTGGGCCTCGGTCTGGACGCATTCCTGCTTCGGAACAGGCAGCCCCAGCGTGGCGAGGATCTTGTTGGTTTCCTCCTTGTCACTGGCGAGCTCGACGGCAATGTGCGGCGTGCGACCGGTGACCGTGGCCTGGATGCGCTGCTGGTACTTTCCATGACCCAACTGGACGAGTGACTGATCGTTCAAGCGCAGCCACGGAATGCCGCGATTCTCGGCGGCGCGCACCAGCGATGCGGTCGAAGGACCGAGCGCCCGGCGCTGCGCAAATCGAATGAACTCGTCCCGGGCCTCAGCCCAGTTCCAGCCCTGCGGGACGCTGTCAGCAGGCCGGATCGAGTCGGGCAGCAGAGAGCACAGCAGGCGCAGCCCGAGCTCGCCGGCCGCGATGCCCTCATCTCTTTGCTCGTACTCGTAGATGACCGTATAGACCCCGGGCGGTCCTGCACTGCGAGTCTTGCCGAACGTCACTTCCTCGCCGGCAATGTTCTGCAGCTCGATGGCCACATGCTCGAGAACGTGACCGAGCCAGGTCCCCTCATCCTCGCGCATGCGGCGCAGAAACCCGCCGGGCTCGCCGTACGAGCAGCCGTGTTCGGCCAGACCGGGAAGTGCTGCGACGAGCCCCTCGATGAACGAGCTGCCGAGGCGGCCCGTGGGCCACTGCTCCAGAGCTCCCAGATCGAGCTCGAGCCGGATGACCGGAAAGCGCGCGTGCAGGGATGGGCCAACGTAGACCGAACGATCGAGGATGCGCATGGGGCTATCCCCCTGGGGCCGATGCCGTGCGGGTCTGGAGGTTGAAGGTCGAGCCGGAAACCAGAGAGTGCAAGCGAAGGCCGAGCATGCAGATCGGCTGACCGTCGCTGACTTCGTGGATGGAGGAGTAGGTGACGTCGGCTCCATCGACGACCGTAACGCTGCCACTGCCTTCGACTTCGAGCACATCGTCCGGGCCGATCAGGGCGGCGGTGTCCTCATCGAGACCGATGCCCACCGCAAAGGGGTTGTAGGCGAGTGCCGTGATCAGGCGGCCCAGCCGGTCTCGCTGGCGGAAATGCTGATCGATGATGAAGCGGTTGGTCAGCCCCAGGCCCGGTGCGAGCCGCACGCTCCCGGCGATCGCGGCTGATCCCTCGTCCCCGGAGGCGATCATGTGCTCGCTCAGGATACTGGCGCCCGCGCTCGTCCCGCCTACCGTCACCCCGTTCGCGTTACGGGCGCGGATCAGCTTGGCGACCGGGGTACCGCCGAGAAGGGTCGTGACGCGCAGCTGGTTGCCGCCCGTGAAAAAGATGCCGCTGGCTTCCTCCAGGCGCTGCAGGCGGCCCCGCTCCTGGCAATCCCGGCGCGTGTCGAAGTCCATGACGCTCACCCGGGAAGCGCCGATCTCGCTGAAGATCTGCTCATAGCGGGCACCCGTCTCGTACAGCTGGCTGGCGGTGGGAATCACCACGATGTCGGCGCTCTCCCCGCCCGAAAGCTGCACGAAACGCTCGAGAATGCGGCGATCGTTTTCCTTGTTCTCGGCCCCGCCGATCGGAACGATCCAGCCGCGCTTCGCGCCCTCCGGAACTCTGCTAGGCATCCTGTCGTGCTCCTCCAGGCGCCCTGACTGCTGCTCAGTTTGTGAAGATTTGTGGGCCGGCGGGGATCCGCCGCCCCGCAGGGCGCCGCACGCCAATGATGACTCGCCGCGGGCCGGCTGTCGCGTCCCACCGTTCCCGGCCGGCCCTTTGCTCTCGCGGGCGGCTCCGGACGCGTGCCATCATAGGCGTTCGCAGTCCCCCACCAGGTGATCTATGAGAAAACGGCTACTTGCTTGTGTGCTCGCCAGTGTCATCAGCCTGCCGGTGCTGGCTGCCCTGAAGGAGGGCGACCAGGCGCCCGAGTTCAAAGCCCAGGCTTCCTTTGCCGGTAAGGCGTTCCACTACTCCCTGAAGGATGCCCTGAAGAAAGGGCCCGTGGTGGTCTACTTCTACCCCTCCGCCTACACGAATGGATGCAACATCCAGGCACACACCTTCGCCGTCAACAGCGACAAGTTCAAAGCGGCGGGCGCCAGCATCATCGGCGTGTCCCTGGACAGCATCAAGCGCCTGAACGACTTCTCGGCCGACCCGAACTACTGCGCGGGCAAGTTTCCGACCGCCTCGGATGCCGACGGCAAGATCGCCAAGTCGTTCGAGCTGAAGGTGATGGAAGGCAAGCCGGGACTGAAAGATACCCGCGGGGTCGAGATCGACCACGGATTTGCCGAGCGCACGACCTTCATCGTGAAGCCGGACGGCACCATCGCAGCCACCATTGGCGGCATGGCCCCGGCGGAGAACGTGGACAAAGCCCTCGCGGCGGTCCAGCAGCTCAGCGACGACAAGAACGGCAAGCGGGCCGGCGGCTGAAGAGCCCGGAATCAGCACCGCAGGCAGTTTTTTCAAATGGATGACGCCGGGTCGTACTCCTCGCGGAGGCGATCCGGCGCTCACTCTTCCGGGGGTCACTCTTTCGCAGGCTGAGCCTCGTACACTTTCTCGCCGCCGATGACCGTCATGACCAGGTGAGCCTTGAGGATCTCGCGCTCCGGAATCTGCATCAGATCAGCCGAGAAGATACTCAAGTCGGTCATCTTTCCAACCTCGATGCTGCCGCGCTCCTTTTCCTGGAACGCGGCGTAAGCCGGCCCGATCGAGAGCATCCTGAGCGCCTGCGCTCGCGAGACACGCTGCTCCAGGTGCCAGTTCTCGTCGGCGAATCCTTCCAGCGAGCGCCGCGAAACCGCCGCATAGAATTCGATGATCGGATCACCTTTCTCGACCGGCGCATCCGTTCCCGCCACGACGGTCGCTCCGGAGTCCAGAAGGCTGCGCCAGGCGTAGGCGCCCACGAGCCGCTCGGTCCCCAGGCGCTTGGGCGCGAAGAAGAAATCACTGATGGCATGTGAGGGCTGCATCGATGCAATCACGCCCAGCTGAGCGAAGCGCGGAATGTCGGCCGGGCTCAGGATCTGGGCGTGCTCGATTCGCCAGCGCGGTTGAGCGATTGCGCGCTGCGCGACAGGCACCGTCGCAAAAGCCTTCTGGTACAGATCCAGCATGATGCGATTGCCGCGATCGCCGATGGCGTGCGTTTCGATCTGGATACCCCGCTTGAGCGCTGCGATGAGAATCGGCTGCAAGGCCGAGGGCTGATTGACCAGCAGACCCTGGCTGTCAGGTGCGTCCGTGTAAGGCTCGAGTAACGCTGCACCCCGCGAGCCCAGCGCGCCATCGATATACAGCTTGATGCCGCGTACGGTAATCCGTCCGCCACAACCATCGATCGATGGGCCTTCCCGCAACAGCCTCTGAGCATCATCGCTCGGCCCATAGATTGCATCATAAAGACGCAGCTTGATGAGGTGCTGCGCATAGAGCTGGCAGATCAGATCGACCTCGTGAAAGGAATTGCCGGCAATCTGCAGCTGCGTCCAGCCCAGCCGCACGCTGCGCTCCGCGCCCGCCTGCAGCGCCTTCGATGTCTGCTCATCGGTTGGGGCAGGAACGAGGTGCTGGACGAGCTCCATCGCATTGTCGATCAGCATCCCGTTCGGCTCACCACCCGGCTCCTTGAGAATCCGGCCGCCCGGTGGGTCGGGGGTGTTGCGATCGATGCCGGCCCGCTCCAGAGCGATGCTGTTGACCACGATGGCGTGTCCGTCGGCGCGCTCGAGGACCACCGGACGATCGTTGACCACCTGATCCAGGTCGGCGCGAGTTGGAAACGCCGGGGGACTCCAGCGCGACTCGATCCAGCCGCCGCCCGTGATCCAGGCTCCGCCCTTGACCGTGCGTGCGCGCTCACGCAAGCGCCTCTGCAGCTCGGCGAGGCTGCGCGTGCCTTCGAGGTTGAAGCTGAGCTCGCGGAAACCGATGTCCCGCAGATGAGCGTGGGAGTCGGTGAGCCCCGGAAAAACGGTCAGCCCATGAAGGTCGAGGGTCTCGGAGTCTTTCGGTGCGTGCTGGCGCGCGCCGCTGTTGGTGCCCACGTAAATAATGCGGCCGGCCTCGGACACGAGGGCCTGAGCGTGCGAATTGTGCTCATCCGCGGTGTAGATATTGCCGTTGACGAACAGTTCTGCGTGGCCACCGGCTGCCGCCGCAGCGGCGGGGAGCAGTCCCAAGGCAACTGTTGGCCACGCACCCGCACCTCGCCGGGCTGCTCGCATGCATTCCGCCGTCACCATCCTCGCTCCTCGTTACTCTCGGCTGCGAAAACTGTTGCAGTGTACCTGCATCCTGCGGCTGGGCTTGGCCGCGGCGCTTCCGGTATGCTCTGGTGAGATATGGCCGGCAAGACTCTGGCCGAGGGGAAGTTGATGAACGAGCGAGCAATGGGTCTGGCGCGGCTGGCTGCGGCAGGACTCTGCTGCGTGCTGTCGGAGATCGCCGGCGCCGAGTCGCCCTCGATCGCCAAAGCGGTAGAGGCGCTCACGTCCGTGCACCCGATCGCAGAGGTTGCACTCTCTCCGGACGGGAAGCGCGTCATCTATGGCAGCGTCGTGACGGCGAAACGCGGCGGAGCCGATGTCGCCTCCTCTATGCTGTGGATGGCGAATGCTCGCAACGGCTCCGCCGCGGTGCGGCTGACAGCCTGTCCGAGCATGGAGTGCGATGAGCACAGCGCCGCCTGGTCACCGGATGGCAGGCAGGTCGCCTTCGTCACGACTGACTCCAACGGCCAGTCGCAGCTCGCCATCGCCAGCGAGACGGGGAGCGATGCGAAGGTCCTCACGAACGCGCATGGACCGCTCGACACGCCCCGCTGGTCGCCGGACGGGAAGCAGATCGCGTTTCTCTATTCGGAGGGCGCGCCACGCACGCCGGGCCCGCTCAACCCGCTGGCGCGCGATGCCGGCGTCCTGTCGGAGACGATCTATGAGCAGCGCCTTGCGCTGATATCCGCAACCGGAGGCGAGATCCACCTGCTCGGCCCCGGCAACCTGAACATCTACGAGTACGACTGGGCACCCGATAGCAAGCGCTTTGTGGTCAGCGCCGCACCCGGCTCGGGAGATGACAACTGGTGGATCGCCGAGCTGCAGCTGATCGATACGCAAACCGGCAGCACCACCTCACTGCTCAAGCCGAAACTGCAGATCGCCTCGCCCCGGTGGTCGAGCGATGGCGCGCAGATCGCCTACATCAGCGGCATCATGAGTGACGAAGGCATCACCGGAGGAGACGTCTATCTGGTCCCGGCAAGTGGCGGCACGCCCGTGGACCTCACACCGGATCTGCGCGCCTCGGTGCAAACGATCACCTGGAACGGATCCTCGTCCCACATCGTCGCGACGGAATTTTCCGCCGGAGATGAAGTGCTGGCCTCGATCGACGTGAAAGCGAAGTCGCAGCGCGAGATCTGGCGGGGCCCGCAGATGATCTGGGCCAACAGTCTGCTCGGCTTCACCCCGGGTGATGCCGGTATTTCTCTTTCGCGGGACGCGGCCATGTCCGCGATCGTGCGGCAGTCCTACACGATGGCGCCGGAGGTCGAGACCGGCACACCGGGCAAGTGGAAACCGATCACGCGCCTCAATGCGGCGGTGCATTCCATCACCGGCAACGCGAAGATCGTGACCTGGAAGAGCGATCGCTTCGACGTGCAGGGAATGCTGATCGAGCCGGCGGTTCCCGGCGGGGCGGGCAAGCATTATCCGCTGGTGGTCGAGGTGCATGGCGGCCCGGCTTTCGCACACTATCCTCTCTTTCCGGCCAGCCCCGACTCCTTCGATGCCGTACTCTCCAGCCAGGGCTACTATGTCTTCAAGCCCAATCCGCGCGGCAGCTACGGCCAGGGTGAGGCGTTCACACAGGCCAACGTGAAGGATTTCGGCTATGGCGATCTGCGCGACATCCTCAGGGGCCTGGACACGGTGGAGAAGAGCGATCCGATCGATGCGGCCCGCGTCGGCATCGCCGGCTGGAGCTACGGCGGTTACATGACCATGTGGGCGCTGACGCAGACGGATCGTTTCAAGGCAGCCGTCTCCGGAGCCGGCCTCTCGGACTGGCTCAGTTACTACGGCACCAACAACATCGACACCTGGATGATCCCCTACTTTGGCGCTTCCGTTTACGATGATCCGAAAGTCTACGAACGCAGCTCGCCGATCACGTTCATCAAGAAGGTCAAGACCCCGACACTGGTGGTCGGCGGCGACCGCGACGCCGAGGTGCCGATCACGCAGTCGTATGAATATTGGAACGCCCTGAAGCGCCTGGGAGTCAAAACCGAGTTCGTCGTCTATCCAGACGAGGGGCACTTCTTCTTCAAGCGGGCCGACCAGATCGATGTCATGACCCGCCTGGTCGATTGGTTCAATCAGTACCTGCAGGGGACGCCGTAGGCCTCAGGCTACTCCCCCGGGTGGTAGCGCTTTTCGGTGTGCCCTTTGAGATCGCCAGGATAGAAGTAGATCGGGCGCAGGTTGCCGTCGGCATAGCGTTGCGCCTCGTCGAGGAAGTGAACGGACCGGGGATCGCCGCTTTCACCGCCGGCTGTGATTCCCCAGGCGCGCACGCGTGGACCGAACTCCACGACCGCCACGAAGCTGTTGCCTTCGGTGCCGTAGTAACACTTGGTCCCGGGATAGCGCTTCGCAGCGAAGGAGGCCAGGGAACCCCACCTCGAGGAGGTGAAGGGCACCGGAATGCTCGCCTTCACGTCACTGAAGGTCTGCACGATGGCCCCATCGTTGCGCTGAAATCGATTGATCTCGCCCCAAGGCACGGCGTAGCTGCCGAAGTCATGGGTGAGCCTCTGGCTCGCCTCTGTGAGCGCGGCCAGTTTCTGCGCATCGCTCGTGTGCTCGGCCATGTAGTCCCAGACCGAAAGACGTGCCGCCTTCGCCGGCTCAGCGCAGACGTGCCAGAGCGCATCGCCCCAGAACACCGCCAGGGACGTGGGTTGCGAGGTCAGGCCCCACCGATAGTCCCAGTCGCGCAGCAGCTTGATCGGGCCGGCCAGAGTCGTTCTGCCGGGATCGCTTTGTGGCAACGCGTCGAAGGCTTTGAGGAGTAATGGAATGAGTTGCGCAAACTCGGTCAAATAGGGATCGAATGCCGCCGCAATCAGCGTTTGCGGTGTGAAGTCCTGCCGCGCAGTCAGCACCCGGATCGCGTGTGGCCCACGGGGGTCCTCGCCCGCCTCATCCATGTAGCGCGGATAGTCCGCAGCCTTCGGGCTGTCGGCACCCGCAGCCGTCCAGGGTGCGTCATTCGTATTCATGACCCAGCCATTGGCGGGACTCACCACGTGCGGCAAGCTCTCGAGGCTGTGCAGCCCTTTCCAGTCGGTTGCCGGGTCGCTGCCGTCCACCGGCGCGCGGTAATCGAACCGATCGTCGCGCACGGGGACGAACTGCGGGTGCAGATAGGCGATCTCGCCCTTGGAGTCGGCGAAGATGGTGTTGTTGGAGGAGTTGGCGCGCAGCTGCGCGACTTTGAGATAGCTGGCGTAATCCTTTGCCTTGGTGCGCAGGAAGGACTGCTCGAGGGCCGCGATCGGCCGGTTCATCAGTGCGAAAGCGATCCACTTGCCGCCTTCCTCACGCACGATGGGACCGTGGTGCGTGGCGTAGGTGGTGAACGTACGGGTCGCCATCGAGCCGTTCGCGGCCCGATAGGACAGTGAGATCTGCTTGCTGGTGAGGGGTCGCAGCTCCTTGCCATACCGATAGGCTCGCGAGCCATCCGGCGCGGTGACGATGGTTTCCGCGAACTCATCGACGTTGTCCACGCCGCTCGAGGTGTGCATCCAGCCCACCCTGGTGTTGAATCCCTGATAGATGAAAAACTGACCCCAGGTGACGGCGCCGTACGCGTTCAGGCCTTCATCGCTCGTCATCTGCAGCTCAGAGCGAAAGAAGAAGCTGGTATGCGGATTGATGAGCAGCAGCGCATGACCGTCACGGGTATGCGAGGGAGCAATGGCAAAGCCGTTGGATCCTTGCGGATCGCTCAGCATCACTCCGCGCTCCGACGGTGTCATTGCGAGTGTCTTGTGCTCGTAGAAGGCCTGCAGCTGCGAGAGCGGCACGCGCTCGATGTCACCGCCGATACTGCCTTCGGAGAAGCTGAGCGCCATCCAGGGCTCGAAGTGTGTCAGCACGCGCGGATGAACTTGAGGATGGGTAGCGAGATACTCGTTGAGGCCGGCCGCCCAGCCCTGCATGAGCTGCTTCAGCCATGCCGGACAGTGTTCGTAGTCCGCCTTCAGCTGTGTCGGATCGATGTACAGACGCTGGCGCAAATCCTGCCAAATCGCGCTCTCCCCCTCGGCCTCCGCCAGACGACCGAGACTGACGAGGTAGTTGGTCTCGACACGATTGAAGTCGTCCTCCGCTTGCGCATAGATCATTCCGAAGACGGCATCTGCGTCGGTGTGGCCCTTCACGTGGGCAATTCCCCAGTCATCGCGGGTAATGCTCACGTGCGAGGCCTGTGCCGCCAAGGCTGGCGGTCGCCCTTGCGCTGCAGTGAGCGGACCTGAGCGGCCCAGAGCCAGCATAGCCCCCAGTGTCAGCCAGGACACGGCAACGGCGGGAGCGATACGCTGAGCTCGCATGGGTCGGGCATCATAAACCGGCGCGCAGCGCACGAGTGACAAGATTCCTCGTTGCCTGGCGCATTCCCGGGCGGGCATACTCGATGATGATCGAGGCTTTCAGCCGACGCACGGCAGAGCGATGGCGTGAAACTCCAGGACGCGCAACAGACCGTTGGCCATTTCCTCTCTCCGCTGACAGTGGATCAGTTTCTCGATGAGGTCCTCCTGGGCGGATTCGCGAAGATCGGGGGGAATCGCCAGGCGGGCCGCACAGACTTGCTTGGCGCGGATCCGCAGTCCGCGCTCCTGGAGGCTGTGCATCTCGCACCGAAGCTGACTTTCCACTCCGCGAACGCATCGGGCCCACCGCCCTCGCTCGCCGGTGTGCGTGACCGGGCCGATTTCCAGGAGCGCATCGCCGAGTTTCATGCCCGACACTACTCGGTACGCTTTCCGGAGCTGCGCCCGCTGTCATCTGCTCTGGAGCATCTCGGCCGCGCATTGGAAGCGTTGCTGCATCAGCCCGTCACGGCCTCCGCATTCTGGAGCCGTGGTGGCCTGCGTGCGCCCGTTCATTGCGACGATCACGACCTCCTGGTCGTGCAGCTGCGCGGCGCCAAGCGCTGGCTGATTGCCCGGAAAGCCTCGGGGCTGGAGAACACGTGGAAAGGCATTCCGGGCGAGCCACCGGAGCTGGGAGATCACGAGTCTCTGGATCTGCTTCCCGGGGATCTGCTTTATCTGCCTCGCGGCACCTTTCACAGCGTCGACTCGGACGTCGAATCGCTTCATCTGTCGATCGGCTTCACGCCCCTCACGGTCCGCGAGGCAGTGATCGCAGCGCTGGACCACTTGTCCGACGCCGATCGGACCTTGCGTATGACGGCGGGAAATCGCCTGGCGTTTCAGCTCCGAGGGGCGGGGATCGAACGGTTCGGTCCGCTCGTGATGGAGTCTCTCGCACGCCTGGCGGGTGCCTGTCGAACGCCAGGCTTTCTGAACGAAGCGCTGCAGCGCCGCTCAGCGCGCGCCATCGGCTGGCTGCAGGCCACGCCTGCCGCGGCGTGTGTGACGGAGATCAGTCTCGACACGGTCCTGGTCCATCGTGACACCGCGTTCTGCCATCTGACCGCCAATCCGGACAAGATCGACTTCGCCTATCCCGGTGGACACCTCTACATCCATCGCGGCGCCGAAGAGAGTGTCCTCTACATCGCCAACACGACCCGATTCGCGGTCCGCGACATCCCGGGAGGTCTGCGGGATGACGCGCGGCTGTCGCTGGCGAGGCGATTCGTGGAAGTCGGCTTTCTCGAGCCTGCTTCCGACGCCCCTGCTCCCTCAGCCTGAGGGCTCGCCAGCGCTCAACAGCCGCGCGAAGTGTCCGGTCACTCATCCGGTGGCAGGCGTCGCCGCCATCATCGATGCCGGATGCACAAGATAGCAGCCGATCGCGATGAGGATGAGGTAAGCGAGCAGAATGAAGGTCCATCCCATGTTGTGACGGATCACATCGCCCTCTTTCCTCACGAACTTGCTGGTCGAAACGCCGACGCTGGCGGTTTGCGGCGCCACCGGCTTGCCGATCTCCGCACCGACGGAGTTCAGGGTGGGCAGCAGCAAGGGCGGCATGCCGAGTTGCGTGGCCACGAGGGCCTGGAACTTGCCGAACATCGCATTCGTCGAGGTATTGGAGCCTGAGAGTGCGACGCCGATGAAGCCCAGTATCGGGGAGACCACGATGAAGGCGGTCCCCATGCTCGAGAAGCCCTTCGCGAGCGAAGCGGCCATGCCCGAGTAGTTGAAGATGTAGGCGAGACCGAAGATGAACACGCCGACCAGGCAGGCGCCCCACATCTGGTGGAAAGTGCGCCGGAAGACCTCACCGATCTGCGCGCCCTTGAGCTTGCCCATCGCCAGCAGCAGCACTGCGACCAGGATCCACGATGCGAGGATCGCAGTGCCCCCGACGTAGGGGGCGAACTTGAAGACTGCGGTGACATCGGGTTTGGCGGCGCTGCATGTCGCCGCAAGCGAGGAGCAGGCGACTGCCTTGGCGCTGAACCACGTCACCTTGGGCAACGGCGACCACGGGCCGGTCCAGGCGGCGACGACGATCAGCAGGACTGCAAAAGGCATCCAGGCTTGCGCGATCTCAGCGGGCCGCAATCCATGCCCCTGTGTCTGCCGGGCGAGCGCGGGATCGACCGGAACACCGCCGTAACCGAGCACCGCCTTCGGCTGCCAGACCTTCAACAGCGCCAGGAGCGCGATGAAGCAGACGATCGCGCCCGTCACATCGGGCAGATAAGGGCCCAGATGCACGGCAACCGGGTACTGGCCGGCGATGTAGCCCAAGGAGCCGACGATGGCGAGCGGCCAACCGCCCTTCATCCCTTCCTTGCCCGAGACCAGATACAGCAGCACCCAAGGTGGCAGGAGGGCCAGGACTGCAACGACCGTACCGACGGATCCGGACAGCGAAAGGAGTGGATAGTTGGTCACGGCCGCCAGCGCAATGATGGGCGCGCCCAGCGCGCCATACGACACCGGCGCGTTGTTGGCGATGGCGGCCACGCGGATCGCATTGAGATCGGAGATCCCGAGGGAGATCAGGATCGGAGCGACGACCGCCCAGGGATAGCCAAAGCCGACCAGACCTTCGAGCAGCGCGCCGAATGCCCAGGCAAACAGCATGGTCTGGACTCGCACGTCCATGCTGCCCTGCGCGATCAGCCAGCGGCGGAAATTCTCGAACACGCCACTGACCGCCAGCGTGTTGAACAGCACCATTCCCCAGAAAGTAATCCAGTCGACGTTCCACACGCCTGTGGCCGCGCCATAGAAGTAGGCGTGCACCCCATCGTTGAACGGCATCTTCCACACCCATTGCGCCAGCACGAACGTCACGATCGAGCCGACGAGCGT
>Ga0070741_10002458_pt1 | contig 49708 bp, 54 predicted proteins | sample Coa_R1_4_FD_66440 | JGI IMG/M metagenome (GOLD analysis project Ga0070741, IMG submission 66440) | Surface soil microbial communities from Centralia Pennsylvania, which are recovering from an underground coalmine fire - Coalmine... | ecosystem: Environmental > Terrestrial > Soil > Unclassified ... | reverse complement strand
AAGGTCGTCCAGGGCGGCTCGACGATCACGCAGCAGGTCGTCCGGAACCTCTACCCGGTCTCACGCGAGCGGACGCTGCAGCGGAAGATCAAGGAAGCCTGCCTGGCGATCAAGCTCAGCAAGCACTGGTCGAAGGACCGGATCCTGGCGACGTGGATGAACCAGGTGTACTTCGGCAACCACGCGTACGGCGTCGAGGCGGCCTCCCAGACGTACTTCTCGAAGCCGGCCAGCGATCTGACGATGATGCAGGCGGCGCTCCTCGCCGGCCTGCCCCAGGCGCCGTCCCTCTACGACCCGATCGTCTATCCCGAGGTCGCGCGCGCCCGCCGCGCCCACGTCCTGCAGGCGCTGTACACGAGCGGCGACATCTCCGAGTCGCGGTACCGGCAGGCGCTGGCCGACCGGAGCCTCCACCTCAAGCCCGGCCGTCTCTACACCCAGATCCGCCAGCCGTACTTCTTCAGCTACGTCCGCGACCAGCTGATCGACGCCTACGGCGCCCAGACGGTGCAGTCCGGCGGTCTGCGCGTGTACACGACGATCGATCCCGCGTTCCAGCGGGCCGCGACGAGGGCGATCAAGGACACGCTCTACCTGAAGGACGACCCGGCCGCGGCGCTCGTCTCGATCAACCCGGCGAACGGCGCGATCCGGGCGATGACCTCGGTCTACCCGGGCGGGATCAAGAACGAGTTCAACCTCGTCGCGCAGGCGCGCAGGCAGGCCGGCTCGACCTTCAAGACCTTCGTCCTCACGCAGGCGGTCGACGACGGGATGAACCCGGCGAGCACGAGCTACGTCTCGGCACCCTTCGACTACCCGGGCCCGCCGCCCTGGACCGTCTCGACGTACAGCCACACGTACTCCGGCCTGATCTCGGTGCAGCAGGCGACGCTCCAGTCCGACAACACCGTCTACGCGAAGCTCACCCTCGACGTCGGGCCCCAGCACGTCGCCGACATGGCCCACAAGCTCGGCGTGCAGAGCCCGCTCGAGCCCGTGCCCTCGATCGGGCTCGGCTCGAACGCGGTGTCGCCGCTCGACATGGCGTCCGCCTACGCGACGCTGGCGGCCGGCGGCATCTACTCGCGCCCGATGGCGATCCGGAAGGTGATCCTGGCGAACGGCCGGGAGGACGACCAGGCCGGGTGGGGCCGTCCCCGCCGCTCGCGCGTGATCCCCGACTGGGTCGCGTCCGTGGTCACGGACATCCTCCAGAAGAACGTGCTCTACGGCACCGGGACCGGCGCGAACTTCGGCCGCCCCGCCGCGGGGAAGACCGGGACCACCGACGACCACGCCGACGCCTGGTTCTGCGGCTACCTGCCGAACCTCGAGGCGACGGTCTGGGTCGGCTACCCCCAGGGCGAGATCCCGATGCTCAGCGTCCACGGGATCGCCGTCGCCGGCGGCAGCTTCCCGGCGGAGATCTGGCGGCGGTTCATGGAGCAGGCGGTGCGCTACTCGCCGCCGCAGGAGTTCCCCGAGCCGTCGACGCCGCCGGAGTTCCGCACCTTCAAGCAGGGGCCGTGGGCGTACGCCGGCGCCGTTCCCGAGACGACGAGCACGGAGACCACCACCACGACGAAGACGCGGACGCAGCGGACGACGACCGAGCGGACGACGACGGAGGAGGCGACCGTCACGGTCGAGCCGACGACGGCGCCGGTCACGTCCGCTCCGCCGCCGCCGCCGGTGACCACCGCTCCGGCGACCACCGAGGTGCCCCCGCCGCCTCCCCCACCGCCGACGACCGAGGAGACGACCACGGTCACCGGCCCGGTCCCGCCGTAGCGGCAGGATGCTCCGCTCGAACCCGGCCCTGAGGGCGACGGCCGTCGTCACTCCGCTCCTGCTCGGGGCGCTCGCGGTGCCGAGCGGCGGCCTGTTCCGCGGTGCCAAGTTCCGCGACCTCCATCTCTACCGCCAGTACGGCGACGCCCTCCTGGCGGGCCACCTGCCGTACCGCGACGTCTTCGTCGAGTATCCGCCGGGCGCGATCCCGCTCTTCGCCGGGCCGTCGCTCGCGCCCGAGGGGGCCTACGACGCCATCTTCAAGGCGCTGATGACGCTGTGCTGCATCGGCGCGATCTTCTGCGTCTGCTTCGTGCTCGCCCGCGGCGGTGCGCCGGGCGCGCGGGTCTGGGCCGCGGCGCTCTTCCTCGCGCTGTCGCCGATCGCCCTCGGCCCGGTCTCGCTGAACACCTACGACGCCTGGCCGGCCTTCCTGACGGCGGCGTGCGTCGCACTGCTCGCCGCGGGCCGGCCTCGGCTCGCGCTCGCCGCCCTCGGCGTCGCCGCCGCCGCGAAGCTCTACGCGGTGCTGCTCGTCCCCGCGGCCCTGGTCTGGCTCTGGCGTGTGCGGGGGCGCCGGGCCGCGCTCGAGTCGGGCGCCGCCTTCGCGGCCGCGGCCGCCGTGCTGGCCGTGCCCTGGCTCGCGCTGTCGCCGGGCGGCGTGTGGGACAGCCTCCACGCCCAGGTGGGCCGGGGCCTCCACACCGAGAGCCTGGGTGCGAGCGTGCTCCTGGCCGCGGACCGGCTCGGCTGGTACCACGCCCACGTGGTCAGCACGGCGCCGGCGGTCTCGCGCGACCTCTCCGGCGGCCTTCCGCACGGCCTCGCGGCGGCGACCGGGACGGTGGCGGTCCTGGCGGCGCTCGTGCCCGTGGCGATCATGCTGCGCCGGCCGGTCGCGCCGGGCCTGGCGTTCGCCGCGGGCGTGGCGGGCTTCCTCGCGTTCACGAAGGTGCTGTCACCGCAGTACGCGGTCTGGCTGATCCCGCTCGCACCGTTCGGCGGCGTCGCCGCGATGGGGCTCGTGATCGCGGCCCTCGTCCTGGCGCAGACCTGGTACTTCCACTACCACGACCTGTGGGCGGTCGGCCCTCAGGCCTGGACGCTGCTGGCGAGGAACCTCGTCCTGGTCGCCCTCTACGCGCTCCTCCTGTGGAAGACGAGCACGCCGTCCTCCTCGAAGACGAGCGTCCAGTCGGGGCTCTTCCGCAGCCGGACGAGCGCGGCGGCCGAGGGCAGCGGCGCGACCCGGTCGGCGTAGCTCGAGCGGGTCTCGTCGGCGACCACCCAGGTCGCGTCGCCGAGCTTGGGGAGGCTGAGCACGCGGCGCCGTGCCGACAGGTGCGCGCCGAGCACGTTCGTCGAGCTGACCACCGCGCCGGCCGGAACGAGCTCGACGGCGCGGTCGGCGACCCGGTCGTGCGCCGTGATGCGCCAGTCGTGGGCCTGGAAGTCCTCGCCGCCCGGCACGACCGTCCAGAGCGGGATCGCGCCCAGCTTCCAGTTCGCGGCCACCGCGACGGCGACCGCGGTGACGACCACCGCGCCGGTCCTCGCCGGGAAGCGCCGCGCGAGCGCGGCTGCGCCGAAGACGGCCGCGACGACGAGCGGCGGGATCGCCGCCGCCGTGTAGTGGAAGTGGATCGAGGTCTGCGTGGGCGTCGCCGAGAGCTGGTTGAGCGCGAGCTCGGGCGCGGCGGCGATCAGCGCCAGCGGCGAGAGGACGAAGAGCAGCGCGAGCGGCGGCAGCAGGTGCAGCAGGTAGTGGACGTCGCGGTGCTGGAACGCCTGCTCGAACAGGGTCCACGGGTGGGTGAACGCCGTCCTGGCGATCCCGCCCGCCGAGCCGCCGATCGCGTCGTAGCGCCCGTAGAACGAGGAGTCCGCGCCGGAGTTGAAGTGCGGCACGACGACGGCGATCGCGATCGCCGAGACCAGCAGCCCCGCGGCGGCCACGCCCACGCCGACGCGCGGGCGGCGCCGGACCGCGTACCAGACCCCGAGCCCGGCGACCACGAGGCCGACCTCCTCCTTCGTCGTCATCGCGACCACCGCGCAGACCGCGAAGGCCGCCAGGCGGTCCTCGTCGAGGTACCAGAACGCGAACAGGAGGAGCGGGCAGGAGAGCGCGACCGGGTGGAACTCGTTCAGCGTCAGCCACTCGGTCGCCGGGTAGAGCAGGTAGACGAGCGCGAACCCCAATCCGGCGCGCTCGCTGCCGAGGTGCTTGTGCGCCAGGCGGTAGACGGGCAGCGCGCCGAGCGCGACGGCCACCGCCTGGACTGCGAGGAGCATCTCGGGACTCGGCCAGATCCACCAGAGCGGCGCGAACGCGGCGAGGATCGGGTCGAAGTGCGCGGCCAGCCTGGAGATCTGGACGCCGTCGCCGCCGGTCATCTGCAGGAAGTGGCCGTGCGCGGTGTTCCAGACCGTCTGCACCATGTTCCCGAGGTCGTAGCGGCCGGTGGTGTAGGCGCGGTGGCGGAGGATCGAGAGCGAGCCGAAGCCGACGGCGTAGGCCGCGATCGCCGCCCACAGCAGCGCCTTCGGTCTCACAGGAGCGAACCGACGAGCCCGCGCCAGCGTGAGCCGAGCACGTCCTCGCTCGCATGCTCGCGGTAGGCGGCGAGGCCCCCGATCGAGAGGCGGCGCGCCAGCTCGGCGTCCGCTGCGACCCGCCTCAGCGCGGACACCAGCGCCTCGGGATCCCCGGCCGGGACGAGCAGCGCGCTCTCGCCGTCGGCGAGGAGCTCCCGCGCCGCTGGCGTGTCCGCGGTGACGAGCGGGGTCCCGCACGCGAGCGCCTGGAAGGCCTTGTTCGGGATCACCCTGGCCGCCTTCGCCGACGTCCCGAAGACGCCGAGCGCGCACGATGCCCGGGACAGCTCGGCGGGCAGCTGCTCGTAGTCCGCCCAGGCAACGTGCTCGACGTTCGCGGGGCGCCGGTCGAGCAGGCGGTCGAGCTGACCCGAGCCGACCACGCGGAACCGCAGGTCCGGGGCGAGCTCCGCTGCGGCGAGGATCGTGTCGAGCCCGTGGAGCGGGATCAGCTTTCCCACGAAGAGCGCCGTGAAGTCGTCCGGGCGCACCCAGCCGGGAACGAACAGCCGCTCCTCGGCGCCGACGAAGCAGACCTCGACGCGCCGGGCGCCGAGCGCCCGGAAGAGCTCCGCGTTCGCGGCGGTGTCGGCGACGACCAGGTCGGCGGCGGCGAAGGCGCGGCGGTCGATTCCCTCGACCGCGCGGGCCGCCCGGCTTCCCGCGCGGAACCGGCCGCGGTCGCCGACGAGCGTGTCGGCGAGCGAGACGAGGGCGTTGAAGACCACCGGCCGGCCCGCCGCCACCCGCCGGGCCGCGGGCAGGTCGAGGTGGCCGGGGTAGCCGACGATCAGGGCGTCGAACGGGGTGCGGGGCCTCCGCCGCAGCCGCAGCTCGGCCGCGCCGAGCCGAAGGGCCGCGCCGGCGCCCGCCGCGAACTTGTGCTCTCTCCCCTCCCACACCGGCTCGTGCCGCTCGGCGACCTCGACACCCGCCCGCCGCAGGCAGGAGATCACCTGGGCGTTGCGCGGATATGCCCTTTCGTACGTCCCGAAGTACAGGACGCGCACCGCTAGGTGAGGATCTCCTCGACCAGCGCCTCCGACCGCTCGCGCTCGGACACGCGCTCCTCGTGGTGGCTCGTGATCAGCTCGGTGATCAGGCCGAGCGAGAAGATCTGGATGCCGACGACGACGAGCAGCACGCCGAGGATCAGCAGCGGCCGGCCCCCGATCGCATGGCCGAGCGCCTTGACGACGGTCAGGTACACGAGGATGCCGATGCCCGCGAGCGAGAGCAGGAAGCCGAGGCCGCCGAAGAGGTGGAGCGGCCGCTGCCGGTACCGCCCGATGAAGGAGACGGTGAGCAGGTCGAAGAAGCCGCGCAGGTAGCGCTCCAGCCCGTAGCGCGACCGCCCGTGCTCGCGCGGCCGGTGGTTGACGGGCACCTCCGCGATCCGGTAGCCGCGGTGGTGGGCGAGCACGGGGACGAAGCGGTGGAGCTCGCCGTACAGCCGCAGTCCGCGGACGACCTCGGCGCGGTACGCCTTCAGGCCGCAGTTCATGTCGTGGAGGTCGAGACCCGAGACGACCCTGCTCGCGAAGTTGAAGAGCCGCGACGGGAGCCGGCGCCTGAGCGGGTCGCGCCGCTTCGCCTTCCAGCCCGAGACGAGGTCGAACCCCTCGTCGAGCTTGGCGAGCAGCCGCGGGATCTCGGCCGGGTCGTCCTGGAGGTCGCCGTCGATGGTGACGATCACCTCGCCCCTCGCCTGCCCGAAGCCGGCGGCGAGGGCGGCCGCCTTCCCGAAGTTGCGCCGCAGGCGGACGACGACGACGCCGTCGTGCGCGGCGTGCAGGCGGGTCAGGGCGGCGAAGGTCCCGTCCCCGGACCCGTCGTCGACGAAGATCGCCTCCCAGGGCTCGGCGAGCGGCTGGAGCGCGGAATCGAGCTCGTCGTAGAGGAGCGCGACGCTCCGCTCCTCGTCGTGGACCGGGACGACGACCGAGATCACGGCCGCGAGCCTACCCCGGGACGGTCGTCGGCGCGGGTGCGGTGGTCGTCTCGGCGGTCGTGGTCGTGTCGGTACTGGTCGACGCGACCGTGGTCGGCGCGGTCGCCGGCGGAACGGTGGTGGCCGGCGCGGTCGTCACCGGCGCGGTCGTCACCGGCGCGGTCGTTGTCGTGTCCGTGGCCGGGGCGGCGGTGGTCGTCGGCTGCGTCGTCGACGAGGGCGGCGGGAGGGCGGTCGCGATCGCCGTGGTCGTCGGGGCCGTCGTCACCTCGGCCGAGGTCGTCGGCGGCATGGTGGTCGGTGGTTGCGCCGCCGTCGTGGTCTCGACGGTCGAGGACGTGCTCTCGGGGAAGGCTGCGGGAGCGGTCGAGGACGGCGCGGACGCCGTCGTCACCGGGCGGGAGCGAGGCTTCGTCGTCGTGCCGGTTCCCAGGGTGACGGCCATGGCCACGACGACGCCGGCCGCGGCGACGAGCGCCACCGCGAGGCCGAGCACGAGCGGGCGCCTGCGCCGCGGCGGCGGGCGCAGGATCGTCGTGACGGCGGTGGAGTCGACGCCCTGGGGGGCGACCGGGGCGGCGAGCTCGGCGACCAGCGCCGCTCCGTCACGGGGCCGGTCCGCAGGGCTCTTGGCGAGGGCGGCGGCGGCGACGCTCTCGAGCAGCGCGGGAGCGTCCGGCCGCAGGTCGGAGACCGCCGGTGCGGGCAGGTCGCGGTGCATCGCGACCAGCGCCAGCGCGTCGGACGACTCGAACGGCAGCCGCCCGGTCAGCATCCGGAACAGGATCACGCCGAACGCGTACACGTCGCTCGCCGCCGTCGCCGGCCGTCCGGCGGCCTGCTCGGGGCTGATGTACGCGGCGGTGCCGAGGAGGATGCCCGCCGCGGTCAGACCGGTGGCGTCGCCGGCGCGGGCGAGCCCGAAGTCGGCGATCTTCGCACGGCCCTCGGCGTCGAAGAGGACGTTGGCCGGCTTCAGGTCGCGGTGGACGACGCCCCGCGCATGTGCGTGGGCGAGGCCGGCGGCGAGCTCGGCGGCGATCCGCCGCGTGTCCCGGTCGGGGAGCGGGCGCCCTGTCTGCAGCCGGTCCTCGAGCGAGCCTCCCGGCAGGTACTCGAGCACGATGTAGCGCCGCTCGCCGTCCCGGCCGTAGTCGTACAGGGCGCAGACGTTGGCGTGCGAAAGCCCCGCCGCGGCGCGGGCCTCCCGCTCGAATCGCTCCGGGTCCGCGTCGGCGGCCGGCAGCTTGATCGCGACGACGCGGCCGAGGTCGGTGTCCGTGGCGGTCCAGAGCTCGGACGTCCCGCCGGTGCCGAGACGTCGCTCGAGCCGGTACCTGCCCGCGATGAGCATGTCGGCCACCGGGGTAGCGTATGCCGCACATGGACGAGCTCCTCACGGTCGAGGCGGCGCAGCGGCTCGTGCTCGAGCGGGCCCGGCCCCTGGCCGCCGAGCGCGTCCCGCTGGGGGAGGCGGCCGGGCGCGTCCTCGCCGAGTCCGCGACCGCGGTCGTCGACCTGCCGCCGTTCCCGAGCTCGGCGATGGACGGCTACGCGGTCCGGGCGGCCGACACGCCGGGAACGCTGCCCGTCACCGGCAGGATCGCCGCCGGGACTCCGTCGCCGGCCGCGCTCGACCCCGGCGCGGCCATGGGGATTGCGACCGGAGGCGTCGTTCCCCCCGGCGCCGACGCCGTCATCCAGCACGAGCGTGTTGTCGAGAGGGACAACAGGATCGAGATCGCCGGCGCAGTCGAGCCCGGGACGAACGTCCGGCCGGTGGGACGCGACGTCGCCGCCGGGGCGGTCGTCGCCGCGGCGGGCACGGTGCTCGGCGCCGCGCAGATCGGTGCGCTGGCCGCCGCCGGCGTCCCCGAGGTCGCCTGCGCCCGCAGACCCCGCGTCGCCGTGCTGACCACCGGGACGGAGCTGAGGGAGCCCGGGTCGCCGCTCGGCCCCGGCGAGGTCTACGAGGCGAACGGCCTGATGCTCGCCGCTCAGCTCGCCGCGGAGGGGGCGGTCGTCGCCCGGCTGGCGGCCGTCGCCGACGACGAGAGCGAGCACCGGCGGGCGATCGAGCAGGGGCTCGACCACGACGTTCTCGTCACCTCCGGCGGGGTGTCGGTCGGCCCGCACGACCTGGTCCGTCGGGTCGAGGCCGAGCTCGGCGTCGAGGAGGTCTTCTGGCGCGTGGCCGTCCGGCCCGGGAAGCCGGTCGCGTTCGGCGTCCGCGGCTCCGTGCTCGTCTTCGGGCTCCCCGGGAACCCGGTCTCGTCGCTCGTCGCCTGCGAGCTGTTCGTGCGGCCCGCGATCCGGGCGCTGCAGGGCGCCGCCGACCCGGGGCCCCGCTTCGCCGCCGGCCGGCTGGCGACCGCGGTCGAGCGGAACGAGGCGCGCGACGACCTGCTCCGCGCCCGGGCGACGGTCGGGGGCGACGGCGTCGAGCTCGAGCCGGTCGCGGGGCAGGAGTCGCACATGATCGCCCGCGCGGCCGAGGCGAACGCGCTCGTGCTGGTTCCGCGCGGCGAGGGCGGGCTCCCCGCCGGCTCGACCGTCCGCTACCTGCCGCTGTAGGGCGCGCTAGGCGATCGGGCCCTTGGCCCCGAGCGAGTACGCCGGGCCGTGCCGCGGCTCGACCCGGACCAGCTTCGCGAACGCGAGGTAGCGATGCGTCGCGAAGAAGCGGGGATGGCACGCCTGCAGCGTGAGCAGCTCCTTGTGGTGCGAGCGCAGCACCGCCAGGTCGTCGGCGGGGACGATCTCGTGCCCCGTGACCTCGTAGTGGAAGGTGGCGTACGGCAGGATGAAGGTGATCGGATCGCCGGGCTTGAGGCTGTCGATGTGGGCGAACGGCGCCAGGTAGGTGGTGCGGTGGCCGGCGATGTAGATCAGCTCGTTCTGGCCGGGCATGTAGGTGTGCATCTCCCGGCCGGGGCCTTTGGTCAGGTCGTCGTGATCCGTCCCGTTGACGACGATCGACTTCAGCCCGAGCCGGGGCACGATCAGGCGCCCGACCGGCTGGCCCTGGCGGAGCGTCCGCCGGTACGCGGCTGCCGCCGCGGCGACCCGCCGCTTCTCCGAGTCGACCGAGACGGTGCCGTCGGGCAGCGTGGTCACGGGCCTCACCGAGGCCGGCTCGCGGTAGGCGGCGAACTGGTGGGTGAACTTCGAGGCGAGCTTGTGCTGCTCGTACTTCGTGTACAGCGCGGTGAACGGGTCCTGCCACTGCCAGACGACGATCACCCAGGCGACCGTCAGGAGCCCGGCGAAGATCATCAGCGTCCCGCCGAGGCGCACGACGCGGCGCATCACGCCTCCGCCGCCTCGTCGGCCGCCCCGGCGCGCCTGCGGGCCCGGACGCCGAGGACGACCGTCCGCACGGTGCTGCGAATCGGGCCGAGCGGCGGCCGCTCGTCCGCCGACGGGTACGGCGCGTACCGGCCTGCGGCGATCGCGCTCAGCTGGGCGGCCCCTGCGAACCAGCACAGGACCAGGAAGAAGGCCACCGTCGTGATGTAGCCGATGGCGGTGAGTTCCGCAAGGTACCAGGGGGCGTCCAGCCCGAGCCCGAAGCGGAACATGAACGAGCCGACCAGGATGAAGGGTCCCAGGAACCCCGCCAGGAGCAGGCCGATCCGCGCCCCGGGCCTGCGCTCGCGCATGTGCGGCAGCCAGAGCCAGACGTGCAGGCAGGGCAGCAGGAAGACGAGCGCGAACGGGTTCGTCGCGACCACGAGCAGGGCGACCACCCCGAGCGCCAGCATCGCGGCGGTGTGCCCGGCCAGCTCCTCCTCGGCGGTCGCCGGCCGGCGCGGTGCGAGCCTGGCGCGCGAGACCAGCCAGGCCGGAAGCGTCAGGAGCGTGAGCAGCGCGATCCCGAGCAGCGGCCAGTGGGTCGCGGCTCTCGTCTCGGGGTTCAGCGGCGACGCGGCGCCGCCCGGCCAGGCTCCGGCGGCGTCGAGGAACACGAACATCAGGCCGGCCCAGAGCCAGACGCCGAGCCGGCTGCGGTACGCCCGGAGCGCCGGCAGCACCGGGATCCGCCGGCGGCGGCAGCGCGCGAACAGGTCGACCGCCGCGACCGCGAACGGCACCAGCATCGCGACCAGGGCGAGCTCGATCGCCCAGCCGTGGACGAGCCGCTGGCCGAGGTACACGTAGCTGCCGCCGCTGCGGACGAGTCCGAACTCGTCGACCGCCCCGACCAGGTTCTGGGCGGCGCGGCCCACGTCGGCGAGCTGCTTGCGGTCGAGCCGGTTCACGGTGTCGCCGAACGACCCGGGCGGCCGGTCACCGCTCGTCGTCAAGGTGATCGCGGGCACGCCGCGGCCGACGAGCGGAGCCTGCTCGTAGAGGCTGAACGGGAAGCCGAGGTCGGTGAGCTGGCCGAGGGCGCTCGTGCGGCCGGGCCGGGCTCCGGTCTGCTCCGCGATCCGGGCGGCCGCGGTCTCGACGAGGACGGAGGCGGGGGAGCGGGGCGCGTCGCCCGCGATCTCGACCCGCGGCTTGCCCCGGCCGGCGATCGAGTCCAGGTTGACGACCGCGGCGATGCGCGACGGATCGGGGAAGCGCTCCACGAAGCGCTTCGCACCGAGCGCGCCGAACGCGCCGCCGTCCGTCGAGAGGAAGACCAGCTGGTGCCTCGGCCCGCCGGCCAGCGCGGGTGCCCCGGGCGGGCGGCCGTAGACGCGCGCCAGCTCGATCATCGCCGCCGTGCCCGAGGCGTTGTCGTTCGCGCCGGCGCTGAGGCCCGAGTCGTCCCGGTGGGCCATCACCACGATCGTGTCGGCGTTCGCCGGGCCGATCGTGAAGGAGATGTTCCGGAACTGCTTGCGGCCTCTCCCGGGCACCGTCGCCTCGAACGTGTCCGTCTGCGGCGTGTACGAGTAGAGCCGCATCTTCTCGATCAGCCAGCGCGCCGCGCCGAGCGACCCGGCCGTGCCCGGGGCGCGGTCCGGGTAGAGCTTCGAGAGCTCCTGCGCGAGCGACAGCGCCGAGGCTCCGTCGAACTGCGTCGTCGGTGTGGTCGGCGCCGGGAGCGGCGAGGGGCGCTCGACGCTGAAGGCGGCGACCAGGAGCGGCAGTCCCACGAGCAGCCACGTCCCGCGGTACAGGCGGCCGTTGACGGGGCGCTCGGGCGATCCGCGCCGGCGCCGCCTGCGGCGGGGAACTGGCGCTGGAGTTGCGATAGCCGGGCTATAGTACGCGCGCCCTTCGGTCGGCTCCTGATGCCGGATTCAGCCACCATCCTGCTCGTCGACGACGAGGAGTCGGTCCAGAAGCTCCTGACCTATCCGCTCGAACGCGACGGCTACCGCGTCGTCCAGGCACGCGACGGCGACGAGGCGCTGGCCCGCTTCGACGCGGAGCCGATCGACCTCGTCGTCCTCGACGTCATGCTGCCCCGGCTCGACGGACTCGAGGTCTGCAAGCGCCTGCGCGCCCGCGGCTCCGTTCCGATCGTGATGCTCACCGCGCGCGACGACGAGCTCGACAAGGTCGTCGGACTCGAGCTCGGAGCGGACGACTACATCACCAAGCCCTTCTCGATCCGCGAGTTTCGCAGCCGCGTCCGCGCGCTCCTCCGCCGGGCGTCGAGCCCGCGGCACCAGCCGGAAGAGGAGGCGGTGCTCGAGCTCGAGGGTCTGCGCATCGACCCGGCGCGGCGGTCGGTGGAGCTGGACGGCCGGCCCGTGCAGGTCACCTACGTGGAGTTCGAGCTGCTGCACGCGCTCGCGCGGAGGCCGGGGCGGGTGTTCACACGGCAGGCGCTGCTGGAGGCGATTCGCGGCGGGTCGGACTACCGCGAGCCGCGCACGATCGACGTCCACGTCCGGCACCTGCGCGAGAAGCTGGAGCGGGATCCGCGCGACCCGCGGTTCCTGCTCACGGTCCGGGGGGTCGGGTACCGCTTCCGCGAGCCGTGAGGAAGGTCTTCGCCGGCGTCGGGACGAGACTCGTGCTCGCGCTGCTGGCGGTTCTGGCAGGTGCCTTCGCGCTCGTCTACCTGATCGTCGTCCCGTCGCTGGAGGACCGGCTGGTCGCCTCGCGCCTCCGTGCGCTCGAGCGGGCGGCGCCCGGGATCGCGCGGGAGCTGCCGGCGGACCGGTTCCGCTGGCCCGATTTCATCGAGGCTGCCTCCGCGAGCGCGAACGCCCGCGTGGTCGTCTACGACACGGTCGGGCCGCCGACGGCGCTGGTCGTCGCCGGCGACTCCCAGGGATTCCGGTCGAGCGACGTCGAGCGTGATGCGCTCGCCCTGCGTGCGGCCGTGCGGCGCGTCGCGGCCGCCGGGACGACGACGCGGGACGGCGAGCGCTACGCCGAGGCGGCCGCGCCCGTCCCGGGCTCGTCGACGGTGGTGCTCGTCTCCTCCTCGCTCCACGAGGCGTTCGCCACCGCGCGCGTGGCGCGCGAGCGCCTGCTGGTCGCCGGCGGGCTCGCGCTGGTGGTGGCGCTCGCGGTCGGCTACGCGGGCGCGTGGCTCTTCGCCCGGCGGCTGCGGCGGCTGGAGGCGGCGGCGGAGCGGATCTCGGCCGGCCGGTTCGACGAGCCGATCACGGATACCGGCGCGGACGAGGTCGGGGAGCTGGCGCGGGCGTTCGACCGGATGCGGCAGAGGCTCGCGCAGCTCGACCACGCCAGGGGCGAGTTCATCGCCAATGCGTCGCACGAGCTCCGCACCCCCGTCTTCGCGCTCGGCGGCTTCCTCGAGCTGCTCCTCGACGAGGACCTGGACGACGGCACGCGGCGCGAGTTCCTCGCGACCATGAGCGAGCAGGTCGACCGGCTGGCGAAGCTCGCCACCGAGCTCCTCGACCTGTCGCGCGCCGACGCGGGGCGGCTCCAGGTCGACCGGGAGCCGCTCGATCTCGGCGAGGTGGCCCGGACGGTCGCCGACGAGTTCGCCGCACGCGCGGTCGCCGGCCGGCGGCCGCTCGACGCCGACTCCTCCGGCTCCGCTTGGGTGTCGGGAGACGAGCAGCGCGTCCTGCAGATCGCCCGCGCGCTGGTCGAGAACGCGCTCGTGCACACGCCGGAGGGGACGCAGGTACGGGTGCGGGCGGCGAACGGCACCCTCGAGGTGGAGGACGACGGGCCGGGAATCCCACCCGAGCACGCCGAGCACGTGTTCGGGCGCTTCTACCGGGGCGACGGCCCGCGTGCGTCCGGGAGTGGTCTGGGGCTGGCGATCGCGCGCGAGCTGGCGATCGCGATGGGCGGCACGATCGACCTCGAGTCGCGCCCCGGGCGCACGGTGTTCACCCTCTCGCTCCCGGTCGCAGAGCCGGCGTCCGTGCCGCATCCGGTCGCCGGCTGACCGTTTTCCCGTGTTTTCTCGTGCGGGAAGTCACGACCTCGCGTGGCTACAGTGGGACCGGTGTCGTCGCGCCTCCTTGCCGCCGTCGCGCTCGCCTGTGCCGCCGTGGGCGGCGGTGCCGTCCTGCTCGTCGCGCACGCGGCCGGCTGGCTGCACGGCGAGCGGACGACCGTGGTCCTCCAGGAGACGATCCGCGCGGAGGCGGCGGCCGCGCCCGTCCGCCCGGCGATCGCCGGCGTCTTCGATCCGGCGGGCATCTACGCCCGGCGCGCGCGCGGCGTCGTCACCCTGTACGCGGTCTTCGGGTCGGACACGACCACCGGCGCGGCGCAGGGGTCGGGCTTCGTCGTCTCCTCGGACGGACTGATCCTGACCAGCTCCCACGTGATCACGACCGCGGGCACCGGGAGCGCCGACGTGGAGCCGGCGTCGCAGGTCTTCGTCGAGTTCCGCGACCGCGACCGGGTGAAGGCGTCGATCGTCGGCTGGGACGTCTTCGACGACGTCGGCGTCCTCCGCATCGACCCGAAGGCGCACGCGCTGACGCCGGTTCCGTTCGGGGACTCGAGCCGGGTCGTGGTCGGCGCTCCGGTGGCCGCGATCGGCAGCCCGTTCGGCAACGAGAACTCGCTGACCGTCGGCGTCGTCTCGGCGACGCAGCGCTCGATCGAGTCGCTGACCTCGCAGTACAACCTCGTCGACGCAATCCAGGTCGACGCGCCGATCAACCACGGCAACTCCGGCGGCCCGCTCTTCGACGCCCGGGGCCGCGTGATCGGGATCAACGCGCAGATCCGCAGCGACAGCGGCAACGCCGAGGGGGTCGGCTTCGCGGTGCCGATCAATGCGGCGCGGCGGTCGATGGAGCAGCTGGTCGCCACCGGGAAGGTCGCCTACGCCTACGTCGGCGTGACGTCGGAGGACCTCACGCCCGGAATCGCGCGGCAGTTCGGCTATCCGGTGCGCTACGGCGCCGTGATCACGTCGGTGCGGCCCGGCAGCCCCGGCGCGAAAGCGGGTCTGCGGGGTGGGAGCGAGGAGCGCGACTTCAACGGCTCCGCGTTCACGTACGGCGGCGACGTCGTCGTCGCGATCGGCGGCAGGCCGGTGCGCAGCGCGGCCGACGTCGTCCGTGCGGTCACGGAGCGGCTTCGCCCGGGCCAGACCGTGGGGGTCTCGATCGTGCGCGACGGACGCCGCCGGACGGTCCGCGTCACGGTGGCGAACCGGCCGCGCAACCCGGACAGCGGCCGTTGACCGGTGCCGGTGCGGGCCGCCGCCGCCTGATCGTCGTCTCCAACCGCGCGCCGATCAGCTTCACGCGCGACGCGCACGGCCGCGGCGCCCGCCGCGGCGGCGGCGGTCTGGTCACCGCCCTGGCGCCGCTCGTCTCCCGCCACGACGTCACCTGGGTGGCCAACGCAATGACGGAGGAGGACCGCGCGGTGGCGGCCGAGGCCCGCGGCGCGTTCGGCGAGGCCGGCCGCGACGGGTCCGCGTACCGCCTGCGGCTCGTCGTCCACGACTCCGACGACTTCGCGCGCTTCTACAACGAGTTCGCCAACCCGGCGCTCTGGTTCCTCCAGCACGAGCTGTGGGATCTCGTGGGCGACGTGCGCCTGGACGACGCCTGGCGCAGCTACCTGCGGGTGAACGAGACGGTCGCCGCGGCCGTGCTCGCCGAGCTCGACGAGGAGCCGGACGCGCTCGTGTGGGTGCACGACTACCAGCTGTACACCGTGCCGGCACACGTCCGCCTCGGCCGGCCCGACGTGCGCATGGCCCACTTCGTCCACATTCCCTGGCCGGATCCGCGCGGCTGGGCGGCGTTTCCGCGCGATCCGGCAGAGACGATCCACGCCGGGCTGCTCGCGAACGACGTCGTCGGCTTCCACACGCGACGCTGGCGCGACGCCTTTCTCGCCTCGGCGCAGGCCCTGCTCGGCGCGCGGGTCGACGCCGACGCGGGGACGGTCGAGCACGAGGGCCGGACGACGCTCGTCACGGCGCACCCGATCTCGGTCGACACAGACGAGTTCGACGAACTGGCCGCCGGCGACGACGTGCTGGCCGCCGAGCGCGACCTCGAGCGCATCCGCCCCGAGCGGCTGATCGTGCGCGTCGACCGGACCGACCCGTCCAAGAACATCGTGCGCGGCTTCCAGGCCTTCGGGCGGTACCTCGCCGCCACGCCCGAAGCCCACGGGCGGGTGGGCATGGTCGCGCTGCTCGATCCCTCACGCCAGGACATCCCCCAGTACGCGGCGTACGTCGAGGAGATCGAGGCCGCCGCGGCCGCGGTCAACGAGCGGTTCGGGCGGGCAGGGTGGACGCCGGTGCTGCTCGAGGTGCAGGACGACTTCGCGCGGTCGGTCGCGGCCTACAAGCAGTACGACGTCCTGCTCGTGAACGCCGTCTTCGACGGGCTCAACCTGGTCGCGAAGGAGGCGCCGCTCGTCAACGAGCGGGGCGGGGTGGTGATCCTCTCGCGGAACGCTGGCGCCTTCGAGGAGCTCGCGCCGTGGGTGGTCGCGGTCGATCCCTTCGACGTCGGCGGGCAGGCCGAGGCGATCGACCTCGCGCTCCGGCTGCCCGAGGACGAGCGGCGGCGCCGGGCCGAGGCGATCCGCGCGCACGTGCGCGAGCACGACCTGTCGGAGTGGCTGGACCTCCAGCTCGCCGACCTCGACCGCGTGTCCGCGACGGTCACGTAGCTACGATCGCCCTGCGATGAGCGACCTCTCGCATGTGGACGAGTCCGGTGCCGTGCGCATGGTCGACGTCGGCGGCAAGGCGGTCTCGCGGCGGCGTGCCGTGGCGGCGGCGCGGGTGCGCATGGCGCCGGAGACCGCGCGCCGCCTGCGCGAGCTGCCGAAGGGCGACGCCCTCGTCACCGCCCAGCTCGCCGGGGTGATGGCGGCGAAGCGCACCGCGGAGCTCATCCCCCTCTGCCACCCGCTCGCGCTCACGCACGTCGACGTCTCGCTCGAGGTGGAGGAGGACGGGGTCGCGATCACGGCGTCGGCGGAGACCGTCGCCCAGACCGGCGTCGAGATGGAGGCGCTCGTCGCCGCCTCCGTCGCCGCGCTGACCGTCTACGACATGGCCAAGGCGGTCGACAAGGAGATGGTCGTGGACGGCGTCCGGCTGGTCGAGAAGACGAAAGAACCCCTGTGAGGGCGGCGGTGCTCACCGTCTCCGACGGCGTCTCGCAGGGGACGCGCGAGGACACGAGCGGCGACGTCCTCGCGGAGCTCCTCGCCGGGGAGGGCTTCGAGGTCGAGCGCCGGGTCGTCCCGGACGAGCGGGACGCGATCGCCGATGCAGTCTTTGCCCTTGCTGACAACGTCCAGGTCGTGCTGACCACGGGCGGCACCGGTCTCGGCCCCCGGGACGTCACGCCGGAGGCGACGATGGAGGTGCTCGACCGCGCCGCGCCCGGGATCGCCGAGGCGCTGCGCGCCGACTCGATCGCGAAGACGCCGCACGGCCTCCTCTCGCGCGGGATCGCCGGCGTGCGCGGCTCGACGCTGGTCGTCAACCTGCCCGGCTCGCCCGGCGGCTGCCGCGACGGGTTCGCGGTGCTACAGCCTGCGCTCGAGCACGCGCTCCAGCTGCTCGCAGGCGAGACGGCCGCCGGGCACCGGCAGACGTGAGCCGGTGAGCGTCGTCGCCACCCACCCGCGGCGGTTCGCCTCGCTCGTCAAGATCGAGCACACCGTCTTCGCGCTCCCGTTCGCGTACGTCGGCGCGTTCCTCGGCGTCGGGATCGTGCCGCCCGCGCGCGACCTGGTCTGGATCACCCTGGCGATGGTCGGGGCCCGCTCGCTGGCGATGGCGCTCAACCGGCTGATCGACGCGGAGATCGACGCGCGCAACCCGCGGACCGCGGGGCGCGAGCTGCCCGCCGGCCGGCTGACCAAGGCGCAGGTGATGCTCTTCTGCCTCGCCTCGCTGGCCCTCTTCCTGATCGCCGTCTGGCAGCTCGAGCCGATCTGCCGGTGGCTCTGGCCGATTCCGGTCGCGGCCTTCGTCGTGTACCCGTACCTCAAGCGGGTCACGTGGCTGGCCCACCTCTGGCTCGGCGCGGTCGACGGGCTCGCGCCGGTCGGCGGCTGGGTCGCGCTCCGCGGCGACCTGCCGTGGCAGGCGTGGGCGCTCGGCGGCGCGGTCGCCGCCTGGGTCGCCGGGTTCGACCTCTTCTACTCGCTGTTCGACGTCGAGGTCGACCGCGCCCAGGGGTTGCACTCGTGGGCGACCCGCTGGGGCGAGCGGGGCGTCTTCCGCGGCGCCCGCGTCCTGCACCTGCTCACGGTCTGGCTGCTCGCCGCGGCCGGGGCGGGGACCGACGCCGGCGTCGGCCTCCTCTACTGGATCGGCGTCGCCGTCGTCGCCGGGCTGCTCTCGTACGAGCACTCGCTCGTGCGGCCGGGCGACCTGCGCCGGCTGGATGCGGCCTTCTTCACCATGAACGGCGTGATCAGCGTCACCTTCTTCGGCTTCGTGCTCGCGGACGTGCTCGTCCGGTGATCGCCGCGCGCGGGCTCGGGCGCACGTTCGGCCTCAGGCACGTGATCCGCGATCTCGACCTCGAGGTCGACCGGGGCTCGTTCCTGCTCCTCACCGGCCCGAACGGCTCGGGCAAGACGACGCTGCTCCGCCTGATCGCCGGGCTGCTCGTGCCGACCGCGGGCGAGCTCGAGGTGCGAGTGTCCCGCGAGCGGATCGGGTTCCTCGGCCACGAGCCGCTCGTCTACCGCGAGCTGACCGCGCTCGAGAACCTCGACCTCTACGGCCGGCTCTACCGCGTGCCCGAGCGCCGCGAGCGGATCGGGATGCTGCTCGAGCGGTTCGGCCTGTGGGACGCGCGCAACCAGCGGGCGGATTCCTTCTCGCGGGGGATGCTGCAGCGGCTGGCGCTCTGCCGGACGCTGCTGCACGACCCGGAGCTGCTCGTGCTGGACGAGCCGTTCAGCGCGCTGGACGAGGACGGCGCCGCGCTGCTCGACCGCGAGCTGGCCGAGCTCAGGCCGGCGGCCACCTTCGTCGTCTCCACCCACGATCCGGCGCGGCTCGAGCCGCTCGCCTCGCAGCGGCTGGCGTTCGCATGAGTGCGTACCTGGCGGACGTGGCCACGCTCGCCCGGAAGGACCTCCGGCTCGAGCTGCGGGCGCGGAGCATCGTCCCGGCGATGCTGCTGTTCGTCGTCGCCGCGCTGGTCGTCTTCCACTTCGCGCTGCCGTCCGGGAGCTCCGACCTCGCCGCCAAGGGGATGCTCTGGGTGGCGATCGTCTTCACGGCGCTGCTCGGCCTGACCCGCGCGTTCGTCGCCGAGCGCGAGCAGCGGCTGCTCGACGGCCTGCTGCTCGCCCCCTGCGACCGCAGCGCGATCTGGCTGGCGAAGGCGGTGGCGATGCTCGGCTTCCTCGCCGTCGCGGAGATCGTCGCCCTGCCGGCCTTCGGGCTGTTCTTCTCGGGGATCGACGGCGCGACCGTCGCCGGCGTCGCGCTCGCCGACCTGGGGATCTGCGCCGTGGGCACGGTGCTCGCCGCGATGGCGGTCGCCGGCCGCGCGCGCGAGCTCCTCCTGCCGCTGCTCTTCCTGCCGCTGGCGATCCCGATCGTCGTCGGCGGCGTGGGGGCGAGCGTGGCCGACGAACCCGCCCGTTACCTGGGGTTTCTCGCGCTCTACGACGCGGTCTTTGCGATCATCTCCTGGGCCTCCTTTGAGTACGTCGTTTCGGAATAACCGCGTCGCGCTGGCGGCGCTCCTGGCCGCTGTCCTCGTGCCGGCGGCGATCGCGGTCGTGTTCTTCTACGCACCGGTCGACGAGGACGGGCTCAACCAGAAGATCTTCTACTTCCACGTTCCGATCGCCCTGACCGCGTACGCGTGCTTCGGCTGGGGCGCCTGGAAGGGCCTCGTCCACCTGTGGAAGGGGAAGCCGGGCGCGGATCTCGAGAGCTACGTCGCCATCCACCTCGGCGTCATCTTCGGGGCGATGACGCTGATCACCGGCTCGCTCTGGGCGAAGTTCCGCTGGGGGCACTGGTGGCTGTGGAGCGAGCGGCAGCTGGTGCTGTTCCTGGTGCTGTTCCTCTTCTACTCGGCGTACTTCATGCTCCGCTACTCCGTCGAGGCCGGGCCGCAGCGTGCCAACCTCTGCGCCGTATACTCGCTCTTCGGCGTCGTGCTGATCCCGATCAGCTTCCTCGCGATCCGGCTGGCGAACCAGTACATCCACCCGATCGCGTTCAACCGCCACGGCCCGCAGATGGCCGGCTCGCAGTTCCTCACCTTCTGCGTGTGCCTGGCGGCGATGCTCGCGCTCTTCGCCGCGCTCTACCAGTTCGAGCTCGCCGGCAAGCGGCTCGACGCCCGGCTGCGCGAGCTGCGGGAGCTGCTGGCGTGACCACGAGCCGTAGGCTCGACGGAGGCTCGAATGGAGCGGAGGTGCCGGCTCGGCCGGCGCCGCAGCGGGGATGAGCACCGAGGAGAAGTACGTCGCCGGCGCCTACCTGGTCGTGTTCGGGTTCGTGCTGGTCTACTTCCTGATCATGGCGCTGAAGCTCGCGCGGCTCGAGCGCGAGGTCGGGGAGCTGACCGAGCTGGCGCGGAAGCGGGTCGATGGCTGAGTACCTGTTCGGGTTCGCCTTCCTGGCGTATGCGGCGGCCGCGATCGCCTACGCCGGGGACGCCCGCCGGCCGGGGCCGGCAGGCCGGGTCGCGACGTGGGGCGTCCGGCTCGGCTGGGTGCTCCACACAGGCCTGCTCGCCGACCAGGCGGCGCGCGCCGACGGCTTTCCCTGGACGTCCTGGGCAGGCTCGCTCAGCCTCTTCGTCTGGCTGGTGGTCAGCGTCTACCTCGTCTGGGGCTGCCGGTCGCGGTACCGCCTGCTCGGGCTCGCCGTGCTGCCGGTCGCGGCCGTGCTGCTGGCCGTCGCCCGGCTCGGCGGCGGTACCGGGGCGGGCCGGCGGAGCGGCTACTCGACGGGCTTCCTGATCGTTCACGTCGGCCTGCTCTCGTTCGCCTTCGCCGCCTTCACGCTGTCCGCCGCGCTCTCGGCCCTGTACCTGTGGCAGGAGCGGCGGCTCAAGTCGCACCGGCCGGCGGTGCTGCTCGGCCGCACGCCGTCGCTGCTCACGCTGGACGCCCTCACCGGCCGGACGATCGCCGTCGCCCTGCCCGCGCTGACCGCCGGGATCGTCGCCGGCTTCATCCGCCTCGGCAGCGACGGGGGGACAGTCGATGCGCTGATGGCGGTCACCCTCGGCGCCTGGGCCGTGTACGGCAGCTACCTCGTCCTCCACTACGAGGCCGGCTGGCACGGCCGCCGGGCGGCCTACCTCGCGCTCGCCGGCTTCGCGCTCGTCGCCGTCGCCCGCCTCGGGCTCCAGGTGAGCCACTTCTCGTGAGCGGGCTCGCGCTCGTCGGCCTCTCGCACCGCGGCACGCCGGTCGCCGTCCGCGAGCGCGCCTTCGTCCCGCTCCCGCAGGCCGCCGAGCTCGCCGCCGAGCTCGCCGCGGGCGGTGAGGCCGTCTGCCTCTCGACGTGCAACCGCACCGAGCTCTACGTCGTCGGTGAGGACGGCGAGGCGCGCGCGATCGCGGCCCTCCAGTCGCTCAGCGGCCTTCCCGCCGGCCGCCTGAGCGCGGTCGTGTACCGGCTGGCCGACGAGGCGGCGGGCCTGCACCTCTTCCGGGTCGCCGCGGGGCTCGACTCGCTCGTCCCCGGCGAGGGGGAGATCCTCGGCCAGGTCCGGACCGCGTTCGAGGCGGGCACCACCGGCCCGGTGCTCGACCGCCTCTTCCGGCAGGCGCTCCACGCCGGGAAGAAGGTGCGCGCCGAGACCGCGATCGCGGAGAGTCCGTCCTCCGTGTCGTCGGCCGCCGCGGCGCTCGCACAGCAGGTCTTCGGCGAGCTGGACGGCTGCCGCGTGCTGCTCGTCGGCGCGGGCCACATCGCCGAGCTCTCCGCCCGCAGCCTGGCGACACGCGGCGCCACGATCGCGTTCGTCGCGAACCGCTCGGTGCAGCACGCGGCCGAGCTGGCCGGCCGGTTCGGCGCCGAGGGCATCGACCTGGCCGCCGCCGCCGGCGCCCTCGCGGCCGTGGACGTCGTCGTGTCGTCGACCGGCTCGCCCGGACACGTGCTCTCCCGGGCCGACGTCGAGGATGCGCTCCGCAGCCGGAAGGGGCGGCCGCTCTTCCTGATCGACCTGGCGGTGCCGCGCGATCTCGACCCGGCGATCCACGAGCTCGACGCCTGCTACCTGTACGACATCGACGACCTCGAGTCGGTGGTCGCGTCCAGCCTCGCCGGCCGCCGCCGCGAGGCCGCGCGGGCGGAGGCGATCGTGGCCGAGGAGGCGGAGGGGTTCCGGGAGTGGCTGGCCTCGCGCGAGGTCGTGCCCGCGATCGCGTCGCTGCGGGCCTGGGCGGAGGAGATCCGCTCGTCGGAGCTGGCGCGGGCCCGCGGCCGGCTCGGGCTCTCCGAGACGCAGGAGGAGGCGGTCGAGTCGATCACGGCGCAGATCGTCAACAAGCTGCTCCACCCGCCGACCGTCCGGCTCAAGGAGGCGGCGGCCGGCGCCGACGGCGGCAGCTACGCCCAGGCCGTCCGGCACCTGTTCGGTCTCGGCGACGCCGACGCGTAGCGTGGTCTTCCGGCTCGGCTCCCGCGGCAGCCGGCTCGCGCTCACGCAGGCCTCGCAGGCCGCCGACCGGCTGCGCGCGCCGGGCCGCGAGATCGCGCTCGTTCCGATCACGACCGCCGGGGACCGTGACCGCCGCAGCCCGTTCGGCGAGATCGGGGAGCGGGGCGTGTTCGTCAAGGAGCTCGAGGAGGCTCTGCTGGACTCCCGGATCGACGCCGCCGTGCACTCCGCCAAGGACATGACCTCGTCGGACACCGCCGGGCTGGTGGTCGGGGCCTACCTGGCTCGCGACGATCCGCGCGACGCGCTCTGCGGGGCGGCTGCGATCACGCCCGGGATGCGGATCGGCACGGCGTCGGCGAGGCGGCGGGCGCAGCTGCTCGCCCTCGAGCCGACGCTCTCGATCGAGCCGCTGCGCGGCAACATCGACACCCGGCTGCGCAAGCGCGGGGAGCGGGGCCTGGACGCCGTCGTCCTGGCGGCGTGCGGGCTCGACCGGCTCGGCCTCGGCGCCGAGATCGGGTACCGGTTCGACCCCGACGAGGTGCTCCCCGAGGCCGGCCAGGGCGCGCTCGCGATCCAGGTACGCGCCGGGGAGGAGCATCTGGTCGCGGACGCGGACGACGCGGAGACCCGCCGCCGGGTCGAGGCCGAGCGCGCCTGCGTCGCCGCCGTCGGCGGCGGCTGTCTCGCGCCGGTCGCGGCACACCACGACGGCAGGACGCTCGTCGGCCTCGTCGCCGACGAGGACGGCCGCTGGATCGAGCGCCGGTCGGGCGACGATCCGCGGGCGCTCGGAGAGGAGCTCGCACGGCTCGCCGCACGGTCGTCCTGACTCGCCCCGAGGGGCGGAACGAGGGCCTCGCCGCGCGGCTCCGGGACCTGGGCTTCGACGTCGTCGTACGCCCGCTCGTCGAGATCGAGCCGGTCGAGACGGGTCCGATCGAGCTCGACGGGTACGACTGGCTCGTGCTGACGAGCGCGACCGGGGCCAGTGAGCTGAAGCGGCGCTCGCGCGGACGGGCGCGCCGGGTCGCCGCGATCGGCCCGGCCACGGCGGAGGCGTGGGGGTCGGTCGACCTCGTCCCGGCCGTGTCGACCCAGGAGGGGCTGCTCGCCGAGCTGCCGAGGCCCGCCGGGCGCGTCCTCTTCGCCGGGGCCGAGGGCGCTCGGCCGCTGCTGGCCGAGGCGCTGGGCGCCGACGTCGCCGTCCTCTACCGGACGCGGCCCGTGAGGGTTGAGGTCGACGGCGACCTGGCCGTCGTCGCGTCGCCGTCCGCCGCGCGCGCCCTCGCCGCCGCGAACCCCTCGGTGCCGGTCGTGTCGATCGGGCCGGAGACGACCGCCGCCGCCGTCGCCGCCGGCCTCCGCGTCGCCGCCGAGGCGGCCACGCCCGACCTCGACGGCCTGGCCGCCGCCGTCGTCGAGGCGGGGTAGCCTCCGGCCGTGTTCATCACGTTCCTGTCCGACTTCGGGCTGCGGGACGACTACGTCGGCACCTGCCACGGCGTGATCGCGCGGATCGCGCCGGAGGCGAGGATCATCGACATCACGCACGGCATCGAGCCTCAGGCCGTCCTCCAGGGCGCGCTCGTGCTGGCGAACACCGTCCCCTACATGCCGGTCGGCGTGCACCTGGCGGTCGTCGATCCGGGCGTCGGCAGCCTGCGGCGCTCGGTCGCGCTGCGGGACGGCGCCGGGAGGGTCTACGTCGGGCCGGACAACGGCCTGCTCGTGCCCGCCGCCGAGAAGCAGGGCGCCGTGACGGCCGCCTGGGAACTGACCGAGAGCCGCTACATGCTCCACCGCGTGTCCCGGACCTTCCACGGCCGCGACGTCTTCTCGCCGGCCGCGGCCCACGTCGCCGTCGGCGTCGACCCGGCCGACCTCGGGCCGGCGATCGACCCGGGGACGCTCGTGCGGCTCGAGCTGCCGGAGCCGGACGTCGGAGGCTCGCGGATCGGGGCGACCGTGCTCTACGTCGACCGCTACGGCAACGTCCAGCTCAACCTCTCCCGGGTCGACGTCGAGCGCGCCGGGATCGTGCCGGGCAGGCGGGTCGAGCTCGACCTCGGCGTCGACCGCTACTACGCGACCGCGGCCCGCGCGTTCGCCGACGCCAGACCGGGGGACATCATCCTCTACGAGGACGCCTACGAGAACATCGCCGTCGCGATCACCGACGGCAACGCGGCCGAGATGTTCGCGATCCGGGCCGGGCAGCGGCTGACGATCCACGTCGTCGACTGACGTCCTGTCCGTGCTCGCCGGCTCGGTCGCCGGCGAGCGTTCGCGGCGGACGCCTTGGCTACACTGCCCCGCGCGGCGAGGTAGCTCAGTCGGTAGAGCACACGGCTGAAAACCGTGGTGTCGCCGGTTCGATTCCGGCCCTCGCCACTTCCGGTCGACCTGCACGAGAAAAAAAGGACGTCCGGGCCGGTGTCACCGTGCCACGAACGTCCTCTGGGCCGGAACCCTACCGCCTCACCCGCGTCCGTCAAGCGGCCGGCCGGGCCGGCTAGCGCTCGCGGGCCTTGCGCAGCCGCTCGACCAGGGCCTCGAGCATCTGGCCCTTGACCAGGACACCGTCGGCGCCCGCCCGGGTCGCCTCCTCGTGGATCGCCGGGCTCTCGTCGCCGGTCAGGGCGATCAGGCAGACCAGCGGGTGCGCCTCGCGGAGCTTCCGGATCGCCGTGACGCCGTCCATGTTCGGCATGTGCAGGTCGACGACGACCGCGTCGGGCTCGAGTTGATCGGCGAGCTCGAGGGTCTCGAGACCGTCGAAGGCGAGCGCGACCACGGTCAGCTCCGGCTGCTCCTCGATCAGCAGGCGCAGGGCCGCGGCGTAGCGCTTGTCGTCGTCCGCGAGCAGGACGCGGATCGTCCCGATGTCGGGTGCTGGGGACACCTCCGTTAGTTTGCCCTATGTGGAAACGGCACAAACGGCACTACCGGTCGCGGTCATCGGTGCGGCGCTCGACCTCGGCGCCGGCCGCCGCGGGGTGGACATGGGACCGTCGGCGATCAGGTATGCGGGTCTCGACGCGCGGATCCGCGGCCTCGGCCGCGACTGCGTCGATCTCGGGAACGTCCTGACGGCGGTCGCGGAGGCCGCACCGGTCGGCGACGTGAGGACCCGGTACCTGCGCGAGATCCTCACGGCGTGCGAGCGCGTCGCCGACCGGGTGGCGACGGCGAAGGCGGAGGGGCGGGTTCCGCTCGTGCTGGGGGGCGACCACTCGGTCGCTCTCGGGACGCTCGCCGGGCTCGCCCGCGACGGCGAGCCGGGGGGCGTGCTCTGGGTCGACGCGCACGGCGACCTGAACCGCCCGGAGACGAGCCCGAGCGGGAACGTCCACGGCATGGTCCTCGCCGCGGCGATGGGGCTCGGCGGCCCGGCGTTCCAGGGCGCCGGCGTCGCCTTTCCGGCGGTCGACCCGAGCCGGGTGGCGCTCGTCGCGGTCCGGTCCCTGGACGACGGGGAGCGGGCCCTGCTCCGGGACCTCAACGCGACCGTGTTCACGATGAGCGACGTCGACCGCCTCGGAATCGAGCGCGCGATCACCGACGCCCTGGCCGCGATCGACGGCCCCGGCTTCGTGCACGTCAGCCTCGACATGGATGCGCTCGATCCCGACGTCGCCCCCGGCGTGGGGACGCCCGTCCGCGGCGGGCTGTCCTACCGCGAGGCGCACCTCGCGATGGAGCTCGTGGCCGAGTCCGGGCTGATGGGCTCGCTCGAGGTGGTCGAGGTCAACCCGATCCTCGACCGCGAGAACGAGACCGCGAAGCTCGCGGTCGAGCTGGTCGCCTCGGCGCTCGGCGCCCGGATCCTGTGACGGTGTCAGACACCGAGGAATGACGTCACCGCCGCCGCGGTCTCCTCGAGCGCGTCCCAGTAGACCGTGTGGCCGCCCGGGACGGTGACGACCTGGACGAGGTCGCCGAGCGCGGCGCGGTACGCGTCGACCGACTCCGGCACCGTCAGCCAGGAGTCGGCGCCGAGCACGAACAGGGTCGGCACCTCGGCGGGAGGCGGCGGGGCGACCGCCATGATGCTCCAGGCCGCCACAACCGCGCTCTTGCAGTAGCGGTAGCGCAGCCGGCCGTCCCGGCCCGCGTCCATGTGGCCCCGGTCGGACTCGATCACGAGCTCGCGGGGCGCGCGCAGCACGCGGCCCGTGTCGTAGCGCATCTGCACCGCCTCCTCGACGGTCGCGTAGGAGGCCTCGGCGCGCTCGAGCTCCGCCATGTCGAACGCGACGTTCGGCAGGACGACCAGGGCCGGGTCGAGGAGAACCAGGCGCTCGAACCGCCCCGGCTCGCGGTGGGCGAGCTCCGCTGCGAGCCGCCCGCCGAAGCTGTGGCCGATCCAGGCCGCCGGGCCCTCGGGAACGCTCGCCCGGATCGCCGCGAGGTGCGCGTCCACGTCCCACGGCGGCTCCCAGGGCGAGTGGCCGTGGCCGAGCAGGTCGGGCGCGATCACGCGGCGCCCTGCCGCCAGCGAGGCGGCCAGCCCGTCGAACCGGCCGCCGTACGACGTCACGCCGTGGAGGCAGACCACCGGCGGCGCGCCCGCATCGCCCCATTCGTAGAGGTGCAGCGTCACGGCCGGTAGTACTTCCGCCCCTTGAGCTCGTCCGGGAGGTGGTCGACCTCGAAGCCGGCGGGGTCGTCGTGGGGGTACACGTACCCCTCGCCGTGGCCGAGCTTCCGCGCGCCGGGGTAGTGCGCGTCGCGCAGCTCCCTGGGCGGCCGGACCGTGCCGATCTCCCGGACGTCCCTGCGCGCCTCGCCGATCGCGACCGTGACCGCGTTCGACTTCGGGGCGGTCGCCAGGTACGTCGCCGCCTGGGCGAGGTTGAGCTGCGCCTCCGGCAGGCCGACGTGCTCGACCGCCTGGGCCGCGGCGACCGCGAGCACCAGCGCCTGCGGGTCGGCGTTGCCGATGTCCTCGGACGCCAGGATGACCATCCGCCGGGCGATGAACCGGGCGTCCTCGCCTCCCTCGAGCATCGCCGCGAGGTAGTAGAGGGCCGCATCGGGGTCGGAGCCCCGCATCGACTTGATGAACGCGGAGGTGAAGTCGTAGTGGGCGTCGCCGCTCCGGTCGTAGACGAGCGGGCGCTTGCGGGCCGCGTCCTCGACGTTCGCTCGGGTCACGACGCCGTCCCCGGCCGCGGCGGCCGCCGCCTCGAGGATGTTCAGCGCGTTGCGCGCGTCCCCGCCCGCCCGCGTCGCGATCAGGGCGCGGACGTCGTCGTCGAGCGCGATGCCGAGCGCGTCCTCGCCCCGGCGCACCACCCGCTCGAGATCGGCGAGCTCGAGCGACTGGAGCTCGTACAGCTGCACGCGGCTGAGCAGCGCCGAGTTGACCTGGAAGTACGGGTTCTCCGTGGTCGCGCCGATCAGCGTGACCAGCCCCTCCTCGACAGCCGGCAGCAGGGCGTCCTGCTGGGCCTTGTTGAAGCGGTGGATCTCGTCGAGGAACAGGATCGTGCGCACCCCGTTCGCGCCGAGCCGGTCGCGTGCTCGGGCGAGGACGCCGCGGACGTCGGCGACGCTCGCCGAGACCGCCGACAGCTCCTCGAACTCGGCGCCCGTCCTCGCCGCCACGATGCGGGCCAGCGTGGTCTTCCCGGTGCCGGGTGGCCCGAAGAAGACCGCCGAGCCGATCCGGTCCTCCTCGATCGCCAGCCGCAGCGCCGACCGCTCGCCGAGGACGTGCTCCTGGCCGACGAACTCGTCGAGCGAGACCGGTCGCAGGCGCAGCGCCAGGGGCGCGTTCTCGCGGGCCCGCCCGGCGGCGGCGTCTGCGAACAGGTCGGACACGGCGAAAGTATGCTCAGCGCGTGTCCAGGCACGAGCAGACCGGACTCGCCGACGAGTTCGAGCCGATCCTGCCGGGGCAGGGCGCGAGCGACTACGAGCGCTACCTCCGCACCGGCGAGCTGCTCTCGCTCCAGAAGACGCCGGACGAACGGGCGCACCACGACGAGCTGCTGTTCCAGACCACCCACCAGTCGTCGGAGCTCTGGCTGAAGCTCGCCTCCGAGGAGATCGAGGTCGCGACGGCGCACCTCGAGCGGGGCGAGATCCGGCCTGCGCTCCGGCTCCTCGGCCGGGCGGTCCTGTGCTTCAAGCTGGTCACGGAGGCCCTCGACATGCTCGAGCTGATGTCGCCGTGGGAGTACACCGCCGAGGTCCGGCCGGTGCTCGGGCACGGCAGCGGCTTCGACTCGCCCGGCTGGAACCGCGTCCGGCACGCCGCGCCCGCGCTCGGACAGGCGTTCCACGCGCTGCGGCGGCAGGAAGGGCTGTCGCTCGCCGAGGTCTACACCCAGGGACGCGACCGCGAGGACCTCTACCAGCTGGCCGAGGCGCTGACCGACCTCGACGAGTGGGCGACCACCTGGCGCGTCCGCCACTTCATGGTCGTCGAGCGGATCATCGGCGGCGACGTCGTCGGAACGCAGGGCACACCCGTCGAGATGCTCGGCAAGCTCGTGCAGCGGAAGCTGTACCCGGACCTCTGGAAGGTCCGGACCGAGCTGACCAACCGGGCGATCGAGGGGGCGGGCTGAGCGGAGCCGCGCCAGCGGACGGGGCGGCTGCGTGGAGCGGCGCGACCTACGAGCGGATCGCGGAGGCCTTCGCCCCGGTGCACGCCCGGATCGTCGAGGTGCTGGCCGCCGGGCCGGGCGAGCGCTTCCTCGACCTCGCCTGCGGGACGGGTGGCGTCGCGCTCGCTGCTGCACGCGCCGGCGCCGAGGTCGTCGGTCTCGACATCTCGGCCGACCAGCTGGCGAAGGCGCGCGCGGCGGCCGAGGCGGCGGGTCTGGAGATCCGCTTCGACGAGGGCGACGCCGAGGCGCTGCCGTACGGGGACGCCGCCTTCGACACGGTCGCCTCCGCGTTCGGAGTGATCTTCGCCCCGGACCACGCCCGGGCGGCGGCGGAGCTGACGCGGGTGTGCAGGCCCGGCGGGCGGTTCGTGATCACCACCTGGACGAGGGACGAGTGGTTCCGCCTCGGCGCGCGCCTGCGGTCCGACTACGAGGGGATCGACTCGCAGCAGTGGGCCGACGAGGACCACGTGCGCGCCCTCTTTCCCGATGCCGAGCTCTCGTTCGACCGCGGCGGAGCGACGATCGCGGCCGAGTCGGCGGACGCCTGCTGGTCGCTTCTCGCGGCGTCGGTGCCTCCGCTCAAGCTGTGGCTCGAGACGCTCGGCCCGGCCGAGCGCGACGCCGCCGAGCGCGAGTACAAGGCCCTGCTCGGCGACGGGAGCCTGACCCGCGAGTACGTGCTGATCCACGGGGTGCGCCGGTGACCGCTCTGCGGGACGAGGCCGTCGACCTCCTGCAGCGGCTCATCCGGCTGAACACCGTCAACCCGCCCGGGAACGAGACGGCGGCCGCCGAGCTGCTCCGCGACTACCTCGAGCCGCTCGGGGTGGAGTGCGAGCTGTACGCGCGCGTTCCCGAGCGGGCGAACCTGGTGGCGCGGATCCGCGGCCGGGGGGAGGGCCCGAGCCTGCTGCTGCTCTCGCACACCGACACGGTGCTGGCCGATCCGGGCGAGTGGTCGGTCGATCCCTGGTCGGGCCAGCTGCGCGACGGGTTCGTCTGGGGGCGCGGCGCGCTGGACATGAAGGACCAGGTCGCGGCGAGCGCGTTGACGATCGCCTCACTCGCGCGCGAGGGCTTCCGGCCCGCCGGCGATCTGATCTTCGCCGCGACCGCCGACGAGGAGATGGGCGAGGGCGAGGTGTTCGGCCTCGAGTGGCTGTGCGCGGAGCATCCCGAGGCCGTGCGCTGCGACTACGCCGTCAACGAGGGCGCCGGCGACCGGATCGAGATCGGCGGCCGGGTGCTGTACCTGTGCTCGTCGGCCGAGAAGCGGAGCTCGCCGTTCGTCCTGCGCGTGCACGGTCGCAGCGGGCACGGGTCGATGCCCGCGATCGCCGACAACGCGCTGGTCAAGGCGGCCGCGCTGATCGAGCGGCTCGGCCGGTTCGAGCCCGAACCGGTGCTGACGCCCGAGACCGCCGGGTTCCTCGAGGCCCTGACCGACGAGGTTCCGCCGGCCGACCGTGCGCTCGCGGTCGCCCGCTCGATCGGCCCGGTCGCGGCCGAGATGGTCGAGCCGCTGCTCGGCGCGACGGTGGCGCCGACGATGATCGTCGCGTCAGAGAAGCGGAACGTGATCCCGGGGCGGTGCGACGTGACCGTCGACTGCCGGCTGCTGCCCGGGCAGTCGGAGCAGGAGGCCGAGGCGGCCGTGCGGTCGTGCCTGGGCGAGGGCGACTACGAGCTGGAGTGGCGGAGCGGCCAGGGAGGGACGCGCTCCGAGCTGGCGACCCCGCTGTGGTCTGCGATCGAGTCGTTCGTCGGCGAGCTCGAGCCGGGCGCGCGCCTCGCGCCGATCTGCGTCGCCGGCTTCACCGACTCCCACTGGCTGCGGGAGGCGTTCGGGACCGTCGCGTACGGGTTCTTCCCGATGCGGACGATGAGCCCCGAGCTCGCTGCGCGCCTGATCCACTCGGCGGACGAGCGGGTCCCCGTGGACGACCTCGAGCTGGGCGTGCGGTTCCTGCGCCACGTCGCGACGTCGGTCGGCGCCGGCGATCCACCGGCCGCTGCGTAGGTTCACCCCGCCTCCTCCCCACGGCGAGCATAGGCCGAAAACCGTCACGCGCGGGTGACGCGGGCGTGCCGGAAGCGTGACGGTGCGCCCGCGGCGTCCGCAGCGGTACTCTGGCGGCATGGCCGACGAGCGCGATCCGCGCGGCACGATCCGCCTCGGGGGGATGGCGCTCCAGAACGGCGTGCTCGTGCACGGGCCGACCTCCTGGGCCGTGGCCGTGCGGACGGACGACGGGGACCTGCGCGTGGCGTCGGGGAGAAAGAGCATGCGCGCGGCCGCCGTGACGAACCCGCTCATCCGCGGCCCGATCCGCCTGCTCGACGCCTTCGCGCTGCTGCCGCGGATCCGGCGCGCGCAGCCGGAGGCCCGGCTTCCGTTCGAGCGCCCCGCGGTGTTCCTGTCGATGGCCGGGACGGCGCTGGCCGCGCAGTGGCTGCGCCGGTCGTCCTTCCGCGGGCCGGCGACCAGGGAGCTGCTCGGAGGCCTGCTGTCGCTGCTGCCCGCGACGCTGGCGCTCCGCGGCTCCAGCCTGGCCGCCTACCACGGCGCCGAGCACATCACGATCGGCACCTACGAGCACGGCGAGCCGCGCGGCAAGGAGCACGAGCGCTGCGGGTCGCACCTGATCGGGCCGCTCCTGCTCACCTCGGCGGTGGGCGCCGGACTGGCGGCGAAGGTGCCGGAGCCCGCCCGCCGGCCGGCACGCCTGCTCGCGGCCGTGGGCAGCGTCGCCGCCGCGACCGAGCTGTTCGGGTGGATGGTGCGGAACCCCGGGAACCCCGCGGCCCGCTCGCTCGCCTGGCCCGGCCAGCAGCTCCAGCACCGTCTCGCCACCGCGGAGCCGGACGCCGCCCAGCTCGAGGTCGCCGACGCCGCCCTGGAGGCGTGCCTGCGGCTCGAGGCCGAGACCGACGCCGATCGCAATGGCGCTGAACACCAGGCAGCAGGGTAAGCGGCTCCCTCCCGAGATCTTCGACCTGCCGGTCGAGAAGATGCGGGAGGGCTACTACACGGACGCGTACTTCAACCACACGCGCTCCGCCCTGCTCGCGGACGGCCGCCACCCGCGCGTGGTCATGCAGGTCTTCCAGAAGCACCGGGCGGTGCTCGGCGGCATGGACGAGGCGATCGCGATCCTCAAGCTCTGCTCCGAGGACTGGGATGCGCTCACGGTGCACGCGCTCTTCGACGGCGACCGCATCGACCCGTGGGAGACGGTGATGACGATCGAGGGCGACTACACGCTGTTCGCGCACCTCGAGACCGTGTACCTCGGGGTGCTCGCCCGGCGCACGCTGATCTCGACGAACGTGACCCGGGTCCTCGACGCGGCGGAGGGCAAGCCGATCATCTTCATGCCGGCCCGGCACGACCACCACCGGGTGCAGACCGGCGACGGCTACGCCGCCTTCGTCGCCGGCGCGCTGGTCGACGCCGAGATCGGCGTGACCACCGACGCCCAGTCCTCGTGGTGGGGCGGGCGCGGCATCGGCACCGTCCCGCACGCGCTGATCGCCGCCTACGGCGGCAACACGGTGCTCGCCGCGACGAAGTTCGCCGAGTGGGCGCCCGAGGACTTCAACATCGTCGTCCTGGTCGACTTCGAGAACGACTCCGTGCGGACGTCGCTCGAGGTCGCGCGGGCGCTGAAGGACCGCCTCTGGGGCGTCAGGCTCGACACGTCGGGCCAGCTCGTCGACCGGGCGCTCTGGAACGAGATGGGCGACTTCGACCCCCGCGGCGTCAACGAGCGTCTCGTCCGGAAGGTTCGCGACGCCCTCGACCGGGACGGGTTCGAGCGCGTCAAGATCGTGGTGTCGGGGGGCTTCACCGCCGAGCGGATCCGGGCGTTCGAGGAGGCGGGCGTGCCGGTGGACGCGTACGGGGTGGGCTCGTCGCTGATCCGCGGCGAGAACGACTTCACCGGCGACATCGTCCTCGCCGACGGGCGCGCGACGGCGAAGGTCGGCCGGCGGTTCCGCCCCAACGACCGGCTCGAGCCGGTCTAGAGCCGGCCTAGAGCCAGCCGTCCTCCGTCGAGCGGACGACGTGCACCCCCCGCGCCGCGAAGCGCGCGAACGCCTCGGTCGCCTGGGCGGTGAAGTCGACGCCCGAGGCGACGACCGGCGACGTGCAGTCCTCCAGCAGGTAGAGACGGTCGGCGGGGACGACGTCCACCAGGTCCTCGACCGTCCACGCGACGCAGTGGCTCTTCGCCTGGCCGGCGATGACGACCGCGTCGAACGACGCGAGCAGCTCGACCAGGGCCTCGTTGCGCCGGCCGCCGGCCTCCGGCCCGAGCGCGGAGTAGTGCTCGACGCGCGGATCCTCGCCCTTGACCTGGAACGGGGTCAGCGTTCGCCGGGCGATCGAGTGGAAGAACACGGCCTCCTCGACGGCGGACACGAGCGCGTGGCCGATGCCGCCGAGCATCGAGTGGTACGGCCACACGGTCAGCCGGTACCGGCCGCGCTCGGCGAGCTCGCGGACGTAGAGCTCGAGGTGGCGCTGCTCGCCGGGATCGCTCGCCCGCCAGATGCCGCGCTCGACCTCGTAGGTGGAGATCACCGTGTACGGCGGCGGGTGCTTCCCGGCGGCGTCGACCAGCCACGCGGCGTGGAACACCTGCATCGCCGTGTGGGTGTCGAGCGTGGGGATGATCTGGGTGATCGAGCCGAGGTGCCGGTAGACGAACTCGCACAGGCGCCTGTTGTCGTCCGGCGCACCCGGGACGAACAGCTCGAACCCGGGCGTGCAGAACGTGTTCTGGCAGTCGACCAGCAGCAGGCCGACGCGGCGGGTGTCGGAGCGCGCCGGAACGACCCCGTGCCGGTCCGCCCACGCGGCCGCCTCGACCGCGCGGGTCTCGTAGGGCACGCGCCTGACGTCCTCGATCCGGTCCGGGTCCCAGTGCGGCGGTAGGGGCAGCTCCATGCGGTGAGCGTACTAATGCGGCGCATCGGGGCTGCCGATGCAATCGTCGTGCCTCTCTCGTCGCTCACGCACGAGATCACGCAGGGTGCGCTGACCTGGCTCCCGATCGTGTTCTTCGCGATCCTCGTCTTCCTCATCTGGCGGACGATCCAGCTGATGCCGCGGGTCAAGCCGAACCTGACCGAGCCGAACTCGTCGACCTCGGTCAGCTTCGCCGACGTCGCCGGCGTCGAGGACGCGAAGGCCGAGCTCGAGGAGGTGGTCGACTTCCTGCGCGACCCGGAGCGGTTCGCGCGCCTGGGCGCCCGCGTGCCCAAGGGCCTGCTCCTGTACGGCCCGCCGGGTACCGGCAAGACGCTCCTCGCCAAGGCGGTCGCGCACGAGTCGGGGGCGAGCTTCTACTCGCAGAGCGCGTCGGCGTTCGTCGAGATGTTCGCCGGCCTGGGCGCCTCCCGCATCCGCAAGCTCTTCGCGACCGCGCGGAAGAACGCCCCGGCGATCATCTTCATCGACGAGCTCGACGCGGTCGGCGCGGCGCGCACGGGCCACGGCTTCAACCGGGAGCAGGACCAGACGCTCAACCAGCTGCTCGTCGAGCTCGACGGCTTCGCCTCCGCGGAGCAGGTCGTCGTCATGGGCGCCTCGAACCGGATCCAGGATCTCGACCCGGCGCTGCTCCGGCCCGGTCGCTTCGACCGCCAGCTCCTCGTCGCGCCGCCGGATCTCGCCGGCCGCGAGAAGATCCTCGGCGTCCACACACGGGGCAAGCCGCTCGGCGACGACGTCGACCTCGGGTCGCTGGCGCGGCAGACCGCAGGCCTCGCGGGCGCCGACCTCGCGAACATCTGCAACGAGGCGGCGATCTTCGCCGGCCGCCGGAACCTCGATCGCATCGGCCAGGCCGAGTTCGAGTCGGCCCTGGAGCGCATCGTCGCCGGCCTCCAGCAGCGGCGCGTGGTCAGCGAGAAGGAGAAGCGGATCCTCGCCTACCACGAGTCGGGGCACGCGCTGATGTCCTACCTGATGGGCGAGGCGCTGCCGGTGCACAAGGTGACGATCGTGTCGCGCGGCCAGGCGCTCGGCTACACGCTCAACCTGCCGATCGAGGACCGCTTCCTCCGTACCAAGGAGGAGATGGTCGACATGATGAAGGTCTTCCTGGCCGGGCGGGCCGCCGAGCAGGTGGTCTTCGGACGGGTCACGAACGGCGCGGCGAACGACCTCGAGAAGGCGACCGACCTCGCCCGGGCGATGGTCTTCGAGTACGGGATGGCCGACGCCGTCTCGAGCCGGACGATGCGGGCCGACAACTACTCGCTGTCCGAGGAGACGAAGCGGCTGCGGGACGCCGAGCAGGGGCGGCTCACCGACGAGGCGTTCAAGGAGGCCATGCGCCTGATCGAGAAGCACCGCTCCGTGCTCGACCGGCTGGCCGAGACCCTGCTCGAGCACGAGACCCTGAACAAGGACGACCTCGACGCGCTCCTCGCGGGGCTCGAGCCCGAGTCGCGGGCGGCCGAGACCGTCGGCACCGTGCGCGTGATCAGGTGACCTGCCGCTAGCATCGCGGCGATGGCCGCCCGGAGCATCCACCACGTCGGCGTCGCGGTCGAGGACCTCGACGAGGCGATCTCCACGTACGAGCGCCTGCTCGGGGCCGAGGTCGACCGGCGTGAGACCCACGACGAGCAGGGGGTCGAGGCGGCGTCGCTGCGCGTCGGCCCGGGCCACCTGGAGCTGCTCGCGGCGCTCGGCCCGGACACGCCCGTCGGCCGCTTCCTCTCGCGCCGCGGGCCCGGGATGCACCACGTCGCGTACGAGGTCGACGACCTGCCGGGCGAGCTCGCGCGTCTCGAGGGCGAGGGCGCGGAGCTGATCGACGCCGCCCCGCGCGCGGGGCTCTTCGGCATGCAGGTCGCGTTCGTCCACCCGCACTCCGCCCACGGCGTCCTCTCGGAGCTGGTCGCCCGTGGCTGACCGGGTCCGCATCGAGATCGGCTTCGACGGGGGTCAGATCATGGGCGCGGTCGTCGAGCCCGGCGCCGCCGACCGCCTCGAGCAGGCGCTCGCCTCCGGCGAGGACGGATCGCTCGCGCTGGACGTCGAGGACGGCCGGTACACGGTCGCGCTGCGCCGGATCGTGTACGTGAAGCGCTTCTCCCGCGAAGGCCGCGTCGGCTTCGGCGCGTAGGCGCCTGCGGTGGCGCTCGAGGTCGGCATCGTCGGCCTGCCGGGGGCGGGCGCGACGCAGCTGTTCAACGCGCTGACGCACGCGGGCGCGCAGGCGCACGACCTGAAGGAGCACGTCGGCATGGCGCCGATCGCCGACGACCGGCTCGGGCCTGTGGCCGCGGTCGAGAACGCGCGGAAGATCACGCCGGCGGCGATCCGGGTGGTCGACGTGCCCGGCACCGGGCCGCAGCTGCTCGGGAACCTGCGCCAGGTGGACGCGCTGCTGATGGTCGTCCGCACGCCGGCCGAGGTCGAGGAGCTGCGGCTGGAGCTGCTCGTCGCCGACCGCGACCACGTCGAGCGGCGGCTCGAGCGCGTCCGCCAGCAGGCGAAGTCGGGCGACCCGAAGCTGCGCCGGGAGGTCGCCGACCTCGAGCGGCTGCTCGCGCACGTCGAGGGGGGCGGGACGCTCGCCGGCTACGGCGAGGACCTGCCGCCCGAGCTCGACCCGCTGACGACGAAGCCGGTCGTCGTCGTCGAGAACGGCCCGGACGGCATCGACCTGGCGCTGGAGGAGGAGCTGGCCGAGCTGGACGAGGAGGAGGCGGCCGCGTTCCGCGAGGGCGGCAGCTCGGCGCTCGACGAGGTCGCCGGCCGGCTGAAGGACGCGCTCGACCTGGTCACGTTCTTCACCGCGGGCGAGAAGGAGACCCGGGCGTGGACCCTCCGCCGGGGACAGACCGCGCTGGACGCGGCCGCGACGATCCACTCCGACATCGCCCGGGGCTTCATCCGCTGCGAGGTGATCCGCTGGTCCGACCTCGTCGAGTGCGGCTCGCGGGCCGAGGTCGCGAGGCGTGGGCTGCAGCGCCTGGAGGGCAAGGAGTACGTCGTCGAGGACGGCGACGTCCTCAACATCCGCTTCAACGTCTAGCCCGCGCTGATCGCCGCCGCGCCCGCAACCGCGGCCAGCGCTCCGCCTCGCTGGACGATCGTCAGCCGTTCGTGCAGCACCAGCCGCGCGAGCAGCGCGACCATGACCGGGTAGAGCGCGCCGAGCACCGCGACGACGCTGAGCAGCCCCTTCGTCGTCGCCACGGCGAAGAGCTCCGTCGCCCCGCTGTCGAGCATCCCGATCGCGACGAGCACGGGCAGCAGGCTCCTCCCCCCGAACCCGGGACGCGTGCGAGCCGCGACGACGAGGATCAGGACGGACGAGGCGAACCGGAGGATGAGCGTCGCCCAGTACGGGTCGTCGTGGGCTGCGGCCTGGAGCGCGACCTGTGACGAGCCGAAGAAGACCGCGGCCAGAATCGCCAGGCCGGCGCCCGCACTCAGCTGTCGGCGTGCACCCCCGGTTCCGGGCTCCCGGCCGGCGAGGGCGACGCCGACGAGCGCGACGCCGATCCCTGCGAGCCGGACGGCACCAGGGCGCTCGCCGTGGGCGAGCCCGACCGTCAACGGGATCAGCGGGGAGGTCGCCGTGATCGGCGCGACGATCCCCATCGAGCCGACGGCGAGGCCCTGGTAGAGCGCGCCGATCCCGACCGCGCCGCCGATGCCGGCGAGCACGGCCCACAGGATCGGCAATCCGTGCGGCGGTGAGTGCCAGCGGACGAGCACGATCGTTCCGAGCAGGAGCAGGCCTACCGGCTGGGACACGGCGAGCACGGTCAGGACCGATCCGGCTCGGGTCTTCAGCCCGCCCAGGAAGTCGGAGACTCCCCACGACGCGCTCGCGGCGAGCGCCAGAAGGACGGCGGCCAAGCGGGCGGGAGCTAGGTGCCGTCCACGGGCCGCGTCGCCGCGACCGTGTCGAGCTGGTTCGCGTGGTACAGCACCGCCGCCTCGGCCGTCTTCGCGGCGCGTGCGTCGTGGTGGCACGCGATCGCATGGAGCAGCTCCGCGCGCGCGGCGGGCTCGAGGTCGGCCGCGCGCTGCTCGATCAGCCGCGTCCCGAGGTGGACGTGGCCGAGGAGGCGGCCCTCGGTCGTCTGGCGGAACCCCGGGCCGGGCTCGAGCTCGACCGTCCGGCCGACGTCGTGGAGCAGGGCCGCGGCGAGCAGGAGGTCGGTGCGGAGCCGCGGGTGCAGCTGGCAGAGCTCGCGGCAGATCGTGGCGACACCGACCGTGTGCTCGAGCAGGCCGCCGGCGTAGACGTGGTGCCCGTCGGGCGCCGCGGGCAGCGACCGGAGCCGCCCTGTGATCTCGGCGTCGCCGAGGATGCCGGTGACGGCGGCCGCCAGGCCCGAGTGGGAGATCTCGCCGGTGAGAAACTCGAGGAAGCCCTCGAGCTCGTCCGGGTCGCGCCGCATCGCCGGCGCGAAGCCCGCCGGATCCTCGCCGGGCGCCGCCTCGATCGAGCGCACGTCGAGCTGGAGCCGGTCGCGGTAGCGCTCGACGCGGCCGAGGACGCGGACGGCGTCGCCCTCGCCGAACCGCGCGTCGAGCAGGTCGACGTCGCTCCAGACGCGTCCCTCGATGCGGCCGCTGGGGTCGACCAGCTCGAGGGCGAGGTAGGCCGAGCCGTTCCGCGTGCGCAGCCGCTGCTTGCGCGCGACCGCGTACACGCCCTCGACGACGCGGTCCTCGGCCAGCTCGGCGATCGTGCTCATCGTCGGCAGTCTAGGCCGGGAAACGGCTGCTAGGCTCGCCGCGATGGCCGAGGTGAAGCCGTTCCGGGCGCTCCGCTACGACGAGCGCCGGGCAGGCCCGCTGGAGGAGCTGGTTGCGCCGCCGTACGACGTGATCTCGGCCGAGGCGCGCGAGCGCTACCTGGCGCGCAGCCCCTACAACGTGGTGCACGTCACGCTCCCCGACGACGAGGACGACGCAGCGCGGGCCCTCGCCGACTGGCGCGCCTCGGGCGTCCTCGCCCGCGATCCCGAGCCGGCGCTGTGGTGGCTCGCACAGGACTACACCGGCCCCGACGGGGTCGGGCGCCGCCGCGACGGCTTCGTCGGGGCGCTCCGCGTCGAGCCCTACGACGCCGGCGTCGTGCTTCCGCACGAGCGCACGCACGCCGGGCCGAAGGAGGGCCGCCTGCGCCTGCTGCGCGCCACGCGGACGCACGTGGAGCCGATCTTCCTGCTCTACGAGGGCTCGCTGGCCGGGCCCCGGGGGGAGCCCGACGTCGACGTCGAGCTCGACGGCGTGCGGAGCCGCCTCTGGCGGCTCGACGACCTTGCCCCCGCCGAGGCGGTGGCCGGCGCACCGCTCCTGATCGCCGACGGCCACCACCGCTACGAGACGGCGCTGGCGTTCCACGCCGAGGACGGCTCCGAGGCGAGCGCGTGGCTGCCGGTCGTGATCGTCCCGACGCGCCAGGAGGGCCTGACGATCTTCCCGACCCACCGGATCGCCGCGCGGACGAAGCCGCTCCCGCCGCTCGAGTCCTCGAGCAACGGCGACGACCGCGCGCTCGCCGAGGTCTACACGCGCTCGGGCTCGGGCTACCTCCGCGGCGACCCCGGCGAGCTGGACGCGGAGCTCGTCGCGCGATACGCGCCCGAGGTCGGCTACACGCCGTACGCGGAGGAGGCGCGCGCGGCCGTCGACGCCGGCGACGCCGAGGCGGCGTTCCTGCTCCGGCCGCCGACCGTCGAGCAGGTCGCTGCCGTCGCCAGGGCGGGCAGGACGATGCCCCAGAAGAGCACCTTCTTCTACCCGAAGCTGACCTCGGGCCTCTTCTTCCTGCCGCTCGAGTGAGCCCCGACTGGCTGCAGGTCTGCCGCGCGGCGGCCGCGGACGTCCGGGGCGTGCTCGCGGACCTCCCGGCGCGCTCCGACCGCGAGCCGGTGGTCGGCGCCGGCATGGGCGGGGACGACACGACCGCGATCGACGCGGCGGTCGAGCAGGCGGTCGTGGCGCGCCTCGACGCCGACGGCGGGAGCTTCACGCTCGTCTCCGAGGAGCTCGGCGTCCGCGAGGGCGGCGGCACCTGGGTCGTGCTCGATCCGATCGACGGGTCGATCAACGCCAAGCGCGGGCTGCCGTTCTTCTCGCTCTCGGTCGCCGTGGCGGAGGGCGGGACGATGGACGACGTCGTGTTCGGCTACGTCTACGACTTCGCGACGGGCGACGAGTGGACGGCCGAGCGCGGCGGGGGCGCGCGCCTGAACGGTGCGGCGCTGGCCGGGGAGCCGCCGAAGGACCCGATCGAGCTCCTCGCGCTCGAGGCGACGCGCACCGATCTCGTGGCGCGCCACACGCCGCCGCTCGTCGGGATCGTCCACCGCCTGCGGATCTTCGGCTCGCTCGCGATCTCGCTCTGCCAGCTCGCCGACGGCCGGGTCGACGCGGTCTGCTCGCTCAAGGCCGCCCGGTCGGTCGACATCGCCGCCGCGCAGCTGCTCGTCCGCGAGCGCGGGTACGCGATCGAGCTCCCGGACGCGCCGCCGTTCGGCGCCGCACCGCTCGACCTCGAGGGACGGTCGCGCGTCGTCGCGGCGGGGACCACCGACGCGTGCGAGCGGGTGGCGGCGGCGCTGTCCGCCTAGCTTCGTCGCCCAGGACGGCTGGTAGCATCGCGCGCCAGTGGGCGCGGACGGCATGCAGGCCGGGATCAGGGCCAGGGTGGAGGCGGCCGAGGTGGCCCGCGACCCGTTCCCGCACGTCGTCGTCGAGGACCTGCTGCCGGAGCCGTTCTTCCGGCGACTCGCCGAGACGATCCCGCCGGTCGAGACCTTCAAGCAGTCGAAGAACGGCCGCAAGGCGGACATGCCGCTGATCGCGACGAACAAGGCGTTCCTCGCCACGCCCGAGGACTTCCGCGAGACCTGGAGCACGTTGCGCGACGACGTCCTCCGCGACACGGTCGCGCCGGTCCTCGCCGACCGCCTGCACGACGACGTGCGCCGGAAGTTCGCCGACCTGCTCAGCCCCGAGATTGCCGACGAGGTGATGGCCGACGGGCTCGTGTCGAGCGCCGGGCGGATCATGCTGCGCAAGCCGGGCTACACGCTCGGCCCTCACACCGACTCGGCCATGTACGCGATCACGTGCCTCCTCTACTTCAGCGAGGCGGACGCCGAGTCGTCGGGCGCGCTGTGCCTGTACCGGCCGGAGCGCCGGCCCGAGCTGAAGCACGTCTCCACCTACTACCCCGACGAGGAGGAGGGGATCGAGGCCGAGGTCGTCAAGGTGATCCCGATCCGCGAGAACCTCTTCGTCGCGTTCGTCAACGGGCAGGAGGCGCTCCACGGCGTCACCGTCGACGCCGACCAGCCGTCGGACGAGTTCCGCATGGCGTACCAGGCGCACCTCGTGCTCGAGCACGACCCGCGCAAGGAGGTGCCCGCCTACCTCGCCGACGAGCGGCTCGCCGACCCGGCCGCCCGCGAGCGCTGGCAGCGGTACGTCGACGAGCGCCGCGAGGCCGAGGCCGCAGCCGAGCGGTAGCCCGGAATACGATTCCGGCGTGAGGACCCGCGTCTTCGCGCCGCTCGTGCTGGTGCTCGCGCTCGTGCTCGCTTCGCCCGCGGCGGCCGCGCCGCCCAGGGTCGTCTTCCACGCGCCGACCCACACGCCGAAGGTCAACGCCCGTTGGGCCTGGTCGGTCGTGGTCACCACCCCCGCGGGGAAGCCGCTCGCCGCGACCCTCTCCGCCGCGATCGTCGACCCGCTCGGCGGCGTCCACGCGGTCGAGTACGGCTGCTGCAAGAAGAAGTTCGTCACCAACGTGAGGATCCGGGGCCGCTTCGCCGACTACGTCCAGTACCCGCTGTCGGCCAGGGGGTTCCCGCTGACGTTCCGGCTGACGGTCAAGACGGCACTCGGCACACGGGTCGTCAGGTACAGGGTCACCACGCGGTGAGCGCGCGTCCCGGCGGCGCCGAGGTGGTCGTCGACCACGTCTCTCGCGCGTTCGAGGACGGAGCCGTCCCCGCGCTCGTCGACGTCGCCTTCCGCGTCGCCGCGGGCGAGGTGGTCGCCGTCACCGGCCCCTCGGGCTGCGGGAAGAGTACGCTGCTGAACCTGATCGGCGGGCTCGACCGTCCCGACGCGGGCGGGATCGAGGTCGGCGGGCGGCGCGTGGCGGACGTGGACGGTGCCGAGTACCGCGCATCGGTGGTCGGCTTCGTCTTCCAGTTCCACAACCTGATCCCGACCCTGACCGCCTCGGAGAACGTCCAGCTGCCGATGATCGGCCGCGGGCTCGCGCGCGGTGTCCGCGCGGCCCGCGCGGCGGGACTGCTCGACGAGGTCGGCCTCGCGCACCGCCGCTCGGCCTACCCGGCGACGCTCTCGGGCGGAGAGCGGCAGCGGGTCGCGATCGCCCGTGCCCTCGCGAACGAGCCGCTCCTGCTCCTCGCGGACGAGCCGACCGGAGCGCTCGACTCGGCCACCGGCGCCCAGATCGTCGAGCTCCTCAAGGGCGTGCGCGAGCAGCGCGGGACGACGATCCTGCTGGTCACGAACGACCCCGGCGTCGCCGCCGAGGCCGACCGGATCCTGCCGATCCGCGACGGCAGAATCGAGGTGGCTACTCCCGTCCGAGCGCCTCGATCGGCGTGATCGTGACCGCTCGCCAGGCGGGGTAGAGTGCGCCGAGCAGGCCGACGCCGAAGGCGAACGCGAGCCCCCACGCGAAGACGCCGCCGGTGAAGTCGGCGCGGGCCAGGCTCGACAGCGAGCCGTGCTCCGTGAGGAGGACGGCGGCCGCCCAGCCGCCCAGCAGTCCGAGGCCGAGCGCGACCGCGCAGATGGCGAGCGCCTCGCTGACGATCAGCGCGGCGATCCGCCGGGAGGGCCAGCCGACCGCGCGCATGATCCCGATCTCGCGCACGCGCTCGAACACCGACATCGCCATCGTGTTCGTCACGCCGATCCCGCCGATGATCAGCGCCAGGAGCGAGAAGATCCAGCCGGCGTTGACGATCAGCCGGCTGGAGGTGTCGATCCGCACCGCCTGCCCGGGCTCGACGACGGCGGTCACGCCGGGAAACTCGCGCTGCAGGCGCTCGGCCACGGCCTTCGGCGTCGTCCCGGGCTCGACCGTCACGCCGATCGTCGTGATCTCGTGCGGCCGCTGGGCGAGCGACTGGACGACCGGCAGCGGCAGCGTCGCGCCGAGGTCGACGAACCGGTCGCCGGAGTGGTAGACGCCGGCGACCCGGAACGCCCGGCTGCCCACGTGCAGCATGCCGCCGGGCCGGAGGCGCAGCTCCTTCGCCGCCTCGTCGCCGAGCATCGCCTCGCTCCCGCGCGCCTTCCGCCCGTCGATCACGACGTTCCGCCTGTCCGTGAACTCGCCCGGCGCGAAGCCGAAGAGCAGGAACTCCCGCTGGTCCTCGACCTCGCCGACCCGGATGAAGATCTGGGCGGCGTCGGCGACGCCCGGGTCGGCCCGGACCCTGGCGTACAGGCTCTGCGGCAGCACCGACCGCGTGAGGTCGGAGGCTCCCTGCTGGAACAGGCCGAAGTCCGAGCGGCCGACGTGGATCAGCTCGTTCGCCGTCTGCTTCACACCGGCGGTGAGCGCGAGCAGCGCGACGATCAGCCCGACGCCGATCGCCACCCCCGCGACCGTCAGCGCGGTGCGCGCCTTGCGGCGCAGCAGGTTCTTGACCACGAGCCCAGCCCAGGTCACGCCGTCTATCCTCACCGACGCAGTCGTGCCTGCGCGCTCGAGATCGACCACCTACGCCGCGCTCCTGCGCGGCATCAACCTCGGCGCGCACAACCGCATCGCCATGGCCGACCTGCGGGCGCTCGTCGAGGGCCTCGGCGCCGAGGACGTGCAGTCGTACGTCCAGAGCGGCAACGTCGTGCTCCGGAGCAGCGAAACGGCGGCCGTCCTCGCCCGCCGGATCGAGTCGGCCGTCAGCCGGTCCCTCGGCCTCGAGGTGACGGTGGTGGTCAGGACGGGCCGCCGGCTCGCCCGGATCGTCGCGGCGAACCCGTTCGCCGGGCCGGAGGTGGCGCCGACCGCGCTCCACGTCGCCTTCCTCGCGTCGAGGCCCGCCCCGGCCGCGGTCGCCGAGCTCGCCCGCCGGGACTTCGGTCAGGACCGCTTCGAGGTCGCCGGCGAGGACGTCTACCTCCTCTACCCCGGCGGCGCCGGGCGGACGAAGCTCTCGAACACGGCCCTGGAGCGCCACCTGGGGGTTCGCGCGACGATGCGGAACTGGCGGACCGTGACCGCGCTCGCCGAGCTCGCCGGCGTCGGGTGAGCGGGCGCGGAACGGCTAGGCTCAGAGCGATGGGCCCCGACCGCGACGCGATCCTGAAAGCGCTCGAGAACGTCATCGATCCGGAGCTCCGCCGGCCGGTGACCGAGCTCGACATGGTGCGCGACGTCGAGATCGGCGGCGGCGACGTCTCGGTGACGATCGCGCTGACGGTAGCCGGCTGCCCGCTGCGGGAGAGCTTCCAGAGCCAGGTGGTGGAGCACGTCGGCGCGGTCCCGGGCGTGGAGCGGGTCCGGCTCGGGTTCGACGTGATGAGCGCCGAGGAGCGCTCCGCGCTCTCGGTGAAGCTCCGCGGCGGCGTCGCGGAGCGCTCGAAGGGGATCTCCGTCGACCGCTCGACGCGCGTCCTCGCGATCGCGAGCGGCAAGGGCGGCGTCGGCAAGTCCTCGCTCACGGTCAACCTGGCCGCCGCGTTCTCGAGCCTCGGCCACCGTACGGGCATCCTCGACGCCGACGTCTACGGGCACTCGATCCCGCACATGCTCGGCGTGTCGCAGAAGCCGGTGGTCGTGGACAAGATGATCGTCCCGCCCGTGAAGCACGACCTGAAGCTGATGTCGATCGGCTTCTTCCTCGACGACAACGCCCCGGTGATGTGGCGTGGGCCGATGCTCCACCGCGCGCTCGAGCAGTTCCTCTCCGACGTCCACTGGGGCGAGCTCGACCTCCTGCTCGTCGACATGCCGCCGGGGACGGGCGACGTCTCGATCTCGCTCGGTCAGCTGCTCCCGCGTGCCGAGGCGGTGATCGTGACCACCCCGCAGCCGCTCGCCCAGGAGGTCGCCTCCCGGGCGGCGACCATGGCGCAGAAGACGAACATGCGGCTGATCGGCGTCGTCGAGAACATGACCTCCGAGGTCTTCGGGACCGGCGGCGGCGACCGCCTCGCCGCCGGGATCGGCATCCCCCTGCTCGGGAAGGTGCCGCTCGACGCCCGGCTGCGCGAGTGCGGCGACGAGGGCGAGCCCCTCGTCTGGGCCGAGCCAGGGTCCGAGACGTCCCAGGCGATCGTCGCCGTCGCCGAGGCGATCCACGCCGGCCGGCAGACGTTCAAGGCGCTGCCGGTACTGAGCTGACGTCCGCGCGCGACCGTCTCTGTCGCCTCGGCTTCTCCGAGGCCGACGCGGCCACGCTCGCCGACCACTTCCTCGACGCCGAGCGCCGCGGGAAGACGAGCCACGGGTTCGCGCGGATCGATTGGCTCGAGACCCTGCGGGATGTCGACCCGGGCGCCCGGCCTCGCCGAACCGTCTCGGAGCCCGGCTACGAGCGCTGGGACGGGAACGGCGCCCTCGGCTACCTGACGCTGGCAGCGGTCTGCGACGCGACGCTCGGCGATCCGCCCGACCGCGCGCGACTCGTCGTCGCCGCGCGCTGCTTCCCGACCGGATCGCTCGGCTACTGGGTGCGGCGCCTCGCTGAAGGCGGGCTCGCGGCGGCGCTGACCGCCACCTCGCCGAGGCGGCTCGCGTCGCCGGACGGCGGCCCCCCGCTCGCCGGCACCAACCCGATCGCGATCGGCGTCCCGAGCTCGGACGGCATCCCGCTCGTCGCCGACGTCTCGATGGGCCGGGTCACGCACGGCGACGTGCTCGCCGGGCTCGCGGCGCCGGAGGAGCTCGTCCCCTTCGGCGGCGACCGCGCCCACAAGGCGTTCGCCCTCGCGGTCGGGCTGGAGATGCTGGTCGGGGCGCTCGCCGGCGAGGAGCACGGCGCGCTCCTGCTCGTCGCGCGGCCGGAGCACGATCCGGTGCCGGCCCTGCGCGCCCTCGCCGGCGGCGTCCGGCTACCCGGCGGCTGAGCCGCCGGCGATCGCCGCGACGCGCGGGTCGTCGCGGACCGCGTCGAAGTCGCTGTCCTTCGCGGCCGCCTCCGCGACCTGCTCCGGATCGAGCGAGTACGCCTTCTCGAGGTGGGCGATCCCCGTCTCGCGGTCGCCGTGGAGCACCTCGAAGCAGGCGGCGTTGAAGTACCCCTGCCACTCGTCCGGCCGCCGCGCGACCGCGTTCCCGATCATCTCGCGCGCACGGTCGATCTCGCCCCGCTCGGCGTAGGAGAAGGCGGCGAAGATGTCCTCCCACGGGGAGGGCTCGAACACGACTCCGGGCTTCGCGCCGACGGCGAGCACGGCCGTGTCGTCCTCGGCCGCGATCGCCCCCCGCTTCGTGCCCGGGCGGGCGAACACGATCGTGCCCGCGGGTGCGTCGACCTCGTCGTCGCCGAGCGCGAAGGTCGCCCGTCCGCGGAGGACGACGTACATCTCCTCGTGTCCGTCCTGCTCGGCGTGCTCCTCGACGATGCGCTGGCCCGTGTTCGCGGTGTACGCATTCGTGCCGAAGGCGCTGATCCCGAACCGCCTGCGCACCGGGCGCCAGACGAACTCGCCCTGGTTGATCGGCAGCTCCTCCAGCTCGTCCACGTGCGCGACCTCGTATCCCGTCATTCGGCCTCCCTCAGGGCTCGGAGGACCACCGGGTCGATCCGCTCGAGGCCGTCGACCCGCTCCTCCAGGTTTGCGTCGCCGGACCAACGTTCGAATGCCGCCGGCAATTCCTCGTCGTACCCGAGCCGCGCCAGCCGGTCGCGCACCTCCGCGGCCAGGGCGTCGTCGACCTCGACCCACTCCGGGACCGGCGTGCGGCCGAAGAGCTCGGCGTGGAGTCCGTACAGCCGCTGCAGCTCCTGGATCGGCGACGGGTGGTCGTCGACGCGAAGGTCGACGAGCGTGTCCGAGAGCCGCGCGTAGCCGCCGCCCCTCTCGACGACGAGCAGCGCCGCCGACTGCTGGCCGCGGCGGTCGCCGCCCGCCGCCTGCGCGGCCGCCAGGCAGGCCAGGAGCCGCTCCGCCAGGGCTCCGGTGCCCTGCTCGAACGTCCCGGCCAGCGCGTCGACCGTCTCGGCCGAGACGAGCATGTTCCCCTGCGCCGCGTAGCAGCTGCCGGTGCGGCCCCCGGCCCAGGCGTGGCAGCTCCGCCCCGTGTACGTCGCAGCGCGGCCCTGCCCGTCGACCACGCCCAGCTGGCGCTTGTCCCGCCCCTCGTCCGCCCCGGTCAGGCGGTCGACGGCGTCCTGTGCCGAGGCGCCCTCGCGAAGGAGCCGGAGGCCGTCGGGCCCGTAGCTCGGATTGGCGTACGACTGGGTGGCGAGCGCTCCGACGTGGGGCTCGGCCCACGGCACGACCGACCCGACGGCGAGGAACTTCGACTGCGTCGCGACTCCCCACTGGCCGGCGTCGAGGTCGCAGGCGACGATCGAGAACGTCGCGACGACCGGCCGGCTCTCAGCCATACGTGAGTGCCGTCAGGTCGAGGTCGAGCAGGTTGCGATGGTCGGCAGGCACGACGACGCAGGCGACCTCGGGGTGCGCGAGGGCACGCTTCACCCCCTCGGCCGTGTCGGCGTGCGCGGCCACCGGCCGCCCCGCCGCATGCGCCTCGCGGACGGTTGCGGTGTCGGACTGCTCGAGCCAGAGGACGTCGTCCGGGAGCTCGATCTCCCCCTCCACCGCGATCTCGGGGACCCGAACGCCGGTCGCGCCGAGCCACCGTTCCCTCACAGCTCGACCGTCTCGCCGGGTGCCGGGACGATCAGCTCGACGCCGGGCGCGAGCTTCTGCAGCTCGTCCGGCGTCCCGGTGAGGATCGGGAACGTCCCGTAGTGGGACGGGACGCAGCGTTTGACGCCGAGCAGCTCGAGCGCGACCGCGGCCTCCCGCGGGCCCATCGTGTAGTGGTCGCCGATCGGGAGCACGGCGACGTCCGGCTCGTAGATCCGGCCGATCAGCTGCATCGACATGAACACGTTGGTGTCGCCGGCGACGTAGATCGTGAAGCCGTCCTCGAGCTCGAGCACGAGACCGGCCGGCTCGCCGAGGTACGCGCCGTCGTCGGAGCTCGAGGAGTGGTTCGCGTCCGTGAGGGTGATCCCGATCCCGTCGACGCGGGCGGTACCGCCCTTGTTCGGCGCGTGGGCGGGATTTCCGGTGACCCCCCGGTCGGCGAGCCAGCCGCGGAGCTCGACCTGGGCCACGACCGACGGCTGGAAGCGCTTCCAGAGCTCGACCGTGTCGCCGACGTGGTCGCCGTGGCCGTGCGTGAGCGCGATCAGGTCGACGCGCTCGGGCGTCTGCTCGCTCTCCGGGCACGACGGGTTGCCGGTCAGGAACGGATCGACGTAGACGCGCTTGCCGCCCGGCGTGTCGAGCCGGAACGCCGCGTGTCCGAGCCAGGTCAGCGAGGTTCCCATGGGCCGGAATCTAACGAAGGAACGTCCGGCCGGACGGCGAAGCTACAGGCCGTGACGCGCCGTGAGCTCCTGCCGATGGTGCTCGTCCTCCTCGCGACCGTGACGGACGCTGCGAACGCTCCGACGCTCTCCTTCTACCTGCTGCTCGCCGCGATCCCGGCGATCGTGGTCGCCGGCCTCGCCGCGGTCGAGGAGCTGCTCGAGACCGAGGCGCTCGCTCACCGCCGGGCGGTCGCGATCCTCCACGTCGTCACCCTGCTGCTCGTGCTCTGCGCCGCGGCGCTTCGCGCCCCGCTGCGGGCCGAAGGCGTCGTCCCGCAGGCGGCCGTGTCGGCGTGCATCGCGTGCCTGGTCGTGTTCGCGGCGCAGGCGGTGCTCTGCGCGCTGCCGGCGATCCGCCGCATCCTCGGCGCCCAGCCCCGGCCCGCCGAGCTCCCGACGCCGCACTGACGTCGCTACGCTCGGGCCGCATGAGCGGTGCGGGCGCCCAGATCGAGATTCGAAGCCGCGAGGCCGGCGGCTGGGAGCTGCGGGAGGCGGCCGGCCTGCCCGCCGACGCGCCCGCGGCGCTCCTCCTGCCCGGCGGCCTCTGCTCCGCCGTGTTCTACGACGACGTCGTCGCCTGCGCGGCCCGGCTGAAGTCGCCGGTGCGCGTCGTCGCGGTGACGCCGCCCGGCTTCGTCGGCCGTCCCGCGCCCGCGGACCCGACGGTCGAGTCGTTCGCCGGGCTCGCGTCCGGGCTCGCCGCCGAGCTCGGCTGTCGCGCGGTCGCGGGGCACAGCTACGGCGCGAACATCGCGATCGAGATGGCGGCCGGCGGCCGCTTCGCCGGTCCGCTCGTCCTGGCGTCGCCGAGCTTCTCGCGCCGGGACGAGTTCCGGGCGCTCGCCGTGATCGACCGGCTGGGGACCGTCCCCGGCCTGGGCACGCTGCTCTGGAAACGGGTCCCCCGGGTCTCGGCCCGCGCGCTGCGGGCGAGCCTGGCCCGCGAGGAGCTGGTCGACGAGATCCGCAGGAACGACGGCCTCGTCTGCCGGCGCCTGGTGCGGGAGTACTTCCGCTCGCTCGACCGGGGCGGGCTCGCCGAGCGCCTCCGCGACGCGGGCGTGCGCGCGTGGATCGTGTTCGGCGACCACGACGAGGTCGGGCTGACCGCGGCCGAGCGAGAGGTCCTGACCGGCACCGACCCGA
>Ga0070741_10002457_pt1 | contig 49743 bp, 45 predicted proteins | sample Coa_R1_4_FD_66440 | JGI IMG/M metagenome (GOLD analysis project Ga0070741, IMG submission 66440) | Surface soil microbial communities from Centralia Pennsylvania, which are recovering from an underground coalmine fire - Coalmine... | ecosystem: Environmental > Terrestrial > Soil > Unclassified ... | reverse complement strand
GTCAGTACACGTTCTTTCCTCGATTCGGCCCTATTATGTCGATAACGAATTTCCGGAGGTTGATCCTGCCATGGCAGCAAGTCAGGTTGTGCTCTACTTCGACAGACAGGAAGACGCGGTGCAGTTCACCCTCGCTGCCAGTTCGGTCATCGCCGATGGCACACCTATGCGCGAAGCTGCCCTTAAAGTCGCTAAAGAGGTTTGCAAGGCCACCCGTATCACCACCGAAGGCACCCTGAATGCGGAGAGCACGAAGCCAAAGACTCGCAAGTCACAATAGCTCGGTCCTTCTCGTCACTGGACCCACGGGACCTCTTCCTTCATGTATCTTCGCATCTTTTGGTTAACAGCTTTCAGAATCGCCAAGTTCGAGCAAAAAGCCTAATCCGACCACGGAGCCGGTTTCCGGTCCCAGCGATGCATCTTTAATTCTTTAAGCAGATCAGGACTGAGCGGGCCTTTATCACTGAAACCACAGTTCTCGCGCACGTGCTCCAGCTTTCGCATGCCGACGATCACCGTGCTCACCGCCGCATGCGACAAAGCAAACCGCAGCGCCATTTCCGGCAGGGACATTCCGCGAGGAAGGATTTCTTTCAGCTTGTCCACGCGGTCCATCGTGTTCTTTAAATTCTCAGGATTGAAATATCCCGAGCGCCAGTCGTCCTTGGGAAATTTTGTCTCTCGGGTTATCTTCCCCCCGAGGCTGCCTTCATCGAGCGCCACGCGGTCGATCACGCCGACATTCAGTTCCTGGCAGAGTGGAAACAATTCGTCTTCCGGTGATTGGTCGAAGATGCTGTAGATGACCTGCACCGCGTCAACCAGGCCGGTGCGGATCGCTTTAATCCCGTTCTCCGGTTCCCAGCGATTCAGGCTCAAGCCAAAGTAGCGGATCACTCCATCACGCTTAAGTTTTTCAACCGTCTTTCGAAAATCCGGCTCATCTGTCCATTCGTCAGTCCAAACGTGGAACTGGAGGAGATCGATTGAATCTGTGCCGAGCTGTTTGCGAATCTGATCGGCATATTTGAAGACGTGCTCAGGCGGAAAAACATCATGGTACTGGTAGCTCGGCAGCGCCGGCCAGCGGTCATTTTTTGGGGGAATCTTTGATGCTGCGAAGAGCCGCTTACCTTTGTTCTGCCCGATCGTTTTTCCGAGCAGGCCGTCGCTCTTGCCTTCTCCGTAAGCCCACGCAGTATCGAAAAAATTGCAGCCTAAATCGACCGAGAGCTGTAGCGACTTCATGGATTCGTCATCATTCGAACCGCTCCAGCCACTCATACCCCAGAGCCCGGGCGCGATGTCACTTGCATCGAATCCCGTTCTGCCAAACTTGCGATATTTCATACTTTCTCCTCAGCGCTGCGATTCTAAGCAAAGAGATAGATGATCCGCAAAAGACTCGGTTGCTCATCGCTCGCTGCTCACATCTGCGCACCTTGCGGTAACGTGGTGCGCTCGGGGTTTTGATATAGTTTTACTTCCATGTTTCGCGACTTCCAAGCTGCCGACCGATGGACCAAGAAGCAGGTGCACTGTATCTATCAGGCCCTCATAGTGGCCGTTGCCACCCGTCATGCCGACGCGGTAGATATCAAATTCCTCGTTGACGGCCGGCCGGTGTGGGTCGCACTACCCTTGCGAGCCTGGGACGAGTACAAGAAACGCACTGGAAAGACGATCACCGATCCGCTAGCGATCGCTATAGCTGGGCACTACCTGAAAACCGCACTCGAAACTGGAGAAGGCGTCGGGCGCGAGATGTATTCGCTCACCGTGCAACAAACGTTGGAGCACCTGGAAGGCGCAGTCAAGCATCTGGAGCCGGTCGCCGCCGGCTAACTGCAAATTATGGCGCGCGGGCCCTTGTCTGCGATTTCAGGCTCGCATCCCTACCGCCGCCATCATCCTTCCTGTCTTCCCTTTTTCCGCGCGATGAGAAAAAAACAGATCGCCCTGGCATGAGGTGCATAGGCCCACGTCTGAAATGTTTTTCGCTTGAACTCCTGCCTCAATAAGTTGTTGGCGATTTGCTTCCGCTAAATCGAGGAAAATCTTCTTAGGCAGCTCGCTGTGGCCGGGTGCCCGCGCCGTCAAGAACAACAACGGGTATTTTTCGTGGATTTCATCCCGTTCCTTCGTCTCCCGGAATAAGTCGTTCGCATACCGGAACTGCGACTCAAAAATCGAGCGCACCTCAGGCCCAACTTCATAGCAGCAGCCGCGGTTCCCCGGGCCAATTGCCGCCCGCACATCAGAAGGCTTCGTCCCAAACCAGCGGTGCATCTCGCCGACACCTTTTTGCACAATGCGCTTTGTCGTTCCGCGCCAACCCGCATGAAAAACGCCGACTGCCTTCTTCTGTGGATCGACGAGTACGATGGGGAAGCAATCCGCGGCAAGAACAGCTAGCAGAATTCCAGGGACACTCGTAATCATCCCGTCGCCAGCGAGCGGCTCACGTGACGGCTCAGAAATGTGATGAATAATATCGGAATGGATTTGTCGGACCGTAACGAGTGGCCAGCGGCCGGATTTCGACGCAGTATACTTCCGCTGCGAATTCCCTCTCGACGCACCAAGAAGCATGGCCACAAACAAACGCCGGTTTCGCTCAACCGCAGCTTTTGAGTCGTCTTTTGTAAATCCAAGGTTCAGCGCCCCCCCTCCATAGACTTTCGAAAATCCCCCACGCCGCGTACTGAAGCCGTGCACGAGCCACGGAATGCGAGAAAAAGAACTTCCCCGCAGGATTTCAACCTCAGCTTTCGGTTCAGTTTTAGTGTTCACTGGATGATCTTAAATCGTCATAGTCAAACGCAGGCTCTTGCCAGCCGCGTCGCCGGAAATCTGTATGGTCGGCTGGAACTCGAAGAAAGGTCCGAACGAAGTCCCGTGCCTTTTAGCGGACGATACGAGGTTCTAACGTATAATTTCGCGTTCGCCATAAATGGAGACCCTAATGCGTCATCTCTTCCTTGTTTTGCTATTAGCAGTTTTTGTCCCATTTTCCAGCGCTCAGCAGCAGAACGAGAATCAGCAGTCCTCGCAAGCCCCGCCCGCCGCGCAACAGAAGAAACATCAAAAGCCGCCGCAGCAGCAAAAGCCGGAGGAACCGGCGAAAGCGACTGAACCTACGCCTCCGGCTTCATCGCCGCAGGAACCTAAGCCGGGCGAGGACAAAAAAGAAGAGCACTTCGACATGACCGAAGTCGCGCCTGTGGTCACGCATCATCAGATTACGCTCGACGGCAAGGTGCTCAAGTACACAGCCACTACTGGCCGACTACCCATCAAGCGCGGTGACGGCAAGATTGAAGCGGAAATGTTTTTCGTCGCCTACACTCTCGATGGACAGGATGTCTCGAAGCGCCCGCTGACATTTGCTTTCAACGGAGGTCCCGGTTCGGCCTCGATCTGGCTGCATATGGGCGCGCTGGGTCCACGCCGGGTGGTTTTGAACCCCGACGGATTTCTTCCTCCCGCTCCATATCGCATTGAAGACAACCCTTACACGATGCTCGACAGAAGCGACCTGGTGCTGGTTGACGCCGTCGGAACCGGCTACAGCCGTCCGGAAACATCTGAACTTGGGAAAAAGTTCTGGGGCGTAAAGGGCGATATCGAAGCCTTCAGCGAGTTCATCCGCCTGTACCTCAGCCGCTACGAGCGCTGGAGTTCACCGTTGTACTTGTTCGGCGAAAGCTACGGCACGACTCGCTCCGCTGGAATTGCCGGCAACCTGGCGCCGCAAGGGATTTCATTCAACGGAATCACCTTGTTATCAACCGTGCTGAATTTTCAGACGCTTGAAGACAATAAGACCAACGACGAACCTTTCATTTTTCTGATTCCTTCCTACACCATGATCGCCGGCTATCACCACAAGCTCCCTCCGGATTTGCAGCAGGACTTGAACAAGGCCCGGCAGGAGGCAGAGCAGTGGGCGTCAGGTGAGTATGCGCAGGCTCTGGCGAAGGGAGATGCAATGTCTCCTGAAGAGCGGCAGAAGGTGATCGACAACATGTCCCGCTATACAGGGCTGAGTAAAGAAGTAATCGACGAGGCGAACCTCCGCGTCGATGTGCCGAAGTTTACCCACTATCTGTTAATTGATCAGAAGCTCCGTGTTGGGCGACTGGATGGCCGCTATACCGGTCCCGACCCCCAAGGTCTGCTGGACACGCCCTTTTACGATCCGACCGAAGCGAACGTGATGCCGCCGTTCAATTCTGTGTTCAATAATTACGTGCGCAACGAACTAGGCTACAAAGTCGACATGCCCTATTTTGTTTTCGCGCGCGCGAGTGGTTTGAACGAAAAATGGGACTGGGGTTCAGCAGGCGAGGGGTTCCCCGATACTGCGAGTGCCTTGCGCGTGGCTTTGGTGCGCAATCCATTCCTGAAAGTATTGGTAATGGAGGGCTACTACGACCTAGCGACACCGTATTATGCCGCCAACTATACGATGGATCATCTGGATCTTCCGGCCAAATATCGTTCGCAGATTTCTTTCGCCACCTATGAGGCTGGTCACATGGTCTATTTGCCGATGGATAGTCTGAAGAAAATGAAGAGCGATGAAGCGTCCTTCGTTGAAAAAACGATGTCAGGCCAGTAGAAGAAACCTGGTTCTGGAGCACGGGCGTCCTCGCCCGTGCTCGCCTTCCCTCTCAAGTAACTTGCTTCTCTCGTCGTAATAGAATAAAAACTGCCCAGCACCTATGCTCTCGCGTCTTTTTGCCTTTTTTCCACTGCTGCTCGCTTCTACTCTGCTGGCCCAGGTACCTGCGCCAAATCCGATCCCTGCACCACCCGCAGCTACTGCGCCCACAACAGCCATCGACCATTCGCAAGAAGCTTTTGTCATCGAGAAGCTCCACAGCTCTTATCGTTTCGAAAATGACGGCACCGGTCGGCGCGAGCTTTACGCGCGCATCAAGGTGCAGAGCGAAGCCGGGGTCGAAGATTGGGGCCAGCTTGTTCTCGGCTACAACTCGGCGAACGAGCGGGTCGAAATTCCTTTTGTTCGTGTCATCAAACTGGATGGTTCAGTTGTAACCGCGCCCGCAGATTCCGTTCAGGATCTAAGCATTCCTCTCGAGCGCGAAGCTCCCGTTTATACCGATTATCGGCAGAAGCACATCACGGTTCCCGGCCTCCGTCCCGGCGAAGAACTTGAATATGACTTCGTGACCATCACTCAAACTCCGCTTGCGCCGGGCCAGTTTTGGATGGAATACGATTTCGCGAAGTCCGGCACCGTGCTCGACGAACAACTCGTCCTCGATGTTCCGAAAGATCGCACCATCAAGCTGAAAACCAAGCCGGGCGATGATCCCAAGATTTCCGAAGCGAACGGCCGCCGCATCTATACCTGGGTCAGTTCGCATACCGACAAAGACGAAGATGAGGGCAAAAAAGATAAGGACAAAAAGAAGAAGCCCCCGAAAGAACCTGAACCGCCAGCCGTACAGATGACCACATTTTCCAGTTGGGAGGAAATGGGTCGTTGGTATGCTTCGCTGGAAAAAGATCGTCGCCAGCCCAACGATGAAATTCGTGCCAAAGCAGCGGAATTGACCAAGGGCAAAACCACTGATCTTGAAAAAATTGAAGCGCTTTACGATTACGTCGGGCCCAATTTCCGTTACATTAGCCTGTCTTTCGGTGTCGGCCGATTTCAGCCTCACGCGGCTTCCGACGTGCTTCACAATGCGTACGGCGATTGCAAAGATAAACACACGCTGCTCGCCTCTTTGCTTGAAGCCGCCGGCTACCACGCGTCATCGGTGCTGATTAATTCCGGACGCAAGATCGATCCTGATATTCCTTCGCCCTCCCAATTCGACCACGTGTTCACCATGGTGCCGCTCGGGCCGGCGGGAAAAGAAAAGGAAGAAATCTGGATGGATACAACCACGGAAGTCGCGCCATTCCGGCTGCTTGCCCCAGTTTTGCGCGATAAGCAGGCGCTCGTCATTCCGCAGAACGGAACGCCGCATCTGGAGAAGACTCCCGCTGATCCTCCCATGCAGAATCGGCAATTCTCCGAGCTCGACGGCAAGGTGAATGAGTTCGGAAAGCTGACAGCGCACGTGCAATATGAGCTTCGCGGCGATACTGAGCTCTACATGCGCATGCTTTTCCGCCGTGTTCCTCGTAATAAATGGACTGACTGGGTGAAGCAAATGAACGCGTTGACCGGTCTCTCCGGAGACGTTTCAGATCTCAACGTGAGCGATCCGGCGGATACCCACGAAGCGTTCAAGATGGATTACAAAATCGAAGTGTCTAACTTCCTGGATTGGTCAAAAAAGAAATCGGAGCTCGTGTTGCCGCTCTCGCAACTCAGCATGGCCGACGCCGATGAAGACGATCCCGACCCGGTCAAGATCGGCTCGCCTCTCGATTACGTTTATCGCTTGAAACTTGAATTCCCTGCAAAATACACGGAACGCGCGCCGCTTCCATTTTCGATGAAGCGCGACTACGCGCATTACGACGCCAGCTACAAGGTCGACGCCACGGTCTTCACCGCCCAACGCACGCTGGTGACAAGTATTGACGAACTGCCCTCCGCGCGCGCAAGCGACTATCTCGCCTTTCGCCGCGCGGTCCTTACCGACGCGACGCAGCATCTCTCGATTGACAGCACCGCAGCCGGAGCTCCCACGCTTTCTGCCGATCTGAAAGGCGACGACCTTTACGACGCGGCTAAGGCTGAATTCGATCGTGGAAACTACACCACCGCGATTGAACTTTTCAAAAGAGTTGTCGAAGCCGACCCCAAACACAAAACCGCATGGATGGACCTCGGCCGCGCCTACATGCTGGAGCGCCAAAACGACGACGCGATTGCAGCGTTCAAGAAGCAGGCCGAGCTGAATCCTTATGACGAATACGCGTACGGCGCGCTCGGTTGGGCGTACACAACTGCACGCAAATACGACGCCGCTGCGGCAGCATTCAACAAAGCTTTGGAGATAAATCCACTCAGCGAATACGCGCATTCCGCACTCGGCAGCATGTACGCCGAGGCGCACGAATACGATAAAGCTGCACCAGAACTTGAAAAGGCAGTCTCGCTGAAATCGGATGACGCGGGATTGCAGATCAGTTTGGGCGATGCATATCTCAATTTAGGACAGGACGATAAAGCTCTTGCAGCTTTTGATCGCGCAACCGAAATCTCCGCCACACCTGAGGTGTGGAATAACATCGCATATCAGCTTTCCCTAAAGGGAACTCATTTAGATCGCGCGCAGCAATACGCCGAATCAGCGGTCACTGCAGTGGCAAATTCGCTTCGCAATCTTTCACTCGATCAGCTTTCGGATCGCGACCTCGGAATGGTTTCCGCGCTGGATGCCGATTGGGACACGCTAGGCTGGGTTTATTTCGCGCGGGGCGACCTCAGTAAAGCTGAGAAGTACGTAGACGCTGCGTGGGTGCTGGGCGAGCACGGCGAAGTCGGCGATCATCTCGCGCAGATTTACCAGAAGGGCGGCCACAAGGATGAGGCGATCAAGATGTATGCAGAGTCGCTCTCCGGGCTTCGACCAGCTCTTGAAACCAAGGGAAGGCTTGCTGCTCTTGTCGGCGGCGATGCGAACGCCACCAAAGCAGTTGAACAGCACAAGCCTGATCTGCAGGCGCTTCGCACCGTTCACCTGGGCAAAATCGCTCCCATCGGCGGGAATGCGGAATTTTTTGTGATCGTCACCTCGAATTCAGGAGCTGCCAAAATCGAGGCTGCCAAGTTCATCAGCGGCGAAGAAAAGCTCAAGCCGCTAACCGAGAATCTTCGCAACGCAAAAATCGACTTCACCTTCCCTGACGACGTGCCCACGAAAGTCCTCCGTCGCGGAAATCTCTCCTGCTCGCAAGCGACCAAAGATTGTGACTTCGTAATGATGCTGCCCGAAGATGTCCACTCGGTCGATTAATCAGCGGTGACCATCTTGGCGGGGCGCTCGGGCGGACTAGCAGCGCTCGTCATGGTTTCCGCTCAAACGCATACGCCGCCCGCAACACCTTCTCCTCCCCGTGCGGCGGCCCGATGATCTGCAACCCGATAGGCAAACCTCCAGAGGTCGTCCCGCACGGAATTGAAATCGACGGCAATCCCCAAACGTTGACCGGCCGGGTATTGCGCAAAAGCAAAAGTTCCGCCGGGCGCAAGCGCGAGATGTCCTGAAGGAGATCATCGATTCGCGGTGCCGGAATCGGAGTGGTGGGTGTTACAACGATGTCAAAGCCTGCAAACGCTTCGCCCATTTCCTTTCGGATTTTCTCAAGTTGCCGGCGTCCTGTCCGGTGCTGAGCATCAGTGATTTGCTCGCCGGCACGAATGCGGCGCAGGGTTTCTGGGTGGTACAACTCCGGCGAACGAGCGACCATTTCGCGATGGAAAGCGTACGACTCGAACTGCTGCACAGTTCGATCAGTATCGACGGACAACTCGACTTCACGAACATCCCTAACTTCACTCGCCAGCCAATGAATGGCCGCTTCCACCCAAGCAGCAACTTCGTTATCTACTTCATCGAAGAAAAATTTCCTCGGAATGCCGATAGTTAAATCGTTAATGCCCTTCGCCAGGCCCTCGCGATAGCTTCGTGTCGGTTTCTGTTCGCAAATCGCATCCAGAACGATGGCGGCATCTTCTACCGTTCGCGTAATTGGTCCGGCGTAATCGAGCGACTGCGAAAGCGGAATAATGCCTCGAGTACTTACCAGGCCATACGTCGGCTTCAGTCCAACAACTCCGCACAATGCTGCAGGTTCACGAATGGACCCTGCTGTGTCCGTCCCGATTGCGGCATAGCACATTCCAGTTGCGACCGCTGTGGCCGAACCTCCCGAAGATCCTCCCGCGATGAACTCAGGATCGACCGGATTTCTCACCGGCCCAAAAGCGCTTATAAGGGAACTGCCGCCATACGCGAACTCGTGCAGGTTCTGTTTGCCGATCATCACCGCCCCAGCCGCCTTGAGCTTCTTGGTTACGTCAGCATCTTCGCCAGGAATGCGATCGCGAAAAACCGCACTGGCCGCAGTCGTGCGCACGCCTGCCGTGTCGATCAGATCTTTAAGACCGATCGGAATCCCATGCAGCGACCCGCGCCAGTTGCCGGATTGAATCTCCTGCTCAGCTCTTTTCGCTTCAGCGAGCGCGGACTCAGCAGTCACCGTAATAAACGCATTGCGCTCAGGGTTAAGCCGGTCAATAACATTCAGGCACTCCCGCACGAGTTCAACCGGGGACATTTTTCGAGTTCGAATTAACTCAGAGGTCTCAGCAAGTGTTCGCATTTTTTAAGCAGACCAGCTTTGTACAATTTTATCTCGGGGCTTTTCTCTGCCTTCTCTGCGGTAGAAAATTCCTCGCAACGCATTCACCTTCGCGGTTGCCTATAATCACCTTTCGGAGGTTGCAATGGCGCAGTTGATTTCCACTCCGGTTCGTACGCGCGGTTTTTATCTTGCGGGAAAATGGGTGCAGGAAGGAACTCCTGTAGAGATACGAGCACCTTACGATGGATCGCCACTCGCCGAGGTAATTCAGGGGACCCGCGAGCACGCGGAGACTGCGATCGAAGCCGCGGTTCGCGCTTTCGGCAGCACTCGCAGATTGCCCGCCTTCGAGCGTCAGCGGGTGTTGCGATCTATTGCGCAACAGATCACCTCGCGCAAAGACGAATTTGCCCGCACCATTGCGCAAGAGGCGGGTAAGCCTTTAAAAGCCGCTCGTACCGAAGTTGAACGGGCAATCTTCACCTTCACGGTTGCAGCCGAGGAGACAACCCGCATTCCCGGCGAATATCTCTCGCTCGATTGGCAGCAATTCACCTCCGGCCGATGGGGAATCGTGCGGCGATTCCCCATCGGCCCAATAGCCGGAATTACCCCGTTCAACTTTCCCCTGAACTTAGTTGCTCACAAAGTCGCTCCGGCAATAGCGAGCGGTTGCCCGATCATTGTGAAGCCGGCACCCCAAACTCCGCTAACCGCGCTGCTTTTGGCGGAAACGGTCGAGCAGGCGGGCCTTCCCGACGGAGCGTTTAACGTATTGCCGCTTTCGAATGAAGATGCGGCTCTTCTGGTGAGCGATGATCGCATCAAGCTGATCAGCTTTACCGGCAGTGCTCGTGTGGGCTGGGAAGTAAAGAACCACGCGGGCAAGAAGAAAGTTCTGCTCGAGCTCGGCGGGAATGCCGGCGTCATCGTTCACGGCGATACCGACCTCGCCTGGGCGGCCGATCGCTGCATCTCAGGAGGATTCAATTATGCCGGGCAAACCTGCATTTCGGTACAGCGAATACTGGTCGAACGGCCTGCGTTCCGAAAGTTCACCGACCTGCTGCTCGCGGGGGTGAGTAAGTTGCAGATAGGCGATCCTCTCGATGAATCCACCGATCTCGGCCCGCTGATCCGCGAAAGCGATGCCGTCCGAGCCGGCGAATGGATTCAACAAGCAGTGCAGGACGGAGCAACTTTACTCCGCGGCGGCAAACGTCATGGCTCGATTCTCGAACCGACCGTCCTGACCGGAACGCGTCCGGACATGAAGGTCAACTGCGAAGAAATTTTCGCGCCCGTCGTTACGGTGGAAGCTTATGACGATTTTGCGAGCGCGCTGCGGCGGATCAACGAGTCTCCTTATGGATTGCAGGCGGGAATTTTCACTCGCGACGCAAGCCGAATTTTCCAGGCTTACGAAGAGCTGGAAGTCGGCGGAGTCATCGCCGGCGACGTTCCCACCTTCCGCATCGACAACATGCCTTATGGCGGCGTGAAAGACTCTGGCCTCGGCCGCGAAGGCTTGCGTTACGCGATAGAGGAAATGACCGAGCCCAGATTGCTAGTGATGAATTTGAGGTGAACGTGCGTCGTTCTTATGTGCTGCACGTCGAGCGGCAGGGAATTCAATCCTCATTGTGAACTTCGAATCGAGCAAGTGGGAAAGCACCACGCAGGACTGCGACGTAAAACCAATGATGGCCGCAAGGTGCTCCGAGCCTAAATCCAATGTTATTATGTTGAGGACAGTCCCGCACCACACCACTCCTCAGTAGCTCAATGGCAGAGCATCCGGCTGTTAACCGGAGGGTTGTAGGTTCGAGTCCTACCTGAGGAGCCAATCTTTCCCAGCCCCAATCTTAACGATCTCCACTCCACCACGAAACTTCTCCGAGTCGCGTGTCTGCCACAACTCAAGCGAGCCAAGCCGCACCAGAACCGTCACGCTTCCCGAGGCGCCGACTCCACACTTGCGGCGAACTCTATCGCACAGCGCCAAATACCTTATATCGCTCACATACGAACATTTACCTTGACAGAACGCGCATAAGATAACTATATTCGCGCACACTTGATCGTTGCCGATTTTCCAAAGCACAAGTTCAAGTTTGAATCTCTCGTCTTTGCAACAGGAGCGAACTTAGGAGATGAAACGCAGAGATTTTCTGAAAACCAGCGTTGCGCTTGGCGCGGCCGCAGAGCTAGCCAGCAAATCAGCTCATGCGCTTGTGCCCGCGCACAACTGGGGCAAGTATGATTTCGGCTCCGGCCCGCCGGTGACCGACCGCCTGAATCAAGGTCCATTCCCGCAGTATCCGCCTGATGCCGTGATCCCAACCGACGAAGTGGTCATGAGTACGACGCCTTCTGAAGACGTTGTTCCGAACTATGGGATGGGCCTCGTCACCTACATCACTGCCGACATGGGCACCGACGAGATCAAATCCGACAACATCCCACAGGCGATTGAGGACCTGGTTAAATTCCCGTTAGGACAGAAACTCTACGTTCGTCCCACCTGGCGCGAAATCCAGCCGCGGCCAGGACGGCTGCTGTTTCCCGACTACCTCAAGCAGGTTTTCGATCTGGCGAAGAAATACGACAAGCGGGTCGGCCTTCGCGTGCAAATGAGCGCTCCAGATTATTGGCACTCGCCAGCGCTTCCCGATTTCGTGCTCGACAAAGTTCCTAAAGTTAATCTGATCGTCGATCCGCACGAAGCCAAAGCTGGAGCAAGATTTCTCAAGAATCCAAATTCCGCTTATCAGCCCCGCTTCGACGATCCTTTCTTTCAGCAGGCGTTCAAAGATTTGGTTGAGCAGATGGCGTCCGAGTTCAACGGAAATCCGATCATTGAATTCATTGACACTTTTATGTACGGCTTCTGGGGCGAAGGCCATACCTGGCCTTTCACAAATACTCCTTTCCCCGATTATCAAACTGCCGAGCGCACCTGGATTCACATGTGGGAAGTCCAGCAGGAGAACTTCACCAAGGTTCCACTCCTCACCAATACTCAACCCGATTACAGTCGGGTCGGCAACTCAGAAGTTCTCGATCGCACCGTACGCAGTAACAATTGGATCCGCAGCGACACGATCTTCATAGAGAACGAACAAATCGAAGCCTTGAGCAATCGTCCGCCGTGGATCGGGGCGCTGCTCGAACAGGGATTGCCCGGGCAACCTCCGGACAAGCTCACGTCGCACGAAGGCGTTTCGCCCGCAGAGGACATGATCGTTCACGTCATGGATATCGGAGCGAATTACTGGTCGCTCTGGAATTTCCATCAGATCAGCGCGCAGAACCTGGCGAGCTATTACCAGGCATTTCCCAAGTGGTTTGATCGAATCAACCGCCGCATCGGATATCGCGTGCGGCCATCCTTCATCTGGAGCTACCAAAATGACGGCTATTTAGGCATCATCATAGGCTTCGCCAATGATGGCATTGCAGGAGTGCCAGGAGTTTTGCGTGTAACCATCGAAAGCGAAGACGGCAAGCCTTTGAAGAGCGGCTGTCTCGACGCCGGATATCCGGTGCCGGGGAAAATTCGCCAAGCGCAATTCGTGTTGCCGAAAGGAACGAAGTGGCAGGGACTTCGCCTGCGAGCGGAAATCGAAGTTAAGGGAATGCGATATCCCGTGCGCTGGGCCTGTCAGCAAAAGTTGAACGATGACGGCACACTCACCTTTCGAGCCAATGGCCGACACGGATGAAGGCAGCAGAGCGAATTGCCGAGCCGTCATTATCCCTCTGGCCCCGAGCCAACATGAACTGACATTCCGAGGCCTTGTCATTCCGAGCAGGTTAGTCATCCGGTCGCAATCGAGCAATTTGCAGTCTCGTTCGGCTGATGCGTGAGTTGTGGTTATTGGCACGACAACGAGGTCAGAACGGCGCGAGCGAATAGTGTTGACGACGCTGTAACCGGGGCAGCAACTACATACTTGAATCTTGCAAACTGTGCTGCCGATCTATCCAAAAGTCCTTGCCATGCATTCTCAGCTTTCCGGAATCCTAAGTCGTAGCATTGTCATCCAGTAGCGCCGTCGGCCAGGGCCATTTCACGGGCGACACGTAGTTGTGATACTGGATCACCGCTCGGTAGGAACTCCATGGCGACCACGTTTTTGTAATGCAGCTGCGCCAGCTTGCGAAAAATGTTCTTGTAATTGATCTCGCCGCTTCCGGGCTCGTGTCGGCCGGGCACGTCGGCGACGTGGACCAGCCCAACGTGATCGATGTTCTTCTCGAGTTTCTCAATGAGATTGCCTTCAGCAATTTGCTCGTGAAAAAAATCGTAAAGAAATTGCACCTGCGGATGTTGCACCGCGCGGACGATATCAAATCCTCGCGCCCCGGAGGTAAGAAAGTACTTTGGATTCTCTTCTGGATCGATATTTTCGAGCAACAGGCGTACCGGGCTACCGTTGATCTTCTTACCTTCCACGACTGCGGCGGCAGCCTTGAGGCCGTCAATGCAGCTCTGTTGCTGGGTTTCAACCGACATTCCCTGAACTGTGTTTCCGGATAACAGAATGATTGCCGGGCAGTCCAGCTTCTCCATGATGGGAATTGTGCGGCGTAGTTCTGCAATCAGGGCGTCGCGCTCAGAAGGATTACAGAGGCTATGTTTCAGCCCGGCGGTGCAGTCGAAGTTGATGCCCAGTTCTTTACGCTTGGCATTTGCGCGATTGAAATCAGCCTCAGACCACTTCTCGTATTCCCCGACTAGTTGGACGTTCCTGTATCCGGCAGCAGCGACTTTCTCGAGTCGCTGTTCGAAAGGCAGATCACGAAATACGGTCCACAGCATCACGGAGATGTCATAAGGCGCCGAGTTCGGGTTCGGGGCAGCAGCCGTGTTCGTGAGGGCGGCATTTGCTTTGGCTTTTAATGACAATCCTGAAAGTGCCACGCCCGCGACGGTGCGATTAAATGAGCGACGGTCCATGCTCCACCTCAAAATAATTCAGTACGTAACAGTAACAACTCACTCGAACGGTAGACCTACATAGTTTTCCGCAAGGCTCTGGGATGCGGCCCGGGAACTTGTAACATAATCCAGTTCCGCCCATTGCCGGCGCCCATCAAACGGAGTCGCATCGGGAAAGCGATGCAGCATGGAAGTCATCCACCAGGAAAACCGTTGCACTTTCCAAACGCGGCGCAGACAAGTTTGAGAATAATTTTCCAGTCCAGATGTGTCACCTGAGGTATAGAACTCAGTTAGTGTTTTCGCCAGCACGCGGACGTCGGCCACCGCGAGATTCAGGCCCTTCGCGCCAGTCGGGGGCACGATGTGCGCGGCATCTCCCGCAAGGAAGAGGCGGCCACATTGCATCGGCTCGACGACGAAGCTGCGCATCCCAGCTACTCCTTTCTGAACGATAGGGCCTTCGGTAAGTTCCCAGTTTTTTGCAGCCAGGCGCGTTTGAAGTTCATCCCAGATGCGATCATCAGGCCAATTGTTGATGTCTTCATCGTGATCGCATTGCAGATACAGGCGGCTCAACTGGGGCGTGCGCATACTGAGCAGTGCGAATCCACGCTCGTGATATGTGTAAACGATCTCCTTTGAAGCGGGCGGCGTTTCCGCCAAAATGCCCAGCCATCCAAACGGATACGTGCGCTCGTAAATTGTGAGAGCGCGTTCGGGAATACTGGGCCGGCAAATTCCATGGAATCCGTCGCAACCCGCGATGAAGTCGCAGTCGAGTTGCTCGGACGTGCCGTTTTTGCGAAAGCGGATGTGAGGGTGGTCTGCCTGGAATCCGCCAACACTCACGTCATCGACTTCGAAGAGGACGTTTCCGCCTGCAGCCAGGCGAGCATCGATGAGGTCTTTAACGAGCTCGGCTTGCGCATAGATGGTGATCGCCTTTCCGGTGAGTTCCTGGAAATCGAGGTGATGGCCTTCACGGTTGAAACGTAATTCAATACCGTGATGAATCAGGCCTTCGCGCTGCATGCGAACGCCTACGCCGGTGTTAACCAATAAATCAACCGTGTTCTGTTCGAGAACGCCGGCGCGCACGCGTTCCTGAACGTACTCGCGGCTGCGGCATTCAAGGACGACCGAGTCGATCCCTTGGCAATGAAGCAGATGGGAGAGCACCAGGCCTGCCGGCCCCGCACCGACGATTCCAACCTGAGTTCGCATAGAGCTGCTGGTGCGCTGCTAATTATAGGGGTTGCAAGCAGTTGGGTTGAGGCAGATGCGCCTGTTTACATCAGAGGCACGAGGCAGAAGCGAATGACCTAATAAAAAAGATACTTCCGCCAACGGTCATCCGACCGCCCCATCAGGCGCATGATGTGGCGGCTGGTATGCAGGTTGAACGCGTGAGGCTCACGCATCAGCTTCATTCCCGCTTCCACAGGAAGTTGGTTGCCTTTGCTGCGATTACAGGGGTGGCAGCAGGCGACAAGATTTTCCCAGGTCGATGCTCCTCCGCGCGAACGCGGCACGACATGGTCGAGAGTCAAGTCGCTGGCTGATAAAACTTCTCCGCAATATTGGCAAGTATTTCGATCGCGCAGCAAAATGTTTTTTCGCGACAAAGCACGCGTCTGATGGGGGATCCGGCGATATTCCAGCAGGCGAATTACGGAGGGAACGCGCAGTGCAACACGGGCGGCATGCAGAAAATGGCCATTCTCCTCTTCCGTCATTGCGACACCCTTGAGAACGAGCACAATCGCGCGTCGCGCCGCACAGACGTTGATCGGTTCGTAGGAGGCGTTCAGTACCAGCACAGGCGCGTGCAGCGCGTGAGCATCGCTTTCCTGGTGCACGCCAATGCCGAAGACAGCAGCCGTAACCGTATGGCGGCCGTGGTCGGTGCTCGAATTGTGCCTGTGCAATGACATGTCTACGAAGCTTGGGCAGAGGGCGAAGCTGAAACCTCAGCCAATTCGCCCTTGCCCAAATCTCTATCGATTTCCGCCGTCCCCAGATTTTCCTTCAGTGTTCGTGCCACGGTAGCGACCCAAACTTTTTCCGCGCCTGCCTTGCGCAAGATTCTCGCACATTCGTTGGCAGTCGTTCCTGTGGTTAAAACGTCATCGACCAACAGTACCTGGCGGCCCTCTACTCTGCTTAGATGCTTAATCCGGAATGCGCCTCGAATATTCTCAGCGCGCTGTGGACGAGTCAATCCAATTTGCGAGACCGTAGCGCGGGTGCGCTCAAGCAGATCCGTCGCAAGCTGCGGACTTGGTAACGAACTTTTCTTTAAGGCCGACCGGGCGATCAACTCGGCTTGATTAAATCTGCGCTGGCGGCGCTTCGAACCATGAAGAGGCACCGGAATCACGAGAACAGGCTCTGAGGTCAGGTCGAGTTTTTTGATCGCCTCTGCGAGCATCTGCCCCAACGTGGCCGCCGCTGGCTCGACCTGCTCATACTTAAGTAAATGAATTAGCTCGCGTAACTTGCCATCGTAAGCGCCATAGGCGGTCGCCTGGACGAAATGAGGGCGGGCCGACTGGCACGTGGGACATATCTTCGTGCGAGATGCGGAATCAGGGCCACTCAAGCCTTCGCCACAGATCTCGCAGGTCGTCATGGAAATGGGAGCAATTTCCAGCAAACAAGTTTTGCAAACTGGCAGCCTTGAAATATCTATGAGGGGTGCGCCGCAAAGGCGGCAATCGGAAGGGAAGAGCGCAGTGAAAATACCCCGGGCCAGAAAGGTCGCGCCCGCAGTTAAAGAACTCATCAGGGTTCGGCCCGCAAGCCCTGATCGCCCGAGTCGTGCGCGTTCAGGCGCTAGAACCCTTCTGCGGATTATGTCTCCGGTACTGCTGAAGACCCAGCCTCCCTCGTACGGCGCCTGGTTAGGCGCCAGCCGCACGAATTGCATTCAGTATAGCGAGGAGACGAGACACAAGCAATTGCCGGTGAACCCGATGATGCATGAGCTTTCGATCACTGTTTGTCTCGTTTACCCCTGAACTTGTAAATCGCACCCGCGCCATGCTAAGGTGCGGCGGGTTTATTAGCATTCAGCACTCAGCATTCAGGTATTGAGTCGTGAAGTCAGTCCATTGGCAGTGAAGCCCAGCACGAGCCGGGCAGCAATGCCCATTCGTTTTGCCGGTTGAATGCCGAGTGCTGGATGCTGCGTGCTAGCGAAAGGATTACATGAGCACACCTGCGAACACGGCCGGCAAGAAGCACCAACCGTTCGTCCCCGAACACATGGAGATGAAAGAGTTCACGTGGCGGGCCGTGCTTCTTGGGCTTGCGATGACGGTTGTTCTGGGCGCTGCTAATGCCTATCTCGGACTGAGGGCGGGCATCACAATCGCCGCCACGTATCCTGCCGCCGTGATTGGCATGGCTGTTCTTCGCGGATGGAAGGGAACGATCCTCGAAGAAAATATCGCGCGCACGTCGGGCACCATTGGTGAAGGCATTGCCGCCGGGGCGATCTTCACCATTCCAGCCTTTCTGATGGCTGGTGTCTGGCCCTCGTTTGGAATACGCGCCGCGTATTGGAAAACTACAGCGCTGATCATGGTGGGCAGTGTGATCGGTGTGCTCTTTATTTCTCTCGTGCGGAAAGGAATGGTCGAAGATCCGGAACTTCCCTTTCCGGAGTCAGTTGCGGCTTCAGAAATTCATAAAGCGGGGCGCCGCGGAGCCCAAGCCGCAAAGTATCTCTTTTGGAATATCGGCATTGGCGGCGTGGTTTATCTTCTTGGGGCGTTTGGTCTATTCGCAATTGATAAAACTTTCCAGTTCGGCGTTGGGCTCATCGGAAAGAGCCAGGTACAATTCGGCACCACCGCCAACGCCAACGCGGTGGCCGCCGGAGGCGCCAGCACTGTCGCCGCTCCCAGCGTTAGCCCTGCACTGCTCGGCGTTGGATACATCATCGGGGTTCGTCTCGCCGCGTTGCAATTTTCAGGGAGTGTGCTCGCCTGGGGCTTGCTTGTGCCACTCATGATGTTTTTTCTCGGGCCTCAGCTTCAGCACTATCTGCCGCCCAGTGCGCCCAACGACTGGTCGGACATGGCTTTCAATATGTGGAAGTTTGTCGTCCGGCCGATTGCAGTGGGCGGAATGATCGTGGGCTCCGCCTCGACGCTTTGGGGAATGCGCAAAAGCCTCACCGCCGGCTTGGGCAAGGCATTCGCGGATTTCCGCAGCACACCTGGTGAGAAACCGGAGCTCGCACGAACCGAGCGCTACATGAGCTTCAAGACCGTATTTGCTCTGATTGGGCTGATGTTCGTGCTGATGTGCATTCTGTACATCCACGTCTCGAACCTGTTCTGGCCGGCAATCCTGGCCGCGGTTGTCATGCTCATCGTTGGTTTCTTCTTCGCCACAGTTTCTGGCAGCCTGTGCGGCATCATTGGTTCGTCGAACAATCCGGTCTCCGGAATTACTCTTTCGACGCTGCTCATTGCTGCCATTCTGATGGTCGCGCTCGGCGTCTCGGGCCCGCATGGCGTTGCGGCTGTGCTTGGGGTCGCTGCGGTTGTCTGCGTGTCGTCTTCGGTTGCGGGCGAACTGCTGCAGGACTTCAAAGTCGGATACATCCTTGGCGGCACGCCGCGCAAGATTCAGATCGCAGAGTTGATTGCGGTCGTGGTCGCCAGCCTGGTGATGTACTTCCCGTTGTATTACCTGCACAAGGGCTTCGGGTTTGGCAGCAAAGAACTGCCCGCGCCGCAGGCAGGCCTGATGGCGATGCTCGCGCAAGGCATCGTTGGCCACAACATGGCGTGGCCACTCGTCGGAGTGGGCATTTTTATGGGCATAGCCATGATCATGATGCAGGTCAAGAGCCCCATGCTGGTCGCGGTAGGAATGTATTTGCCCTTTGAAACCACGCTGGCCATCTTTGTCGGCGGCATCTTCCGCTCGATTGGCGATTGGATCGCGCGGCGCCGCAGTTTGAACCCTGCGCAACGAGCGCGCACTGAAAATGCCGGGGTGCTGACCGCTTCAGGGTTGATTGCCGGCGAAGCTCTCATGGGACTGCTGTGGGCCGCCTTGAAAGCTAACATCTGGGTAGCACCGAAAAATCCTCCGCAGATCTTTCAACATCCTTCGTATCTATTCGGCGGAATGTTCGTACTGGTACTTCTGGCGGCGCTGATGATTTTTTCTCCGCTTACCGCTGCCGGCGATCCCGATGAGCCTGCTCCGCCTGCTGCAATGATGTAGCAAATCAGTCGTGCATTGTGGGCCGCTGGCTGTTCGTTGTCGGGCCATGGACTTCATTCAACCCGCAGGGTCTTCCTTCGTGTACCTTATTCTCCTTAGCGGTGTGAGATGTCCATTGCCGAAAACATCGAGCGAGTGCGAGAGTGCATGATTGCTGCCTGCCATCGCGCGAACCGTGAATCTGCAGAAGTCACATTGATGGGCGTGACCAAGACCATCTCGGCTTTCCAAATCCGCGAGGCGTACGACGCCGGTCTGCGGGTCTTTGGCGAAAACCGTGTTCAGGAATTCGGAGGCAAAATCGACGAATTGCGTGACCTGAGCGATGCTGAGTGGCACATGATCGGTCATCTGCAGACAAATAAGGCAGCCAGAGCTGCAGAGCTTTTCGGCCAGATAGATTCCGTTGATTCGCTACGGCTGGCGGAAAAATTAAATTCTGCCGCGGCGGAGCAAGATAAAACAATTCCTGTTCTCATCGAGGTCAATATCGCAGGCGAGGCGGCAAAGAGTGGCCTCGCTCCCGACTCTGCTGAATTGGAGCAACTGCTCAAGGCAGCACCGCGGCTCGCACGCATTGCCATTCGTGGCTTAATGACAGTGCCGCCGTACAATGATGATGTTGAGCAGTCACGGCCTTACTTTCGCAAAATGCGCAGCCTCTTCGAGCAAATTGCCACTCGAAATCTTGCAAAGGTCACCATGGGAACCCTATCGATGGGCATGTCGCACGACTTCGAAATCGCCATCGAAGAGGGTGCGACCTGCGTACGTGTGGGTACGGCAATTTTTGGCGAAAGGCCGGTTGCAAGGAGCAAGAATTGAAAATCCGCCATGTAGTCACTGCAGGCGGTTGTCTGATTGCACAGTTACTTTTTACGACTCTCGTTCATCCGCAGACCGCTCCGGCAGGGCTGCAAGTTTCACCAACCAGCGTCGATTTCGGCGCGGATCCAATCAACGCTGATGCTCCTGCCCATACGATCACCGTTACGAATCCAACCAATTCAACCATCACCTTTGAACAAATCATTGCCTCCGGGATCGACTTCTCAGAGAAGCATGACTGCGGGCAGACGCTTGCCCCCGGCGCGCAGTGCACGATTCAAGTCTCGTTTATTCCGGTGATCTCTGGCCCCAGAACTGGAAATCTGACGGTTATGGAGTCGACCGGGAATGCCCACATTGTTGCGCTTACCGGAAGCGGCACATAGCTAGTACGCCCAGTAAGGGCCATTTCCGGCTGGAGCCTCTTTTCCGTAAATCGCAACGTAAACATCTCTTCCGTAGAAGAAGGGCAACCCCCAGTCAAACATTCCCGAAAGTGGCCCGCCGAGAGTGGGGAACACAGCCGCCGACGGCACGCTAAATAAAGAGTCCGCATTAGCGACGCTGAAATTTACGGAGCCGGTGGTGCCGTTTGCACCCGTGTTTGTGGCGGTGAGATTTGTGAGCGAGGCAGGGCAATAGAATCCGTTCGCCGGACTTGGACAGGTTGGCATCCCGGCGGTTGAGCTATTCAGAAAAAAGAATCCGTTTGAACCGGTGTCGAGGAAACCGGCGCTGGCATAGGTCTTGTTCTTAAACGCAGTCGTGAAGTTTCCGGTCTTCAGATCGATGGTGAAAACAGTCGCGTTGCCGAGCGCATTGTTGGTCTCGGTACCGATTCCAAAAACGACTGAGCCGGTCAGTGATGCGGTCGTGCTAGTCGCCGCCGGAAGTTCGACGATGACTCCATTGTTGTCTTTGGCGAACGATGCGACAGGATTGGATACGAACTGTGCAGTGCTGATCGTCGCCGGTTCGCATGACGATCCAGCACACGAATAGTAGGGACTACCGTCCAACACAAAGGCGCCGATCCCCAGGATTCCATTTGTTCCAAGCTTCGCGAGTGTATCCTCTGGCGCGCCGGCGCTGCTGCAACCCGAAGGAACCGTCGGAAAAGAAGGGTCGCCGATCACCTGCACGGGAATTGCGCTGGCCACCTCGCCGGAAATCTTTACGTCGGCGGTTACGACGGGGCCCCAGGTGATGCCGTCGGAGAACTCTGCGCACTCGACGACCGTGTTCCCGTTGGAATCCTTCTCTCGCGGCAGCGCCGAGTTGAGCGCAGATGGAATCACGGAAGAAAGAAGCCTCAAACCAAACGAACCGGTGTCCACCAGCACACCGTTAATGGTTTGGCAATTCGAGCTTCCCGGCACGCAAATAGAGACGGTCGTGAATAATCCGTTTGCGTAGGCATTATCAGGTCCCGCGTTTACCACGGCCGGAACCATGTTCGAAACTGGTACAGCGGATTTCTTGGTGCTGCTGACGCCTCCGCACGCACTTAGTGAAACGGCGAGTACGCAACCAGCGGCCAGACGGAGCCGGGATTTAGTGGATGACATCGGTGCTGGCCCCATCCGGCAACTTACTGCGAAGATATGCGCGCCCAAGAAAGAATTTCATGTGCCCGCCGGATTCGAAAACCAGGTCGCCTGTTTCGATGTGTACCACGCGCCGGGAGATCCTCGGTGAGTTCTGCGCCGCTTGCATGTACTCGTCAAAGTGCTCGCCGAGTAGTTGACGCAAGTCTGGAATTTGCGGTCCCTGCCACCACAGGCCAAACACCTCTCCTGCGGGAGAAACGAACTCCCGGACTGTGATTCCGGCAGGTGAGCGCATTTCGTGAATTGAATATGCTGGTCCAGGAAGAACACTGATTTGGGCCTTCATATGAGCTCTGTCGGCTTGCACCGATGAAACGTCCTGCCCGAGAGCAGCGAACACTGGGGAGCAAAAGAACGCGAAGCAGAGCACGCCTGCGCCTTTCAGCAGCTCGGAAACGAAGAAGTGGTACGGATACCGCATAACTTGGCTGGTTTACGTTGCTTTGATTTGACACCAGCTTTTCTGGGTTGCTTTAGGCCGAGGTCAAAGGCTCTCTGCGGCTAGGCTTGGCCGGTGTGACTGTCACGATTGAGCAGAGCTGAAAACGCGTTCTCGGATGGCCTGACGGAGGCAGGAGTGAACCGCGTAGGAGCTGAGTAGTTGCCCCAATCGTCCGGAGCCGGGGCAATGCACCACAAATTCCCCGGAGAGTCGAGCGCAATACCGACGATCCAGTACCGGCTTCCTGCCTCCAAAGGACGCGCGCAGGCCACAGTTGCGATCGCAGTACCTCGTCCGGGTAGATCGTCGACACGCAGCCGCAGTCCGGCCGTTAGTGGGCGTGAGCAACGGATTCCGCAGCCCTTAGGATTCACCAACAATGTATAGCAATGTTCGGAGAAATCAGTCGCCGGATCAAGGCTGGTTACGCGCACAGGTATTTGCGCGCGTACTCGCGTGCCGAGACGTCGTTGGGTCTGGATGATGGAGCAGGAAGCCATGCTCGTAAACGGGATTCTAGCTGCCGATAAATGGAGGGTGCGCCTGAATTCGAATTGATATACATGACCGAAGTAACTTTACATTCTGAGCGCAGGAGGCCGCGCGAGCGGCATCTTCCGGCACGTTTCTTCTGTAAATCCCGGCATCCCTAGTAAAAGGACAACGTTCCGTTCTGGCGCGCCTGACGGACCATCCACAAAAAAAACGCCAGGGATGCCGGAACAAGGAGCACTGAATAGAAGGCAAGCAGTTCAAGTTCTCGTGCCAGGTTCACCGAATTCCCGGCGAGGAGGGCAAAGCGCATCCCTGAGAGCGAGTGTGTAAATGGCACAAGCTGAGAAATTAATTTGACAGCGTGGGGCAGGGCCGAGGTCGGGAACAAGGCTCCCGATAATAGCCATGCACCCGATCCGACCAGCCACAGAACAGCCGAACCCTTGTGGATGGAAATCTGGACGCCGGCGGCAAATAAACCTAGGGCAAAGGTAATCGATACCGAGAAAAGGAACACGAGAAGGCAGGCGAGAATGTTCGGATGTATTGCTGGCGCTGCAATAAAAATGCCGACCGCAACGAACAGTGCAAACTGGACGAGTCCCGCCGCGAATGAGGATAACGCGTTCAGAGCAACTAATACCGGGGCCGAAGTTGACGTTGTGAGCAATACTTCCAACGTGCCAGTTTGTTGCGATTCCTGGATGGTCCGTAGAAACCCATGAATGCCGGCGAGCAGGAAAGTATAGAAGCTTGTTCCGACAACCAAAAACAAGAAGTAGGTCATGCCATCAGGGCGGAACTGCGGCCCAACTGCCCTCGCCAGGTAATAAAAAGTCGCCAGTTGCGCGCCCTGAGCAACGGCCGAGAAAACAAAGGCATTCCGATAGCGTAGCGCCGTGATCGAATCTTTCTTCAGGACCGCGACGATTTTCGTCAGAATCATGCGGACACACCGAGCTCCAGGATCTTTTTATCACCAGATTCCGTCATGCCGAGATATAAGTCCCTGAGTTCTTCAGGCATTAAGTTGCCGAGTTGCTGCTCCTCGATGAGTTCTCCGTTATGCAGCAGCGCAACTCGATCGCACACTGCCGTGGCCTCTTCAAAGTTGTGCGTGGCAAGCACGGCCGAAATGCCCTGCCGCGACAGCTGTTTGATAAGCCGCCACATGTCGCTTGTCGCAGCAGCATCCAGGCTGCGGGTGGGCTCATCGAGCAGTAGAACAGAGGGATGCTTGATGAGCGCGCGTGCGATCGCGAGTCGCTGATACATACCGGAAGAGAGCTTCATCGCCTGCTTATTAGCTGCTTCGGCCAAATCGACCTGTGAAAGAACGCCGGTAATTCGACTGGGAGTGTCGCTTCGCGGCACGTCTTCGAGAGCAGCAAAGAATTCCAGGTTCTCGCGTACTGTGAGCCGCGGAAAGAACGACCGTTCTGATGCCAGGGCAAGTCCCACACGACGGCGGACAGCTTGGCCATGTTTGCGAGTATCGAAGCCGTGCACAACAACTCGCCCACGGTCAGGCAGCAAGACAGTCGAGATCAGTTTGAGAGTCGTGCTCTTACCGCTGCCATTTGGGCCAAGCAACCCGAGCACTTCTCCAGGAAGTACCTTAAGCGAAATCCCCTTCAGCGCGTGTGTTTCCGACATTCTACGGCCAAAAGGCCAGAACCCACCGCGTTGGAAAACTTTGTGTACGGATTCGAAGATGATGCCGTTCATGTTTGCAGGTTCAAATTCAGGCACTTATGCCTGAGGTGAAGCTGTTAGAAGATTTTATGGACGGGAACTTCGATTTCTCGAAAGAGAATTTTCAGCAGGACATAGTTAGTCCATAGGAGCTTCACACTGGCGACCGCTTCAAATTTCGGAATCGCTTCCAAAGCGGGGCAGAATCATCGTTTCCATCCTGAATTCGAGCTGCTGCTAGCCTGCTGCGGACCGGCCAAGGTGGATGTGTCCCAACTGCTCGATCCAGAGCTCAATTGGGAACGCATTCTGAAATCGGCAGAGCATCATCGGCTGCTTCCGGCGCTGAACACTGCCATTGGCGGATACGCAAAGGCGTCGGACCTCAGGGCACGCGCTCGCCGCCAGGCTTGGCGGGCAATGCTATTGACTGCCGAACTCGCACGAATTGCCGCAGCTTTCAGAACACGCGAAATTCAATTCCTCGCCTACAAAGGCCCGGCTCTTTCACAACTGTTGTACGGCAACTCAGCTATGCGGCAGTTCGGGGACCTTGACCTTCTCGTCCGGCCACGAGATGTCGCGCGCGCGAAAACCGTACTTCTGGAACTCGGCTACAAAAGCCAGCTGCAGTTTTCCCCGCGCGAAGAGCGGGCCTATTTGCGATCCGGATATGAATATGTGTTCAGCCTAGGTTCAGAGCGGAACCTTATCGAATTGCAATGGCAAATCGTTCCACGCTTCTACTTCATTCCATTCGATATTGAACCGCTTTTCCTGCGCTCGATCGAGGTGCAGCTCGACAACGCGCCGATTCAAACTTTGGGTCGTGAAGATCTTCTCTTAGTACTTTGCGCACATGCCGCAAAACACGAGTGGTCGCAGGTAGGCATGCTTCGCGACATTGAGACTCTTGCGCAGTCTGAGCTTGATTGGCGGTGGATTTTGCATGAGGCACGAAAACTAGGCATTCTCAGAATTCTGCAAATCTCGTTGATGGCTGTGGGGGAGCTTTTCCGGATTCCATTGCCGGACCTGTTTCGCCGCGACCCGCCAGCTGCCAATGTGCTAAAGGCTGTCCAGCGCCTGACGCGAAATCTTGAATGCGATCGAGAGCCTGCTATTGAATCCTTCGCGTACTTTTATCACCAGCTTCAAATACGCGAGAGACGGCGTACTCGCCTTTGCATCGTATGGAGGCTAGCGACGACGCCGAGTATCGCCGAATGGCGTTCGGTACGAATGCCAGGCCAATTCTTCTGGTTTTATCGCGGCATCAGAATTTTGCGATTAGGGAAACGCCTATGGCTCGCTGCATGGCAGCGGTACAGAATGTTCATCCGCAGGTCGCATCCGCTTGCTCATGCGCATGGTAGCTCGATCGCACTAGGGGTCCCGACTCCACGTGGCGAAAGCCCAGCCGCAGCGCCTCTTCTTTCAAATACTGAAATTCTTCCGGAGTATAGAAGCGGGCAATAGGCAGGTGATCGCGCGAGGGACGGAGGTATTGCCCCACAGTCAGGATGTCCACATGTCTTTCGGCTAAATCCCGGAATACATCCACTAATTCCGTCATGCTCTCGCCCAATCCGACCATCACGCCGGATTTAGTCACCATGCCGGGCGAAAACTTTTTGGCATTTTCAAGCAGCCGCAACGTACGCTCGTATCGCGCTCCCGAGCGGACCGCTCGATATAACCGCGGCACGGACTCAGTATTGTGGTTCAGTACATCCGGACGTGCATCAAGCACGATTCGAAGCGGCTCATCTAAACCCTGAAAATCCGGGATCAAGACTTCCACCCGGCAATCTGACGCCGCACGGCGAACTTCCCGAATCGTTTCGGCAAAAATTCTTGCGCCGCCTAAATTGTCGTCGTCGCGGTTCACGCTGGTAATGACTGCGTGTTTAAGGCCCAGGGTCGCCACAGCTTCGGCAACACGGCGTGGTTCATCCAAATCAAGCGGAAGCGGCCTCCCTTTCGGCACCGCGCAAAATCCGCATCGCCGCGTGCAAATATCGCCCAACAACATGAAGGTTGCGGTCCGATGGTTCCAGCACTCGCCAATGTTCGGACATTGGGCCGACTCGCAAACCGTGTGTAGTCCCAAACCGCGGGCCAGTTTCTTTAATTGATGAAAGTTCTCGCCGACTGGAGCCTTAGCCCGTAACCATGACGGTTTTGGCTGCCGTACGGCTGGGCCAAGCTCTATCTGGATCAGTTGGGAAGAAGAGCTCACTGTCGTCTATTTTACAGGACGGCGATGGTTCAATCTGAGTGGGAGCGCTTAGCCGGACTGTGCGCTTGCGGGCCGCGGGATGCTGGTCCGGCTTGACGGAAAGTGGCCACTCACGTATCGTCGCTCGCCACTGCTATAGTACGTTGCGAATACTAGAGCAAAGTGTAGTTACCACATCCAAGTAAACGCCCATGAGCTTTTCGCTGCGAGGGGTCGCGTGGACGGCATTTGCCGTAGCAGTAGTTTTGCTTGTAGGCAGCAGCATCTTCCTGCTCCGTGCAACCCACGCACTATTCGATAGCGAAGCCCTCGTCGCCCACACTCGCGAGGTGCAAACAGTCCTTGAGGACCTCAGCTCAAGGCTGTTCCAAATTACCAATTCTCGCCGTGGATTTGTTATCACCCGGGACGAGAGCTTCTTGAACGACTACCACGCAGCCCAGGCGCAAATTCCTGCAGACCTGGACCGGTTGCGAGGCCTGATTGGGGACAATGCATATCGCCGGCACGAGCTCGACGTGTTGCAGAGCGATATCGACACGCAGTTGAACGTCATCAGCAGCTCCCTCGAGGCGGCGCAAAGGAGAACATCGGGCCAGCAAAGCGGGATTCAGGCCACGCGTGAAAGTGGACTTATCGACACCCGAGTCCAAGCTGAGCTGCAGAACATCAGCGGCGAGCAAGAACAGCTTCTCTCAAAACGCCAGCTCGCCACTCATTCTAATTACCAGCGCACATTGCGCCTGATCTTCGCGTCTTTCATCATCGCGCTCATGTTGCTTGTGGCGGAGATGTTCCTGCTCAGCTATGAGTTCACCCGCCATCGCCAGACGCAGTACGCAGCAAGGCAGAGCCAGGAGATTGTCGATGCGTTTTTCTCATCTTCCACGGTGGGCTTTGGCATCCTCGATTCTCAATTCCGCTACACGCGTGTAAATAGTGTTTTGCCGCAAATGGCTGGATTGTCACCAGAGGATTTTTTAGGGAAGTCCGTTCTTGAGACCTTTGGCGAACCGGGAGGACGGGACGCGGAGGCGGTATTGCGGGAACTGTGCGACACCGGTAAACCGGTACTTGATCGCGAATTCTCCATCGAGGTACCCGGCGAGCCTGGGGAGCGTGGATACTGGCTCGTTAACTACTTTCCGATTCGAGCAGACCGGGGAGCAGTCACGCAGATCGGCGTAACTGCGGTCGAAGTCACCGCGCGGCGTAACGCCGAAGAAGCCTTGCGAAAGCTCAGCGGGCGGCTCTTGGGAATTCAAGATCAGGAGCGTAGAAGGATTGCCCGTGAACTTCACGATAGCCTTGGTCAATACCTCGCCGGAATGAAAATCGCGATTGACATGCTGAGTTCGCGTTCTGGCGAACGTGATCCCCTACTCACCGAGTGCGCCGAAATTCTGGATCGCGCGATTGTTGAGACGCGAACCCTGTCGCACCTTCTGCACCCGCCTTTACTGGATGAGGCCGGTTTTGCCTCAGCAGCCAGCTGGTTCGTAGCCGGGTTCTCCCAGCGCAGCGGAATACCAGTTTCGCTCGACATGCCACCCGACCTGCCGCGCCTGCCCGAGGCGATTGAGATTGCTTTGTTCCGTGTACTGCAGGAGAGCCTAACGAATGTGCATCGCCATTCGCATACCAATTCTGCCGAAATCAGCGTAGAAGCTGACGCGGAGCAGATTACTATCGAGGTCCGCGACCACGGCCGCGGTATGCCGCGCGAAATTTTGGAGCAAATTGAAGGCGAAGGGAGCAGGTTGGGGGTGGGGCTGGCAGGAATGCGTGAGCGGATTCATGAAATCGGCGGAACACTCGAAGTGGCGTCAGGCCCACATGGAACCATGCTTCGCGCCAAAGTGCCCTTAATCAGCGATGGTCCAGTGACTATGCGCGAAAATCCTGAGTGGATTGCATAAAGGCGAGAAATCAGGACCCTCTTAGGGGATTCAAGCGTGGTCAATCCTTGTTGCGGTTTTTGTGCTGAGGAGTTGGGCTGGTGCTTAGAATGTGAGTTCCCCACCCTGTCACACTCTTTGTAACAGGGTGGGGAACTCGACTTGGAAGTACATTTAGCTCGCTTTCCTGTCCATCCGTTCTTTTTCGGCTTCATTTTGCCGGCCAAGCGACGCATTCCACTCATCCACCTCGCGTTGCGCTTGTTCCTTCTGAATCCCGTATCTTTCCTGGATGTGCCCCACTAGCTTGTCCCTCTCGCCTCCAATGACGTGCAAATCGTCATCCGTCAGCTTTCCCCAGCGCGTTTTGATGTCCCCGCCCATCTGTTTCCATTTTCCTTTTACCTGATCCCAATTCATAGTTCCTCCTCTGAATGTTATCTATGTAGAAGCCTAGCGGTACCCAACAAAGCGCGGCAATACAGCGAAAACTCCATTAGCAGGGAAGAAGGATGGGATGAGCGTAAGTGACTGGCATCTTTAGGAAATAATTTGCACTATCGCCCGAAACCCTTCGTTACTTGCCCGCTCGCAACAACGAATAGCAAACTGCCTCCAGGCACATTGGGGAGGTGCATTCATGCGCCGTTTCGGGCAATTAGGAATCGCTGTACTTGCATTGATGTCATTCGCCACCGCGCAGAAGCCGAGGGTCTTTGTTCAGGGAAAAGGCTCGCAGGATGTGAATACCACCGGCGAAAGCGGAGGAGGCCAGCACTGGGGCGTGTTTGGATCCAAGTCCACCATTGATTCCCACGACGAAAGTATGGAAATAACTAAAGACCTGCAGAAGCACTGCGATGGAGTGATCATAACTTTGAATCAGACGAACGCCGACTACACGGTCTTACTGAACCGTGAGTCGAAGAAGAACCGAGGTCTTCTCCGCAGTAACAGCCAAATCGAAGTTGCAAATAAAGGCGGCGATATCCTCGGTACAAATGCGACCCATACCGTCGGCAACGCAGCCAAAGATGCCTGTGAGTTGATCGTAGAAGATTGGGCCGCTCACGGAAGCGCGGCGACAACCGGTGCTTCCGCTGGCAGTGTTGCAAGTTCCCTGTCCCAAGCACCACAGGTTACCCCGGCGGTTTCTCCGAGTGGAGCGGTAGCCGCCACGGCGCCAATCTTGCAGATGCCAGATGCAGAAACCCCGGCAAAGCAGCATCAGGCATGCTTGCAGTTGGCGAAAGATAATCCGAGTATCATTTGCAAGTAGCTCATTCGTTTTCACAAAGGCGAGGCCTCGAATAGCGCGAGGCCTTTGCTATTCCAGAAGCCCGGAATTACGAAGGTCCATGAACAAGTCGTTCTTTCTGGAAGCCAGAAGGTAAGTTCGTTACAGTTAAGCTGACCTGTCACTCGAATCAGGCTTACGATGGCTGCACCGGGCACAGCCCCAGTTCAGATGTTGGGAGCGGTTTCTGCGGGAACCGCAACCGAGGATCTACTGACCGCGATCCTTCGCGCGAACCCGCGCGTGAGCGATCTGATCTTCTCTCCTGGCCGCAACCTTCAGGTGCATGTAAATGGCGATCTTTTATCGATTGGAGAATCCGGTTTACCTGCGCTGACCCCTGACGATACACGCCGCATAGCTTCTGACCTTATCGGAAGCAACAATGCTGCAATCAACTTGTTACGTGAACATGGCTGCTGTGACATTTCTTACGCGCTACCTGGCATTGCACGCTTTCGGGCAAATGTTTTCATTCAACGCGGCAGTTGCGCCATCGTAATGCGCGTAATACCGACGGTCATTCCCAACTTTCAGTCGCTCGGCGTGCCGGAGCAGCTTCGCGAAATTTCTGATCTTTATGATGGTTTAATCCTGATCACCGGCCCGCGAGGCTCCGGCAAATCTTCAACTCTCGCCGCATTGCTTGATTACATCAATGAAACCGAAGCGCGGCACATTATTACCATCGAAGACCCAATCGAATTTCTTCACAATCACAAGCGGTCGACCGTCCATCAGCGGGAACTGCACAGCGATACGCCGACCTTCGCCGAGGCCATGAACGCCGCGCTGCGCCAAGTTCCCAACCTGATTGCAATCGGGGAATTGAAAGATCCGCAAACGATGGAGCTTGCAATCCAGGCGGCCGAGACCGGTCACGTTGTGCTCTCGACGTTAAACACGCTCAGCGCACAACAAACAGTCGACAGGCTGGTTGGCGCTTTTTCAAAGTCGGAGCAGCAAGTGGTGCGCAACCGACTGGCGAGAATACTTCGTTGCCTGGTCTCACAGCGCCTGGTGCCGCGAAAAGTGGTGCCGCGAAAACATGACGAGGGCAGGACCGCAGTCTTTGAAGTGATGCGGTCGGGCTCGGCGGAATTGGAGCACCTGTTTGATCCTGAAACTAACTTCGCTGCCGATAGCAATCAATCAGAGATTGATTCTCAAATCGAAGATCTTGTCCGGGCCGGTATTGTCACCCGTGAGATCGCGCTGGCCCATGCGCTCGATGCGCGTGCATTAGCTCAAAGACTCGACATCGAGGCAAATCGCTAGATTTCAGGCCACAGTGATCGCCGCCACCTCGTAATCGCCGATCCCAGGAATTGTGAATCTCAGCACGTCATTTTGCTGGCGAAACGTTACCATGCTTTCTGCTCGGAGTAGTTCAACGCTCTTGACTTTCGCTCCAACCGGCAATTTCATCGAGACAGCCTGCGGACCTAACGCATACGTCGAATCCAACCATCCATGCTGCGCGTTGGGATTGGTGTAGTTGAGTAGGTGCACTGCATAGCCAGGACTCGTTTCCCACGCGAACAACTCGACGAAGCCGTCGCCATCCACATGTATCACACGCTCATCCTGAGTGAGCCACCGAATCGTGTTGTGCATCAGGAGTAGCAGATCACCGTGGCCGGTGAGCCAATAGGTGCGCTCGATGTCTCCCGAAAAATACGCGAGACGGCTGAAACCCATCTCGCGCAGCACGACAGCCGGCTCGTGCGTATGCGAAACCGGAGGATATGCCAACTCCGGCGGATACTGCACGAACCCGGGAACAACCGTCAGCGCGGGATCGTCGGTTGGTTTCAGCGGTACTCGGTTCTGTGCACCGGGCAACCAGTTCGTATTGACAAAACCATCAAGAATTGGGTGGCTGTGTTCAATGCGACCGTAGTAGGCATTGCCCTTAGTACCAACTACATCGCTCGCTTTGCTAATCCCGAATAGATCGGCGAGGCCGAAATCAGCACGCGGCTTTAAGTTCTCGTCGTACAAACTCGTCTCAAAGCTTGCCATGATTGAACCGCCAGCGCGGACGTAGTCGCGGATCTGCTCGCATTGGGGATCACTTAGCATGGCAACATTGGGTAGCAGCAGCGCGCGATACTTTTTCACGCGTTCAAAATCCAACCGATCTTCGTGGACGAAATCAAAAGCAAACCGTCCGTTCAGCAGAGCTCCGTAGACGCCATTCGTCGTCTCGCGCATGTAGTCGCGCAAATGCACGGTGGCCGGACCGGGATAAAGTAACTGCGTGCTCTGACCGATGACTACGCCAATATTCGCAATCGAGCGGCGGGGCTTGAGGTGAGCATCATGCTTAGCGGCCCATTGGAAATAATCCGAGCCGACCTTCTGCCAGCGCCGGTCTTCGCCGAACCCAGCTTCTGATCCGATGAAATGCAGATACAGCGCCATTCCGCTTGCCAGCGTCTCATTCAGCCACATTTTGGTTTCAGCGGGGTTCTTAGAGCCGTTTCGCCAGCGCACGCTGCCGGTCGAATACGCAGCTGTAACGTTTGCGGCGAATTTCCCGTCCATAACCGCGCTGCAAACACGTCCCTGCAGGCTGCACCCCCAGACTGCGGGATTGTCATATGTGCGTCCCTGATTGTCCGCTTGAAACCATGCTGCTCGCTTGCCGATGCGCTCCAGATTCGGTCCGCAGCGCACGTTTCCGCCCAAGTTCGCGAAGAAAAAGCTGTCGTGTCGTTTCTCCTTCGCAATCGCGTCGTACTTGTTCCACAAATCGAGAACACGGTCGTTGAAGACATTCCAGTAAGCCGGCGTATTTGGTGGCGGCAATTTGCTGCAAATCGCGCAGTGGCAATCGGGCAGGCTGCCGATGGGAGGCCATCCGTTCATGTAGAAGCAATCGACGTCGTAGAGCGAGTTGATCTCGCGCATGATCGCCGGCATGTAGTCATCCATGTAGCTGGTGAACATGCAGGTGCGGAACAGACGCGGGTCTTCGCCATGAAACTGAACGGAACCATCGGCGTGCCGCATCGCCCATTCGGGATGTGCTTCGAGCGCATCGCCCCAGTTCAGGTCGGGACTCATGCGGGCCACCACGCGCATACCGCGTTTCTTTGCCGCCCGCGCGCACTCACCGAAGAAATCGCGGCCGTTAAGAAATTTTCCATGGCGATGAAATTTCACCTTGGAGGGATAAAAAGCAAGTATTCCGGTCACGCTCACGAATACGATCTCTGCGCCAGTTCCACGCCAATAGTCCGCCCATTCCGCGATGTTCATGACTGCCGGGTCGTGCTCGGTCATGTTGCTCTGGCCGACGCGATGGATGTTTTCCTGCCACGGCAAAGTAGCTGGATCAATCGGCGCCAGGCGCGCTGGAAGAGGAACTAGCTTCGGAGTGGCTCCGCCTACGACGACGTCGGCGACAGTTTCCACCGCATTTGCATTTTCCGGATGGAGCGCATCGATTGCGGCAGCAAGAGGGATTGAAACTGCGCCAGTTTTTAGGAATTCCCGGCGATTCGGCATGAGAGCTGTCCATTATTACACTGGTCGCAGTGCGATTCTGCCGCATGTTCGTCCGAATTGGCTTTTCAGTCGTATACCTCGATATCATTTCTGCATGGCCGCTCAGCCGGAACAGCCGAATATTTTGAGCTTTGAGGCAGCACGTGCTTTGGTGGAAGAGCACGCTTCTCGGGTTCGGGCGAGGGGGCGCGAACTGCTCTCGTTGCTCGATTCCCTTGGCCGGGTGCTCGCCGAGGCGGTCCACGCCGACCGGGATTTTCCGCCATTTCCCCGGGCCACGCGGGATGGTTATGCTCTTCGAGCCGCAGACGTTGAGACAGTTCCTGCGGAGCTGCAAATTGTTGGTGAAATCCGCGCCGGCGGAACATCACCGGTTGCTTCCGTCGAGACCGGTCAAGCGGTGGCCATCATGACCGGCGCACCCGTCCCAAACGGGGCCGGCGCGGTCGTAATGGTCGAGCACACGTCTCGCAGCGGGAATCGCGTTCACGTTAATCGACGTATTGCATCAGGCGATAACATCGTTCCCGCAGGAGCAGAAGCCAAACGTGGCGAGACTCTGCTCTCACCCGGTGTTCGCATCGGCTATGCCGAAATCGCGCTCGCGAGCTCTCTAGGACGCACACGCCTCCTGGTCCATTCGAAGCCGAAGGTCGCGGTGCTCTCAACAGGCGATGAAGTGGTTGACATCGACGTGTCGCCCGGACCAAATCAGATTCGCAATTCCAACAGCTATTCACTGGCTGCGCAGGTTAAGACCGCAGGCGGCGATCCCTTGTTGCTGCCCATCGCGCCCGACGAACCAAAGCGCCTGCGCGAACTGCTGCTTGAGGGTCTCGATTCCGACTTGCTCCTGATCACCGGCGGTGTTTCGATGGGCGAATACGATCTGGTTGAGCAGGTATTGGCTGAACTCAAAGCGGAATTCTTTTTTACCGCGGCGCAGATACAACCAGGGAAACCCGTAGTTTTCGGGCGAATTAGGTTCGGACAGGAACGGGCGAGCAACACGGAATCGGGTGGCTGCAAATACTTCTTCGGTCTTCCGGGGAACCCTATCTCGACCATGGTGACCTTCGAACTTTTTGCCAAACCGATGTTGCAGGCATTGGCGGGAATGATGCCGCAAAAGTTGATCTTTACTTACGCAAAACTAAAGTCCGAGATCCGCACCAAGACGGGCCTCAAACGATTTCTGCCCGCAGTGCTCTCCGGAGAATTGGAGCGAAGTGAAGTTGAGCTGGTGCGCTGGCAAGGCTCCGGAGATATTGCTTCCGTGGCGCGATCAAATTGCTTTCTCGTTGTGCCGCCGGACCGCGAGCGCATCGAAGCCGGAGAATGGGTCCCAGTACTGCTAAGATGACCTTCGAGCCATGGCAAAGCTCTCGCACTTCGATAACGCTGGTCGTGCCCGCATGGTCGACGTCTCCGGAAAGGTTCCGACCACCCGCCATGCCGAAGCGAGTGCCTTTGTGGTAATGTCCCCCGAGGTGCTCAAGGCGTTGGATAACAACCCGAAAGGCGATCCTCTCGAAACTGCCCGTTTGGCGGGTATTATGGCGGCTAAGAAAACATCACAGCTGATCCCACTGTGCCATCCGTTACCGCTTTCACACATTGATGTTGAGTTGCGGCAATGCGAAAATGGGATTGCTATTTCCTCAAGCGCAAAAACGACGGCCGAAACCGGTGTTGAAATGGAGGCGCTGGTTGCCGCCAGTGTTGCCGCGCTAACTATTTACGACATGTGTAAGGCGCTCGATAAAGGAATCGAAATTCGGGAAGTTATGTTGCAAAGAAAATCAGGCGGAAAGAGCGGCGATTACCTTCGTCCGAAGAAGTAGGCTTTACTGACGGCTGATGGCTGACGACTATATGCAAAGCGACGTAAAAATTCTGCTGGTGGAAGATAATCCGATGGTGCTCGCGATGTTGCGTGAAGCGCTCGCGCCTCTCGCCAAAGTCACCACCGCAGGCGATGGTGCCGACGCTCTGTTGAAAGCCGTCGACGACGCCCCTGATCTTCTGGTCAGCGACTTTCGCATGCCGGGAATGGATGGCCGCCAGCTGGTCGACAAGTTAAAGAGTCGTGCAGGCACGAAAAATATTTCTGTAGTTCTTCTTGCGACCAAGGCCGACATCTCCGAAAAGCTGACTACTCAAGATCATCTTGCCGATGACTTCGTCGAAAAGCCTTTCTTCCTCAAAGAAGCCGTGCAGCGAATTAAGCGCGTCATCGACAAAGTTGCGCTCGAAAAGATGTCGACCTCCTCTTCCTCGGATGGAATTGTTCGCGGCAATCTTTCACAGATGAATGTAATCGATCTCGTTCAGTCGCTCGAAATGGGCCGTAAGAGCTGCCTGCTTACACTCACCGGCGAGGGCGAAAAGTGCGAAATGTACTTCAGCGAGGGGCAGGTGTCCCATGCGGAGTACGGCGCCCTCAAAGGCGATCAGGCCGTCTTCAAGGTGCTGGCATGGACTGGCGGCAATTTCCAAATCAACTTCGAAGGCAAAACCACCCAGCAATCCACAACGTTGAATACACAGGGCCTTCTTATGGAGGGCCTGCGCCAGTTGGATGAAGCGCGCCGTGACTCGGGCGGCGCCACGGAGGAGGAAGAAGATGTCCTCCTCGATTCCTGAGACATTTCGCGCGGCTGTCCTCACCGTCAGCGATTCCTGCGCGCGCGGCGAACGTAACGATGCTTCCGGCCCAGCCGTCGAGCGCGCTCTCCAGCAGCATCATTTCTCCGTGGTTGAGACGCGCGTCGTTGCCGATGACCACACCGCAATTCAAAAAGCCATTGTCGAGCTCGCCCGCAAAGCGCGTTTGGTTGTGACCACAGGTGGAACCGGGATTTCCACTCGGGACGTCACACCCGAAGCTACGCGCGCCATTTGCGGCCGAATGCTCGATGGCGTCTCCGAGCGAATGCGGCGCGAAGGCGAAAAGAGGACTCCATTCGCAGCGCTCAGCCGTGGGGTGTGTGGAGTCTGTGGCTCGTCGCTGGTACTCAATTTGCCAGGCAGCCCGAGCGGCGCGGTTGAGTCGCTGCAGGCCGTCGTCGACGTATTACCGCACGCCTTGCAAGTTCTAGCGGGCAAGACCGAACATAAGGCAAATTGAAATCGCTTCGGCACATTCTCGCCCGCTACACCGCTTTTCTATGGTCAATTCTTCAGCCTTTGGGGATCTGGGGAGTTTTCGCAGCTGCCGTCCTTGATGCCGGCGCCTTCGGATTGCCCATTGACGTGGTGGTTGGCGGATTTGTCGCCAGCAGTCATCATCGCTGGCCTTTGTATGTGCTGATGGCCTCAGCTGGTTCTGCGCTCGGCAGCCTTATTGTCTATGCGATTGGATACACCGGTGGCGAGGAACTCTTGCGAAAGCGCCTCTCGGCCGAGCGCTTCGCCAAAATGCACGATGCTTTCGAGCAGCATCCGTTCTGGAGCCTGATGTTTCCCGCCATGCTTCCGCCACCAACCCCATTCAAAGCGTTTGCGCTGGCCGCCGCAGTCGCAGAAATGAGCATCGGCCATTTTGAGCTGGCCATCTTTTTTGGGCGGCTCATCCGCTTTACTGTACTAGCGATTATTGTCATGTACCTCGGTCCTGGGGCGGTGCATGTTATACGCAAGTTCTTCAGCCACCATTTCCATTGGGTTCTGTTGATTGTCGTGGTTGCGCTGTTCGCCTGGTGGATGATTAGACGAAGTAAGAAAAAACGCGCCGCCCGAACGCCGGGCGTTTCCGACCGTGTTCTTTGACTCGGTTTAAACTATTTCGTTCACGGAGACGCCATGACTACGGCTACTCGCACCGATCCTCTTTCGTTTCTGACTAATCAACTGAACGACCTGAAAGCGAAGGGCACCTACTTCCGCCTGCGCGTGCTCGATGATGAGCAGGCGCCTGAATGTACTTTCGATGGCAAGCACGTTATCAATCTGGCTTCGAACAATTACCTGGGCCTGACCACGCACCCGAAGCTCCGAGAAGCCGCGCTGGAGGCTACGCGCAACTATGGAGTCGGGTCAGGAGCGGTGCGCACGATCGCCGGCACCATGAAGATCCATATGGAGTTGGAAGAAAAGATCGCACGCTTCAAGGACGTGGAAGCTTGCGTCGTTTTTCAATCCGGCTTTACGGCGAACGCAGGGACGGTTTCAGCAGTTCTAGGCAAAGAGGACTTCATCATCTCCGACCAGCTCAATCACGCCTCGATCATCGACGGCGCGCGGCTCTCCCGAGCGAAGATTCTAGTATTCGAGCACAAGAACATTGCAGATGCCGAAGCCAAGCTGGCCAGCGTTGCGGACCGGCCTGGGAAAAAGTTGCTGATTACCGATGGTGTTTTCTCAATGGACGGCGATATCGGACCGTTGCCTGCATTGTGCGATCTCGCCGAGAAATACGGCGCAATCATGATGGTCGATGATGCCCACGCATCCGGCGTTTTGGGCCGCAATGGCCGCGGCACAATCGACCACTTCAAAGTTCATGGCCGGGTGGATATTCAGGTTGGTACCTTATCCAAGGCGATCGGCGCGCTCGGCGGATACGTCTGCGGGTCACGCGACCTGATCGAATTTCTGTATCATCGCGCTCGGCCATTTCTCTTTTCCACTTCGCACCCGCCGTCGGTTGCGGCAACTTGTATCGCCGCTTTCGAGGTGCTGGAGCAAGAGCCGGAACGGATCGAGAAGCTTTGGGAAAACACTCGCTTCTGGAAAAGAGAACTTGGTCTGCTCGGTTTCGACACCGGAGGAAAAACCACTCCGGCGAGCGAGACTCCAATTACTCCTATCATCATCGGCGACGGCAAACTCACAATGGACTTCTCGCGCGAACTGTTTAAAGAAGGCGTGCTTGGAACTGGAATAACCTTTCCGACGGTACCGGAAGGCAGAGCGCGCGTGCGCACCATCATGACCGCTACCCACACGAGGGAAGAATTGGACCGAGCATTGACTGTGTTGAAGAACGCGGGCAAGAAGATGGGAATTCTTGGTTGATGAGAACGCCGTAGGGAAGGACCCGTTCGCGAGACGGATTGAGTTGCATGGGCCGGAGCCGGGCTTCCGGTCCGACCCACGCTCTTATTTTTTCTTCTTCGATCCGAACGTGGTCTGCACCTTAGTTCCAAGTGCAGCAAGCATCTGTTTTGCTGAATCGCTGTACGGGCCGTTAGGTTGAAGCTCAAGATACTTGTTCAGTGCTTCCTCAGTACCTGCGGGCGCGGTCATTTTGCCACTGCTATCGGTGGTAACACCCGCGAAGAGGCTTTGGCCTTTGAAGTAATAGGCAAGCGCGTTGTTAGGATCGGCAGCTATTGCCCTATTGAAAGCGTCTGACGCATCTTTCGTGTTCCCGCTATTCATGAGGGCGATGCCCAGGTTCAAATCGTAGTGACCGGCGTGCGCAGGATCGATTTGCGCTGCCTGCTTATACGCCTTCACGGCATCATCGTTCTTGCCGACTTTGGCGGCAGCCGCGCCGAAATTGTCGTAATAGGTAGCTAGTTTCTGGTTTTCGGCTGCCTGATTCGCGGCGTTTTTGTTGCCTTGCTGCTGAGCGGCCGGTGGCGAAGGTTGGCCATTAGCCGGGGCTGCCCCGTTTGCGGGAGCTGCGCCATTCGCCGGAGCTGCTGGAGCGTTTTTCGATTTGTTTATTTCAATCGCCTTTTGCAGATCGTTGTAAGCCTCGGTGTAGCGCTTTGTCTTTTCCGTCGTGTCAGTTTGGGTTTTGGCGGAGTCCAGGTAAGCGGCGCCAAGCCGGTACCAAACCAAGTCCTCGTTTGGCATCATTTGCGTCGCTTCATTTAAGCTGGCGATCGCAGCGTCATAATTTGGCGGATTCGCCTGTTCATCGGCGGCGGCGGCCTTCAACTTGTCATTTACTGCATTTATGTTCTTGTTTTGCTCCTGCACCTTCGCCGCCTGCTCCTGCATCTGCTTGACCTGCTCTGGGGTGATCCCCTTTTCTTTCGCGGTCTGCTGTACTTCCTGCTCCTGAGCTTGCTTTTCATCGAACGGAAGATCGACTTCATCCACGCCGACTTTGTAGTTCTTGACCTGATCGATTTGTTTGCCGTCCTTCGTAAGGGTGACGGTGTAAGTTCCCGGATCAATACCTAGTGAAAAATACTCGCCCTTTTTATTCGTCTTTAGCTTGTAGGTGCGGCCGTTATCCGAGTTCTGCCAGGTCACCTGTGCATCGGTGATCGGCTTTCCCTGAGCATCTTTAACAGCGCCGTGAACAGTGGCGGTTTGAGCGAGGGCCGGCAGAGAAACAAGCGCGAACAAAATTGAAGTCACAAATGCGTAAAGAAAGTTTCGTGTCATCCAAGCCTCCAGGCTGGGCCGCTAGGATTTGGCCGTCTTCAACATAGGACGGCAGCGGCCAATTTTAAACTTTTTCGACGACAGGAGCATAGGGAAGCGGATCAACAGCTCCGGCTTCCTGAAAAGCTCTCAGCCGCAATACGCAACTATCACACACTCCGCAGGCGCGGTCTTCGCGGCTGTAACAAGACCACGTTAAATCGAACGGCGCTCCCAATTCAAGGCCAAGGCGAATAATCTCGGACTTCCGCATGGCGATCAGCGGCGTGACTACTTCGATGCTGCCTGCCTTCGTTCCGGCGCGGATCACGCGGTTAAAGGCTTCGTAGTACGCCGGCCGGCAATCGGGATAACCTGAGCTGTCCTGCTCTACCGCACCAATGTAAATCTTAGACGCCCCAACGACTTCTGCCCAACTCACCGCGACGGCGAGAAAATGTGCATTGCGGAAAGGAACATACGTGACAGGAATATCTCTGCCAATTCCGTGTGACTCTGGAACGGCGATATTCTCATCCGTCAGAGCGGAGCCACCGATAGCTTTGAGGGCTTGGTTTCGGACCTTAAGCCGCTCGCGTATTTCGAGCCGGTCGCAGATCCGTTCGAAAGAATACCGTTCGCGCTCTTCGGTGCGCTGGCCGTAGCTGATGTGCAGGGCCGCAACGTCGCTATTGCGTATAGCGAGTGCGGCGCAGACGCAGGAATCCATGCCCCCGGAGAGAAGAATCACCGCGCGAGAATCATTGCCGTTTGCCATCGATCAATGCAGAATTGAGAAGGCAGAATGTAGAATTCAAATTGCAGGAAAGGTTGCGTTCATTCTGCATGCTGACTTCCCAGTTCTGCATTCTCACACGCCCTTTAGCGCCGGATCCCAGATCAGCTTGTGAATCTGCAAGCTGAGTCTTGCGGGTACGTTGTCCTCGAGCATCCACTCCGCGAGCTGCTGCGGAGCGAGCAAACAATTGGATGCATCTCGCGCGCCGGAAGCATTTTTGCTGAATGCCGGCGAAAATAGGACGGCATTGACGTGGCTAGCGAGGTCATGACGCGCCGTGAAGTCGCGCGCGAATTCATAGTCAGGGCGGCTGCTGATCACAAATTTCACTTCGTCGTGAGGGATCAGCGTATCCACATTCTCGATCCGAAAACAGTCGCCTTCGCCTGAATCCGGGCACTTCACATCCACAATTTTCACGACTCCCGCCGGAACCCGCTCCAGTGGCCGCTCACCGCTGGTTTCAAGCAGAACTTTGTACCCGCTGTCGAGCATGCGCTGCATTAGCGGAACGAGTTCTCGTTCCTGCAGCATTGGTTCGCCTCCCGTGATTTCGACAAAGCCACCTTTCGGACTGAGGCGTTCGACTTCCCCGAAGACCTGGTCCGGCGTCATTTTCTCACCGCCATGAAAACTGTATTCGGTATCGCACCAGGAGCAGCGCAGATTACATCCGGTGAGGCGCACAAAAACGCACGACAATCCAGCGTAGGTCGATTCGCCTTGGAGCGATTTGTATATCTCGGTTATTTGCATTCGGACTTTGATCGCCGGGCGACGGGTGTCTCACCCGTCCTGCGCACGAGCAACGCTACTCACCGTATTTTGCGGTCGTGCTATCGGTCTCGAATACAGTGACGTCTTTAACGTGTACCCGCCCGTTTGTACTCTTCTTCAAACCCAGATTGGTCTCATCAAAGAAATATTTCGCGAGATTCTCCGCCGACGGATTTAACTGCTTAAAAGGGTCCACATCGTTAATCATCTGATGATCGAGCCGATCGATTACAGGCCGGATCACTTCGCGGAGGTCCTTGAAATCGAGGAGCAATCCGGCTGCGTCCAGTTCCTTCCCGGCGAGTGTTACGCGCACCTTGTAGTTGTGCCCGTGCGGATTCTCGCATTTCCCTTTGTAGTTGCGCAGGTAGTGGCCTGCGGCAAAGGAATCTTCAACTGTGACTTCGAACATGCACCCTCGAGAAAATGTCGCGAAAGGTATATTTTACCTCGTTCGGAGCGAGGCTGATTTCAGAGTGGCTAGATCGAGGCGGCAGCAAAAAGCTCTTAACCGCGGAGTTCGGCGAGAACAAAAACCGGATCGCACGGGACTGCGAATCAACTATGCGTTGCGCGATACGCTTGCAGGCAGCGCCGAGCGGTTTCCAGTTCGCCGTAACGACTGCCTTCCTGCTCAATCAGGTAGTACTCGACTCCACCAACGCTCTCGGCCGCGGCAAAAATTTCTTTCCATTTCGCGTTGCCTTCGCCGAATAGAACTTTGTAGCCCTTGGCCGGATCGGACGACCAATCTTTCAAGTGAAGTGAGTGAATACGTCCAGGATTCGATCGGATCCATGCCACTGGATCTGCGCCTGCTTCAAGGCAAGTGCCAACATCCAGCTGAAGCATGATCTGTGGCTTCGTGCTCTTCGCGAGCACGTCCATTGGGCGCACGCCATCAACCGGCTTCCATTCCGCGTCGTGATTGTGATACCCCGGCGTCAGGTGCGACGGAGCGAGCACATCTGCGGCCGAGTTGAGTTCGTCCGCGACTGCTTTCCAGCCGTCGATGCTCGTCTTCGGTTCCGAATACGCCCACACCATGTATTTCGTGCCGAGAATTAAGTTCAGTTCGCGCGCGTGATTAATCTTATCGGCCTTGAAGTAAGTGGCGTCATTGTGGGTCGAATAGCAACGAATGCCAAGATCGTCGAGCAGCTTACGCATCTGCGTGGCTTGCGCTTCCGTCCATTCGTAGTAGGGCGCGTAGAACTCGACGCACTGGTATCCCATTTTGGCCACAGCTCGAACCGTGCCCTCAGGATCTTTCTTCAGCGCATCGCGAACGGAGTAGAGTTCGAGCCCGATAGGAATGGATTTCGATGCGGCTTGAACTTTAAGGGCCCACGGCAAGGTAGCGGAGAGAGCGACAAATGACCGGCGAGTGATAGACATGCCGCACAATCGTACTCTACGGTGCAGTTATCCCTCAATATCCCGGTTGTGGAGGGGGCGCCTGCGAAGCCACCGAGTTCGGGATCTTAACCCCGCCCTCGATTGGCGGGATGCCGAAATGCCCTGCCAGGTGCAACAGATCAATCGGACTGATCGAACCTGATACCGTTACGAAACTTATGTGATCCCCTTTAGCCACGAGAAACGCCATCTTTCGGACTGCACTGTTTTCAAAGCGAAACCAAACGTCTGTCTCGCCGGGACCGCCATCTTTGTTGCGCCCTCCTGCGAAATGCTCGTAGCCCGCAGCGTGGTATTGCGCTTTCACCGCATTCAGAATGGCAGGATCGTATGACACGCCGTTTTGAAACCGGAAGCGGTGCACCGAAACTCCGTCTACACCAGCAATGATGCGGCGCAAGTTGTCATCGTCCTGGTCCATTTTTGAGGCTAGAATCAGCATGGAATGGTCGAAGGTGAAATCACTGTGGGACGAGGCAATTTGGCTTAAGTCGAAAATTGCTTGCGGCATCCAGTCCTGCGGCTCAGGCTGAATGGCGGCTTGGGGCTGAGCAAAGCAAGGCAAGACTAGCAAGAGAGCAAAGGCGGGAAGAAGCAGGCGGGGCAGTTTCACACACACCTCGGGAGCAGAGGGATAAGAACGCTTACGGTTTTAACCCAGTCAGGTCTGTTTAGTTGTGCGGTGCTGGTGCCCCACTATGGTCATGAACGTATGACCATGATTATGCTACAATAACCCAAGAGTTCATGCATGAAAGAAATGGCCGCAGGCGAATTCAAAGCCAAATGTCTGAGGGTAATGGATCAAGTTCAAAAGACCCGCGAACCGGTACTGATCACCAAACGCGGCAAACCGGTGGCGCAACTTGTGCCAGCCCCGGGTTCTCCTGAAGACATTTTTGATTACATGAAAGGAAAGGTCACGATTCCCGACAACGTGGACGTCGTGAGCCCCGTAATTCCCGAGGATGAATGGGAGATGCTCAAATGATTCTGCTGGACACGCACGTTGTCCTCTGGATGTCCAGCAACTCATCTCGACTTTCAAAGCCGGCACGCGAGGCGATTTTGCAAGCCCGCGAGAAGTCGGGGCTCGCAGTAGCAGCTTTCACCCTTTTTGAGTTGGCTTGGATCGCGGAGAATCGCCGAATCCCGATATCTGGAAGCGTTGCGAACTTCGTGCGCGAGACAATCTCGCGCCTCATAGTGGTAGCAATGACCCCCGAGATTGTCGGGTTGGCAGTCCGGCTACCGGGCACGTATCCCAAAGATCCTGCCGACCGGCTGATTGCCGCAACGGCAATAGTCGAAGGAATACCTCTGGTCACAGCCGATCAGCGAATCCGAGAATCCGGAGTCGTCAAAACGATTTGGTGACCTCGCGAAAGTTAGCTCTTTATCTTCCTCGCACTCTCATCCCAGATCGCGGGTGCCTGCTTAAAGTACGAGTAGTTGGCCAGGTGGCAACCGAGGGCGGCGCGATTGCCGAACTCCTCGTTCTCGACGACTTTCTTGCGCGAACGAACCGCGTTGAAGAAGTTCACTTGGTGATCGACTACATCGCTGTAGCCCTCTGGCGCGGCGAAGACCTCCGTTCCCTCATCAACCTTCACGTCGTAGTACGGATGTTCTTTCTTAAAATCTGCCAGGTACTGGTCGCGCAGCTTTTCCGGCCAGCCATAGATCGAGTAGCTTTCCGGCTGCGGGCGGGTGTCTTGCGGCGTAAAAGTGAGGGTCTGGTTGCGGAGAATTGCGGTACCCTTCGTCCCATAGAACCCGATGAAGTCTCCCTGATCGTTCATCAGATTGCAGCGGAGATATAACCGGAAATTCGGATAATCGTAGAAAGTCTCAATCAGATCAGGATAGTCACGGCCGTCTTTGAAATAGAAAAGGCCGCCGGTGGACTGTGCGCGCTTCGCCACCGTGTTTATGCCGGTGATGAAACTGATCCCAGAGATCAGGTGTACGAAGAGATCGCCGGGCAATCCCTCGCCGTAGTCGGTAAAACAGCGCCACCTGAAGAAGCGCTTAGGATCGAACGGCCGTTTCGGCGCGTCGCCAAGAAAGGCGTTCCAATCGATCGTCTGCTCGCTGGCGTCGGGCGGAATTGGATAGACCCAGGCACCGCTCGGCGAGTTGCGGTCCCAATAAGCCTCGATGTGATATACGTCGCCGAGTTTCCCGCTGTCGTACAACTCTTTGCATTGCGCGTAGACAATTGACGAAACGCGCTGGCTGCCGATCTGCACAATGCGATTGTGCTTCTGCGCGGCATCGATCATCGCAAAGCCGTCTTCGGGCGTATGCGACATCGGCTTCTCGCAGTAGACGTCTTTGCCGGCGGCACAGGCGTCTTCAAAAATCCGGCGATGATTGTGGTCGGGCACCGCGATGATCACTGCGTCCACATCTTTGCGGTCGAGAATTTCTTTGTAATTGCGCGTCGCGGGAACATTCAGATTCTTTACCGCTTCCTGCGCCGCCCTATGACGCGAGTCGTAGAGGTCGCAAACGGCCACGCATTCGATTCCGGGCACATGAGTCGTAGCGTTAAGCAATTCGCATCCCCGCACGCCGGTGCCGATGGAAGCGAAGCGAATGGTATCGCTCGGCGCAACAGGATTCGGGGACGCCCACAACGGCTTCGGCTCCAGCAGAGTGAATTTAGCCGCCGCGCCAGTCGCAGCCGCGACACTGCCCATGCGAATGAATTGCCTACGGCTCCACGTGCTCTTGTTCATGCGGATCCCTCCTGCTGAATTCTCAGTAGAAAAACGTTAAGTCAGAATTGACCGAAGATTATCGCACAGGAGAGCGTGGGGAAGTCACAGGGAACTTTAAGGAGAATTCGAGTGGTTGAGCTCCCACACCTCGAAAAATGCAAAGGGTGGGGCAGGCGGTCGAGGTGGAAGGATTGGCCTGCCTCGTATCAGCGTAGATCGGCTTCGGTCACGCTCAACTTGCCATTCTTAATCACAAGAAATTCGAATCCATCATTTCGGGAAAAGCTCATTGCCGGTGCCTTGATCTCTGGCGGTGGCACGTACCAACCGAGAGTCTTTCCGCTCGAGAGATCAAGCACCAGATAGCTGTTTTCAGACCGGCCCTCTCGTGTAGAGTTCAACCAAACTGCGGCATATCCCAATGAAGCCCGCACACTGATGGGTGTCAAGTTCTGAATTGGCTTTATGAACTTTATTCGCTTCACGACTTCGCCTGCAGGGCTGATTGCCAAAACCTCTGATTCGCGAAGCACGTAAATATTGCCATCGTCGCCTAGGGAAGCAACGCCACTATGAACCCAAGGCTGTTCTTTGACGCCAGCTTTTGCCGAAGTAAAAATGTCGCGCCGCATTCGAATGTTCTTGCCGGTCGTGCTATCCAAAAACGCGGCAAAGGAATGTCCGGCATCTTTGCCTACAGTGACCCCATAGCAAAACAGAACGTCATTGCCGAGGGCAACGACGTCTGCAATGTCTACGTCCGTCAAAGATAGTTCCAGCTTCGTCCGCCCCGTTTCCTGACCACTGGAATCGAAGCCGACGGCCAGTAAGTCTGGGCCAGCATTCAAGACCATCCACAAGTCGCCTGAGGGACTCACAGCGAATTCGTAAAACTGATACTTGGTCTGTTGAAGGTCCGTCGGGAGCTTATAGAGGGTCGGTTCCCATGACGAATGCGCTAGTCTCATTAGGGTCGCATTTGTGTACTGATCACCGCCGAGATGAAAAAATAAGTCACCGTCTTTATCTGAAATCGGCGGCCCGTAATAGGGAAAGAACGGAACATTTGTCGATGTACTCCTAGTGACAACCAGCTGTCTTGTAGGGAGGGCGCCAGCATATGAGTAGAGATACGCTAGAACCACTAGGGCGAGATTACCCACTGAAACTCTCATTGTAGTCCGCTCGCTACACTGTTATGTCTCGACGCGAGTTTCTGCGCCAGCCACTCTTCAAATATTTTATGCGCAAAACACCCGCGCGATTTGTGAACTGAACTTGAAATTGGAAGAATTGACCGGAGATTATCGCACAGGAGAGCGAGGTGGGTCGCAACGAATTTTGCGGGAAGTTCGGCTATTTGACCTTATCTTTGAGATCACGAAGCTTGGGCAGCCGGCCTGGGATTGGCAACCCGCCCGCTCTATTTCGACGTATCTCCCACACTGAGCGCTTTAACGTCGAGAATGTGATCAATGTAGCCGTTGAAATCTGCTTGTGGTGCTGGCGCGTGGTACAAACCCGAGACAAATACATATTTGCCGAGCATGCCGCGGATGGTGCCTCGGTTGACGGCGATATCAACTGCATTCGAGAGAATGCCATTGCGGCCATCACTGTCGGACACGAAAACGGCGGGGGCATCGTCGACTCCCGCGCCCGCTAAATACCCAGCGACTCTTGTTTGTTCACCATCGTACCCATGCGGGTTCGCGATAACCCTAATAAGGCTTATTTATGAATACGCCGGTCCTCCGAGTGTGGGGGTGCTTCTTGAGCAGTCGCGTATGATGCAAAGTGCAATATCCCCATTACGATCACAACGGTCAAAGGGCGTCTCACAAAAGCCTCCTATCTCAAGCAACGCGCATATTGGTATTGTCGTCCAGTTGCGTCGATAGATCCAAGAAAGAACCTTTGGCGTCCTGCCTCCGGTAAAAAGCCGTAACGCAAGTTTCGTGTTCTTTCCAAACCCAGTTATCAGGCAATAACGTCACCGTAGATCAGCTTCGATCAGATTCAACTTGCCATGCTTAGCCACAAGAAACTCAAATCCATTATTCCGGGAAAAGCTCATAGCCGGCACCCTGATATCCGCAGGCGGCGCGTACCAACCCAAAGTCTTGCCGCTAGAAAGATCGAGCACCACGTAACTCACTTCCAACGTATGGTCCTTTTGCGGAGGCGTTCGCAGCCAAACTGCCGCATATCCGGAAGAAGCACGCACAAGGAACGGAATTAAGGTCTGGTCCGGTTTGACGAACTTTACTCGCTTGATAACCTCACCGGCGGGACTGATCGCCACAACCTCTGATTCGTTAAGCAGATAAACGTTGCCGTCATCTCCTACGGAAGCGTTCCCTGCATGTATCGGAACCGCATCCTTCGCGGCGGGAAAAACATCATGCCACATCCGGATGGTCTTGCCAGTTCCCCCATTGACTAATGCGGCAAACGGATGACCAGCATCTTTCCCTATAGTGGCACCCGCGAAAAAGAGAAGGTCATTGTCGAAGGCCGTCAAATCGGTGATATTCACGTCCGCCAGAGATATATCCAACTTCGTCCTTCCCGACTCCTGTCCATCGGAGTCGAACGCTACCACCGACACGGCTGGGCCGGCATTGGCCAGCATCCACAGGTCTCCAGTTGGACTCACAGCGAATTCGTAAAACTGATACTTGGTCTGTTGAAGGTCACTCGGCAGCTTGTAAAGGGTTCGTTCCAACGATGAATGCGCCAATTTCATTATGGTCGCGTTCGTAAACACATCCCCGCCGACGTGAAAAAACAAGTCACCATTGTTATCTGAGAGTGCCAGACCATAATGAGAGAATGCCGGCGCGTCAGTCTGCTTGCTCGCGGTCACAACGAGTTGCCTCGTCTGGAGGTCGCCGGCCTGTGAGGAAAGGCACGCTAAAGCAATTAGCAGGGCTGATGCGAGGATATGAAAGAAAAGCCTCGTTGCAGCGCAGTCGCCATTGCGCAGGCTGATCACCATGTCTCAGAAAACCTCATTGCACCGTTCCCTGCGCCACCTGCAACTCCCGTGCTTTCGCCAGCAGCTTTTTCAGCTTGCCTTCAACTGAGGCGTCTCCGATGTGCTCATCCTGAAGAACGCCATCGGCATCGATAGTGAACGTATGCGGGATTGCGTTCACCCCAAACGCTCTTGCGATTGAGCCCTTGAATCCGCCGTCGTTATATTGCAGCCAGGTCATCTCATTTTTATCGATGAAGTCTTTCCATTTCTGCTGGTCATCATCGAGGCTGATACTGATGACTACGAGAGGCTGGTCCTGAAACTTCTTCGCGATTTCGCGCATGTGCGGCAAAGCCTCGCGGCAAGGCCCACACCAGGTCGCCCAAAAGTCAAGGAGCACAACTTTGCCCAAAAGGTCATCCAGCGAAATTCGCTGGCCATTGGTGGCAACGATCTCAAAAGGAGGTGCTAAACGCGCGCGGGCGAGCTCCGGGTCGCTGATAAAGCGCAGAGCTCGCCGCCGGTCGAGATCCTCAGGTTTAGTCATTTTTATGTAACGTTCGAATTCGGCCTTGGCTTCCTCATCACGCTTCAGATGAGCGAGCGCATGGCCATCGATATAGATTGGCGCAGGGAAGTTGGCATATGCGGCTACGGCCTTTGTCATCTCATCGTGAACACGGAGAAAAAGATCGTCCTTTTTTCTGTCGAGTGCTTCGTTCATCAGGACCATGCCGAAGTTAAAGTGGGCGATTGCCTGATCTCTATTGCTATGCGCCCCTTCCACGCGTTCCTGCGCGGCGAGTTCGGCAGTCTTCCAGTCGCGCAATTCCAGCCCATATTTGATCATCTGCTTCTGGCAGGCGCCACAGTGACCGTTATCTTGCTTATCGGCCTTTTTGAAGTCGTCGAGGGCTAGCGCATGTTCGCGCTGGTGCAAATATTCCACTGCTTGCTTGTACGATTTCTGCGCTTTTTCATTCGTGGGGCCATCGTTCGTTTCTTGGGCCAAAAGAGAAGTGACTGTGCAGGAGAAAATCAGCAGGACCAATGCGGTGCGCATATCGGACTCCAGGAAGAACTCCGATTGAAGAAAGTACCACGATCTCTGGATTTTGCGAAGGAAATTGAAGGCAGGCGGAGAGTTCGGTTCCGGGCGATGTTCACATACTTTGTGTCATTCCCATA
>Ga0070741_10002456_pt1 | contig 49745 bp, 56 predicted proteins | sample Coa_R1_4_FD_66440 | JGI IMG/M metagenome (GOLD analysis project Ga0070741, IMG submission 66440) | Surface soil microbial communities from Centralia Pennsylvania, which are recovering from an underground coalmine fire - Coalmine... | ecosystem: Environmental > Terrestrial > Soil > Unclassified ... | reverse complement strand
TCCGACAACGGGTTCTCGTTCGGCGACCGGGGGGTGACCAGCAAGGGCCTGCCCTACCGGGAGCACGTCCTGGTGCCCACCATGGCCCGCTGGGACGGCGTCATCGCCCCCGGCAGCGTCAACCACACGCCCATCGGCGGCGAGGACTTCCTGCCCACCTACCTCGACGCCGCCCAGTACAGCCCGCCCCGGGTGCAGTATCCCCTCGACGGCAGGTCGTTCCTTCCCGGCCGGACGGTGAGGACGACCAAGCTCCTCGAGTTCGGACCGGTGGGCATCCCCACCCCCGCCGGCTACAAGGGCCACCGGGGCATCCCGACCTGGGCGTCGATCCGCACCGCCGACTTCCAGTACATCGAGTGGTACGGCACCGACAACGTCACGGTCGCCTGGCGGGAGTACTACGACCTCCACGCCGACCCCTGGGAGCTCCACAACGTCCTCGTCGATTCGGGCCAGCCCCAGCCGAACGTGACCGCGCTGTCAGCCGAGCTCCAGCGGTACGAGCACTGCTCCGGGACCACCGGGCCGGCCGCCTGCCCCTGAGCGCAGCCGGCCATGGGCGGTTGACGTCCGTCCGGCTCGCCGATATCCGAAAAGGTTCCGCTGAGCGAAACCTTCTGGGAAATCGGCAGGCCCGAGCGGTTCACGATCGTGCGGAGAGGCCGGGCTCGAGCCGGTGAGGACGACGTGGCGATCGCGGCCACGGCAAGGGCTCCAACCACCGTCGTCCGATCTTCTCCTCTGCGTGCGCCCGATGATCATGGCGCGCTCAGACCGCGGGACGGGCCGCGCCGGCTGCGCCCTCGAGGTCGGGCAGGGGCCGCCGGCAGAGGGTGCGGGCTTCGGGGGCGGGCAGACCGAGCAGGCGGAGCAGGGCTTCGGCGACCTGATCGGTGGCCTCGGCGTCGTCGCGGTCGGGGCGGGTGAGGAGGAGGCCGGCGAGGCCGAGGGCCGCCCCCGTCACGACGGCGAGGGCCAGTTCGGGATCACCGACGTGGAAACGGCCCGCCCGGACCCCGGCTTCGATGTCCCGCCGGGTCCGGGGCGTCAGACCCCGCTCCGACCGGACCAGGGCGAGGCCGTGGTGGAGGAGGACCTGGCTGAGCTCCGGGTGGCGGCGGTGGAGCCGCCCGCAGAGCCGGAAGCTCTGGGCGAAGGCCGCGGCCGGGTCGTCGACGCCGGCAGAGAGCTCGTCGAGCCGGGCCCCGAAGGCCTCGAGCGCGTCCTCCACCGCCGCCCGGAACAGCTCCTCTTTGGTCTCGAAGTGGTTGTAGAAGGACCCCATCCCGACGTCAGCCGCCTCGGTGATCTCCGCGATGGGGACGTTGACCGTCCCCGCCGCCAGGAACCCCTGGGCGGCGTGGACCAGGGCGGCCCGGGTGCGCGCCTTGCGGCGATCCAGGCGGCTGGCTGCTTCGGGGGCCTCGTCGGCCGGGGTCGCGTCGTCCATCGGGCTTCCGTCGGATTTGACTGACGATATCTTCAGATATGATAACGCCGTCAGTCAAGCCCGGTGCACGAGCCCCCGGCGCTCAGCCGGGGCCGGCGGCGAGCGCCTCGATGTCGGGCAGGGGCAGCCGGATGATCCGCTGGCACTGCCGGGCCGGCACGCCGAGCAGGCGGAGGAGGTCTTCGGTGACCCGATCTGTCGCCTCGGCGTCGTCCCGCTCGGGGTGGTCGTGGAGGAACTGGCCCAGGCAGAGGGCGGCGCCGGAGATGATCGTCATGATCAGCTCGGGGTCGGCGACGGTGAACCGGCCGGCCCGGACGCCGGCCTCGATGTCGCGCTGCGCCCGGGGGGCGAGGCCCCGGGCCGAGCCGGTCATCGGCAGCGCACAGGCCAGGAAGACCCTGCTCATCTCGGGATTGCGGCGGTGGAAGCGGCCGAAGAGCCGGAAGCTCTGGGCGAAGACCTCGGCCGGATCCTCGATGGTCGCCGTCAGCTGGTCGAGGAGGCCGCCGAGCAGCTCCAGCACGTCCTCCACGGCCGCCTCGAAGAGCTCCTCCTTGCTCTCGAAGTGGTTGTAGAAGGACCCCAACCCCACGTCGGCGGCCTGGGTGATCTCCAGGATCGGCACATTCTGCTGCCCGGCGGCGATGAAGTGCTGGGCCGCCCTGATCAGCGCCGCCCGGGTGCGGGCCTTGCGGCGCTCCAGGCGGTTCGTCGAGCCGGCCGGCTCGGCCATGGCGGGCCTCCTTGGGTCGGACGGATATCTCAGTCCTGAGGATACCGTCACTCAGGAGGGTCCCCGTAACACTGACGAAATATTCATTTTCCTCTTGACTGACTGGCTAGTCATAAGTGAGGATATCGTCATTCACGAAGGAGGCCTTCACTTGATCGACTTCACCGACCCTCACCTCGACCTGCACAGCGAGCACGGCGCCCTGCCCGGCGAGCACCCCGGGCGGGCGGCCGACCCCATCGTCAAGGTCCACGACCTGGCCTGGCTGGAGTTCGAGAAGCCCGACCTCGAGGCCACCGAGCGGTTCGCCACCGCCTTCGGGTTCAGCACCGCCTTCCGGGCGGCCGGCGAGCTGCACCTGCGGGGCAGCAACGCCGGCTCGGCCTGCGTGGTCGTCCGGAAGGCCCACCGGTCCCGCTTCGTCGGCCCGACCTTCCGGGCGGCCGCCTCGGGCGACGTCACCCGGCTGGCCCAGGCCACCGGCGCCACCGTCGAGCACCTGCCCGAGCCGCTCGGCGGCCGGGCGGTCACGCTGGTCGACCCCAACGGGATGCCCGTCCGGCTCGTGGCCGACCCCCACGAACTGCCGGCCCTGCCCGACCCGGCACCCCTGCGCTTCAACTTCGGGCACGACGCCGTGCGGGTCAACACCCTGCAGCGCCCGCCCCGCCAGCCCTCCGTGGTCGAGCGGCTCGGCCACGTCGTCGTCCAGACCACGAAGTACCGGGAGTCGCTCGACTGGTACCTCGGCCACTTCGGCCTGCTCGTGAGCGACTTCCTCTACTACCCGGGGCAGCGGGAGCGGGGCCCGATCCTCAGCTTCAACCGCTGCGACCGGGGTGCGGTTCCGTCGGACCACCACACGCTGGTCCTGGCGCTGGGCCCCCAGAACCGCTACCTCCACTCGGCCTACCAGGTGGCCGACCTCGACACGCTGGCCGCCGGCGGCGAGTACCTGCTGGAGGCGGGCTACCAGCGATCGTGGGGCATCGGCCGCCACGTCGAGGGCAGCCAGATCTTCGACTACTGGCGTGACCCCGACGGCTTCCTCGTCGAGCACTTCACCGACGGCGACCTGTTCGACAACACCCTCGAGCCGGGGTGGAACACCTTCTCGGCCTCGGGGCTGCGCCAGTGGGGGCCGCCGGCCACCAGCGACTTTCTCGGCACCAGGCCCGGGCCCGGCGCCGTCAAGGAGTTGGCGGCCATGGTCAACGCCCTGCGGGGCGACAACGAATACGACATCTCGCGGGTCCTCGGCCTGCTGAAGGGAGCCCGGTCATGAGCACGTCCGTCCTTCGTACCGCCGACGCCTGGTGGGTGGCGACACCGGCCGGCGCCGCCAGGATCATCACCGCCGCCACGACCACCGCCGAGCTGCTGGCCGACCGGGCGGCCATCGCCGCCGCCGGCGGCGCCGGTGCCGCCACTGTCCCCGTCGACCGCCTGGCCCTGGTCTCGCCCGTGACCGCGCCCTGCCGGCTGGTGGCCCAGGCCACCAACTACGCCTCCCACGTCCGCGACGTCGGCCTCAACCCCGACCAGGTGCCGCTCACCTTCTTCCGCAAGGCCTCGGGGTCGATCGGCGGCCCCCACGACGACATCGTGCGCCCGGCCCACGTCACGCTGCTGGACTACGAGCTCGAGATCGGCCTCGTCATCGGCCGGGAGCTGCCGGTCGGCACCACCGTGACCGACGACAACTGGAAGGACTACGTCGCCGGCCTCGTCGTCACCAACGACATCTCGGCCCGAGACATCCAACTCCCCAAGACCCAGTTCTTCGAGTCGAAGTCCTACCCCACATTCACCCCCGTCGGCCCGGCCCTGGTGCTGGTCGACCACGACGACCTGAAGCGCTTCGACGATCTCAGCCTCCAGCTGTGGGTCAACGGCGAACTCCGCCAGGACGCCGTCGTCGGCGGCGACATGATGTACCCGCCGGTCGAGGCCCTGCAGGCCCTCTCCCGCTTCCAGCGGCTCGACCCGGGCGACCTGGTCCTCACCGGCACGCCCGTCGGCACAGCGCTGAGCGGCGGGCCGAAGCCGGTGGCGGCCGTCGTCTCGCTGCTGCCGCCGGCCCTCAAGTGGAAGCTCTTCCTGCCCCACCAGGCCAAGAACCCGAAGTACCTCCACGACGGCGACGTGATCGAGGCCACCATCGCCACCGGCGACGGGGCGATCGACCTCGGCCGGCAGCGCACGACCGTGAGGGACGCCCGATGAGCGCCGCCACCACCGCCCTGGCCGGCGCCGTGGCCCTGGTCTTCACCGGTCTCGGGACGGCCAAGATCCGCGCCGTCCCGGCCATGCGGGAGCGGGCCGCCCACGCCGGGATGTCGACCAAGGCCTATCAGGGCATCGGCACCCTCGAGGTGGCCGGCGCCGCCGGTGTCCTCCTCGGCCTGGCCGAGCCCCGCATCGGCGGGCTGGCCGGGGCCGGTCTGCTGACCCTCCTCGGCGGCGCCCTTATCAGCCACGTCCGGGCCGGCGACGACCTGAAGGCCGCCGTTCCCGCCCTCGTCTCCGCCGTGGCCGTGGCCGGCTACCTGGCCGCCCTCGGAGCGGCCCGATGAACCCCCGGTCGGTCCCCGTCGTCGTCATCGGCGCCGGCCCCACCGGCCTCGCCGCCGCCACGCTGCTGGCCCAGTACGGCGTCGAGACCGTGGTGCTCGAGCGGTGGGACGGCGTCTACCCCCTGCCCCGGGCCGTCCACCTCGACGACGAGATCTACCGCATCCTCGCCCGCCTCGGCATCGGCGACGAGTTCTCCGGGATCTCCCGGCCCTGCCGGGGGCTGCGGCTGCTCGATTGTGACCTGCGGGTCCTGGCCGAGTTCCCCCGTCAGGCCTGCGGCCGGCACGGCTTTCCCGAGGCCAACATGTTCGACCAGCCCGAGCTGGAGTCGCTCCTGCGGGCCAACCTGGCCCGCTCCGGCGATCTCGTCGAGCTCCGGGGCAACACTGAAGTCACCCGGCTGGTGCAGACCGGCACCGAGGTCCGGGTCGAGTACACCGACCGCGTCAGTGGTGAAGCCGGCGTGCTCACCGCCCGGTACGTCCTCGGCTGCGACGGGGCCAACAGCCTGACCCGGGCGGCCATCGGCCCGCTCGGCTCCACCATGGAGGACCTCGACTTCGAGCAGCACTGGCTGGTCGTCGACGTGACCACGGACGCCGACCTCGGCCAGTGGGAGGGCGTCCACCAGCTCTGCGACCCGCTTCGGGCCGGCACCTACATGCAGGTCAGCGCCACCCACCACCGTTTCGAGTTCCAGCTGCTCCCCGGCGAGCGCGCCGACGACTACCGCTCCCCCGAACGGCTGCTGCCGCTGATCGGCCCCTGGATCGGCGACACCCCCCTCGGCCGGCTCCAGCTCATGCGGGTCACCGACTACACCTTCCGGGCCCAGGTGGCCGACCGCTGGCGGGATCGGCGGGTGTTCCTGCTGGGCGACGCCGCCCACCTGACGCCGCCGTTCATCGGCCAGGGCATGGGGGCCGGACTGCGCGACGCCATGAACCTGGCCTGGAAGCTGGCCGGCGTGCTGGCCGGCGATCTGCCCGAGGCCGTCCTCGACACCTACGAAGCGGAGCGCCGGCCCCACGTCCGGACGCTGATCCGGCGGGCCAAGTTCATCGGGACGGCCATGACGGCCGGCGGCGAGACCGGCTCGGTCGTCCGCCGGGTCGTGGCCCCCCGGCTGTCGCATCTCGCCGGGTTCCGGCTGCCGGTGCTCGACTTCGGCACCGAGACGCCCGCCGTCGGCCGCTCGGACCTGGCGCGGCGGCCGCCGGTCCGCCGCACGCTGGCCGGGCGGCAGTGCCCCAACGCCCGCCTCGACGACCTGCGCCGCTTCGACGACGTGGCCGCCGGGCGTTTCGCCGTCGTGACGTCGGCCGAGCCGGCGCCGGCACCGCGGGCCGAGGTGGAGCGCCGGGGCGGTGTGGTCGTGGTGGCCGGGCCGGGCAGTGAACTCGGCCAGTGGTTGCGCCGGGGGAACAGCACCGCCGTCGTGGTGCGGCCCGACGGCACCGTGCTGCGGACGGGCCACGACGTCGCCGTCCTGTGCGCCGCCGTTCCCGCCTTCGCCCCCCACCCCGCCGTGCCGACGCCGGCCGTCGCCTGAGGAGGAATCACCGTGGCTCCCCGCATCGCTCCGCTCCCCCCCACCGGAAACCCGTCCGACATCCAGGGCCTGCTCGACTTCGGCGCGGCCGGGACCGGCGGGGCGTCGAACGTCTTCCTGACCATGGCCCGGAACCCCGAGCTGTTCCGCCGCTGGCTGCCCTTCGGCGCCGAGTTCTACACGGAGCACTCGTTGCCGCCCCGCCAGCGGGAGCTGCTCATCCTCCGCACGGCCTGGCGCTGCCGCAGCGACTACGAGTGGGGCCAGCACGTCCGCATGGGGCGGGCGGCGGGCCTCAGCGACGAGGAGATCGCCGCCGTGGCCGGCCCGGTCGGCGGCCGGGCGTGGTCGCCGGCCGACGAGGCGCTGCTGGCCGCGGCCGACGAGCTCGTCGCCGACCACACCGTCACCCCGTCCACCTGGGCCGCCCTGGCCCGCCACTTCGACGAGCCGCACCTCATCGAGGTCGTCATGGTCGTCGGCAACTACGTCAGCCTGGCCGGCTTCCTCAACGCCGTCGGCGTCGAGCGCGAACCCGGCGTCCCCGCCCTCCCCACCACCCCTTGAGGAGAAGAAGCCATGCCCCGCCTGACCGTCGCCCAGCAGTTCATCGATGTGCTCCGCCAGGCCGGTGTCGACCGGATCTACGGCGTGGTCGGAGACAGCCTCAACCCCATCGTCGACGCCATCCGCCGGACGGACGGGATCGAGTGGGTCCACGTCCACAACGAGGAGGCGGGTGCCTTCGCCGCCGGGGCCCAGGCCCAGCTGAGCGGGCGGCTCGCCGTCTGCGCCGGCAGCTGCGGCCCCGGCAACATGCACCTCATCCAGGGTCTCTACGACGCCCAGCGCAACGGCGCACCGGTCCTGGCCATCGCCTCCCACATCAAGAGCACCGAGATCGGCACCGGCTACTTCCAGGAGACCCACCCCCAGGAGCTGTTCCGGGAGTGCAGCGTCTACTGCGAGCTCGTCAGCAGCCCGGAGCAGATGCCCCGCATGCTGAAGACGGCCATCGCCACCGCGCTGGCCAAGAACGGCGTCGCCGTCCTCGTCGTCCCCGGCGACGTCTCGGCCGAGCAGGCCGTCCACCCCACCGGCCGCCTCACGCTCCCCGTCGGGCGCTCCGAGCTCGTCCCGTCCGCGGAGGCGGTGCAGGCCCTGGCCGACGCCATCAACGGCGCTCGCACCGTCACGCTGTTCTGCGGCGCCGGCGTCGAAGGCTCCCACGACGAGGTCATGGCCCTGGCCGGCAAGCTGTCCAGCCCCATCGGCCACACGCTGCGGGGCAAGGAGTGGATCCAGTACGACAACCCCTACGACGTGGGAATGATCGGCCTTCTCGGCTACGGCGCCTGCTACGAGGCCTGCCACGAGGCCCACCTGCTCCTCATGCTCGGCACCGACTTCCCCTACGACAACTTCCTGCCCCAGGCCCGCACCATCCAGGTCGACCGCGACGCCAGCCGCCTCGGCCGGCGCACCCCACTCGACCTGGCCGTCCACGGCGACGTCGGCGCCACCCTCCGGGCGGTGCTGCCACTGATCGACCAGAAGCCCGACCGGGCGTTCCTCGACCGGATGCTGCGCCGCCACGCCACCAAGCTCGAAGCCGTCGTCGACGCCTACACCAAGGACGTCGAGCACCATACGCCCATCCACCCCGAGTACGCCGCCCGGATCCTCGACGAGCTGGCCGACGACGACGCCGTCTTCACCGTCGACACCGGGATGTGCAACGTGTGGGCCGCCCGCTATATCACCCCGAACGGCCGGCGCCGGGTGATCGGCTCCTTCAGCCACGGCACCATGGCCAACGCCCTGCCCCACGCCATCGGCGCCCAGTTCGGCAATCCGCACCGCCAGGTCATCTCGATGTCGGGCGACGGCGGCCTCGGCATGCTCCTGGGCGAGCTGCTGACCGTGAAGCTCCACGAGCTGCCCGTCAAGATCGTGGTCTTCAACAACGCCTCGCTCGGCATGGTCAAGCTCGAGATGCTCGTCGGCGGCCTGCCCGACCACGAGACCGACCACCTCCCCGTCGACTTCTCGGCCATCGCCGCCGGGATCGGCATCCACTCCCTGCGGGTCGAAAAGCCGGGCGACATCCGCTCGGCCCTGACGGAAGGCCTGCAGCACCCCGGCCCGGCGCTGATCGAGCTCGTCACCGACCCCAACGCCCTGTCGGTCCCGTCGCACTTCACCGGCGACCAGGTCAAGGGCTTCGCCCTGGCCAGTACCAGGGTCGTCCTCGACGGCGGCGTCGGACGCATGGTCGACCTGGCCAGGGCCAACCTCCGCTTCGCCCACCCCGCCGCCCTGCTGTAACGCCGGGCCCGCCCCCCACCACCGCACCCACTCACCAAGGAGCCACGACAATGACTCGACGCGCCCGCTTCGTCGGCTCGGTGGTCGCGCTCGCCGCCACCCTGACCGCCTGCGGCACCGCCGCCGGCTCGGCCCCGAACGCCGCCACCTCCGTGCACCACACCCCGTCGCCGGCCGCACCGGTCGTGCGCAAGAGCGCGGCCGACATGACTCCGGCCGAGATCGACCGGTTCGAACGGGCCTACTCCTACGCCGTCGCCCAGGGCGACTTCGACGCCTTCAACGACTCCCACTTCGACCACCACCGCAACCGGAACCACGGCTTCGAACTGACCGCCGCCGCACCCCCCACCGTCATGGTCGGCGATACGCCGGCCTGGGGGTACCGGCTCCTCCCCTGGCACCGCTCGTTCATCCTCGAAGCCGAGCAGATGCTGCGCGCCGCGCTCCGCCGGCGCGACCGGGAGGAGGGCCGCGACCCCGCCGAGGCCGACGGCCTGTTCATCCCCTACTGGGACGTCGCCCACGAGCAGGCCCTCCCGGCCTGGGTGACGGCCTTCGAGCCCCGGGGCGGCACGGCCATGGTGCCCCCGGAGCTGTCCCCCGGCCACCCGCTCTACGGCCGGCCGGTCGGCTCCCGCTGCGACATCCACTTCGGCCGCTGGCCGGGCAACAACCCCGCCTTCAACCGCCTGCCGGACCCGCCCCAGGTGGCCAGGATCCTGGCCCACGACGACTTCGAAAGCTTCTACCGGGGCATCGAGTCGGAACCGGCCGTCATCCCGTCGGCCGTCCCGGCCGCCAAGCAGGCCCTCCAGACGCTCGAACGCCGCTTCCCCGACAACACCGACGTCAAGACCGTCGCCGACCTCGTCAACCACCCGCCGCAGGACCTGGGCGCCGTGGCCCAGGACCGCGACGCCGTCACGAAGATCATCAACGCCGCCCTCGGCGTCGGCTACCTCGCCACCGCCGAGAGCGCCAAGTCCCACCCCGATCAGGAGGTCATCGACGCCGTCAAGACCGCCGGCGCGGCCGTCGTCTCCCCGCCCCACGTGGTCCTGCACCTCTGGGCCGGCGGCGTCGACCCCGCCAACCCGACGGTGCGGGGCACCGTCAGCAACTTCAACGAGCTGACCGTCGACCCCGTCTTCTGGATGATCCACACCGAACTCGACCGCTGGTGGTACACGTGGGAGCAGTCCCACACCGGGCTGCCCCCGCTCACCGGCGAAGACGCCTCGTTCCAGCCGATCCCGGCGAAGCAGGGCGCCTGGTACGGGGGTGGGCGGGTCTACTCGCTCCGTGAACTTGTTCGCTCACAGACCCTTCCCTACCGCTACGCCGATCTCGCCCGGGGCTGACGGCAGGGGCCGGTCGGCCGAGCCGTCGAGCCGGAGGTTACGGCCCCAGAACGTTCAGCGGCCCCGGCGCTCCGAGCGGCCGAAGCCGCGCCCGGCCGCCTTCACCGCCAGTCGCTTCTGCTTGCGGCGGACGCCCCGGGTCCGGCGCTGGGTCCGGCCGTTCGACCTAGGCACGGGCTCGCCTCCCCAGGCGGTGGCGCAGTCGTCCCGGGATGGCCAACGGTGTCCGGGCGGAGGACCGGCCGGCGGGCGCGCCGAGAGGATCGGTGGGAGTTGTGGTGGTCAAGCCTGGTTCTCCAATCGCGCCCGGAGGCGGATGACCGCGGTGATCGGGCTGGTAACCGGGGGAACGCTGAACGCTCCCCCGGGGACCATTCAGTTCACGACGCGGACGTTCTGCGCCTGGGGGCCCTTCGGACCGGTGGCCAGATCAAACTCCACCTTGTCGTTCTCCTGCAGGTTCCGGTAGCCGGTACCGGAAATAGCGCTGAAGTGGACGAAGACGTCCGGGCCGGATTCCGGGGTGATGAAGCCGAAGCCCTTCTCACCGTTGAACCACTTGACGGTGCCCATTGTCATGGGACATACCTCCCATCCTGGCCGGGTTCGGACCACCGGTCCGTCGGCCAGCGGCGATCTGCCGCCGAGGGAGTTGCCCGAAACCAAGGCACGAACCAAAACCCTCACCGAGCATGGTACCAGCGGCCGGGGCCCCGGCCGCCAACCGCCGGCCACAGCGGCCGGGGAGCGGCGCGGCCGGATCCACATCGCGGCCCTGGCGTGTACCGTGGAGACGTCCTCGAAGGGACGCCTCGGGTCCGGTCATGGGATCAGCCCGTCCTGTTGCCGCCTCCTTCTTCGCCGATCGAGAGGAGCCGACCATGGACCGCCGGCCCGAGCCCGACACGGGCGTCTTCGACGAAGTGGCCCGTCAGCGCCAGAAGCGCAGCGCCGCCCGCCGGGGCCAGCTGGTCGGCGGCACCACCACGGTCACCGTCGGCGACCTGGCGGACCAGGCGGCGGCCGCCACCACGGGCCTCGACGCCGAGGCCGTCACCCGATTCCTCCACGACGGCGGCCATAGCCCCGCCACGATCGAGAACGTCATCCGATGCCTCGGCCTCGCCGGCACCCCGGATGCCGCCCACGACCACACCGTCGAACCCCTCGCCCATCCCTGGCGCGGTCACCAGCGTCTCCGGACCGTGGCGCAGCTCGAGGCCCTGCTGCTCGAGGACTGAGGCTTCACCGACGGGATAGCCGGCCGACGTGATCGGCGGAGGAAGGGTCTGATGGGCTGGCACTTGGATGGTCAGATCCTCGCTGATTCGGGCCCGACGTCTGATCTCGAGTCCTCGCGGGCCTTCGGCCCCTGCGTGGTGGAAGAGGACGACGGCACCCTGCGCATGTGGTACTCCGGCCACGACGGCTCCACGTCGCGGATCCTGGAAGCCGTCCAGCGGCCGGGCTGTGCGTGGGAGCGGCGAGGCGTGAGCATCGACGTCGGGCTGGCGGGCGGGAGCGACGCCTACGGGGTCGAGTCGCCGTCGGTGGTCTTCACGCCGGGCGGGTACCTGATGGCTTACGCCGGCTCCGACGGTGCCGAGACCCGCCTGCACATGGCGGCGTCGTCGGACGGCCGAGTCTGGGAACCGCTCGGAACGTTCATGCAGCGCGAGGAGGCCGACGCCGTCGGCGCCACCCACCCCTGCCTCGTCGTGACCAGCCGGCGCTGGTGGCTGTTCTACGCCGGCTACGACGGCTCCGAAAACGGACGGCGAGCCACCATTCTCGCCGCCGTCTCGGATTCCGGCGCTTCGTGGGACCGCATCGGACCGGTCCTGGAGCCGAGCGGTGACGAGGTCGCGCTCCTCGAGCCGTGGGTCGTGGTGGCCCAACGGCGCTTCCTGATGTTCTTCGTCAGCGACGACGGCCGCCGCCCGGCGATCCAGATGGCCACGTCCGAAGACGGCGTCTCCTGGGACCGGCGGGGCAACACGCTGCCCGGCAGCGGGGACGACGTCGACACCCTGGAGGAGCGGAGCCCGTGCCTGCTCAGAATGAGCGACGGCACCCCGAGGCTGTGGTTCGCCAGCCGGCCGACCGGAGGGGTCCCGGCCGCCTACCGGCTGTGTTCGGCGAACTTCACCGGCGGTGCCGACTGGTTCAGCGGCTGAGAACCGCCGCCACCGTTCACTGCGTCTCGACGGGGCCTCTCGGCGTGTACCGGCCGTCGCGCCAGCGAGTCGTGTAGGCCTCGCCGGCCAGCTGACGGGCGTCGCGAAGGGACCCGGCCGGGAGAAGCTCCCGAGCATCGCCGTCGCCTTCGCCGTCGATCGCCACCTCGTACGGCTCGGTGCCGGGCCGCCGCGTCCGGCTGACGGTGGCCACCGTCTGGTCGCCGTGGAAGACGCGGTAGTACAGCGGTGCTTCGGCCGCATCGGCCCGGGCGTAACGGAAGAGGGGCCGGCGGCCCGACCGCCATCCCAGTTCCGCCTTGAAGCACCTCGGGCAGCAGGTGAGGGGGTTGCGGGTGTCGTGAACCATCGTGGAGCGACCTCGGTCCGGGATCAATGCCGGCCCCGGGCCAGTCCGCCCTGAGGGGCGCGGAGCTCCTGGCGAACGGCTTGAGGCCGCTCCAGGCGGACGACGACGTGATCGGACCCGAGGGTCCGGTGCGTCTCGACCCATCCGGCGGCTTCCAGGGTGGCGAGTTCGGCGGCCGCCCGCTTGCGGAGCTGGGCGCTGCCGGGGCTCTTGCAGAACAGACGAACGGCGGTGACGTCGACGGGGCGGGACACGGTGACCTCTCTCCGGAACACAATTGAGTCTCGCCGGGAGCGCTGGGGGAGCGGCCCCGCGAGCGAGAACCGGCATGTGCCCGCTCACAAGCCAGGTTACCAGCCCGCCGCCCACGGGCAGCACGGCCGCCGGGGTCGGACCGGTCAGCTCGCTTTGTCGGCGGCGATGTTCCGGAGCCAGCGGGCGACCCAGATCGGGTCGATGTCCTGGCCCTCGTCCCGGCTGAGGTGGGCGACGTGGTCCTCCAGCGTCCATTCCGGATGAAGGGCTTCGGCTCGGCGGACGATCTCCCAACCGGTCAGTTCGGAGCGATCGCTCATGCGGACGGGTCCTTCCGGGCTTTCGGGCGGGGGCGCGCAGATCGTCGGCAGTGGGGAAATATCCGACTCATGGCCCCTATCGGCATCATCGGCCGCCGGCTGAAGAGGTTTCGCACAGCAGGCGGTCGAGCAACTCGTCGGCGTCGACCACGGCGACACCGATGGTGGCGTCGGAGATCCCGTAGGGGATCACCAGGGAGTCGCGGTGGAGGAGCGCGCCGCAGGAGTAGACGACGTTCGGGACGTACCCGTTCCGCTCGGTGTCGTCCGGGATCATCAGGGGTGCGGAAAGCCGCCCCACCACCCGGGCCGGTTCGTCGAGGTCGAGGAGTACGGCGCCGATCGAGTAGACGCGCATGGGGCCGACGCCATGGGTGAGGACGAGCCATCCTTTTGGTGTCTCGATGGGAGAGCCGCAGTTGCCGAGCTGGAGGAGCTCCCAGGGACGTCGGGATGACTGGATGGTGGTGGCCGGGGCCCACGACCGGCAGTCGGCGGAGAAGGCCAGGGAGTTGCGCTCCCGGTCCCAGCGGGAGAGGGCGACGTAGTGGCCGCCGACCCGGCGGGGGAAGAGCGCGAGGCCCTTGTTCTTCGCCGCCGGTCCGGTGAGCTCGGTGACCCGGAAGTGGCGGAAGTCGTCGGTCTGCAGGAGTTGCGGAGCGACGTGGACGCCGTCGAAGGCGGTGTACGTGGCGTAGTAGGTGACGGCCCCGCCGTCGTCCCTGAAGCGTACGAACCGGGCGTCTTCCATTCCGTGGCTCTCCGTCGGCCCCATCGGGAGGAGGACCCGCTCGGCAATGGCCGAATCGGCGGGAAATTCCGTGTCGTAATTCGAGATGGCGATGCGCCGGAACTCGCCGACCGTCTCCCGGACGCTGGTGTGGGTCACGATCTGGGCGTCAAGATCGGCCAGGGCCGAGTCGAGCTGGGTGGGCGTGAAGAGGTGTGGGAGCGAATCGAGCACGAAGGCGGCGCTCTCGCCGTCGCGGCCCGACTCCCGCAACTTTCCCCGAAACAGCTCCCGCTGGTAGACGGGCGCAACGGGCTGTCCCGGCACGAGGAACGGACCGGGATCGTCGAAATCGACTTCGCCGCCCGCGCTGACGACGCCGGTGCGGAACTCGATGCAGGAGACGTGCCCCTCCCCGATGCCCCGCAGGCTCATGACGAAACGGACCTGTCCGGGCGCCAGGCCGTCCTGATCGGGAGCGAGGACGATGGAAGGGTTGCACAGCGCCGCCGCTTCGACCGCGTACTCGCTGGTGAAGAAGGCGCCGATGAGCAGCCGGCGCTCGGGGGAGAGCACGACGCCCTCGCCGAGGCGGTGGGCGACGAGATCGAAATGATCTTCCAGTGTCGAGCGGAATCGCCGGTGGCGCCCGCCGAATCCGGTCAGGACCTCGTCGACGGCGTGGGCCACGTCTTCGTCGGACAACGCCAGGATCCGCTCCATCACCCCGCCCGCCCGGGATTCGCTGTTCCCCACGATCTCCTGGCCGGGAAGGAACAGCCGGGCGACGACGCGCCGAGGATCGGGCCGCAGCCGCACCGGCAGCCGGGTCACGAGGCTCCGTCGGCCCCCGGCGCTCAGGAGTGGTTCCCGATCAGGCGGATGCCCTGTTGCAGGGTGGAGATCAGGGCGATGGTCGACTCCGCCCCCTGATTGTCGTTGCGCCCGTCGCGCTCCAGACCGTCGTAGCCGCCCCCCGTCTGGCGGTCGTACATCGGGATCTGCGTGTCGTTGCCGCCGAGGAACCAGGCCACCGCCCGGCTCACGCCGGCCACGAAGTGGTCGCGGCCGGTGACGAGGTAGGCGCGGGCACAGGCGTCGGCCAGCGCGGCCGCCTCGATCGGCTGCTGGTCGAAGGCCGGCCGGGGTTCGCCCGGTCCCCAGCCCCCCACCGGCGTCAGCGAGAGATGGTCTCCGGCCGTCTCGACGTCGAGGAGCCATTGGAGCAGGCGGAGACCCTCGTCCACCAGACGGTCGTCCTCCAGACCGCATCCCGCGGCGAGGAGGCCCTCCGCCCATCCGGCGTTGGCGTAGGCGAGGCGCGGTTCGGGCCAGGGCCACGAGCCGTCGGTGGCCGCGCCGCCGAGCGCGGCGCCGGCCGCCTTCAGGAGATCACGGGCTGCGGCGTGGTCGGACCGCACGGTGAGGACCTCGGCCGCGCCGAGCGCGGCGAACGCCATCGCCCGGGGCGAGGGGGACCGGCAGGCCGCGCCGGCCTCGAAGTGGACGAGCGCGTCAGCCCGAAAGCGGGCGGACCGGCCTCGGGCGGCCGCCGTCCCCGACCCCCACAGCGACCGGCCCCACCAGTCCCCCGTTCCCGGCTGGTCCTTCCACCGTCGGTCGTACCCGAGCCGGTTGTGGCTGGCGCCGTCGGTGGCCTGGGCGTGGACGAGGAAGGCCAGACACCGCTCACCGAGGGCGGTGACCTCCGCCGGCGGCGACGGTTGGCGGGTGATCACGACCAGCGCCCGTGCCGCGTCGTCGGTGCAGTAACCCGATTGGCGGCGAGGAACGGCGCCCCGGGCGTGCTCGAGCACCCCCGTGTCGTCGCTGAGGCGCAGCAGATGCTCGAAGGGCGGTTCGGGGACGGTCACGCGACGGCGACGTCGCGCTTCTTGATCAGCTCCAGGGCCAACGCCCGGTAGCGGTCGGCCACGGCCGGCCACAGGAGCTGGGGGGCCAGTGCTGCGGCCTGGGCCCCCAGCCGGTCGGCGAAACCCGGCTCGGTCAGGACGCGGCGCAGCGCCGCCGCCATCGCCGCCGAGTCGCCATGCGGCACGATGAGGCCCGCCCCGCCCCCCAGCAACTCCACGGCGTGCGGGAACCCGGTGGCGATCACGGGTTTCCCGGCTGCCAGCGCTTCGACCAGCACGCCGGAGGTCACCTGTTCGCGGGAGTCATAGGGCAGGATGACCACATCGGCCTGGGCCACCAAACGGCCGAGGGCGGCGAGCGAAAGGTACCGGTCGTCGAATTCGACCAGATGACCGACACCCCGGCGGGCGGCCCGTTCCATGAGCCCGTGCCGGTAGGCCTCCCCGTCGCGTTCCGCCACCCGGGGGTGCGTCTCGCCGACGACCAGGTACCGTGGCTCCGGGTCGAGATGGCGCAGGTCGGCCAGCGCGTCAACCACCCATTCGATGCCCTTGCCCGGTCCGAGCAGGCCCCAGGTGAGGATCGTGGGACGCGCTGGCCGCTCGGCGGGCGTCCGGCGATTGTCGGCGGCACCGTGGGGGATGAGAACCACCCGGGCGGGGTCGACGGGATAGCCGGAGAGGAGCCGGCGGCGGGCGGTGGGCGTCATGGTGACCACGGCGTCGGCGCGGTCCACGACGCGTTCGAGGACTTCCCGCTGGTGTGGCGTCGGGTCGACGAGGACCGTGTGGAGGACGACGATGACCGGGACGCTGAGCCGCTCGAGGACGGCGAGGACCTGATCGCCGTCGGGGCCGCCGTAGATGCCGTACTCGTGCTGGACGACGACGGCATCGAAGCCGTCGAGAATGGCGGCCGCCTCGGCTTCGCCGCCCGGTGCGCTGGCCACGAGGTGGTGCACGATCTCCGGTCGGGTGCTGCCCGGGAGCTGGTCGACCACTCGAACGACCCCGATATGGCCGGCGGGCGGACCCGCCCGGAGCTCCTCCGCCAGGGCGGCGGTGAAGGTGGCCAGGCCGCATTCGGTGGGCGTGTAGGTCGAGAGGAACCCGTAGCTCATGGGCATCGGCGCGCAGCTCCTGGCGTGGAAGGGCGCCGGCTCTTCCGGCGGGGTGGGGACTCTCGACCCTAGCAGCGCATTGCAGCAAAAACGAAGGGATCGAGAGTCAAAATTCTGGTGTACAGTGGAACCAAAACCGAGGAGGGCCAGTGCCCGACAAGTCACCCCAAAAGCCGAACGCCAAGAAGCCCGCCGACCGGTCGCTCAAGGAGAAACGGCAGGACAAGAAGGACAAGAAAGCGACCAATCACCCCTTCGGTGGCTGAAAATTCATCTCTCTATTTTATGAAATGAGTGCCTCGCAATAGCGTCGATACAGACGAGGAAGTTGGCGGGCCCGATCGCCGAGGAACTCGCTCGGGTCGAGATCGAGCCAGGGCAGCTCGTCCGGGGCCGGCCGCCCGAGCCGCCCCGTCCGGCGGGTGACCTCGGCGACAGCCGGTTTCGGTGAACCGTCGGCTCGCCACAGGCCGAAGCTCCGCTCGTGGCGCGCCTCGTCGAAGGGCGGGCGCCGGTGGAGCGCCGGCGCATAGTCGGTGAAACACCACAACAGCGCGCCGAGACAGCCGGCCTGACGGAGGCCGTCGAGGGCCCGTCCGGTGTAGGCGGCGGCCGTGCCCTCGTCGACCAGGCGACCGGTCCCGCGGCCGGGGGACGACCCCGTCGGCAGCCCGAACTCCTCGAACAGAACGGCCGCCCCCCCGGCGAGCCACCGGGTCAGGAGGGCGAGGAACGGAAGCAGCCGGTCGTCGGCGGGACCCTCCGCCCACCGGGTGTAGGCCGGATAGCCATGCATCGACACGACGTCGCAGTACCGGGCGACCTCGGCCGGTCCGATGCGACGATCGTCCTCGAGGTCCTCCATGTGCAGGCCGACGGTGATCAACCGCCCCGGGTCGGACGCCCGGAGGGCGTCGGTCATGCGCTCGAGCCATGCCGCCCCGGCGGCGGCGTCGGGGGGGATCGTGCAATTGGAGTTCTCGTTGCCCAGATCCCACATCCACACGGCGGGATGGCCCCGCAGGGCCGTGGCGACCGACCCGGCGAGCCGCTCCTGGGCGGCGGCGATCCCGGGATCGGAATACCAGTTCCGCAGTCCGCTGGTCGCGGTCGGCGCGCCACCCCGGGCCACGACGCGGAAGCGCCGGTCTCCGTCGGCCCCGCCCGCCGCCCACCCCGGGGCCCAGTTCACGCCGCTCATGTGGCCGACGAAGAGCGTGACGATGAGCTCCGCCCCCACAGCCGACGCGGCGTCGGCGGCGTCGACCAGTCGCGCCAGCACGGCGCGGTCGATGGTCGCCTCGGTGGGTTGGACGTCGGACCACCGGACGAAGATGCGCAGGCAGTCGAACCCGGCGGCCCGGGCGCGGGCGAAGTCCCGGCGGGTGGCCTCGGCGTCGTAGGCGGCGAGCCAGTCCATGGCCTGCTCGGCCGGCCAGTAGTTGACCCCGAGGCGGAAAGCCCCTTCGTCGCCGTCGTGCCGGGCGGGCGGCCGCCCGTCAGGAGACACGGCCGAGGACCTCGAGGTAGGCGGCGAGGTACCCGGCGGTCATGCGGTCCCGGCCGAAGCGGGCCACGGCCCGCCCGCGGATGGCGCGCCGATCGCAACCGACGACCGAGGGCACGGCCGCCGCCGCCCCCTCGACGTCCTTGACCAGCGCGCCGCTGTGGCCGTCCTCCACGAGTTCGGGCATCGAGCCCCGCCGGAAGGCGATCACCGGTGTGCCGCACGCCATCGCCTCCACCACGCTGAAACCGAAGGGCTCCTCGAAGCCGATGAGGTGGAGCAGGGCCAGGGCGCCGCCGAGGACGGCGGAGCGCCGATCGGGGCCGACCGGGCCGAGGTAGCGCACACGGTGGCCGTCGACGTGAGGTGCAACTTCGGCCTCGAAGTAACGCTCGTCCTGCACGATCCCGGCCATCACGAGCGGGAGGCCCACCCGGCGGGCGACCTCGATCGCCTCGGCCGCGCCTTTGTCGGGGTGGATGCGGCCGAAGAAGAGGAGGTAACCGCCGCCGCCGTCGCCCAGCGGGAAGGCGCCGGTGTCGATGCCGTGGTGGATGGTGGCGACGTAGTCGAGGCGGGGATGCCGGTCCGCATCGCTGATGGCGACGTAGGCGCCGTGGCGGTTGTACTTCTCGTAGACGGGCACGATGGCCGGCGACGAGAAGCCGTGAATGGTCGTCAGGACGGGCGTCGGCACCAGCGCGCTGTAGGTCAGCGGCAGGAAGTCGAAGCTGTTGTGGATGAGGTCGAACTCGCCGGCCCGCTCGAAGACCGCCGAGACGTGCAGGCACTCCGCCACCTTGGTGTCGGGGCCCTCGGGGTCCTCGGACCAGCCCCGTGCCGCGGTCGACGAGAGCCGGGCCGACGTCACCGAGTCGGCGGTGGCGAAGAGCGTCACGTCCACGCCCCGGGCGACGAGCCCTTCGGTCAGGAGCGACACGAACTGCTCCCACGGCCCGTAGTGGCGCGGCGGGACCCGCCACGAGATCGGCGCCAGCATGGCCACGCGCAATGTCACCACGCCACCCCGGGGTATCGGTGCCGCCGGGCTACCCGGCGCGCCCGGTCAGGACTGGGCCCGACCCTGGTGGCCGAGAAGCTTCTCGTGGCACGGTGGACACAGCCACCAGCCGAGCTGCGCGGAGGCGTGGAGCGCGGCATCACCGGGAAACTTCTGCTGGCAGCGACCGCACTGACGCTCCCGCACCGGCGCCCCGTCCGGGGGGCCTTCCGGAGCCGGCGTCGGATCGACCCCGTCAGGAGCTTTCATGGTGCTCCTTCCGCACCGGAGACTCGGCCCGTCATCGACGGGGAGCGGTGCCTCCTCCCGAGGGTACGATGGTTTCCCAATTCTAGCAATTTGTTTCTAGAAACTTGTTACGATCCTGCACGTGGGGGAATGGAGTTTCTTCACCAACCACGCCCGCGTGCTCATCTGCATCGCCGGTGATCCCGGGCTCCGGCTGCGGGACCTGGCCGCCGCGGTCGGGATCACGGAGCGCAGCGCCTACGGCATCGTGGCCGACCTCGTCCAGGCGGGCTACGTCGTCAAGGACAGGGACGGGCGTCGCAACCGCTACCGTGTGGAGGGGCATCTGCCGCTCCCTGAGCCCATCGGGCGAGAGCGCACGATCGGCGAGATCCTGGTCCTGCTCGTCGAGGCCGACGCCCGCCGACGGCTGAGGCGACAAACCAAGGAGCGTCATGCCACCTGAACCCACGGCCACTGTCATGACCGACAAGACCATCGACTGGCACGCCGTCGCCGACGACCTCGCCGGCGCCCTCCGGACGACCATGCTCCGCAACCCCAGCCTGGCCGCCCGCGACTGGGCCCGGGCCTCCGCCGCACTGGAGCGCTACGACGGTGCCACCTGCGGCCTGGCGGTGGAAATGTCCAAGGCCACCGACGCCTGACGCCTCAACCGGCGCTGTTCACGAACACCCCCTGTTCGTTTCCAACGCCGGTTCGGCGGAACGCACCGGAATTCCGGACGCGGCTCACGTGCCGGCGACCGAGAGGGTCGGGTGCGAGCGCCACGGTGGGACGGCACCGATGAGGCACTCGGCCGGCACCTTCCCGGAGTAGACCCGGTCATAGGTCCAGTCGGCCTGCTTGTCCCGGTGGCGGGTGTCGATCACCGCCCTCCCGTCCACGATGTCGACGAGCTCGGCCACGAGCTCCGGCTCCCGTGGTGCCGCCCGTCCTTCGAGGTGGGCCACGATCTCGTGGCGGAACGAGTCGAGGAGGCTCCCGACGACGTTCTGCTGCTGGGTCGCCAGGTAGCACCGGGACCGCTCGGTGATGGAGAGGAGCCGGCGGCCGATCACGTCGACGTCGTGCGCCGTGGCTTGCGACCGGCACACCCGGCCGAGCAGCTCGGCCACGGCCAGGCCGTCCCACTTGCAGGGCACGCACTGCCCGCAGGACTCCACCGCCAGGAACCGCGCCGCCCCGGCGGCCACGGCCGCCATGTCGGCGGTGTCGTCGAAGACGATGAAGCCGCCGGACCCGAGGCCGCTGCCGACGGCGGCCATTCCTTCGTAGCTGACCGGAGCGTTGAGGGCCGACCCGGTGAGTACGCGGTTGGCCACGCCGCACAGCACCGCCTTGATGCGCCGGCCCGGGCGGGGACCGCCACCGATGGCGGTGATGACCTCCCGCAGCGGCGTGCCCATCCGAACTTCCCCGACACCGTGGCGCCGGGTGTCGCCGGTCACCGTGCAGACGACGGTGCCGGGCGAGGTCGCCGTGCCGACGGTGCGGTACCAGGTCGGGCCCCGGGCGATGATGCGGGGGACGTTGGCCACGGACTCCAGGTTGTTGACCAGCGTCGGAGCGACGGGCCCGGGTTCGTCCCCTCCGTCGTCCTCCCCGGCCGCGGCCGCGGCGACCAGGTCGACCTCGCGCCGCAGTCCCCGGCGGAAGGTCGGGACGACGCGAGGCAAGGGGTACCGGCCCTGGATCGTCTCGAGCAGTGCGCTCTCTTCCCCGTAGAGGTACTCGTCGGGACCCTCGAAGACGGCCAGCTCGACACCACCGGCCCACCCGGCCGCCTCGATCTCCCCGATGGCCTCCCGGGCCCGGGCCACCTCCGGCCCGAAGGAACGCTTGAGGGCGACGATCACGAGGTCGGCTCCGACGGCCCGGGCGGCGATCAGACCCCCCTCGATGACCTGATAGGGGTTCGTGCGGAGGATGGCCCGATCCTTGAACGTCCCCGGCTCGCCCTCGGCCCCGTTGACGACCACGGTGGGCGTGGCCGCCGCCGAGCGGTTCCGGGCCACGGTGCGCCACTTCCGCCCGACCGGGAATCCGGCGCCACCCCGGCCCCTCAACCCGGCGGCCGTCACTTTGGCGACGAGCCGGGCCGGAGGCAGGTGGCGGGCGGCGTCGAGGCCCCGGCCGCCGCCCCGTGACACGTAGTCCGCCAGGGTCTCAATCGGTCGCGGGTAGAGCACGCGATGCACGAGGGTCAAACCCGTCCTCCTTCGAACGATGGCGCGCGCCGGCGCCAGCCCCGCTTCCCCGCGCTGCAGGGCTCGCCGTTGCCGCCGATGGTCGCACTGGACGGTTCAGCCGTCTATTGAGATCTTCTCTCGAACGATTCATGCTTCACTTCACTGATCGGGAAGGAGTAGCGGTGACCCTCGGACAGCTCCGCACCTTCGTGGCTCTGGCCGACACCGGGTCCGGCCGGGCGGCGGCCCACCGCCTCGTGGTGAGCCAGCCGGCCGTATCGGCGGCGGTCGCCGCCCTCCAACGCGAGGTGGGGGTCCCGCTCGTCGTCCGGGAAGGGCGGGGCCTGCGGCTGACCGAGGCGGGAGAGGTCTTCGCCGGCTACGCCCGGAGGATCATCGGCCTGTCCGACGAGGCGATGGCGGCGGCGGGCGGCGCGGTGGAGCCGGGACGGGGGCGCCTCCGGCTGGCCGCCGTGACCAGTGCCGGCGAGCACCTCACCCCGGACCTGCTGGCGGCCTTCCTGGCCCGGCACCCGGAGGTTGACATCTCCCTGCAGGTGGAGAACCGCCAGCGCGTCTGGGAGCTCCTCGCCCATCATGAGGTGGACCTGGCCATCGGCGGCCGGCCTCCGGCCCGGGCCGGCTCGCTCGCCTCGCTCCCCCACCAGCTCGTGGTCGTGGCCGCCCGGCGATCGGCGTCGCGACCGGGCGGCAAGCGGAAGACCCGTTCGGTGTCACGACTCGACCTGGCCCACGCCACCTGGCTGCTGCGGGAGCCGGGGTCGGGGACCCGGGCCACCGCCGAAGAGGTGTTCGCCCAGCTCGACCTGGCGCCCCGTGTTCTCACCGTCGGCTCGAACGGCGCAATCGTGCAGAGCGTGAAGATCGGCCTGGGCGTGGCCCTGATCTCCCGCGACGCCGTCGGCGACGACCTGGCGAGCGGGGCGCTCGAGGAGTGGGTCCACGGCCCCTTCCCTTTGGAGCGGGCCTGGCATCTCGTCAGCCGGGCCGACGAACCGCTCCACGCCACTCCCCGGCTGTTCCTGGAGGAGCTGCTGACCGCCGGCTGGCGCCGGGGCTGAGGGGAGCTACTCCTGCCGGGCGGCGATCACGGGTACGGGTGACCCCGGCGGGCCCGGTCGTGCACGAGCGCAGCGTTGTGGGCCGGCTCCTCCGCCGGGGGGAGACACGGCCGGCTCTGGGCGAGGGCGTGACGGCAGAGATAGCGCTCGATGGCCTGATGGGTCTCGGACACGGCCGCGACCGAGGCGGACAGCGCCTCGTCCCCCGACGGCGTCAGGCCGTACATTCGCCGGGCCGGTCCGGTGGAGGACGTGTGCCAGTAGGAATAGACCTCGCCCCGCTGCTCGAGGGAGCGCAGGGCGCGGTAGACGGCGGCGGAGTCGTCGTCGAGGCCCATGCCCGACAGGCGGGTGACGAGGTCGTAGCCGTAGCCCGGCGCCTCCTTGATGAGGAGCAACAGGCACGGCTGGAGAAAGCCTTTCGGTAACGCCGCTGTCGGCCGGCATTTCATGCGCGCCCCCCGGTTTGCCGGCTGCGCCGGGATCGTACTGCCTCCCGGAGCGGCCCTGGTATGTGCAGTCTTCAGCTAGCAGCCGCCACGGGCTCACATCCCCTTGAGCCGGCGGTACCGGTATCGCTGGCCCGGGCGGCCGCCGCTGATGCTGACAGTTGATGGTGCAGCCGTCTATTGACAGATTTCGGAGAACACTTCAAGCGCAATCTAAGTGCTGTCACCAAACTCTCAATAGACATGCGAATCATCGCTTGGGACCATGCCACGAGGCTCGGATCCCGTAGCTCCGCGAGAGCTTTGGTTGGGGCCTGCCCTGTCGACCAACGCTGCACGCGAGGGGAAAGTCATGACCGTCATCCCTGCCGGCACGCACACGCTCGGCCCGGCCGAAGGCCAGTTGCTCGTGAAGGTCTTCCGGGAGGGAGTGGCCGCCCGGGTCGGTCACGACCTGGTCTTCGAGGTGAGCGACTGGAACGCCAAGGTCGCCGTCGATCCCGCCGAGCCGGCGGCCACCACCGTCGAGGCGTCAGCGGCGGTGACGTCGCTGCGGATCGTGGACTTCTCGGGAGGGGCGAAGCCGTTGACCCGGAGCGACCGGGCCGACATCAAGCGGAACATCGAGGAGAAGGTCCTCGACACCCGGCGTTTTCCCACGATCGACTTCCGGTCGACGGGCGTGTCCGTCAGCGGCGGCTCCCGGGCCACGGTCTCGGGCCAACTGACCATCGCCGGCACGACCCGGCCCACCGACATCGCCCTGACCGTCGACGGCGACCGGGTCCGGGGGAGGATGACCGTCCTTCAGAGCAACTGGGGGATCAAGCCCTTCACCGCCCTGATGGGCGCGCTGCGGGTGCGCGACGCCGTCGAGATCGAGCTCGACCTCCGCCTGCCCGGCGGGGCGTGAGGGCCGCCCATGCCGGAACGGCAGCTCGCCATCCAGAAGGCTGCGCTCGACGCCGGCCGGTTCCGGCCGGTGATGCTGGCCATCGCCGGTGACAGCGCGGCCGGCAAGACCACGCTGACGAAGGGGATCGTCCAGGCGCTCGGGCGGGACCGGGTGGCCTCCATCTGCGTCGACGACTACCACCGCTACGACCGCGACGAACGCAAGGGGCTGGCGTTCACCGCCCTGCACCCGGCCTGCAACTACGTCGAGATCATGGAGCAGCACCTCCAGCTGCTCGCGCTCGGACAGACCGTCCTCAAGCCCGTCTACAACCACGGCACCGGCCGGCTCGAACGGCCGGTGGTCGTCGACCCCCGCGACCTCGTCGTGGCCGAGGGCCTCCTGCCGCTCTCGACCGCCGTCGTCCGGGCCTGTTTCGACGTCCGCGTCTACCTCGATCCGCCCGAGGCGGTCCGCCACGCCTGGAAGATCAAGCGGGACACCGGCAAGCGGGGCTACTCCGTCGAGCAGGTCGAAGCCGAGCTGGTCCGGCGCGAGCCGGAGTCGGCGGCGTTCATCCGGCCGCAGCGGGCCCACGCCGACATCGTCGTGTCCTTTGCACCGCTGCTGGCCCGGGGCGAGTCTCCCGACCATCCGTCGGCCACGATCCTGCTCCGCCCCACGATCCCGCACCCCAACCTGACCGGGATCATCACCGAGGACGTGAGCGAGACCATCCATCTCAAGCTCACCCGGGACGAGAGCGGCCGTCCGGTCGACGCCATCCACATCCACGGCTACGCCCCGCCGGCCCGCACCCGTCCGATCGAGGAGGCCATCTGGGACGCGCTCGGTGTCGACGAGCCGCTCCCCGAGACGCTCGGCATCGTCGACGGTGAACGCAGCGACTCGCTGGCCCTCACCCAGCTGATCCTCCTCTACCACGTGATCCGTAACCGTTCGCGCCAACCCGAAGTGAGCACACCGTGACCGCAGTGACCGTTCCCGCCGCCCCGGCCGGCGTCGAGTCGCCCTGGCTCGGGGCGCGCCCGGGCCGGCGGCCCCGCCCGGGGCCGGCCCACTACACCGCTCTTCCCTGGGTCGCCGACGGCGCCTGCCGCGGCCGGGGGGACCTCTTCTTCGGGCCGCCCGGGGAACGATCCGAGCTCCGGACGGCGCGCGAGGCCGGGGCCCGGCTCGTGTGCTCCGTCTGCCCGGTGCTGGAACCGTGCCGGCGCTGGGCCCGCGAGCAACGGGAGTACGGGTTCTGGGGCGGCGAGTCCGAGGAGGAGCGGGTGGCCGCCGGGTTCCCCGTGCTGATGCCCATCGGCCGGGTGGCCAAGACGATCCAGGCCATGCGGACGGCCGCCCGGGAACTCAACCGGGCGGTACGGTCGGCGCCGGAGGGGGTGGCGTGACGGTCCTCCGGCTTCCCCGGCCGGCCGGAGGCCGCGACGGCGTCGCCCCGGGTCCGAGGACCGCCGCCCTCGCCCTGCCCCTGCTGTGGGCCACGCAGCGCGCCGCGGTGGCCTGCCTTCCCTGGATCGGCCGGAACGATCCGAAAGCCGCCGACGGAGCGGCCGTCGCCGCCCTGCGCCACGGCCTGGCGGGCCTGCCCGGGCGGGCCCGGGTCGTGATCGGGGAGGGGGAGAAGGATGACGCGCCGATGCTCTACCAGGGCGAGGTCCTGGGGAGCGGTAAGGGGCCGGCCTGCGACCTCGCCGTCGACCCGCTGGAAGGAACGCGGCTGTGCGCCCGGGGGGAGGACGGAGCGGTCAGCGTCGTGGCGGCCGCACCGCCCGACGCCCTCTTCGCCACGGCCGGCTGGTACATGGAGAAGCTGGTCGTGGGGCCGGCGGCGGCCGGCACCGTCTCGCTCGGACGGCCCGTGGAGGAGAACCTCGAGGCGCTGGCGGGGGGGCTCGGCAAACCGGTGCGGGACCTCGTCGTCGGTGTGCAGGACCGTCCCCGGCATCTGGACCTCATCGACCGGATCAGGCGGGCCGGGGCCGCCGTCGCGCTGTTCGGCGACGGTGACGTGATGGCGTCGCTCCGGGTGCTCCTGCCGGGCGGCGACCTCGATTCCCTCATGGGGATCGGCGGCGCGCCGGAGGGGGTCATCAGCGCCTGCGCCGTTCGCCTGCTGGGCGGCGACATGCAGGGCCGGTTGGCCCCCCAATCCGACCGGGAGCGGGCCAGCATCAACGGCGAAAAGGCGGCACGCCCGGGCGTGACACTGGGTCTCGACGACCTCGTCGCCGACGGGGACTGCGTGTTCGTGGCCACCTCGGTCACCGGCGGATCGCTCCTGGCCCGCCCGCAGGCCGGGCCGAGCGGCGTACGGACCGCCTCGTTCGTCTCGACCTCCGAGCATCCGTGCCTCCTGGTGGAGGGAGAGATGCCGGCGGCCGGCGCCGGGTGAGCGGCGTGGATCCGGCCCCGGCGGCGGTGATCTTCGACGTCGACGGGACGCTGGTCGACAGCGAGCGGTTCGGCCACCGGGTGGCCTTCAACGGCGCCTTCGCCGCTCTGGGCCTTCCCTACCACTGGGACGAGGATGTCTACGGGCGGCTGCTGATGGTCGCCGGCAGCGAACGCCGGCTCGACCACTTCCTGGCCGCCGAGGGCGTCGACGCCGGGGCGCGGCGCTGGCTGGTTCCGGCCGTCTACGAGGAGAAGACCAGCCGTCTCCTGGCCATGATCGGCAACGGTGCGATCCCGCCCCGGCGGGGAGTGCCCGAACTCTTAGAGGAGCTCGCCGCCGCCCGGGTGCGCCTCGGCGTGGCCACCGCCGGCACGCGGTCGTGGGTGCTGACGCTGCTCGACCGGGTGTTCCCCGCCGTCACGTTCCACGCCGTCGTCACGACGTCCGACGTCGCCGCCAACAAACCCGACCCGGCCTGCTATCAGCGGGCCCTGGAGCAGTTGGCGGTTCCGGCCTCGGCGGCGCTGGCCGTCGAGGATTCCTCGCCCGGCCTGGCCGCCGCCACCGCCGCCGGTCTCCGCACGGTCGTGGTGACCAACGGGTACACCTCGGGCCACGACCTGAGCGGCGCGGCCGTCGTCCTCGACGGCTTCGGGCCCGAAGCGGCGGTGCGGTCCGACCCGCACGGCCTGCGGCCGAGTCCCCCGGTGAACCTGGCCGTCCTGCGGTCGGTCCTCGCCGGAGCCCCGTTCCCCTGTGGTAGCCGAGTCTAAGGAGCGATGTGGAAGACCTCATGAGCACGGCCCGCGCCATGGTCGCCGCCGGCAAGGGCATCCTGGCCGCCGACGAGAGCAACGCCACCATCACGAAACGGTTCGACCGGCTGGGGATCGAATCGACGGCCGAATCCCGCCGGGACTACCGGGAGATGCTCTTCACCACCGCCGGCCTGGCCCACCATACGAGCGGCGTGATCCTCTACGACGAGACGTTCCACCAGACGACGAGCGACGGCCGGCCCTTCCCCGCCCTGCTCGAGGACCTCGGGATCCTCCCCGGGATCAAGGTCGACACCGGCGCCAAGCCGCTGGCCGCCCATCCCGGCGAAACGGTCACCGAAGGGCTCGACGGGCTGCGGGACCGGATCGAGGCCTACGCCGCCGGGGGCGCCCGGTTCGCCAAGTGGCGGGCGGTCATCGCCATCGGCGAAAACCGGCCGACCGCGGCCTGCCTGTCGGCCAACGCCCACGCCCTGGCCCGGTACGCCGCCCTGTGCCAGGAGGGCGGACTCGTGCCCATCGTCGAGCCCGAGGTGCTCATGGACGGGGACCATCCGATCGAACGCTGCGCCGAAGTCACCGAGGCGGCGCTGCAACGGGTCTTCGCCGCCCTCGCCGACCAGGATGTGCTCCTGTCGGGCATCGTCCTCAAGCCGAACATGGTGGTGGCCGGCACCGGGGCCGCTCACCGGCCCGGGGTGGCCGAAGTGGCCGAGGCCACCATCGGCTGCCTGCGCCGCTCGGTACCCGCCGCCGTCCCCGGGATCGCCTTCCTCTCCGGCGGCCAGAGCCCCGCCGCCGCCACCACCCACCTCGAGGCCATGGTCGCCGCCGGGCCGCACCCCTGGACCCTCACCTTCTCCTTCGGCCGCGCCCTCCAGGACGACGCCCTGGCCGCCTGGGCCGGCAAGGACGCCGAGTCGGGCCAGTCCGCCCTCGCCGCACGCGTCCGGAGCAACGGCGTCGCCTGCGCGGCGTAGCCCCGCCGCTCCCCGCTCGAGGCACCGGCGGACGGAAAACGAACTCGGTCCCCTCCACCGCCTCAGTGCCGGTGGGGGAGCTGACAGGGATTGTCGGTCAAGATCCGGACGTGGGCGCCGTCGCACACGGCTTCGACGGGATCACCGTCGAGGACCGGCCGTCCGCCACGACGTATTCCCGCACCCCGCCGCCGACCTCCACGATCGTCGCCCGACGTGGCGGCTGGAGCGGGGCCTCGTGCGGGCCGGTACGCTCCGGCCTGCGTGGGCGAGCAGAGGCCACCCGGCAAGCTGCTCGGCCGGGCCAGAGAGATCGAGAAGCTGACCGGGCTGATCGAGCTGACGCACGACGGCCTGCTCCGCCGGTGGGATCACCCCGTCGACAGCCTCGGCGGAGACCCGGCCCTCCACTACCCGTCCGACTACCGGCAGTTCGACGGGATCCTGGTCCCGACCCGGCGCCGGGTCTACGTCCGCAACCCCGACGGCACGCCGGACCTCGGGGTCACGTCCATCACCATCGATGTCACCAACATGTCGTTCGACTGACCCAACGGGAGGCCCTCAATGGACATGAAGCTCGAAGTGGTGGTGGTTCCGGTCAGCGACGTCGACCGGGCCGAGGCGTTCTACAAGTCGCTGGGTTGGCGTCTCGACGCCGAATTCGCCGGCGAGGAGAACTTCCGGGTCGTGCAGCTCACACCCCCGGGCTCGTCGTGCTCCGTGATCTTCGGCTCGGACGTGACCGCCGCCCCGCCCGGTTCCGCTGATCTCCTCCTCGCCGTGACCGATGTCGAAGCGGCCCGGGCCGAACTCGTCGGCTACGGCATCGACGTCAGCGACGTGTTCCACGACGCCGGGGGCGTCTTCCACCACGCCGGCACGACAGACCGCGTCCCCGGCCCTGACCCGCAACGGCGCAGCTACTGCTCGTTCGCCTCGTTCCGGGACCCGGACGGCAACAACTGGATGCTGCAGGAGCTCACCACCCGGCTCCCGGGGCGATGAGCATGGCGACCCACGAGATCCGGGTCGACCACTCGGTCCCGCCGGCGATCTTCGGATGACCCCGCTCGGCGCGCTGTCCCGAGGGCTGATCGCCAGCGCCCTCGGCACGCTGGCCATGGACGTGTTGTTGTTCTCCCGCTACCGCCGCGGCGGCGGCGACAGCGGCTTCGCCGCCTGGGAGTCGTCCGCCGGGGTGGAGAGGTGGGAGGACGCGCCCGCACCGGCGAAGGTCGGCAAGCGGCTGGTGGAAGGGCTCTTCGACCGACCGCTGCCGGCGGAGCGGGCACGGCTCGTCAACAACGTCACCCACTGGGCGTTCGGCATGGCCAACGGCGCCCAGTACGGCCTCGTGGCCGGATCCCTCCGGAACCCGCGCCTGCGTTACGGCCTGCCGTTCGCCGTCGGCGTGTGGGCCACCGGTTACATCGTCCTGCCTGTGGCCAAGCTCTACCAGCCGATCTGGGAGTACGACGCCACGACGCTGGCGCGGGACCTGACCGCCCACCTCGTCTACGGGATGGGCACCGCCGCCGCCTTCAAGGTGCTGGCCGGAGTGGCGCCGCCCACCCGAACATCCACCAGCTGACTCTGGAGTGCAAGCGATGGATATCGAGACGCTGACCGAACTGCTGCGAGAGGCCGAGGAGCACCCCGCCTGCAGGGCGGGACACCGGCCGAGGCGTCGGCCGAGGCGGCGCGGCACGTGGAAACGACGCGGTTGCCGCCCGAACCGGGGGCCCGATGAGAGACCCTGGTGGCGGGGGCCAGGGTGTTCGACCGGCTCGACCTTCCCGCCGGCAAGCGTGGAGCCGGACGACGTCGCCGCCCTCGCTCTCCATCTGATGACGAACACCGCCCTCACCGGCGCGACGTACGACGTCGACGGCGGCCAGCAGCTTCTCGCTCCCAGCTGATCAAGAAAAGGCAGGCCACCATGCGCTCCGACATCGTTCCCGGCGCCACGTTCCCCGACTACGAGCTTCCCGACCACACCAACGTGGCGCGCAAGCTCAGCGAGATCCAGGGCGACGATCCGCTGATCCTCACGCTGGCCCGGGGCCACTACTGCCCGAAGGAGCACCAGCAGCATCTCGAACTCGCCGCCTTCTATCCCAAGATCGCCGTGGCCTACACCCAGGTGGCCACCATCGCCACCGACGACCATCACACCCTCCAGGAGTTCCGGACCTCGGTCGGCGCCCAGTGGCCGTTCCTCTCCGACCCGGGCCGGACCGTCCAGAAGGATCTCGACATCGCCGAGTACACCGACCCCGAGCACGACCCCATGATCCCCCACACCCTCGTGCTCAAGCCGGGGCTCGTCGTCCACAGCATCTACAACGGGTACTGGTTCTGGGGCCGCCCCTCGATCGGCGACCTCTGGCATGACCTGCGGGCCGCGACGGCCGAGATCCGCCCCGACTGGGACCTGAGCACGCCGGGCCTGCGGGAGAAGTGGGAGGGGGGCGACCTGGCGCCCTTCCATGGTTGGAGCGAGCGCGGCGAGAAGCAGTGATGGAGTTCCTCGTGACGATGACGACGCATGTCCCCGCCGGGACTCCCGACGAGGCGATCGACGCCCTCCGAGGCCGGGAGGCCGTCCGGGCGGCGGCGCTCGCCGCCGAAGGCCACCTCCTGCGGCTGTGGCGCCCACCGCTGCAACCGGGCGAGTGGCGCACCCTCGGGCTGTTCGCCGCCGACGACGACCAGCGGCTGGAGAAGGAGCTCGCTTCGATGCCACTGCGGGTCTGGCGGACCGACGAGGTGACGCCACTGGCGCCGCACCCCAACGACCCTCTCCCGGAGCGACGCGGCCCGAGCCGGGTGGGGGCCGAGTTTCTGACGAGTTTCGCCCTGACGGTCCCCGACGGGACACCGGAGGCGGCGGTCGAGGCGGCGAAGAACAAGGAGAGAGCCCGCGCTGAAGAACTCGGCGAGGCCGGGTCGCTGCTCCGGCTGTGGCGTTTGCCGGACGGGCCCGGCGGGCAATCCCTCGACCTCGGGCTGTGGCGAGTGGGCGACGCCGCCGAGCTGCAGGCCATCCTCGCCTCGCTGCCGCTCGCCCCCTGGATGAAGGTCGACACCACACCGCTGTCGCCACACCCCAACGACCCCGCGCCGGCGCCGGACTGAGAAGTTGCTCCGTCGGGCCCGGGGCGGCAGGCAGGCCACCGCAACCCGTCGAAGCGGCTGCGCTCGGCCACGAGCGGGGTGCCGGACGCCCGTCACTCGGTCAGGATCAGTGGAGGGAGGTGGAGATGGCCAGACTGCTGGCGGTGAACGTGGGTCTCCCCCGAGAGGTCGTCTGGCGCGGCAACACCGTCTGGACGGGTATCTGGAAAACGACCGTGACCGGGCGACGAACGGTACGCCGGCTGAACATAGATGGTGACGGCCAGGGCGATCTCCAGGGCCATGGCGGCGAACAGCGGGCCGTCCTCGTGTACCAGCTCGCCTCGTACCGCTACTGGCAGGACTACTTCAAGCGTGACGACTTCACCAACGGCCAGTTCGGGGAGAACTTCACCGTCGATGGCCTCGCCGACGACGAGGTGTGCATCGGCGACCGCTACCAGATCGGAACGGCCGTCTTCGAGGTGACGCAGCCGAGGGTCACCTGCTACCGGGTCGGGCTCCGGATGGGTGAGCCGGAGATGGCGGCGCTCCTCATCTCCCACCGAAGGCCAGGGTTCTACCTGCGGGTCCTCACCGAAGGAGACGTCGGCGCCGGCGACGACATCGTCAAGGTCGGGGCGGACCCGGCTCGGATCAGTGTGGCCGACATCAACGCGCTCCTCTACCTGCCGGGCCACGACCGGAGCCGGGCGGCGATCGCCGCCGCGATCCCGGCGCTCAGTCCCGGCTGGAAGGCGTCGCTCGAGGCGCTGGCCGACCGGCCTCAGTCCTCCACGGCCGGAAACCCCGGGCTCTCGGCGGCCAGTGGCCCCCCACCGGCCTGGTCCGGGTTCCGGCCGCTGCGGGTGGCCCGTGTCGACACCGAAAGCGTCGACGTGCGGTCCTTCCACCTCGCCGCGCTCGACGGTGAGCCGCTGCCACCGCCTCGGCCCGGGCAGTTCCTGACCCTCCGCCTCCGGCCCCAGGCGCAGGCCGGGCCGGCCCTCGTTCGGAACTACTCGCTTTCGGGCCCCATCGGCGCCGCCTGGTATCGCATCAGCGTCAAGCGCGAGGCGATGGGGGCCGCCAGCACCTACCTTCACACGAAGGTGGCGGAGGGCACGACGCTCGAGGTCGCCGCCCCGAGGGGCACGTTCGTCCTCGACGACGACCGCGGCCCGATCGTCTTGTTGTCGGCCGGCATCGGCGCCACACCGCTGTTGTCGATGCTCCACGCACTCGTCGCCGCCCGGTCCCCCCGTCGGGTGTGGTGGTTGCACGCGGCGAGGGACGGGCTCCATCACCCCTTCGCCCGCGAGGCCCGAGAACTGCTCGGGCAACTTGCCGATGCCCGGGCCCACATCAGCTTCAGCGAGCCCGGCCCGTCCGACAAGCAGGGCGTGGACTACACGACGGCCGGCCGGATGACCGGCCAACTGCTCCGTGACCTCGGACTGCCCGCTGCCGCGCACGTCTACCTCTGCGGGCCACCGGCCTTCATGGTGGACCTCACCGCTGCGGTCACCGCCCTCGGAGTCGACCCCGTCGACGTGCATCGTGAGATCTTCGGAGCCGAGCCCGCCAGCGCCCCCGGGGTCGTCCGACGCCGCAGGCGGGGTCTCCGACCCACCGGCGGACAGAGCCGCGCCCCGTCGGTATCCTTCGCCCGGAGCGGGCTCACGGTCCCCTGGGACGCGTCGTACGGCAGCGTGCTCGACCTGGCCGAGGACTTCGACGTGCCGACCCGGTGGTCGTGCCGCACCGGTGTCTGCCACACCTGCGAGACGGGACTCCTCACCGGATTGGTCCGCTACTCGCCGGAGCCGCTCGACGCTCCCGCCGACGGTGACCTACTCATCTGCTGTGCCCAACCGGTCGACGACATCACCGTCGACCTGTAGCCGAGCCACAGACCAGGACGTGGGCATGAACGGCGAGCTCATGCCAGTTGCACATATCGACGGCATCGGCGCGGAAACCGCAGAGCAACATGAGGCCAAAGCGAGGCCGGCACCCGGACCCTTCCGGAGACCCCGCCTGAGCTGCGCTTTCGCGTTCCGGCGTGATGACAAAGTTGTCACAACTGCCAACGCAGAAGGCCGGCTCCCTGTTGCGGAAACCGGCCTTGACCTGCGGTTCTAATTGGTGGCGGGGGAGGGATTTGAACCCTCGACCTTCGGGTTATGAGCCCGACGAGCTACCAGACTGCTCCACCCCGCGGCGCACGGATCAAGATAACAGAACCGGACCGGGAACGGAACCGCGGGCAGCGCCGTCGCTACGATCGGCGACGTGGACGAGAGCGCCCTGGTGGAGGAGGTCGGGCACCGGCTGGCCCGGGCCGGGCTCCGGTGGACGGCGGGGCGACGGGCGGTGGTCGACATCTTCGAATCGGCCCAGGCGCCGCTGTCGATGCAGGACCTCCAGGACCGGGCCCGGGCGGCCCGGGTGCCGCTGTCGTCGCTCTACCGGATCGTGAGCGACCTGATCGGGGCCAACGTCCTGGTGAAGCTGGAGTTCGAGGAGGGGTTCGCCCGCTTCGAGCTCGTCGAGGAGCTGGCCAAGCACCACCATCACCTCGTCTGCGTGGAGTGCGGCACGGTGGAGGACTTCGAGGGCCCGGGGCTCCCCGACCTCGAGCGGGCCGTCGACGACGCCATGCGCTCGATCGTCCGCCGGCACCGCTTCGCCGTCCGCAACCACCGGCTCGACTTCTTCGGCACCTGCGCCGCCTGCGCCGGCGCCTGACGGCGGAACGCCGGCGCCGGGAGCCAGGAGCCGGGAGCCGGAGCAGATCACCCCCCGTAAAGGGGGGGTAAACCGCTCCACCTCCCGGAAAGCGGGAGTGAACCGCTCAGGCACCCGGGCGGGGCGGCCCGGCGGCGGCCGGGCCGAGCGCGACCGCGGCGCCCGGGAACAGCTCGGCCGCCATCTCCCGCGCCGCCTCGTCGGACGGGTCGCCCACCCAGCCGGCGGCGGGGGTCCCGGCGGCCCGGAGGGCGGCCACGGCGGCTCCCACGGCGGCGGCGTCGGGCCCCGCCACCAGCACCGCCACGCCGGTTCCGGCCAGCGCCGGGGCCTGCATCGGGCCGGCGATGACCACCGTTTCGCCCCCGCCCTCCTTCTGCCCCTTTGCGGGTGGCTTGTGCATTGCAGGGAGCCTACGGACCTGCCGATATTCAGACACACATGCGTTTCGAAGAGCTGGCCTACCGCGACGGGGGACAAGCGGTCACGATCCCCTTCCACCGCACGCTCACCGTGCTCGGGGGACTCGACGCGGACCGCCGCCGGCACTTCGCCGACCGGGCCGTGGCCGCCCTGACCGGCCAGGCCGCCGGAGCGGGCACCAGCCTGGTCTTCGTCGACGGCTCCGGGAGCCGGGTCCACCTCGTCCGGGACCTCCGGGGCGGCGCCAACGTCACCGACCTCGACAGCGGCGAGGACCTCGCCGAGTCGCTGGCCGACTCCCTCGGCGCCATCGACTGGCTCCGGCTCGTCGGGCTCGCCTCCAGCGACCTGCTGCTGCTCCACCCGGTCGACTTCGAGCGCGACCCGAGCCCGTCCCGGGAGCCGGCCACCCCGGCCGACAGCGACGAGCTGGCCGAGGCCCGGGCCGTGCTGGCCCAGGTCGAGGAGGAGTACCAGCAGGTCGTCGGCCGCCACCGCAAGGTGGAGGAGCTCCGCCAGGCCATCGTGCAGCTCGACGACGAGATCCGTCACGCCGACGAGCGGGCCGCCCGGCGCCGCTTCGACGACGCCGCCCGGGCCGTGGCCCGCCTCGAGGCCGAGCTGGCCACCCTCCGGGGCGCCGAGCCGGCCGAGCACCGCATCGCCGAAGCGGCCGTGGCCGCCGTCCGCCTGGCCGCCGAGCACCGGGCCGCCACCGCCGCCCTCCAGCAGGCCGCGGAGGCCTTCGGCGACCGTCGCCGGCTCGACCAGCGGGCCCTCACCCGGGCGCTGGGTCTCCCGGCCGAGATGCCCGCCGACCTCGAGCGCCTCCAGGCCGAGTTCCTGGCCGCCTCCCGCCGCCGGGCCGAACTCGTCGCCCGCCTCGACGCCGGCGCCGGCGCCGACCTGCCGGCCCCGTCGGCGCCGTGGGTCATCACCCTGGCCCGCCAGCCCCACGCCGCCGAGCTGTGGCAACGGGCCGAGCGGGCCACCGCCGCCCGCACCCGGGCCGCCGAGCTGTCGATGGGCCTGGGCGGCTCCGGCCGCCACGGCGACCTCGTGGCCGAGATCGAGGCCGCCCACCAGGTGGTCGAGGAGGCCGAGCGCGACGTCGCCGGCGCCCGGATCAAGACCCTGGCCGTGGCGGCCAAGCGCCGCCTGGCCCAGGCCCGGGAAGCGGAGCAGGCCGTGCTGGCCAAGGCCGGCTTCGTGAGCTGGCTGGCCTTCCAGATGCGCCGCATCGACGTCCTCCTCGAGCCCGACGCCGTGGAGGCCATGCGGGTCGCCGAGCTGGAGCACCAGGTGGCGGCGGTGGCGTGGGCCGAGCTGGCCGGCGACGTCGACCCCGAGGCCGCCCTCGCCGTCCGGGCCGAGATCGAGCGCTACGCCGCCCAGATGGCCGACGCCGAGCACTGGGTCGAGGCCACCGAGCTGCTCCACCGGGAGCTGGCCGAAGACGCCGAGCCCGCCTGCAACGCCGCCCGGGCGGCGCTGCTCGAGGCCTGCCGCTCGTTCGACGTCGAGCCGGAGCACGCCGTCTCCGAGGTCGCCGCCATCGTCTCCGAAGCCCGCCACGCCCGCCTGCAGCAGGCCCTGGAGGACGCCGAGACCGCCCAGCGCCGCATCGAATCCGAGCTCGAGGCGGAGCTGACCGCCGCCGGTCGCCCCGGCCCCGGCCACCTGGCCGAGCGGGTCGAGGCCGTCACCGAGCTGGCCTCGGCCGCCGCCCTCCACCTCGAGGCGGCGCAGTCGAACCGCAACCCCGAGGAGGTCGAGGGCGACCTCGTCCGGGCCCGGGCGGCGCTCAGCCGCCTGGCCCGGCCCGAGTGGGAGAACCTCCCCGCCCCGCCGCCCTTCCTGACCAACGACTTCGGGGCCGACGGCGCCGAGGGCGACAATCCGGCGGACGGGCGCGATCCCGTCGCCCGCCTCACCGAGGAGCGCGTCCGCCTGCTGGCCGAGGCCGAGGCCGCCGGGCGGGGCCTGCCCGACGTCGGCCGGCTGGCCGACCGCCGGGAGGCGCTGTCCCGCCGGGTCACGGTGCTCGAGTCGTCGGCCGGGACCGGCCCGCTGCTCGTCGCCGCCGAGGAGGCGGAGATGGTCCTGCTCGGGCGCTTCGCCCAGACGCGGCGGGTGGGGCCCGAAGCCGAGCCCGTCCCCGTCATCGTCGACGACGCCCTCGCCGCCTTCCCCCGCCACGACAAGTGGCGCCTGCTCGACCTCGTCGCCCGCCTCGGCGAGGCCAGCCAGGTCGTCTACCTCACCGACGACGAGGAGACGCTCGACTGGGCCCGCAGCCGGGCGGCCAGCGGCGGGATCGGCCTGCTGGCCGCCGCGCCGGGCGAGCCCGAGGTGGCCGCCGCCGTCTAGCGGCCGTAGACCGGGATCATCACCGCCCGGGCCAGCGTGTTGAACGTGGTCATGAACCCGACGATGGCCGGCGACACGTCGGAGTTGATCGGGAGGTGGTCAACGCCGAGGGCGTGGACGGCGAAGACGTACCGGTGGTCGCCGTGGCCCTCGGGCGGGGCGGCACCGCCGAACTCCTTGGAGCCGTAGTCGTTGCGGACGTGGGTGGCGCCCTTGGGCAGCCCGTCCATCGAACCGCTGCCGGCGCCGGTGGGCAGCTCGGTCACGTCGGCCGGCACGTCGTAGAGGACCCAGTGCCAGAACCCGCTGCCCGTCGGGGCGTCGGGGTCGTAGCAGGTGACGACGTAGCTCTGCGTGCCTTCCGGCGCCCCCTCCCAGCGCAGATGGGGCGACACGTTCCCGCCCGACACGCCGAAGTCGTTGTAGACCTGCGCCTCGGACAACTTCTGCCCGTCGGCCATGTCGTTGCTCGTCACGGTGAAGCTCGGGACGGGCGGCAGGAAGTCGTAGGGCAGCGGCGGGCGGTCGGGCATCGGGTCCTCCCAACGGATTCGGGGCCAGCCGGTACCCGGCTGGCGGGACGGGCGGGCGCCAAGCCTAGGGTGCGGGCATGACCTCTGCTGCCCGCCGGTTGTGGCCGGCGTACGAGACGTACCACGCCCACATCTACTTCGTACCCGAGGCGGCCGAGGCCTACCGGGCCCTCGGGCTGAAGGGCGGGTGGATGGGCTACTTCGCCTCCCGGGCGGCCGCCCTCGGCCCCGCCTCCCCCGGCCTCGTCACGGCCGTGTTCTTCAACTTCCACCCGGCGATGGTGGCCCGGGCCCTGCCCGACGCCTGGGCCCTGGCCTCACCCGACGACGTGCTCGACGCCCGCCTCCGCACCGCCGACGCCGCCCTGCGCCGCCTCCTCCCGCAGTACGTCGGCAGTGCCGGCGAGGCCGAGGCGGCGGCCCTGGCCCGGGAGGCGGCCGAGGCTCCGGCGCTGGCCGGCCGCCCGCTCTACGGCGCCCTGCGGTCGCTCCCCTGGCCCGACGAGCCCCACCTCGGCCTGTGGCACGCCTGCACGCTGCTGCGGGAGCACCGGGGCGACGGCCACGTCGCCGCCCTGACCGCCGCCGGCCTCGACGGCGTCGAGGCCCACGTGACGATCGCCGCCGCCGGCAACATCCCCCGGGAAACGCTGCAGGCCAACCGCAAGTGGAGCGACGACGACTGGGCCGCCGCCGAGGCGCGCCTCCGGGCCCGGGGCTGGCTCGACGCCGCCGGCGGCCTGACCGACGCCGGACGGGCGGGGCGGGCCGAGGTCGAGGCCCGCACCGACGCCCTGGCCGAGGAGCCGTGGCGGGCGCTCGGCGCCGAGCGCACCGAGCGGCTCCTCGCGCTGCTGGCGCCGATGGCCCGGGCCATCAACGAAGCGGGCGGGGTGCCGGTCCCCAACCCGGTGGGGGTACCGGCCCCCTAGCCCGGACGGCGGGCCGCTCAGCGCTGCTTCTGCAGCGCCGGGCCCCTCAGCGCTGCTTCTGCAGCGCCTTCTTCAGCTCGTCCTTGTTCATCTGCGACCGGCCCGGGATGTCCTGGTCCTGGGCCAGCTCGTAGAGCTCGTCCTTGCTCAGGTCGTCGAGGTCGGCGGCCTTCGTCGTCGACCGGCGGCCGTGCCCGTTGCCGTTGCCGTTGCCGTTCCCGGTGCCGCTGCCGTTGCCGTTGCCGTTGGCGGCATGGACATGGGGCTCCCGCACGTCGATGTCGCCGGCCTCGGCCAGGAGCGCCCGGTGCGACACCCGGCTGTACCACCGCTCGCCGGCCAGGCCGCCGAGGATCGACCCCGCCAGCATGCCCACCAGCGAGGCGACGCCGACGAAGGAGTCGACGTGGCGCCACTCGTCCCTCGTCGTCGGGACGCCGAAGCTGCGCAGGGCGTCGACGATCGCCTTGATGTCCTTCTCCTTGGCCAGGCTGCGGACGAACGCCGCCACCACGGCCACGATGACCACGCTGAAGACGAAGACGCCGACGCCGTGGAGCACGCCCCGCCGCCAGGCCATCCGTCCGGCCATGTAGCCGGCCAGGAGGTAGGCCAGCAGCAGGATGACGCCCATGATCAGCCCGCCGCCGGTGCCGATCTTGTCCCAGCCCTTCGTCAGGTCGGTTTCGGAGCCGCGGTGGCGGAGGAACGCCGCCGCCCCGCCGAGGAGCAGCGCGGTGGTGGCGTAGGCCACGAGGACCCCGCCGAGGATCGACACCGGCGAGATCGGCCCGAGGCCGGCCAGCCGGGCCAGCTGCTTGCGGGTCTTCGGCTTCTCGGTGGCGGTGCTGCCCATGGGGACGCCTCCCAGGGTGGTCGAACCTTCCCGTACAACGGCCTTGATGCCCGCCGACGTGCGAGTTCAATCTCCCCGGGAGGCGCAAAGGGGACGTTTACGAACTGACGGGCACCTCGTCGGGCTGCTGCGTCCCTCCCGGCCGGGGGGCCGGGGCGTGGCGGGCCGCCCGCTCCAGGACGTCGGTGATCTCGTCGCCGACCAGCTCGTTGCGCTCCAGCAGCGCGGCCACCAGCGGCTCGAGCAGGTGCCGGTGCTCGGCCAGGAGCCGGCGGGCCGTCTCCTTGGCCTCCCGGAGGAGGACCTCGACCCGCTTGCGCCCTTCCTCGTTGCCCAGCACCTTCGACACGATGCCGGCGCTGAGCGGCCCCGACTCGACCGCCTCGAACGACACCAGCGTGCCGCCCATGCCGTAGGAGCCGACCATCTGGGCGGCCAGCGTCGTGGCGTAGGACAGGTCGCCGGCCGGCCCGGTCGACGCCGCCCCGAAGGCCAGCTCCTCGGCCACCATGCCGCCGAAGGCGATGGCCATCAGGCCCTTCAGCTCCTCCTCGGTCTTGGTGTAGCGCTCGTCGGGGTCGGAGTGGGCCAGCAGGCCGAGGGCCCCCCGGCGCTTGATGATCGACAGCACCTCGAGGTTGCGGTCGCTGACGAGGTGGGCGACGACGGCGTGTCCGCCCTCGTGGGTGGCGATGCGGCGCTTCTCGCCGTCGGTGTACTCGACGGGCTGCTTGAGGCCGATCTCCTCGGTGAACTTGGCCTGCTGCACGTCGTCCCACGTCATGGCCTCACGGCCGTCGCGCAGGGCCCAGACCAGGCCCTCGTCGAAGAGGTGCTCGATCATCACCGGCGAGTAGCCCGACGTCATGGCGGCCAGCGCCTCGCGGCGGTCGCCCCGGTCGAGGTCGGCCACGTGCGCCTTGCGGTCCAGGTAGTAGTCGATGATCTGGCGCCGGCCCGACCGGTTGGGCAGGTCGAAGTGGATGGAGCGGTCGAAGCGGCCGGGCCGCAGCAGCGCCGGGTCGAGGTCGTCGGCCCGGTTGGTGGCCCCGATGATGAGGACGTTGGCCGGGGTCGAGCGCTTCTTCGACAGCTGCCGGTCGTCGGGCAGCCAGTTGTTGAGCTTGTCCACGACGAAGCCGTGCAGCTTCTCCGACCGGGTCGGGTGGTCGAAGCTCTGCAGCTGGATCAGCAGCTCGTTGACGATGCCGGCCACGCCCTCCCGGCCCTGGGAGCGCGACACGGTGGTGGCCGCCGCCACCCCGTCGGCCGGCGTCATGCGCATGCCGGCCCGGGAGGCGGCGATGGCGTCGATCTCCTCGATGAAGCCGACGGCGCCGCCCTCCTTGCGGGCCGCCTCCCGCAGCTCCTTGAAGTACGACCGGATCTTGCGGTTGGTCTGGCCGTAGTACATCGACTGGAAGGCCGACGACGACACGTAGAAGAACGGGACCCCGGCCTCCTTGGCCAGCGCCTTGGCCATGTAGGTCTTGCCGGTGCCGGGCGGGCCCTCGAAGAGGATGCCCCGCCGGGGCGTGCCGCCCATCGCCTCCCGGAACGTCTTGAACCCGAGGAACAGGTTGAGCGTGCGGGTGACCTCTTCCAGGACGACGTCCGACCCCTTCACGTCGGCGAAGCCGATCTCGATCTCGGACGGGCGGAAGCGCACGTGGGGCGACTTGCCGGCCAGGGCCAGGGGCAGGATGAGCACCACGGCGAACATGCCGACCAGGAGGATCTGGGGCAGCATCGTGGCCAGCGTGTCGGGCAGGTGCGGGCCGCCCAGCTTGACGGGGTTGCCGGTGAGCTGGCGGTACCACAGCCACGCGGCCAGCGGGCCGAACACGGCGAACGAGCGCTGGAAGCGCCGCTGGCGGTTGCGTTCCCGCAGGCGGGCGACGTCGGCCTGACCGCGACCGATGACGCCTTTCTGGCCGAGAGGCGTGACTTCAGCCATTGGCTACCCTTCCCTTCCGTATGACGGACATGTGGGTGAGTGGGAGGGGTCGCGGCGACGCTGTCGACTCGATGGTCCTTGAAGGTTTCGACCGGCGCCTCACCACACCTTGTCGGATGACGCCGCCCGGCGTTCGCTTTGCCCGTCCCGTGCCGGCATCCGAACCGGGTGGCGGCACTTGGCCCCGCCGGTCCCCTTCCGCCCGATGACGGCCGGCCCTCCCCCTCTGCCCCGGTTCGACCAGGGTCTGCTGGCCCTCCTGCTCGTGATCGGGTTCGTCTTCGCCGCTCCCGAGGTCATCCCGGTGGTGGCGGTGGTGGCCGGCATCTCGGCGGCGCGGCCCGAGTCCTCACCGGTGCCGAAGCTCATCACCCTGCTGGTGGAGAACCGGGCCGGGCCGGCCGAGGCCGACAAGCTGCGGGCCGAAGGGTACCCGCCGCCGTGGCGGGCGGCGGCGGCCCTGCTGGCGGCCATCCTGGCCGCCGGCACGCTCGTCTTCCTCGTCGGCGACAGCCGGGCCGCCTGGGCCTTCGGCCTCCCCGCCGCCGGCCTGGCCGCCCTGGCCTCCGTCGGCGGCATCTGCGTCGGCTGCCAGCTCTACGCCCGCCGCACCGGCCGGTCCTGACCGGCCGGACGCCGCATCAGCCCGAGCGGCGCAGGACGGCCAGCGTGGCCGGGACCGTGACGGCGGCGGCGGCCAGGGTGGCGGCGGCCGAGGCGCCGGCGGTGGAGCCGGCACCGACGACGGCCAGGGCGACGAGCCCGCCGTTGCGGACGACGGTGGCCGCCGACACCGGCCGGGCCCCCGCCGAGGGCGGGCCGAAGCAGGGGCACGGCGCCGGCCGGCCGCTCCGCAGGTTGGCCACCACGGCGGCGGTGAAGAGAGCCAGCACGGCGATGGCCAGGAACGCCGGCCAGGCCTGCCCCCGGACGGCCACCAGCAGCCCGGCTACCGCCGCTTCGACCGGCGGCAGGACGGCGGCCACGGCCCGGCTGTCGGGAACGCCGAAGTCCTCCAGCGCCCGGACGAGCTCCCGCCGGTGGGTGATCTTCGTCGCCGCCGACCAGGCGAAGGCGGCGGCCAGGTCGATCCGGGCGACGAGCGCCACGGTGGCGCCGGCATCCACGGCGCCCCGCCCGGCCCGCGCTACTGCCCGAGCTGGGCGTAACCGCCCCGCCAGAAGAGGAGCGGCCCGCCCTCGGCGGGCAGGCCGAGGTCGACCACCCGGCCGACGACGATCATGTGGTCGCCGGCCTCGTGCTCGGCCTCGATCACGCAGTCGACGTAGGCGATGGCGTCGTGGAGGACGGGCGACCCCGTCTTCCCCCGGTTCCAGCCGACCCCCTCGAAGCGGTCGCCGGCCTTGGCGCCGAAGCGGCGGCAGGTCTCCTCCTGGTGGCCGCCCAGGATGTTCACGGCGAAGTGGCCGCTGTCGCGGATCGCCGGCCAGGTCGTCGACGTGTGCGCCATGCAGACGAGGACGAGCGGCGGGTCGAGGGAGACCGACGTGAACGAGTTGGCCGCCATGCCCGCCGGCCCGTTCGGGCCGTGCCCCGTCACGATCGTCACCCCGGTGGCGAAGTGCCCGAGGACCGTGCGGAAACGGGCGCTGTCGATGCCGTCGTCGACGGTCAGCGGGGGTTCGGGTTCCGGCCCGGACGGTTCCATATCGGACGGCACATTACCGGGCCGCCCCGACGGCCCCCGACTGCGGGGGGCGGGCCGGTCAGCCGGCCGGCGCCCGGTAGTGGCAGTGCGCCCGGGCCACGGTCGTCGAGCCGGGGGCGAAGACGAGGGTCTCCACCGCCGTCAGGTCCTTGATGCTCCGGTAGACGAAGCTCACGCTGCCCGCCCCCACGGCCACGGTGAACGGCGGGTCGAAGTGCAGGTCCGGGAACCGGCCGAGGGCGTCGGCGAAGTAGGCCCGCACGGCCGCCTTGCCCACCAGCCGCCCGTCGGCGCCCGGCCCGCCGGGCCCAGCCATCTGGGCGATGAACGGCGAGAAGTACTCCACGTCGGCGGCGTAATGCTCGAGGATCGCCTCGAGGTCGTGGCGGTTCCAGGCGTCCATCCACTCGGCCACGAAGGCGTCGGCCTCGGCTTCGGACAGCACGGTGATCGTCGGTGTCGTCGTCATGGCGCCGAGGCTCGCATGGATTGGCTTGCCAAGTCCCGATCCAATCTGGCAAGATTGGACTGCGTATGATCAGTCCAACCGGGCCGGCGAGCAACAGGCCGCCCCCGGCGGCCGACGTCGCCGCCCTCCTCGGCGACTGGCCCGCCCGGGGCTCGGGTTCGCTGGCCACCCGGCTGGCCTTCTCGCTCCGCTCCCGGATCCTGGCCGACCTCCTGCCCGCCGGCTGCCCGCTCCCGCCCGAGCGGAGCCTGGCCCGGGCCCTGGCGGTGAGCCGGTCGACCCTCGTCGAGGCGCTCGACCTGCTGCGGGCCGAGGGCCTCGTCACGTCCCGCCACGGCAGCGGCCACCGCGTCGCCGAGCTGGCCGGCGCCCACCGGCGCGGGGCCGCCGACCCGCCGACGATGGCCGGGCGGCTGCTCGGAGCGGCCGAGCGGGGGATCAACTTCGGCATCTCGGCGCCGCCGGCCGCCGCCCAGTTGCCGGCCCTGGCGGTCACGTCGGCCGATCTGCTGGCGGCGGTGCCGGCCCACGGCTACGACCCGGGCGGCCTCGGCGTGCTCCGGGCGGCGGTGGCCGCCCGGCACACGGCCGCCGGCCTGCCGACGACCCCCGAGCAGATCCACATCACCCACGGCGCCCAGCACGCCATCGACCTGGCCCTGGCCGCGCTGGCCGACCCCGGCGACGCCGTGGCGGTGGAGGACCCGACGTACCCCGGCGTCCTCGACGTCATCGCCGCCCGGGGGCTCCGGCCCGTCTTCCTGGCCGCCGACGCCCGGGGGGCCACCCCCGCCGCCCTCGACGACGCCGCCCGCACCCACGGCGCCCGCCTCGCCTTCCTGCTCCCGGCCGTCAACAACCCGACGGGCCGCGTCCTCGACCCCGGCCGCCGCCAGGCCCTGGCCCGGGCCCTCGACCGCCTCGACTGCACCGCGGTGGAGGACAACACGCTGGCCGACCTGACGTTCCCCACCGGGTCGGGGGCGCCGGAGTCGGGCCGGCCGCCGTCGCTGGCCGAGCTGTGCCGGCGGGCGACGGTGGTGTCGGTCGAGACCACCAGCAAGGTGGCCTGGGGAGGGCTGCGGATCGGCTGGCTGCGGGCCCCGGCCGGCATCATCGAGCGCTCGGTCGCCCGGCGGACGAGCGGCGACCTCGGCTGCAGCGTCCCCGCCCAGCTGCTGGCCCTCCAGCTGCTCGACCGCTACGACGACCTGATCGCCGCCCGCCGGACGGCGCTGCGGGCGTCGGCAGCCCGCTTCGCCGCCCTGCTGGCCGAGGCCGTCCCCGGCTGCCGCTTCGACCCGCCGGCCGGCGGCCTGTCGCTGTGGGCCCGCCTCCCCGGCGGCGCCGACGCCGCCGCCTTCGCCTCCCGGGCGCTGCGCCACGGCGTCTCGGTCGCCCCGGGCACGTTCGCCTCCCCCCACGGCGGCCGGGACCACCTCCGCCTGTGCCACGACCGCCCCGAGGAGGAGCTGGTGGAAGGGACGGCCCGCCTCGCCGCCGCCTGGGCCGAGACCGCCCCCACCCGGCTGGTCGTCTGACGGGCCGGGGCCGAGCCCGGGCGGGTACGGTCGGGCGCCATGGTGCAGCGGTCGCGGGTCACGGTGACGTGGGACGGGGTGGCGGGGGCGGCGCCGCTGGAGGTCGCCTACCTCGAGGACGGGCCGGCCGGCGGGCCGCTGGCCTTGTGCCTGCACGGCTTTCCCGACCACGCCCCGACGTGGACCGCGCTGCTCGGCGACCTGGCGGCGGCGGGGTTCCACGCCGTGGCGCCGTGGCTGCGGGGCTACGCCCCGACGGCCGTGCCGGCCGACGGGCTCTACCAGACCGGGGCGCTGGCCCTCGACGCCCTGGCCCTGGCCGACGCCCTCGGCCGGGGGCCGCAGAACGGGGGCGACGCCCGCCCGCCGGTGCTCATCGGCCATGACTGGGGCGCCATCGCCGCCTACGCCGCCGTGGCCCTCCGGCCGGAACGGTTCGGGCGCCTGGTGGTCATGTCGGTGCCGCACCGGGCGGCGCTCGGCGCCCGCTTGTTCACCAGTCCCACCCAGCTGAAGCGCTCCTGGTACATGTTCTTCTTCCAGCTGCCCATGGCGGCGACGGCCGTGTCGTTCAACGACTTCGCCTTCATCGACACGCTGTGGGCCGACTGGTCGCCGGGCTTCGAGGCGCCGCCCGAGCACCGGCGGGGCGTCAAGGAGACGCTGGCCTCGCCGGGCAGTCTCGACGCCGCCATCGGCTACTACCGCCACCTCTGGAACCCGGCCGCCCACGACCCCCGGCTGGCCGAGGCGGAACGGGCGGCCGGCGGGCCGGTGCCCGTCCCGAGCCTCTACCTCCACGGCGCCGACGACGGCTGCATCGGGGCCGAGCTGGTCAACCCCGACGAGATGAAGGCGCTGTTCCCGGCCGGGGTGGAGGTCGACGTCCTCGACGGCGTCGGCCACTTCCTCCACCTGGAGGATCCGGCCCGGGTCAACGCCCGCATCGTCGCCTTCGTGACCGGCGGCCGGTGACGGCGGCGGCGGAGGCGGCCCGCCGGCGCTGGGACGCCGTCGTCGTCGGGGCGGGCCACAACGGCCTCACCGCCGCCGCCTACCTGGCCCGGGCGGGATGGTCGGTGCTGGTGCTGGAGCGGCGCAGCCAGCTCGGCGGCGCCTGCACGCTGGAGACCCCGTTCCCCGACGAGCGGTTCGTGGTCAGCCCCTGCGCCTATCTCGTCGGGCTCCTGCACCCGCTGGTGATCGAGGAGCTGGGCCTGCGGCGGCGGGGGTACCGGGTGCAGCCGGTCGACCCCCACCTCTGGTGCCCCTTCGACGACGGCACCGCCCTGGCCCTGTGGGACGACGCCGCCCGCACCGCCGCCAGCGTGGCCGCGGTCGCCCCCGGCGACGTCGACGGGTACCTGGCCTACGAGGCGCTCTTCGGCCGGATCCGCGCCGCGCTGCGGGGCGACTACACCGACGGCACCGACACCTGGCTCGGGCCGGCCCCCACCCGGGCCGAGCTGGAGGAGCGCCTCGGCCACGACCCCGAGCTGGTCGAGATCCTCTTCGACACACCGATCGCCGCCGTCATCGAACGCCACGTCGCCGACGAGCGCCTCCGCACCGCCCTCCACGGCCAGGGGATCATCGGCACGTTCGCCGGCCCCCGGGACCCCGGCACGGCCGCCGTCCACGCCCTGCACTCGCTGGGCTCGCTGGAGGGCCGGCCCGGCGCCTGGGGCTACGTGGAAGGCGGCATGGGCCGCGTCTCGCTGGCCCTGGCCGACGCCGCCACCGAAGCCGGCGCCGTGATCCTCGTCGACGCCCCCGCCGGCGCCATCCTCCCCGGCGAAGCGGGCGAGGGCGGCGGCGGCCCGGCGGTGGTGCTCGAAGGCGGCGAGATCATCCGGGCCGGGGCCGTGATCAGCAACGCCGACCCCAAGCGGACGGTGGCCCTCCTCCAGGCGGCCGGCGGCGACCGGCCCGACGGGTTCGAGGCCTTCGCCGCCAAGGTCGACCGCTGGCGGAGCGAGAGCCCGGTCGTCAAGCTCAACTGCGGACTCCGGCGCCTCCCGACGTTCACCGCCGCCGCCCGTCCCGGCTACGACGGGCCGCCGCCCTACCGGGGCATGGTCACGATCTCCACCGGGACCGACGCCACGCAGGCGGCCTGCCGGCGGGCCCGGGAGGGCGAGCCGGCCCCGGCCTGGTGCGAGCTCTACTTCCAGACCGCCTACGACGCCAGCGTGGCGCCCCCCGGCGCCCACACCATGAGCGTGTTCGCCCAGTACGTGCCCCCGTCGCTGGCCGAGGGCGACTGGGAGACGAGGCGGGAGGAGATCGCCGACCTGGTGATCGCCGAGATCGCCCGGTTCGCCCCCGACGTGGCCGACTGCGTCGCCGACCGGCAGGTGCTCGGCCCGCCCGACGTCGAGGCCCGCATCGGGCTGACCGGCGGGCACATCTTCCAGGGCGAATGCCTTCCCGACCAGATGTGGGACCGGCGCTTCGGCCCGGTCACGCCCGTCCCCGGCCTCTACCTCTGCGGGGCCGCCACCCATCCCGGCGGCAGCGTCATCGCCGCCAACGGCCGCAACGCCGCTAGGGCCGTGCTGGCGCGGTCTCGATCGCGGTCCTGACCCGGGCGGCGTACTCCGCCGCCTCGGCGTCGGAGGCGTACTTCTCCCGGGGCCAGAAGAAGCCCCGCAGGCCGTCCTTGCGGTGCCGGGGGACGACGTGCACGTGGAGATGCGCCACGCTCTGGGAGATCCGGTTGTTGTTGGCCACGAACGTGCCGTCGGCGCCGAAGCCGCCCTCCATGGCCGCCGCCACCCGGCGGGCCACCGAGAACACCGCCACCAGCAGGGGGTCGGGCAGCTCGGGCAGCGTCACGACGTGCTGCCGGGGGATGACGAGCGTGTGGCCCTTGAACACCGGCCGGTGGTCGAGGAAGGCGACCACGTCGGGATCGGCGTAGACGACGTGGGCGTCGCCGTCCGCCTCCCCGGCGATGATGGCGCAGAACTGGCAGCCCAACGGCTCAGGTGGGATAGGGCACCTGCCGGGGCTTGGCCGCCTCCTTCTTCGGCACCAGCACCTTGCGCCGGAAGTAGCAGACCTCCTCGCCCCGCTGGTTGAAGCCCCGGGTCTCGACGGCCACCACGCCCCGGTCGGGCTTGCTCTTCGACTCCACCTTGTCGAGCACCGTGGTCACGGCGTAGATCGTGTCGCCGTGGAACGTCGGCATCTTGTGCTGCAGCGTCTCGACCTCCAGGTTGGCGATGGCCGCCCCGCTGACGTCGGGGACGCTCATGCCGAGCACCAGCGAGTACACGAGGTTGCCCACCACGACGTTCTTGCCGAACTGGGTGGCCTGCTCGGCGTACCAGGCGTCGGTGTGGAGGGGGTGGTGGTTCATGGTGATCATGCAGAAGAGGTGGTCGTCGTACTCGGTGATCGTCTTGCCCGGCCAGTGCCGGTAGACGTCGCCGACCTCGAAGTCCTCGAAGTACCGGCCGAACGGCCGGTCGTGCACGGTCATCGCCTCGCCACCTCCACGGTCGAACCGGCGAGGAGCCTAGGAGCCTCCGGCGGCGGAGTTCGAAAGGCCACGACGTGCGGTCGTACCATCGGGTCGATGAGCACCCAGGGGGAGGGCCGCAGGATGAAGATCGAGATCAGACACCCGATGAGGCTCGTGGCGCTGTCGTGGGCCGCCGTCAGTCTGGCCGGCGTCACCGCCGCGGTGGCCACGCCGCCGTCGGGCGACACCACCCGCAACGAGCTGGCCGTCGGCAAGGTCACCGACGACATCAACATCCAGCGCTCGAGCCCCAGCGACTTCCATATCCAGCAGCTGACGCTGGCCCCGGGGGCCAACTCCGGCTGGCACAGCCACCCGGGGCCCGAGTACTCGGTGGTCAAGGCGGGCGAGGTCGTCCTCGAACGGTCGCCGGCCTGCGCGCCGATCACCGTGAAGGCGGGCCAGGGCTTCTTCACTCCCGGCGGGATGCCCCACATGGCCCACAACGACAGCAGCGCCCCCGCCGAGCTCTACGTGACCTACACCGTCCCGGCCGGCGCCACCAACCTCCGAATCGATTCCGACCCGCAGTGCGGGGGGAAGTAGAGCCCGTGAACACTCCGGATCTGAACGCCGCCGCCGAAGCCGTCGAGGTCGCCCGGGCCGTGTGCCGCAAGGCCGCCGCCCACCTGGCCGAGCTGTCGAGCGACGGCGGCCGCATCTCGGTGGCCCGGCTCGACCGCCACCAGGTGCTGGCCTACGACCTGGCCCACGCCACCGCCGGCGTCGAGGGCGCGGCGGTGATGTGCGACTACGGCAACCACGGCGGGCTCGAGGCCCGCCTCGCCTGCCTGTTCACCGCCGAGGCCATCGCCGATCTCGTCGGCCGCCTCGTCGGCCGGGAGGCGGAGTGGGGGGTCAGCGCAGCCGAGCTGTCGCCCGCCGGGGAGTTCGTCAACGCCCACCGGGCGCCCGGGTTCGCCGAGGACGTGGCCGAGGAGGTGGCCCGCCACGGTGGCGGCAACCCCTACCTCGGCGAGGAGTTCGAGCTCGTCCGCGACACGTTCCACCGCTTCGCCGCCGAGAAGGTCCGCCCGGTGGCCGAGGAGGTGCACCGCCACAACCTCGACATCCCCGAGACGGTCATCGGCGGCCTGGCCGAGATCGGCGGCTTCGGCCTGTCGGTGCCCGAGGAGTACGGCGGGTTCGCCGCCGGCGG
>Ga0070741_10002455_pt1 | contig 49788 bp, 73 predicted proteins | sample Coa_R1_4_FD_66440 | JGI IMG/M metagenome (GOLD analysis project Ga0070741, IMG submission 66440) | Surface soil microbial communities from Centralia Pennsylvania, which are recovering from an underground coalmine fire - Coalmine... | ecosystem: Environmental > Terrestrial > Soil > Unclassified ... | reverse complement strand
GGGTCCGCAGTCGGACCTAATTCCCGCCATGCTCTCCGCTGGGGAGCACGTGCTCACCGCCGCCGATGTGAACGCGATGGGTGGACAGAGCGCCGTTTACAGCTTCCGCAACGCGCTGCACCACGCCGACGGCGGATCTCCCGACGACACCACCAAGATCGGCGGTGTCGAATCCCCCTCCAACCCCGGCGGGGGCGGGTTGGGGATCACTCCGGGCGGCAGCCTCGACACCGCGATGAACGTGGCGGCGAGCGCTTTCCCCGGTATAGGGCAGGCCGCCGCAACGGGCATGAAGGAAGCGAACCGCGCCATCCAATTCGCCGGCCAGGCGGTGGGGATCGGGGTTGGTGGCTTGTTGGACACGTTCCTGCCCATGGGCGGATCGGATTTGGCGAACAAAAACTGGATCACCCGCATCGCCGGCGGTTTAGCGGGGGCACGCCCAGCCCTGCCTAATGTGGCGGGCCAACCAGCGGCGGCACCCAAAAACCAAGCCGACCACGGCGACGGCAGCCGCTCCGGCGGTGCGCCGATCAACGTCACCTACAACAACAACGGCGCCACCGAGGACCGGGCCGGCGCCGATCTGGCCCACCACCTCAGCAACATGAGCGAAAACATGGCCGCGATAGGCAACAGGTGACCGCCCGCCCCATCCCCGCGGTGCGCTACCCGGCCGGCCCGATCACCCCGCACGGCGCCTACTACGTGCTCGACGGGCGCATCCCGATAGTGGCGCTGCGCGCCTACGACAACTCGATTGTGTTCAACCTGATGGGCGGCCCGTCGCTGTGTGACCGCACCATCCCCGAGCGGGTCGAGTTGAAAGACTTGAAGGGTTTGGTGCCGCCGTGGAAGCAGATCGACCAGAAGGGTGCCACCCAGGACGGTAAAACGTTCGTCACCTCCCTCTACGACCCAGCCGAAATTGAGATGACCGTGATGGCGCGCGGGCGTGACCCGCAGCACACCCGCAAAGTCGTCCACGACCTGGTCGCTTCCATCGACGCCATCCAAACCTCTGAACTGTCGTGGTTCACCCAAGACATGGGGCGGTGGTGGGCGCCGGTGCGCTGGCAAGCCGCCCCCGTCGATCCGGTGGATGGGATACAAACCAACCGGCAGAAGCTGTCGCTGCGGCTACGCGGATACGACGCGTTCTGGCGTTCCTACGACAGCGTCAACTCACTGGGACCAGCTGACGGGTCGGGGTTCGCCCAGTTCGTCAACGTCGGGGATCAGCCGATGTGGCCGCGGTTCACCTGTTTCGGTCCGGGCACGTTCAGCTTCGGCGACGGCCCCAACTCGCCGAACATGGTGCAGTTCGGTCCGCTGCTCGCCGGCCAGGTCGCCCAAATCCGCACCGACCCCCGCAAACGCGGCGTCGTCGACCTGTCCGCCACCCCGATCACCCCGCAAGCCCAGGAAACGTTCGGCCAGGCGCTGCTGGACTTCTTGTCGTTCCTGTCGTTCGGTTTGTCCACCGATCTGCTGGGGGTGGTTCAGGCGGTGTTCGGGATCCTCGGCACCGGCCAAGCACCCCCGCAAGGAAACTTGTATTCGCTGTTGAAAGGCCGCTTCTCCCGACCGATACCGGCCCGCTCACCAGGTAACCCCGTGCAGCCTTACAACATCGCCGTGTCCATGACCGGCGGGGACGGTGTGAACTCGATGATCCTGGGTGCGGGCACCCCGCTGCGGAGACTTCCGTACTGATGGCGATCACCCAGCCGCTCGGCGTGACCCCCGACCAGATCGACGGGTTGAACACGCAACTTTTATACGGCGATCTGCTGTCCCGAGCGGACGCCGCCGAACAACTCGCCGCCCTCGAATCCGCTGTCGATGTGCAGTGGATCATCACCGTGTACGACAAGCTTTGGCAGCCTCTGGGCGAGGTCGGCGACGACATGATCGAGTTGACCGGCACCGACGTCCGCAACAACCTGCCAACAGCCACCCTGAAACTTAAAGGCAGCTCGGTGCTCATCGACACGATGATGTCGTGTCGCACCACGATGGTCGGGGTGACCGTCGAAACGCAAGGATTGCGATTCGCGTACTACGTCGACACGTTCGACTACGAGTTCAAAGAAGGCGCCTGGGTCGGCACAGCCAACCTCAAAGGCATCTGGGACATCCTGAACTTCCTGCAAATCTGGCCCGACTTTTTCCTCCCCATCCAGGCGCAGGTGTTTTCCCATGCGGTGTTCATTTGGGGTTTGCAGACCGTCATCGAAACGATGGTGTCCGAATGCGCCCTGCGGATTCAGTCGGGGCTGTGGGAGTTCGTCAACAACGCGCTGTCGCTGAACCCTGACATTTTGGCGTGGTTCGGCACCTTGTTGCAGGGCAACGGCAACATTTTCCAGATGCTGAAAACCCCAGTGTATGTGATGCGCACCAACCCGCTCCTGGACACGAGTCCTTTGGTGGCGCGCACGGTGCGGATGGAGTCGTGCGGCACCGTCATCCAAGACATCACCAAAGCCTACGGCGTGGATGTTCGGGTGGATTTGTGGCTGCCCGGCGACAACCAGCCCGACGAGTGGGCCAACCTCGAGCAGCCCACCTACGTGGTGTCCACGAAGGACCGCTCCCAAATCACCGGCCCGTTCGGGAATGTGCTGGATTCGGTGGTGCGCACCGTCGTCGACATCGGCGGCTCATTCGGGAATTTGTTCCCCTCGATTATTCAGCAGGTGCCCGGTATGCAGGCCGGCGTGTTCGAATCACCGTTGCTGGGTGTGGATTATGTGGCGCCGTGGGCGATACTGATCGCCCCAGAACCTGGACAGAAGGGGTCGGTGGAAACCTGCAAAATCACCGACCACACCCCCAAAGGGTGGCAACAAATCATCGGCGGCCGCTCCCCGAAATGGCTGAACGATTTGATGAACGCCACCTATTCGTGGATCATCGACTCAATTTCAATCCTGATCGGGGTGACGGGTATCCCGTCGAATTTGCTTGACGGGTTCCTGAATAACGCGTTTCTGGCGTTCCAGCTGATCGAATTGTATTCCCGCAGAAATGATGTCGGCCCGTACCATCCGTGCATTGAGGTGTTCCACGCCACCACCTCATCCCCGTACAACATCGAAACGGTGTTTGATTTCATCAACGCGTTCTGGGATTCCCGCGGATACACGAGCGCGCAGGCAACGTTCCGAAACGGCGAAGTCTACACGTTGGGTAAGGACGTGTTTCGTGGCGGCTTGATGTCGATCTTGTATCACGGCCGCACGAAACTTTACACCGACTACATCGATTTGATCATGTTCCGGCTCACCGAAACCGAACGCGACATATTAGTTCAGATCGGCGACGGGAAAGCCGAAGAGGCACCCCTGGCGAAGCACCAAAGATTCATCACTGGGCTTTTCGAGGCGTACAGCGTCCTCACACTTGCGCCGCAAAGCTAAAAACCCAAAATTGTAGGAGCACGATGCCGGTAACAGGCTGGACGGAACAAACAATCGGCGGCGTCGACTATCTCGTTATTTCGACAGCCAATTTTCAGATCCCGTTGGACTGGGATCCGGCGTCGAATATGTTCATCGCCATCGCCGCCCCCGACGGCGGGGTGGGCGGGCTGCCGGCGTTGGCGCAGGGCGACCCCGGCGCAGCCGCCGTGCTGGACACCCCCGTCAACCTGACCGCCCTCAACTACGGTGACCCGACACCGGATTCGGCGACATTCACCACCCTCTCACCGGGCGTGTACCAGCTGAACCTCACCCTGCACAAAGGGCCGCCCGGCGCGGCGGGAACAACGACGGTCACCGGTGCCTCCGACGTGTTCGGCACCCCGCTACCGGGCCAAATCCTCGTCGTGGATATTGATGCGGACGGCCTGGTGTACGCCAACCCGCTGGTCGGGGACCGTTACGTCCCGGCTACGATCCTGCCCACCCCGTCCGGTAATTCCGTGTTCACGCTGTGCTCGGTGGCGGTGCCCGCGCAGAGCTTCGACTGGCGCCCCCAAGTGTCGGGGCAGTCTGTGATCACCGGCACCGGCACCGACGTCCAGGTCGATCTGATCGCCCGCCTCAACGACCCCAACGCCGGCAACATCGTTGGCCGCGGCTTCGGCCTGCCAGGAGTGGGGCCGATGGTGAACACGCTGACATCCGGGCCACCCGCCGCATCCGCCGACACCTACGACAAAATCCCAGCCGGGAGTGCCGCCACCATCTATCTGCGCGCCGAACGGCAAACCGGCACAAACACATTCACCACCTCCGCATCAACAACCAGTTTCTGTGTGCGGGTGCAGCCGATCCCCGGCAGCCAAACCGGCTTAGGGTCATAACTTGACCGCACCCGCCTGGGTGACCAACGTTCCGTCGAACCCGGCGGTCCACAACGCTCCCGCCCCCGCCTACCAGTGGCAGAACATGTCACAGGCGCAGCTCGACCAGCTGCGCTCCAACCTCATCCAATCCATCCTGCAAGTGGTGGTTCAGGCGGTCACCGGGTTCCTGCTCCCCGGCAATGCGATCACCCAACTTGAGTCGTGGGCGCAAGCCATCCCCGGCGTCTCCAACCTCCTCGCGATCATCAAGCAGCAGACCGGTGTGGACCTTTCCACCGTGTTCAACGGGATTGATTTGACGAACCCCGGCTCCGTGGTCACGGCGATCGGGAGTTCTTTCCAGCAGATCATCGATGTTCTCTTCACGGGGGTGACGGGGACCGCCGCCACCGGCAACGATCCGCTGTCGCTGGGGTTGGCGTTGCTCAACCAAACCGCCCAAGTGCCCGGTGCGCTGCTGGCGTTGCTGTTCGGGCAACAGTCCACGCAGCAAGCCCAAATCAACGCTATCAACTCGTCGGGGTTCAGCCACAACTTCGCCTCCAACGGGGTGACGGGTTGGTCGAACCTTGTCGGCACGTTGGCGTTGAGCACCCGCGGCAACTACATCCAATCCGCGACGGAGGTGGTTGCGTATCGGGCCGGCGCCGCGAGTGACAAGCACGGCGCGCATATGGTGATCAACCCGAACATGCGCGGTGTTGCCCGGCTCGGCATCTGCTCGGACACCGCCGCAGCCCGTTGGGCCGGCCTGGAAGTGTATACGGGATTCGCCGGTGACTCCCTGCGGATTGTTACGGCGGCGTCGCCCACATTGACGGTGGTTCAGGCGCAGGTCGATTTCACTGGGGTCGACAGGCTCACCCCTTCTGCTGGGTTGGATGTCCGCACCGACGGGGTGAACCAGTTCACTGTGATGCGTAACGGCTCAACGCTTTTGACCTGGACGGATTCGGGGGGTGTTGTGGCGCATGACAGTTCCCACCGAAACATTGTGTTGACCTCGAACGGGTTCGACCGAAATGAGGACGGCTTCTACGGTTCGGCGATCAACCAGGTAGTGGGGTACGCCTGGTGACCGTCTACGGCTACAACCAGGCCGAATTGTGTTGGGGGAGCTCCTGGATCGCCGACGCCGATGTTGAGAAAGTTATCGCCGGCATCGCCGAGTTGGGCGGCTCGTGGGTGCGGATGGCTGTGCAGGTCGGCACCCTGGACAACCTGGATAATGCGGTCACGCAGTCTGTCGCGGCGGGGTTGAAGCCGCTGCTGGTTGTGATCGGCAACCCCAGTTTGCCGGGCGGCTACGACGGGACCGTCGCATCGTTGGCGAATCAATGCAAATTCCTCGCGCAACGGTACGGGCCGTCGGGCACCGGAGCGTTGCAGAACACGGTGTCGGCGTTTGAAATCTATAACGAATCGAACCGGTCAGATAACCCGCCGCGCGTCGCGGACGGCGCCGCGTTCGCGCCCTTCCTGAAAGCCGCCTACACCGCCATCAAATCGGTACACACCAGCTCGACAGTGATCGCTGGCGGAACCATCCCCATTTTCACCGACCCGAACGCGTGGGCGCCGTCGCCGCTGCCGCCGTTCATCATCTTCGGGTCAACATCAGACCCGGTGAAGTGGTACACCGACCTGTACGCGGCGGGATGCCAAAACTTCATGGACGCCGTGGGGTTTCACCTGTATTTCGATGAAGGCGTCACACCCACCACGACGGAAAGGCAGTGGACCTACCTGCCCGGTGTGCGGGCAGTGATGAACGCCAACGGTGACACAGGGAAGCAGATTTGGATCACCGAAACCGGGGAAGATGCCCCGTTAAACGCTGACGCGGCAACGCTTGCGCAAACACGGGACCGGTTGAAAGCGATCATCGATCTGCTCACCGCCAACACCGCCGCATTGAACCTGGGCACATGGTTTATATACAACTATCGCTGCTATGTCGGCGGTGACGGTGTCGGCGGAACATTCGGGATGGTCAACCCGGATTTCACGCACCGCACCCCGATCTGGGAGTACGCGAAAACAATCAGCGGCGCAGGCACTGTCGACACAACACCTCCATCAGCGCCGACCGGGTTGATGGTCACCGACGTCACTGCCACGTCGGCGGCGTTGACGTGGAACCCGGCGACAGACAACGTGGCGGTCATCGGATACCGCGTCTACCTAGGCGGCTCGAAAGTCGCTGACGCGACTAGCACTTCCGCCACCCTGACTGGGTTAACACCGGGCACAGCGTATTCGGCGACGGTCACCGCTATGGACGCGGCCGGCAACGAATCGGCAGCGTCTTCCGCGAAAACGTTCACGACGAGCCCGCCGTCAGGGCTGCAGGCACGCTTCAGCTACCTGTTCACAGGGTCTACGCTGCCAACGGTTTTCGACCTGCTGGGTTTGGGTTTCGCGGTTTCCAGTGGGATAGCCCTGCCGGTGGCGCCCACCACCGACGGCATGTACAACACGGTCGCCCCCTACAACAGCAATCAGCAGTCCCCGGACCACTCTTCGCGGATCACCCTGGCCGCGGTGCCAGCGGGGCCGGATCGGGGCGGCATGGCGATAGCGCGGATGAAACCTGATGGCACCGAATGGGTAGCGGCGCTGCACACCGGCGGCGGCCCAGCGGATTCTTTGAAGATCGTCACCTGCATGGGTGGGGTGGTGCGGATACGCAACGCCGCCGATGTCACACCTGCCGCCGCCGCCGTGGAGATCGATGTAAAAGGCAATGTCTACACCGCGTCGCTGTACGACGCGCACAACAACGTGCTCGCCACCGTGGGGTGGGCCGACATCAACAGCGTCTACACCGGCTCCAAGAACCTGAGAACCGGTTTGGGATGGCTGCATAAGCGTGTCGAATCCGTCAACTATCCACCGCCGGGCATCACGCAGTGGAACGCCGCCGACCTGTCGCCTGTCTCACCGTCCGGGCCGCACGGCTTCGCGGGCGGCTTCGATTTGTGGATGCTCGCCGTCACCGACAGCGAAGACGATTGGGGTTTGGTGATTTCCACCGGCCAATGGGAAGTCGCACTCTAACAAGGAGATTGAATGGCTGATCTGAAAACCGCTGCCAGCGCAGTACCCCAAACATTGGTGTCACAGTCGCTGGCGACGACCGACACGGTGCTTTACACCGCCGCGGCGGGCACCACAGTCAAACTGTCCAAAATCCGTGTCACCAACGTCGACGGCTCAGCCCGCAACGTCACCTTGTCGATCGTCAAATCCGGCGGCACATCCGGCGCAACCAACAAGATCATGAGCGGCGAGTCTGTCGCCGCCGGGACGAGAGTCGATTTGGGGTCCGGCGACTGGCTCGGTGAGGGCGATTTCATCTCCGGGTTCGCCCCGTCCTCAACGAACGTGGACGTCGTTATTTCGGGAATTGTGTTTTCAGGCTCAACCGGCGCCGCGCCGACCGGCATTCAGGACGACGCTATCGGCACTGGCGGTAGAAGCGCCTCCAGCGGCACGGTGACGGGCACCAACGCGGTCGGGACCGCCGGCAACCGATACCTGTTGGGTGCGTTAACGATTATCCCGAGCAGCTCGGCGAGCTATACCGCTTATTCCACGCTGACAATGTCATGTACGGATGGGGCGATGACACGGTTGGTGTCGGTGGACTTCAACCAGGGCGGCAACCTCAACGGCTCCGTCCACATTTTCGGGCGCGCTAACCCCACCAGTTCCTCCACCCAAACACTGACAGGGAATGTGGCTTCATCCGGGCTGGTGTTTGGTCTCATGCTGGAATCGATGTCGCTGTCCGGGGTGGCCTCGGTGACAGGCGCGACCAGCGCCGGCCCCTCCACTGGCGCAACAATGAGCCTCCCAGTGACTTCCGCGGCGGGGCACCGCGTCATCATCGCGGCCGGGTTTGACGGCGCACCCCAGGACTTCAACCAACGTGTCCGCGGGTTCAATTTCAACTCCTCGGGGTTCAGCCAGCCGCACTACCTGCTCCTCGCCGACGCTCTAGGGGCAAGCACGGTCACGGCCACCACCACCAACAGCCAGCTGTATTGCGCTGCCGGCATCGACCTCGTCCCGGCATGACAACCCCATACCTGTTTTCGCCGCCGCCCAAGTACTATCTTCCGCTCGCTTTGGGCGGCGATTTGGCGGTTACGTTCCAAAACAACCCGTCCGGGGATGGCACAACGTTCGTCAACTACGCGTCCGGGGTGACGGTCACCCTGATCATCGATGTGCCCTCAGCGCCGATCACTGCTGTCGCAACAATCTCGGGGTTTAACGCCAACGTGAAAGTTGAATCCGCAGTGACTGATACGGTACCGGCTTCGACGCCGTGGCGGGTCATCGCATCGTTCCCCACCACACCCAGTACTGAGGTGGTGGGCGCGTATGGGACGGTGAAACGGTTCGATGGGTGAACCTGCACTTGTTGCCGCCCCGGTGCAGTTCGCGATCACCGCGGCACCCACCCAAGCCGCGCCGGTCACCGCGTCCGACGGTGCTCAGGTCATTGTTGTGCCCGCACCGGGCCCGCAAGGCCCAGCCGGGCCGCCAGGGACGGGGACGCAGGTCTATGACGAAACCCCCGCCGGGCTGATCAACGGAATCAACCAGACGTTCACCACCACGCACGCGTTCCAGACCGGCTCAACACGGGTGTATCTGAACGGGCTGCGTGAACATTTAGGTGTCGGATACACCGAAACATCGTCCACCACAATCCATTTCAGCAACCCACCACAAACGGTCGATAACGTCACCATCGACTATCTAATGCAATAGGGAGAGGAATCCTATGGCTCAGCAGCAGATTAACGGCGCAACTCAGATCAAAGCGAACAGCGTCGGGTCGGGGCAAGTCGCCTCGAGCGTGATCGTCGCTGGCGGCACGAACGCGTTCACTGCGAATCAGTCGATGGGCTCCAACCGGCTCACCAACGTCGCCAACGGCACCGGCGCTAACGACGCCGTCAACCTGTCGCAGCTGCAAGCCTACGTGCAAGGATTGTCCCCCAAGGGTTCTGTGGTGGCGGCGACGACAGGTTCGGAAACTTTCACCATCGCATCCGGGTCGGTGACCCAAATCTCTGGCACCACCGTCGACGGGGTTTCCCCGGCGGTAGGGGACCGCATTCTGATCAAAAACGCCCCCGCCGCCACCGGTGTCGGCACCGCCGATTCGACTGGGGCAGGCACCGATCAGCCAGCGAACGGCATCTACACCATCTCCAGCAACACCACCAACCTGACGGTGGCGCGGGACTCCACATCCAACCAGCCCCTGTCGGGGTCCGTGCAGCCGACCGGCGCCTACGTGTTGATCGACGCCGGCACCAGTAATAAGGGTTTGGGTTATATGGTGACCGACCCGCCGTCACCGGACACCGCGTTCACCTACGGCACCACGAACATGCAGTGGACGAAGTTCACCAACGCTGCTGGTGTGACCACCGTTTCGGTGGTGTCGGCGAACGGGTTCGCCGGCACGGTCGCTAACGCCACCACCACCCCGGCGATCACCGTGTCCACCAGCGTCACCGGTGTGTTGAAAGGCAACGGCACCGCCATCTCCGCCGCCACCGCGGGCACGGACTATATGGCGCCGTCGGATTTCGTTGTCAACGAAACCCCGTCCGGCACCATCAACGGCTCAAACACCTCATTCACATTGGCAAACACGCCGCTGGCGGGGACGGAGCAGATTTTCCAGGACGGCATCCTGCTATTGAAAGGCGCTGGTTTGGACTACACGATCAGCGGCGCCACCATCACCATGATCAACGCGCCCGCCACCGGCGACAACCTGCGGGCCAGTTACCAGAAGTGATTCGGGAGCTTCGCACTTACATCGTCGACTGCGATGACTGCGGTGCGCAGGTGATTTTGCAGGCGTTCGACCTTGACGGGGTGCTGCCGGTGTTGGCGAAGATGGGTTGGTCGGCGCAGTCCCGCCAGTTGTTCTGCGCGGAGTGTGTTGCGGCAGTAAGCGCGAGCTGCTGATGGCGCGTCAGGAAATCAACCTCACCGAACAGGTTTCAGGTGTGCTGCCAGTCGTCAACGGCGGGACGGGCGCGTCGAGTATTCCGACGTGGAATCAGAACACCACCGGTTCAGCTGCGACGTTGACAACTCCACGCGCGATCAACGGCGTGAATTTCGATGGCTCCGGAGCGGTCACGCTGGACACCTTCGCCGGCAGTTTATTCGACGCGCGGAAGACGCAGCGCGACACAACACTGTTGGCGTCACAGGACTTTGTGGCCCGCGACGTGTTAGAGATCGCGTCTACGACAAGCCTTGAGATACCCGCGACTTCGTCGCTGGAAGTCGGTGTCAGTTCAATTGTCGTCGGGAGAGGAGCGTTCGCTTCGCGACCCGGCAACGGTACCACTGTCGGCGACCTTTACGAATGCACCGACATTGGTAACGAGTACCGGTGGAACGGGTCGAGTTGGGACATGACCCGCGGCGGCGTCTTGACCGCGTTCACGCCGCCACCTACATCTGGCTGGTCGGCGTTGAACTCCGGCTCGGTCACCACCGGACTGGACAGCCGGGTCTCCACGCTGGCGTCCAGCGCTGGCGACAGTTGGGCAGGAGAAACCCGAACCCTCAGCCCTGCAAGTAATTACACGGCCGTGTTCTATTTCGATTGGGCCTTGTTTGGGACCAACTATTCGGGTGGCGGGATTATTCTCCGCAACTCTGGCAGCGGAAGCCTTGTCACGTTCGCGGCGTCCTTCGACAGCGCTCAGGGTAACTGGACTTTGGCAGCAGCCAAATGGACCACCGCCACTACCTTCTCTGCCGCTTACACTACGCGGGCGACAGCAACCCTGATCAACGGGCTGCCGAACTGGCTGCGCGTGCGCGACGACGCCACAACACGGTTCCTCGAATACTCCAACAACGGTGTCGATTGGGTGGCGCATTCAAGTGTTGGGCGCACCGATTTCATCACCCCCGACCAGATCGGGTGGGGCATTAACAGCAATAACTCTGGCGGCACCTACACCAACACTGCGCGGCTGCGCCACTTCGCCGGTGTGTCCTAGCAGTTGAACGAAAGATAGGTACGAATCTTGGCTGGTGAACTGCGACTCAACGAGGTAGCGACCCCGTCCACCCCGGCTGCGGGTAAAGACGCCATCTACGTTTCCTCTGAAACGTTGCCGCGTTTAAGGCGTTTGGACTCGGCGGGCACCGTGTGGCCGTCCGCCGACATTTTCATGATGTCACTATCAGCCGATTTCACTTTGTCGAACGTGGCGACCGCGCAAGCCGCGTTCAACGCCACCACCAACGGTGCCATCACGTTGCCCGGCTCGAGTTCGTATCTATTGGAGGCGAACTACACCATCACCAACACCGGTATCACGTCGCACACATGGGCGGTGCTGTTCGGCGGGACTGCCACCCTCACTTCCGGCCGGATTACTGCTGTCGCGCTGTCTAACACGAGCTCAGCTGTCGGTGCGGCGCAGATCGGCCACACCACCACGTTGGGGACCGCGTTTGTTGTGACCGCCGCGTCTACGTCGGCGACGGAAAACGTCAACATCGTGCTGTATGGGACTGTGCGGATCAACGCCGCAGGCACCTTCATCCCGCAATTGCAACTGTCGGCAGCCACCGGCACAGCGGCGGTGATGAAAGCCAACTCCTACATAAAGCTGACCCCATTCGGGGCGAACACAGCAACCAACTTGGGTAACTGGAGCTAGACAAAGTGAATCATGTGAAGCGCGCCGCAGGGTGCGCGGCCGTAGCCGTGCTTGTTGCGGCGATCGCTGTCACCGCAACCCACCAAACCAGCCCAGGCGCTGCGCATCTGGCGTGGACCCCGGCCGCGACCGCAAGCACCGTCACACTCACCGCCCCGGTCACAATCGTCATCCCCGACACCACAACAACGGCCGCCACGACGGGCACAACAACCACGTCGATCACAACAACCACGGCGCCCACCACCACGACCACCACCACGACCACGGCTTCCCCCCTGCCGGCCGGTTCGGTGTATGTCGCGATGGGCGACTCCTACAGCTCAGGTGAGGGTGCGAACCAAATCCCAGGTGGCACACCAGATTCTACGATGATCAGCGGGAACTGTCGCCGCAGCACCAAAGCAGCACAAATGCTGCTGACGGCGCAATATGGGTGGCAGCTGACCAATCCGGCGTGCGCCGGCTCCACAACCGCAAACGTGCTCAACACGTTCGGCTGGGAAGCGCCGCAGATGACCCAGTTAACGGCCAACGCGAAGCTGGTCACCATGACGATCGGCGGCAACGACGTCCAGTTGCTGCAACTGCTTGTCAACTGCGTCGTAGGCACGTTCTACGGCGACTGTGTTCCGACGAACAACACTGGGTATGCGCCGACACCGGCGCAGCAGATCGCCACCGTGGATACCGCGATCGCCCAGTTGGAACCCAAGATTGAGAACGTTGTGCGCGCCGTCATCGGCGTGGCCCCCGGAGCGAAAGTCCGCATGGCCGGTTATCCGTGGGTCATCGCGCCACCCGGACAGCCCATAGGCACATGCACATGGCTGTCGACAGGCGAACAAACGATGTTCGATACCGAGCTGCATAAGCTCAACGACGCTATCCGCATCGGTACACAAACGGTTGCGGCGGCTAACCCCGGCCTCGACATTCAGTATGTAGATCCGATGGTGCCAGGGTCACCGTTCCAGGTGACTGACAACGGGTGTTCCACCACATCCACCCGCTACATGAACGCTGCCACAGGCGATTCAACGAACTGGCACCCCAACATTTACGGGCAGCAGCATTACGCCGACCTGTACCGGGCGTCCCTCGGCCTGTGACCATCTAGGAGTCCAACAGTGAAACTTGGTCTACGTCCGCCGCGCCCAGGAGCGGTACGGCTGCGGCTAGCCACCTACCTGGACTTCTCGAAACTACCCGAGCCGCCAAGAACGTTCGGGCATTACCCACTGATCCCCCCAGACGCTTGGGGCGTATTGGCAAACGACGTCTATGGGTGCTGCGCAATTTGCGGCCCGGAGCATCAGACTCTGCTGTTCTGCGCGGAAGGTAAACGCCCGTGCGCCTTCGACGATGCCGTCACACTCACGAATTACGGTGCCATCACCGGGTTTACACCACTCGATGCTGACGGCAACCCCTACCCTGCGGATGATAATCCGACCGATCAGGGCACCGATGTCGGTCAGATGGCCGACTATTGGATGCAAACAGGGCTGCTCGACGCCAACGGTGTCCGCCACAAAGTTGCTGCGGTGGTCGACATGAATCCTGGTGATCTGCGGGAGCTGTGGGTCGCCACCTACCTGTTCCAATCCGTTGGGCTCGGCTTCGCGCTGCCGGATAGCGCGATGCAACAAACCCAGGACGGGCAGCCGTGGGACGTGGTGGACGGTGCCAGCATCGTCGGGGGCCACTATGTGCCGTGCTTCGGCCGCCAAAACGGCATGGGTATCGGAGTGACGTGGGGTGTGTTGCAGCCGTTCACAACCCGCTTCTACACCACCTACAACAATCAGGGGATCTGCGCACTGTCCGAGGAAATGATGATCGCAGCCAAAGACATTGACGGCGTTGATGACCAGCTTTTGCGCGCCGATCTGGACGCCCTCACTCGTGTCTGACGTTCCCGCGCACGACCAAACCGAATCGCACCGCTACGTCGTTCATTTTCCGCCGCACCCAGCACGCAAAGATGACCCGCACTACAAGGACTTTGACCATTACCACCGCAAAACCCGCGCTACCGCACGCTGTTACACGGGCGAGCGGGTCGGCTTTCAGGATTGCCGCGACGTGCAAGGAAACCCATGCGTCATCGACGCTAACGGTGAAATGTCTGGGCTCGAACTGCACCACGCCCACATCGAGTTCGCGCTACAGCAGGGCGTCGACCTAGCCGCGCTCGAGCACGACTATCCCGGCATCTCCAATCCGGACGAAGTCGGCGCGTGGGTCGAATCGGAGCAGAACTTCCGGTGGCTATGCGTGTTCCACCACAGAACCAACGCTGGCGGGGCTCATGCGGTTAGCCACAGCGATTGGGAAGGCTCCCAATACATCCGGGCACTCACTGGACTGGACACGGAAGAACCGACGTGAGCATTTTCAATCGTCGCCCGCCGCCGTGGTGGGCGCAACAACTGCTGCAACAAACACAGCAGCTTCAACAAGAAATGAGGATCGTCATGGCTGATCAGGACAAACTCGACGCCGACGTAGCCGAGCTGACTGCGGCAACGTCCGCGATTTCAGCGGAGATCGACGCTTTGAAGGCAGCGAACCCGGCGATCGACTTCACCGGCCTCGACAGCGCCGTCAGCGCATTGCAGGGACTCGTACCGCCCCCTGCACCGTCTGCATGAGTTTCCGACAACTCACGCAGACCTGTGCCCAGGCGTCTTTGGGGCTTTAGCCCGTTGTGAATGAACCGTTTTCGGTGGGCCGCTGGTGGTGGATTGTTCTCCCGTTGGGAAGGTTGCTTATGGGCGTTCAACGGACTGGCGTCGAGTATGCAAAACAGATTTTCCGCGCCCGGCTCGGTGACGATTACGTCTACGGTGGAACCTGGGATCCGAACGACGCAAGCGTGGGATGCGACTGCTCTGGATTAGTCACTGACGTACTATCTGCGGTGTTTAACGGACCTCAGATGATTTGGGGCCGCGAAGGATTGAGCACCGAAAGCTATCGCTACCGCCCCTATGGGCCACAGACGGTGGGACCGTTCGATTTGGTCCATGTCGCTGCACCGGCAGATATTCCTACTGATGCAGCGGTACGCATCGACTTGCATCATGAGGGTGCGGGCGGCCCAGATTCGCACATGCACTGCGTTGTTGACGGTGTGGTTATGGAGTCCAACGGCGATTCGGGGTGCTGCACATTGCCCGGCGGTGCGATCTCACCAGACAGCACATATTGGAATGACTGGTGGTATGTGCCCGGCCCTATCGAAGACGCCATCCCGGTCGTCCCGCTCGGGCTGGACTATGCGGGCGGGCGTCCGGGCGGTGCAGCGATCAAACAAGCGGGATACGACTTCGTGGTCCGCTACCTGTCCGACGGGGGACCGGGGCTACCCGGCAAGCTGCTCACGCCGTCTGAGGCGGACGACCTGCGCGCCAATAGCGTTGACATCGTATCTAATTGGGAAACTACCGCCGACCGCGCGCTGGCGGGACACGACGCCGGTGTGGCCGACGCGCAAGCCGCACTCGCGCAAGTGTTAGCGTGCGGCGGCCGCCGCGACAGGCCGATCTATTTTTCGGTGGATTTCGATGCCGCCGAATCTCAGCAGGTCGCCATCAATGACTATCTGTTCGGCGCCGGCACCGTCCTACCCGGATATGTGGGAGTGTACGGCGGCTATTGGGTAGTGTCGCGGGCTCTGGACGCTGGGGCAGCGACATGGGGGTGGCAGACCGTCGCATGGTCAGGCTCCAACATCGAGCCGCGCAGAAACCTGTACCAGCGAGCAGGCACCGTCACCGTCAACGGTGTGGACTGCGACGTTAACGAAGCCCACACGACCGACTACGGCCAGTGGTCATATCAATCGGATCAGGTTGTGTGGCAAAGGATTTGGACTGAGTTAACCGGAGAAGAGGACACTATGGCAACAGCAGACGATGTGGAAGCACAGTTGGTTGACCCCAACTCGCAGATCACCTTATATGATGGGGCATCCAAAGCCACCGGGCAATCTTTCGACGCGTGGCAGTCCGGCAGTGTGCGTGAGTGGTTGTCGCGGCTGTGCTGGGATTTGCTGCGGTTCGAACCGGCGGCGGATGTGGGTCGGGAAGGTTCCCCCGCTGAGGGGGTGCGGATGGGGTTGCGTGACGCCGTGTCCCGCATCCTGTTCGAAGCGACCCTGTGGCTGCCGCGGGTTTCCTACAAAGCGGCCAAAGCTGACAGCGGCAAGCAAACGGTGCTCGGCCACGCGATCAACGCGTCGAGTTTCGGTGCGTTCAACGCAGAAGTGCTGGCGCGGATAGCCACCAAGTTGGGTGTGGACATCTCCGACCTGACGTCGTGACAACCACCCTCATCACCGTGAACGGGACCGGTTCGCCGGATCCGTTCGGGCCGGGATTCTCGGGGGAACTCGGTGCAAACATCGGTGGAGACGCCTCCTGGAACCGGGTGTGGCACGAGCTGACCGGTGACAATCCGCGCTGGTATTGGCAACCCATCGGATATCCGGCGGCTACTTTTCCGATGGGGCCGTCCGTGCAGGCGGGACGGGCTCAGGTGAACCAGCAGATCGGTTTACGCCCGAAAGGCACGAAACTCGCCCTGTCCGGGTACAGCCAGGGCGCGCTGGTGGTGGACTATGTGTGGCGCGACGATATCCTCAACCCGCAAGGGCAGCACCATGACCGGCTCGGGGATGTGGTGGGGATCGTGAACTTCGGCGATCCCATGCGCTGCCCCGGCGTGTGTAACGGCAACGTTCACGCTGGCTTCCCGATACCCGGTCAACTGGACGGGTTCACGACGGGCGGCATTTCGGGGCCGAGCGACCTCAAACCGGATCAGACACCCGATTTTCTGCTGTCCTGCAACAACGACGGCGACCTGTATGGTGCCGCGCCCGTGGGTGACGCACCCTGGACCACCGCGCCCGGGGTCGGGCATGACGAGACGCTGATCTTCAACCTGGTCCAGAATTTCGACGGCGTGAACCTGCTCGCCTTCGTGCAGGAGGCGATGACCACTCTCGGTGTCGCGATGGCGGGCGGCATCAATCTGGGCACGCTGATCTCGGTCACCGAGGCGGCTATTGTCGGCGCGCTCGGTACCGGCGGCATTCCCGGCATCCCAGCAGCAGGCGCGCAAACCCCCGACCACGTCGTCGCGATCGTCGAGGCGCTGCTCAACGGGGGAATGTTCGTTATGCGTGGTTTCGGGCCGCACGGCGACTACGAGAAGTACGTCCCAGCAATGCTCGACTTTCTAAATTCCGTTGCTGCGTAGATCAGATGTTCTGCGTCAAGTAGCTGCGCAGGCACCCAAACAATTACGAGAAGGGTCAATAATGCTCGCTAACATCCGCAAGTACTACAAAACCGTGGTGGCCGCTGTAGGCGCGCTTCTGGTGTTGCTGAACGAGGTCACCCCGGTCTTGGATTTCATCCCTGACGGCACCGCGAAGCACGTGTTCAATGTGGCCGTCACCATCGTCACCGCCGTCTCGGTGTTCCTGGTCAAAAACGAGCCGTTGGTTGAAGGCCAACCTCAGCCCTGACCGCCCGTTCCTCAAGGACGCGTTCGAGCGCGCCGCCAAATCGTTTGTGGGCGGGGTGATCACCTACGTGTTTGAGGGGGTGATCGCCGGCGGTGTGCACGTACTCGGCCAGCGGGTGCCGTGGTGGCATTCGGTGGAGTTCGGGTTGGGTGCTGTGTGCGCGTCGCTGGTGTTCTCCCTGTGGTCTAGGCATGTGGGGCGTAAAGGAACCGCGTCGCTGACGCGGGCCGTCGAATACGAACTGGGCTGACGGTGCGGTATCTGTGCGCCGCGGTTCTGCTCGCTGCGGCGCTGGTGTGCGCGCCCGCTGCTAACGCGTTGCCGCCGGGACCGTTCTGCCCCGGTGAGGGCACCGACATTGTGGTGCTCGGCGGTGAGGGCGGCTACTGCGATTTCCTGTTCACTCCTGATGGTGTGCATGTGCACTGCGAGTTCGGGGGGTTCGTGTTGGGTTCGGCGATTGAGATAGCGGGGGTGACGAACTGTTGGCGCGTGGACCGCGACGGCAACAAAGTGCCATCCGGGCCCCTAAACCGGGACACACCGTGAAACTGGTCAAAGCAGTCAAAGTGCAAGCACGCCACCCGCTGCAGATTTCGGTGCTGGTGTGGTGGATTCTGGCCTGTGTAGCGCAGCTTGTTGTGGGGCCACCGCCGGGACCAAGATTGATGGACCCGGCAACCCAGTTTGTGCTCATGGTGTTGCTGCTGCTGTCGTCGCTGGTGTGTCTGGTCGGGTCGCTGCTCGGCGACGTGTCCCTCGGTTTGGCGTTGGAACTGTGGGGCTGGGTGGGTATCTGCGTCCTGTTCCTCATCTACGGGGCGGTGGTTGTCACTGCGACCGCGCCGCTGTCGGTGACCTTGTCCGCGATCATGTTCCCGGCGTTCATCGCCGGCGCCGTCTGGCGGATAATCCAGATCCGCCGTGCGCAGCGACGGTTGAAGATGATCGTCCGCCACGAAATTGAGCCGCTGTGAACGAACTGATACCACTCATCGGCGGAAGCGCCGGGCTGCTCACCGTGCTCGCCGGCGCTGTGTTGGCGATCGTCAACCGCCGCAAAATCACAGCCGAAGCCGCGCACACCATGAACACGGCCGCCCAGATCGCCGATGAGGCTGTCACGCAGCGCATGAAAAACCTCAAAGACGAACTATGGGACGCGCTCGACATTTCCGAGCAGCGCGGCCGGGTGATCACGAAAATGGATCACGCGATCTGGACTATGCGTATCCGCATCGAACGCCACGCCAACTGGGACGTCGAAATCAAAGACTTGGTGAACGAGTTGATCACGCTACTCGCCGAGCATTCCATCGCCGTGACAGCGCATGTGCATGACCCGCCGCCGCTGGACTTCTCGGATTTGGACATGGATTTCACCATCTACCCGCCGCGCAGCAGATGACCGTCCTACGCGCCCGCATCCTGCTCACGCTGCAACCCTCCGACGTCGCTTGGATAGTGTTGGCGGCCGGTGTTGTGGTCTACAACCTGTTGGCCCGCGACGGACAGCAGATGTCGGAAGGTGCCGATCGGTACATTCTGGCGCATCCTTGGCTGACGAGGGCTGTCGCCGCGGCGGTCGCGTTGCATGTGACCAACGCGATCCCCGACCGGTTCGACATCATCCACTACTTCTTCAAAGCCCGCCACCGATGACCGACGACCCTATTCGAGCAGCAATCCAAGACTGGTTAGATCGTGACGGCGAACAGTGGCAAGTATCCCACTACGCCGTCGTCCTCGGCCTCGAGCGGGTGCGGGACGGCGAGTTCGAATCCTTAGCCTGGGTGCACGCCCCACCCGACCAACCCGACTGGGTCACTAACGGGCTGATTGAGAAAGCAGACGAGTTCCAGCACGCCCCGATCAACGAAGACTAGCGCGCTCTAACGTGCCTGCCTGACCGTGCGAGGCCGTCCCGCAGAAGCGCCCGAATCATTGCGGCGCGCGATAGATTCAGTGCGGCAGCCAGCTCGTCGACCGCTCTCAGCAGATCGTCGTCGAGCCGGATATTGATTGGTTGCCCGATCTCGGGGCGTCCAGCGGGACTCATTCGGCGAATGCTTCGATATTTGAGTGCGCGGGGCAAAAATGCCCGAACTCAGGACTGCACGTCCATCCGTCCTCACGTGCGGCAGACTCCAGAACGTCCCACGCACACATGCCATCTGGAGAGATGAAGCCGTCTTCTTCGTACTTGTCGTCACAGTAGGATTCATCGCATTCGATCCAGCGGAGCTGACCCTTTGCCATGGGATTAACGATACCGCTTATCTCCCGATTGTCAATACCGTTTACCCCATTGAAGACTGACGCCCCCGCGTCGAGCCGCCACCGCTACCGGCTCCGCGGGGGCGTCTTTTGCGTTGCTGAAGTTACACCAGTGGCATTTCGCCGATAATGGGTACGTATGTCAGCCTACGAGGTGCCAAGCTCCACAGCCGGACGTCTGAAACACCACATCGTGACCCGTCATCGCCTGGATATCGGCGTGCGCACGCTGACCCTCAGCCGCCTGTCCCTGATTAATGGTGTAACCGATGTCGGTCGCAACGGTTCGCCATGTGCATTGCACAGTGGGCGCAGGATCGGACTGCCAGGCACCAGTGTCTTTCCCGTCAACGCCGTTGCCCATGACTGGCCACACACCGTCGCCGTCGATTGCGCCGTTCCACGGTTGGGGGAGGGTGTACCGTTTCCCCACCCAAATATTTTGCACCAGAGTTAATTGCGGTGGGGTCATAATCGGGCGGGTTCTTAAAGTTTCGACGGTGGCCGCAGCTAAGACACTGCTCGGTCTAGGTCAGGTATCCAACCGCTCGGTTGCGACTTTGACCGCCTACGTTTTACCGGCCGCACCGCTTGTTTTTCGTTCACGGAACGGCCGTCGTCGGGGGGGCCTTCATTCGCCCCGCTCTCGATCCAACTGAGCGGCACCTTGCAGTGGAACGCCCACGCGCGCAGGGTGATCTTGCGCGGTTTCACGTGGCCCTTCTCGGTGCTGCCAATTGTTTTGCGGGACACGCCGATCAGGTCGGCGAGTTCCTCTTGTTCCAGCCCGGCGTGTTCGCGGGCGATGCGCAAACGGTGCTTGACCTCGATGGGTGGGACCGCTCCTGACTCGTATGCACTGGTCATGTACGGCATGTTATGCGTAGTCACGCAACTTGTCTAGTTATGCACATGTTGTGGATAAGTGAACAACTACGCAACACGCCGTGGCGACACGATTGCGTAACTTTCCCATAAGGTCTATCTTTCCCATATGCGTCATGTTCCGCCCCTCTCGGCGACAGAAGCATCTTTGCAGACCGGCATCCCTAAACGCACCATTCTCTGGGCGATCACCAGCGGAAAGCTCAAAGCACACAAGCTGGGCGGCGAGACCGGTGCCTATGTGATTCGGCAGAGCGACCTCGACAAGTTCGTTGCGAAGCGCGAACGGGGTGCCGCATGACCGGGGTTGGGCGTTTCGAACCGTATGAACCGCCGGAATGGCGCGCTGTGCGCGGCTACGAGGGCTCGTATGAAGTTAGTAGCGATGGGCGAGTCCGATCTCTCCCACGATCGGTTCGTTCGCGGTGGAACTGCTATCGGCGCATACCTGGAGTGTTACTGCGCCAATCGCTGGCATCGAACGGCCGCTTGTGCGTCAGCTTGTCACTAAGCCAAAGGCGTAAAACCCTCTGCGTCCACCGACTGGTCGCAGAGGCGTTTCTTGCAGAGTCGTATTTTCCCGGCGCTCAGGTGTGCCACAACGACGGCGACCCCCACAACAACCGAGTGAGCAACCTGCGGTGGGGGACCGCTAGCGAGAACGCGCTCGATGCTGTTCGGCACGGAACACACCCCGAGGCGCGCAAGACGCACTGCCGACGTAACCATCCCTACGACGAGTACAACACCGTTCACCGGCCGTATGCACCGCACAAACGGCGTTGCCGGGAGTGCGACCGGATCAATTGCGCCAATCAGCGGCAACGTAAGCGGGCGTCATGAACGAATCACTCACGTCTGCAAGGGCGTTCAGGCAGGTGGATCAGTTGAGCGGTGAGGTGGCGGATTGGAAGTCGCGTTACGACGCGATGGTCGTCAGCCGGGATGCTGCGCGGGCGAACGAACGCGACCTGTCCATGGCGTTGCAGGGGATCACCGATGAGCGCGATGAGCTCGCCGCGGAGTGCGCCGAGTTGAGGGAGCGGTTGCGGCAGGCGTTCACCGACCTCGCCACAGCACGTACGGAGCGCGACACTTACAGGGCGCAGGTGTCGCTATGACCCTTCTCCTCGGCCTTCTTGCTTTGTTGGCGCTGTTTGTGTTTGGGGTGTGGCACGGTGCCCGCTCCGCGGTAGCCGCCTATCGGATTGACCGGATCGTGCGTGATGATGCGGTGTTCCGTGAGGCGGAACGCATGGAACGCGACCTATACAGCCGGTGGTGGCTCACATGAGTCTCATCGGGGGTGTGTTCAACGCGGTCGCTGCGGGGTGGCGGGAGTTTTGGCGTCCGCTGGTTGATCCGGTTGATTGGGATTACGAACTCGCCGAAACCGAAGAATCCCAAGAGGTTTTCGAGCCCGACGACCTCTGGGAAGCGGAACGTAATGCATGGGACGGAATGTCCTATCACAGCGCTTCTGAGGTTTCCCCGGTTGACGGGCAGATCGCCGGGGACGGCCCGGCTGGCCGTTTGGATCATTCCCCCGATCCCGGCCAGCCGGGCCAACCGGACTTGGCAGACACCCTCGACGAATACGTGGCCGCTGTCACCACGTTCAACACATCTGTGCTGACTTACGCGGCGAAAGCGCTGCGCGATTTAGCTGACGTTTTGGACCCCGAAGTTTCGCAGTAAAAGGACGGTGCCGCCCGATGTGAGCGGACGGCACCACGACACACAGGAGGTAACCCGGTATGTCAACACCAACCATATCGCAACAGGATTGGGAGGCCGAAGTGGCTGTGCTTCGCGGCCTGGCTTCCCAAGTGCTGCAACACCACTACCTCGGGGCGGCTGCGGTAGACAGCAGCCGCGACCTGACACCGGTGCATTCGCAGGTGATGGCTGAGATGGGTTGCCTTGTCTACTATCCGCCGATTGACCGCGCCGCCCTCATGCTCGCGGATTGGGACCGGCTGTGAAGCGGTGGTGGGCGCTGACCGCCCTACCTGTCGCGTTGATTGTTGCGGCCCCAGCGCACGCGGACGTCGCTACGGATTACGCCAGCATCCACGCAGACGCGGTATGCGAAACCCTCAACGACTACCCGAGTTTCGCTGGTGTTGCTGGTGTCGCGGAAGCCATTGTGGGGCAGGGGTTGTCGTGGAGTGACGCCGGCCGGGTCATCGCCCTGTCGGTGATCAACGTGTGCCCGCAACACACCGAACTGTTGCGTGAGTTCGCCGCCACCTACGGGCCGAAAGGCCAGCAGATATGACGATGTTCGCGGTGAAAACGATGGACGGCCTCATCGAAACCACATCTGGTGGCGCCCCGTTCACTTTGTACACGGCAGAATCTCGAGCCCGGCATCTGCGTGTGCTGGGTCAGCGTTATCACCTCGCGGAACTCCAGTCGGCAGAAGTGGTTTGCCGGGAATCGGAAGCCGATGAGTGGGAGCCGGTCAACGATCCGAGCGTGATCCCCTGATGAATAACGTTCAGGTTGTCAGCAATGTCCTGTATTCGATGGTGTCTCTTGACCTTGGGGCGGTGAAATGCGTTGTCGGGCACACGGGTATCGACGATCAACGCTATTTGGATGTGCAGTTGGAGCATGGCCGGTTGTCGATGACCGCGGACACGATGCGCGAGCTTGTGCGTCGGGGTCAGGAGGCGTTGGCGGCACAAAAGTGGTCGTTCCCCGACTGCTCAGGCTCGGCGTGGGGCGGTGAATGATGCGGCACCGCAAGCGGTATTGCGTGGTGTGCGATGAGTGGCACACGGTTGCGCCGACACTCTGGCTCAACGCGTTGGCGGTTCTGTCCCTGCTTCTGTTTGTGGGGATACTCGCCTACACATTGGCCTGCCTGTGGGTGATCCGATGACCGACATCCCCTCCCAGGACCACGTGTGTCCGCGCTGCGGCAAGCCAATTCTGAACCGTCACTCACGGCCCTTGCGCGAAACATCTCAAGGCCCCGCGCATCGTAAATGCCCGCGTGGCACCAATGTGCGCAAGCTGCGGAGGCTGGTCGGGCGATGAGGATAGGTTCGCTTTTCTCCGGCGGGGGTGGTTTGGATTTGGCTGTCGAGCATGTGTTCGGAGGCCGCGTGGTGTGGCATTGCGAAAACGACCCAGCGGCGTCGAAAGTGTTGGCGCACCGCTGGCCTGGTGTGCCGAACCTGCATGACATCACAACCGTCGACTGGACGCAGGTTGAGCCTGTCGATGTGCTGTGCGGCGGGTTCCCTTGCCAGGACATCAGTTCCGCCGGGAAACAGGCCGGCATGGGTGCGGGCACAAGGTCGGGGTTGTGGTCGGACTTCGCCCGCGCGATAGATGCGCTGCGCCCGCGGTGGGTCGTGATCGAGAATGTGAGGAATCTGCTCAGTGTCAAAGCATTACGCGCGGTGGAATCCGCAACGGATGGTGTGGGAGACGGAGACTCTGAGCTTGTTCTGCGAGGACTCGGAGCCGTTCTCGGAGACTTGGCCGACCTCAGGTTCGATGCGGACTGGTGCTGTGTATCCGCTGCAGCGGTCGGGGCCTGCCACCTCCGGGGGAGGGTTTTCATTGTTGCCTTCCCCCAAGAGTTCGGCACGGTCGTCGCGCCAAGCGATGACGCAGAAGCATTGGTCGGCACCGGGGTTGGAGCAGGCGATCGAGATTGCGCAGGGGATTTTGCCGCGGGAGTTCGACAGTTGGGCGGAGGTGCCGGGCGCAAGTGGGCTGTTGCCGACACCTCGCGCGACGGATGGCACGAAGGGTGGCCCGAACCAGCGGGGCTCGTCGGGCGATCTGATGCTGTCGTCGGCGGTGCTGGACCTGTAGAGCTGCTGCCGACACCGCGCGGACGAGACCACAAGGGTGCTACCGCGAGCCGCGCTGGCTCAAGCGACTACGACCTCCCCAGCGCGCTATTGCCCACGCCGACGGCGCAGGCTGCGAAACATGACGCCGATGACCGTGGCCCTGGCACGCTCGACGATTTCAATTTGTGGAGCGTGGCAGCACGGATCAGCAATGAAACGTTACTGCCCACGCCGAGTGTCAGCGACGGCACAGGTGGTCATCTGCTGCCGGGTGTGGTGCGCGAGTTCCTCCCGACGCACGCCGCCAGCGATGCCTCTGGCGGCGGGCGTCATCCCGACGCACGCCAAGGCCACACCCAGCAAATCATCGACACCGCACTACTACACGGCACCCCGCAGTGGGGCAAATATGAGCCCGCGATACGCCGCTGGGAGCAGTTGACCCGCCAGGCTCCGTCGCCGACGGAGCCGAACCGCAACGGAAACCCAAGGCTGGCACCAGTTTTCAGTGAGTGGATGATGGGCTGGCCCGCCGGCTGGGTCACCCAAGTGCCTGGCGTGTCGCGTAATGACCAGTTGCGGATCATCGGCAACGGCGTCGTCTGTGCCCAAGCGGAAGCGGCTGTTCGTTGGCTGCTTGATGTTGTGGAGGTGGCGGCATGACCGCCCTGTGCCCGGTGTGTTTACAACCCGTCCGGCGTACCGCAGCCAACAACGTTTCGGCGCATACGGACACGGTCGGCTATATGTGTCCGGCGGTGGGTGAGCCGTTCCGCATCGCCCTCACTTTTGTGCATCGGGGGGCGGCGTGAAACACCAAGCCCTGCAAGGACACGTCGGCAAGCTCGTCGTCTGCCGCTGCGGACATTTTCTGCACTGGCGTGGTGAAGGCCAATGCCTCGACTGCCTTTGCGACTCGTATCGGCCGGATTTGGATCAGTACCCGATGGGACAAATGTGGGTGTCCTCATGATCAATGACTCAAGGTTGAAGCAGATCGAGCTTTTACTTGATGACGCCAGAATGTTGGTGGCTGATCTGATCGAAGACGGCGCACGAGACGAGTTCACGCTTAACTACATCCGGGCGAAGTGCAACGACGGCATCGTCGCGGCGAAACGGTTGATGGGTGTCGTGTCATGAGCTTCTTTTGCCGCTGCGGTCACAGCCCTTCCAGCCACGGCCTGTCCACCTGGCCGACGCGCAGCCGTCCGTGTGAGAAGTGTGTGAACTGCGACCGCTATATGAGTGCACGCGGCTGCTGCATCGACCCGAAGCCGTGCCCGTGTAGCGACTTGGATCAGCGGGACGCGTCATGACGGACCCTGTAGCGACGCTGGCTCTCTGCGCGTGGTTGCGCCGCCAAATTAAGCAGTGGGAAGCCGAAGCTAAAGCGGAGCTGGTGATGCTTCCTGGTGAGCGGAAAGCGGCCGCTGTCAACGGCTCCCATCTGGGTTTTGTGACATTGGCTCGGGGGAAGCGTCAGACCCGCGTCGACGATGAAGCGTTCACCGAGTGGGTTGAGCAGCGTTGGCCCACCGAAATCGTGAAGACGGTGCGGCCGGCGTTTCGCCGCAAACTACTGGAGCAAGCTTTGAAGTTGGGTGCTGTGATCGACGACCAGGGCGAAGTGTGCCCCGCTGTCGAGCTCGAGCTCGGTGAGCCGTATCCGACAACGCAACTCGACGCCGAAGCCGACATAACGATCGCTGGGTTGTTGTCGAAAGGCGCGCTCGGGGTCAACGGACTCAATGCATTGGAGGCCGACAATGGCGTTTGATTTGGAGAACTACAACACGGTAGCCGACCGTATCGAAGCGTTCTTCAAACAGTATCCCGAGGGACGACTGGAGCAGGTCAAGTATGAGCTTGTCAGTGTGCCAATGTTTGAGCGGGACAAGGAAACCCAGGAGGTACGCCAGATCGGCGACAAGGTGTTCCTAGCTTTCACTGCGGCCGCCTACCGGAACCCGGATGATCCGTCGCCGGCGCACGGCACAGCGTGGGAACCCGTACCCGGCCGCACCCCGTACACCCGTGACAGTGAGATGCAGAACGCGGAAACGTCGGCGTGGGGGCGGGCGATCATCGCGTGCGGCGCCGCGGACACCCGTAAGGGCATCGCTTCGCGTGATGAGGTGCAGAACAGGCAGGGCGAATGGACCTGACCCCGAACACTGTGGTGAATGGGCTGCTCGAGTTGGCCCGCGAGTTGGCTGCGCTGGCAAAAGATTTGGATGAGATAGAAGCTGCGGCGGTGAACGCCCGCGAGGACTACACCCTCGCCAACGCGAAAGCGTTCCTGTCCGCCGGTGGGGCGATGGAGTTGCGTAAGCAGCAGGCGATTGTCGACACGCACCGCGAGCGGCTGGCCGCGGAGACTGCGGAGGCGTTGGTGCGGGGCCGTAAACGCCAAATCGATTCGGTGAAAGTCAGGATCGACGTGGGCCGTTCGGCGGCGGCGGCGTTGCGCGCCGAGCTGGATTTGGAGCGCACCCGATGAACCGTTACACGTCAAAGGATCTGTTGAACCCGGACAGCGAGATTGTGGTCGACGCGCACACCAAGAAGTGCCCGTTGTGTAAAGCCGCTCCGGGTGAGGTGTGCCGGTCGACGATTGACGGTGAGCCGTTGCGGTTGCGGTTGGTGCATTTCGTGCGGACGGAGATGCGATGAGCGAGCCAGTATGCATCTGCTCAGTGGAGGGCTGCACTAAACGCAAACTCGCGCGTGGATGGTGCGCGATGCATTACGAGCGCTGGCGAAAACACGGTACAACTGACCCCCAGCGGCAGTTCGCCGAATGCACCGTTGAAGGCTGCGCGCTGCCTACTAGGTCGGCCCACAGCCCGTACTGCGAGATGCACTATTACCGACTGCGTCGAACCGGTACGACCGCCAACCCCCCGCGAATAACTGGTCGGTGCCTAGCTGATGGCTGCACAGCAGATGCCACTCACGGTGGACAGAAATTCGGTCTGAAAACCGCTGGATACTGTCGGATGCACTACCTGAGACTAAAGAAGCGCGGCGACGTCAACTTCGAGTTCCGTGGCGAAAATGTTCACACCTGGACGGGCGACGAAGCCACTAACCGGGCCGTTTATCAGCGCATCCGTTGGCAACGCGGGAAGGCGTCTGAATACGCGTGTGTGGATTGTGGTGGCCGCGCGAGGCACTGGTCATATGACCATACGGACCCAAACCAAAGGTACGACCCTGAGAAAGGCCCGTACAGCACGGACATCGACCGCTATCACCCCCGCTGCGTGAAGTGCCACAAACGGTTCGACATGGCCCGAATCATGGCGGAGCGTGTGGGATGACCGGATTCCCTGAAAGCGTACGAACCATTCTGAAGGTCAGGGCGTCCAATTGCCGCGGCTTCGGGACCGCCGGCCCGGTCTGCGAGGTGATGGCGCTGTGTCAGGGCGCCCATGCGACGGAGGCACACCATCGCCGTAACAGGGGCATGGGTGGGTCAGGACGGTCGGACACGAATCTCGCCGCGAACGGGTTGATGGTGTGCAGCGCCGACCATAGGTGGATCACTGAGCATCCTGAGCGGGCGCGGGAGTTGGGTTGGCTTGTGCCGCAACACAAAACCCCGTCAGAAGTACCAGTGATGTATCGCGGTAAGTGGGCTTTGTTGTCGGATTCGGGGGGTGTGGTGTTCATCCCAGCACCAGACAGGAAACCAGCATGAGCGAGGTGGTCGGCTAGTGGGTTGGATACGGGTTTCCGATGATTTCTACGACAACGACAAGCTAGGGCTGGTCGGGCCGCTCGGTGTCGCGCTGTACTTCGCGGCGATGGGGTTCTGCAACCGCAAACTCTCAGACGGGTATTTCGCTAAGAACAAAGCGAAACTGCTGCTGGACTTCGACGGCATCGGTGTCACCACAGTGCAAGGCGAACTGTTCGGCGCTGGTGTGGATGGGGAGGATGCCGCGAAGCTGGTTATCTCGTGGATGGTGGCTGCGGACCTGTGGCATGAGTCGGGCCATGACTGCGACGAATGCCATTCCCGCGAGGATGGGGGGGAGCCCGCATCGAATGAGTACCTGATCCACGACTATCTGAAGTTTCAGCCCTCCAAGGCTGAGGTTGAAGCGAAGGCTGAGGCCAACCGGAAGCGTGTGGAGGCGTGGCGGGAAGGACGCAAGGGCGGTAACGACGTTGGTAACGGTGTTGGTAATGCATTACGTACGGAGCACGTACGCGACACCCCAACCCCAAACCCAAACCCAAATAATTCTTTGGTTAATTTTGGGGGGGAACTTACGCAAGTAGGCGAACCACCACCCCGATTCTGTTCACGGCATCCCGAAGGCACCGATCATCCGTGTGGTGCGTGTAAACGTGCCAGGGAGAAACACGAAGCCGCTCTCCAGGCGTTGCAGGCTGACGAGCTTGCGCGGAAGCGTGATGCGAAGGCCCGCATCGAATCCTGCACTATCTGCGGCGGTACAGGCCAGCTCGAGTGCGGCGATGACGCTGTTACGCGCTGCGAGTGCAGGAGCGTGTCTCATGCGTGAAACGTATGAGGATTACGGGGGTTGGCGAACCCCGGATTTGTATGGCGGCTGTGAGCAGTGGGAGTGCCCGACGTGCCGCGCCAAGCCGGGTGTGAGGTGTGTGAACTCGTTGAACGGCAAGCCGAAACGTGTCCCGTGTATCAATCGGACGAAGGTGTGTCATGGCTGATGGTAGGCGTGTTCAGGCGCATTGGTTGTCGTCGCGGGGCTGGGATGCGGCGAGGATTGCGCGCCGGTTTGGGGTGTCGGAGCGGTCGGTGTTTCGTTGGTTGAGGGCTGATCCGCCGCCGGTGGCTGAGGCGGCGCCGGCGTGGATGGATGACGCGTTGTGCCGGGAGACAGGTTCGGACCTGTTCTACACCACCCACCGGGGGCGGCATTTGGGGGAGGCGTTTCGGGTGTGCCAACTGTGTGACGTCAGGGCGGAGTGTCTGGATTGGGCTATCTCACATAATGAGCAGTTCGGTGTCTGGGGTGGTAAGTCGCCGTTGCAGCGGCAGGAAATCAAACGACAACGACGACGGAAAGGCATCGCATGACCGTCGCATGGTGCATTTTGGCGTTCCTCGCCGGGTATCTCCTCTGTCTGCTTCACAACTACATCTACGGAGATCGTGATGTCTGACCCCCAACCCACACCAGCAGAAGTGCTGGCGAAAATCCTCGGGACTGGCGAAGTGATCGACGCCAAGCTGTACGCGAAAAGCGTTCTGGCTGCATTGAGGGAGGCCGGGTACACCGTAGTGCCACCAGGGCATGACCGCGACAATCTGCAAGAGTTCTGCGACTGGCTGGAATTCTCGGGCTTGATAAAAGATGGCGACGACCGCACGACGGATGATCTCGTTGACGAATACCTCGGCGGAAAAATGCCGCGCACAAGCGGCGCATGTCCGTGGCATGAGGAAGAGCATCGCCGGGTCTGCATGTCGGAACATGCTGCGGAGGTGGGCGATGCCTGAACAGCCCGTACAACCCTGCCAGCATGTGTGGCAGATAGAGCGAACCACGGCATTCAAAGAATGGCGCTGGTGCCGCAAATGCTTCACCGAGCAGGAGCGAGGGCGATTGACGCCGTGGTGGACCAATGTCTGAGCCTGGTCTACGAGAGCAATATCGCATCACCCACGCCGAATTGGCGCTTGCCCGCATCCAAGAGGTTCTGCGCGACCCCGACCTCTACGACAGTTACAACTCCGTCACGACCCGCTGCCTGGTACGCGATGTCAAGGCGGCGATCGGCGAGTGTGCGCCCGATCCTTACGCCGCCGCAGCGGCACAACTGCTGGCCGAAGCAGCGTCGGCTCGGCGGCGATTCGCCCCGTTCAACAGTAGCCACGAGGGTTACGCGGTGATCGCGGAAGAGCTTGACGAATTGTGGGATGACGTGAAAGCCAACGATGTTGAGCACGCCATCAGAGAGGCGATACAGGTGGGTGCTATGGCGATCAGGTTCGTCGCTGACATGAGAGCGAAAGGTGCGCCTGATGTCTGAGAGGTCCGAGAAAACCGTGGGTCGCTGGTGTCGCGGTTTGTGCAGCGGGGTTGGGAGAAAACCGAATGAAATTGCAGGGCAATGCAAAAGGCCACCGGCTCGGGCGTCAAGAGCCACGCCGCGTCATAGCGCAGGTTTTGCGATCAAACGCCACTGCGGACTACAGCGACGGGGTGTGGCCGTGGTGCAACATGGTGGCCGACGAAATTCTCGAAGCTCTCGCGGCGAACGGCACACCGCCAACATGAGACAGGTTCACTACTTCCCAGACGGCACGCAACTGACCTGGAATCCGACACTGCAAGTACATGTCGGCAATCATCGCTTGCACGTCGATTGTCACTGTGGCCCTTGGTGTGAGACCAATGTCAATGAGGGCGTGCAAACCGTTCGGCATCAGTGTTGGGAGAAAACCGAATGAGTGAGCGCCCCCACGTATGCGTTCTGCCCGAATATCACGAGTGTTGGGTCGGCTGGACTTGTCCAGACTGCGATGCGCACTGGATTTACGACTTGTCCTATGAGGGGCCGGGTTACACGAACCCGGTCTACAGGTGGGAGAAAACCGAATGAGTGGCAGCTATACCAGTGGCCCGCAAGGTGCAGCAGTTCCGCTCACACGCGACCAGAAGCTAGAGCGCGCTGTCGCTGAGATACGGGAACTGCACAACGATCACCAGGACCGGTGTGGATTCTGCCACCACTGCGGCCTGTCCTGGCCTTGTCCGACTATCGCTGTCCTCGACAAATGGGGGTGCTGAATGAGCGCCTACGACGAGCTCGGCGGACGTTATCGGGGTTCTCCGTATGACGGTGTGCTGGATTGGGAGTGCCCGAATTGCGGTGCCCACCCAGGGGATCGGTGCACCTTTGAGGTCGACAACGGGCCAGTCAAGGAGACACGGTTCAGGCATTTGCCGTGCCTGTCGCGGATCAAGCGGCGGCGGTCGGCATGAGGTGGTGTCCACATTGCCATCAGTGGCGCCAAACCGACATCATCCCGGCACCGAAATCGGCACCTGCTAAGTGGCCTGTCCCGGCGTTTGTGGTGTGTGTGTGGTGCGGCTGGTGCTGGGGAGCGTTGGAGGAAACAGCGTGACCGCGCCACAGCAGGAAGCCGCCCTGCCGGTTGTTTTGCGGGCTTTGCGGGACGCTATCAGCGCGTTGATTGATCCGAAGCACACCTACATCGACGGCGTGCGCCATTCCGGGCCGTCGCTGTACATGCAACTCTGGGACGCGACCCCGGCTGAGCAGATTTCCGGCCGCCGAGTGACGGAGTCGACGGCGCCGTCGTGGATCGACGCCCTGAATCTGCGTATCGAAATCGACACGCGTATCGAGATTGAGCAGCCATCGTTTCGCGGTGTCCCACCCACCGTCGGGCGGCTACGGGAGATAAGCAAGCGGGGTTGGCGACCGCAGGACGTCCGCTACATCACCCAATTCACCCACGTCCTCGAGCTCTGGGCGAAAGAAATCGACAAGTTGTTGAACCCGGCACCGCAGTGGACGCTGCCGGCGGCCTGCCCGGCGTGCGGGCTGTCGGTGGTGTATAAGCGTGACGCCGCGGGGGATCGGGTACGCCAACCCGCGTTGCAGATCGGCCCACACGGCTGTTTCTGCGCCAACCCGCACTGCGACGCCCACTGGGCACCAGAGCATTTCTTGTTTTTGTCAAACTTGCTTGGCTATCCGCTGCCGAGTGGTGTTTTGGAGTGACGCGACACGCCGAACCCCCGGTTAGTGCGCGACCTGCGAAAACTAGCTATCATCGGGGTTTAACGCCATCAGTGTGCCCAAACCCTGGTGGCGTTTCCCCTTTTCAGAGGCCCGAATCGAGGCCCGCCATGTCTACAGTGACCCGGCTGATCCCCGCCCAGTTGGTGACGGATCTACACGCAACTTTGGCGCGCCTACGTACAGCGCGGACTGTTGGTGACGCGCATGAAGCAACCGTGTCGGAGCGTCGGCTGAATTGGTTGATTGAGAAGCTACCTAGAGCGGAGAACCTGTGATCATCCTCGGAATCGTTCTGCTTCTGGTCGGCTATCTGCTGTTCAAACACCCGTTGATCGTCGGCGCCGGCTGGCTGCTGCTGGTGGTGGGTGTTGTCCTGTTGCTGCTGCACGGTGTTGTGCATGTCACCACCTACTAAGCCGATGCCGAACCGTATACTGGTCACGCGGATGGGGCTAAGTCCCGGCATGGAATGCCAAATACGATGGGGTCAAACAGTGGGGCCTCTGCCCAGGCCCCATCCGCCGAAAACTACTTCCTCGCGTATTGATGCCTAATCAGCGGATCGCTGAGTTGATTTCTCAGCATTTGTCGGCGGGGATACCGCATCCAGGCGATCAGGGTAGTAATCAGCCGCCTGTCACGGTGCCGTTGCCGGCGTTCCGAACTACCGGGATGGCGGAGGAGATGGCTGAGCGGGTCAACAACACCGCGAAGCTGATCGGTGAGGGGATTGTGCATCTCATCGAAACCGCGGGCCAGTCCGAAATCGTTTCACATACTGAGCTCGAGAATCTGCGGGTCGCGGTCGTGCCGGATGGGCAGCCGACACCTGTGTTGTGTGTGAGTTGCCGTAAACCGTTGTTTTGGGTGAATTTGACTGATGGGCCTGCTTACGTGAATCCGCAACTCGTCACAGCCGTGAATGCGGGCTGCCCCCACACATGAGTAGCTTCGAGTTGGGTTCGTACATTGTCGACCACCATGCGGTGCTGCGGCATGTTTTGGCGATGAAACCGACCGGTGTGGCTTTGGAGTTCGGTGTCGGTGCGGGCGACAGCTTGCGTGTCATCGCCGCCCGGATGCCGGTTATCGGGTTCGACAGCTTCCAGGGATTACCGGAGGATTGGCGCGACGGCTACCCGAAGGGCATGTTCGCCTGCAAACCCCCGAAACCTGGGCGGCGCGCCGCCCTCGTTGTGGGCATGTTCGAAGACACCCTGCCGGGTTTCGAGTTCCCGAAACGGGTGGGTTTGGTGCACATCGACTGCGATTTGTATTCGTCGACGGCGACTGTCCTCAAATATGTGGGTCCGCACCTCGAGCCGGGCACGTTCGTGGTGTTTGATGAGTGGCACGGGTTTGAGGGCTGCGAGGAGTTTGAGCAGCGCGCCTGGCGCGAGTACGCCGACGATACCGGCATTTGTTGGGAAGTCATCGGCCACGGCGTACAGCAGTGGGCGATACGGATTGTGCCGTGATAGACACGATTGTTTACTGTTTCGCGGGGCGCCGCCCGAACATGGAATTGCAGATGCCGTTCCTGTATCGGATTCTCGATGAGCACCCGAACGTCGAGTTCCATGTGTGGAACCTGTCGCACACTCTGCACGACAGCATGTTCCTGCGCACCATTGAGGGTGACCGGATCACTGTCATCAACGACTATTCGAATATCGCCCATGCACGGTTCAACGCCGTCTACCGCCATTACTGCGACCCCAAGTTCGCGGGCTATAAGTTTGTGAAACTCGACGACGACGTCGTGTTCATCGAAACCGCCAGGTTCGGCGATTTTGTGGACGCGATCACCGATGATGTGATCTTGTCGGCGAAGGTCGTCAACAACGGTGCCTGCACACCCACCGAACCTGGCCTGTGGCGGGGCTTCGAAACGTTGGGCATCCCGCTGCTGGATGTGCACAAACATTTTCCGTATGCGCATATCAGCCACAATTACTTTTTCGACCATTGGTCTGACATGGTCGGTCAGCCGATCGAACAGATCCCGACGGAGGATTGGTTGTCGATCAACCTGATCGGCTACACCTACACGACTGGGTGCAGGTTCGCTCCGCTGTTGCGAACCCCGTCGCCGCCGCACATCGCCGGCCGCGACTTCGGCCCGCATCAACGGTTAGGCGATGAGGGTGTCGCGAACATGTTCACGCGAGAGATTTTTCAGGGCATGACAGCGTGTCATCTGTCGTTTGGTCCGCAGCTCGAGCAGGCCGGCGAGGAGCCGTTCGTGAAGATGCGGCAACGCTACGCCGAGATCGGGCAAAAGTATCTGTCGTGTTGACCGCCATCATTTTGCCGTTTCGGGATCGCGGCACCGATCCGCTGCGCAAACGCAACCTACACGCGGTGTTGAAGCATTGGCACGCCCACGAAACGAACTGGGCGGCGATCATCGTCACCGGTGACGGCCGCAGCGGGGATGCGCAGTTCAACCGTTCCGCCGCCTACAACCGCGGCGCAGCAGCCATACCATCCGCGGATGTGTTTGTGTTCGCTGAAGCCGACATGCTGATCGACTCCCACCAAATCCAGCGAGCCGCACAGCAGGCTGCGCAAGCAACCGGGTTGGTGGTGCCTTACACCGAATACCGCTATCTGTCCGAGCAGGATTCGCAGCGTGTGTGCGAAGGTGCTGACCCAGCGTCGATGACACCGGAGTCGGTGATCCCCGATAGGCATCGTTCGTGGCCGCGCACCGGACCCGTTAATGTCGTGTCGAAACAAACCCTCAACCTGGTGGGCGGTTTCGATGAACAGTTCGAAGGTAACTGGTGGGATGACCGCGCCATGCTCCACGCCTTCGAGATATGCGCCGGCCCGACCAGGTTCGTCGACGGCCCCGCCTACCACCTCTACCACCTGCCCGGCTGGACCGGCACCCATTTGACCCGCGCCGACCGAAACGCCACCGCACGCAACCAACACCGTTACCACCAGTACCTCGCGGCATCCACTGCGCAGCAAATCCACGCATTGAACAGCCCCCACGAAAGAGCTTCCGCATGACCGATCCCTACCCGCCGTACTACAGCGCCCGCCACGTACCGGTTGTGGCAAAAACTGCCGATCAATACGTAACCGGGCTGGGCGAAGAACCGTTCTCCCCGGTCACGTTGGCGTGGCGCATCTTGGAAGCCCTAGACGCCGCGAAACTGTTACAGGATCAACCGTTCTGCCTGCGTTGCTGCCAAGAAATAGACACACCGCGCAGCGCATGACAAGCAGCCCCCACGTCCGCATCACCATCAACGGCGAAACCGTCCTCGATGACCATCTGGGCGAATGGCAACGCAAACCACCCGCACAGTTGCAGGCCATGGCGATGCCCAAAAACCAACCCCCACAGCCAGGCATGAAAGCGTTGCTCATCTCACTGGCAGAAGCAGCCGCCACAAACCAACCCCTCACCGCAGACCTCCAAAGCAGCGACACCGGCTTCATATTGAAGGTCGACACCACCCCCACACACCAAACCCCCAACCAATGACCCACCTCCGATCCGGCACCCGCTGGAAAAAGCTAGCCGACCAATACAAACACCGCTGCAAACAAGCCAACCTCCCCTGCTGGCTATGCCACCAACCCATCAACTATCAAGCCAGCCGAACCCCCGACAGCTTCGAAGTCGACCACTACCACCCCATAAGCATCCGCCCCGACCTCATCTTCGAACCACGCTGGTTCAGACCCTCCCACGCCCAATGCAACAACCAACGCAACAACAAACCAGCTGACCCAACACCATGGGTCGCCGCCAACTGGTAACACACACCAACCCTCAACCAACACCAACCACCACCACAAAACCCCCGGCAGTGTTTGCTGCGACGCCAAAAATCACACCAGCTGACACACCGCGCGACGAGCCAGTTTCGAAAAGTTTTGGCGATGGTTGATCCGATTACACACCTGACCTGCGAAAACACAGGAATTGCACATGCCTAGACCTCGGGTTTATCAGCACGGACGTTCGAAGTACAACGACGGGTGCCGGTGTGATGTTTGCTGTGAGGCGGAGGCTGTGTATCAGCGGACGCGGCGGACGGGTGAGGAGATCCCGGTTACAGATAGTTGTGAGCGGGTGGCGGGGGTGAATGAAGTTGCTGTTCAGGCTGAGATTGAGGGTTTGGCTTTGGCGGTGTCGCGGCCGGGGATTGCGCAGGCGGCGTTGACGATGGCTCGGGTGTTGGATAACCGGTTGGCGGTTGCTCAGCATCCGCAGGCGGCGAACCGGTTGGCTGAGTTGTTGGCGATGTTGCATAAGGGTGGGGATGCGCGTGCTGGCCGGTTGGCGTCGGTGAAGAAGCTCGCTGCTGGCTGATGATTTTGGGGTGTGAGGAGCCGCGGATCTTCACCCCGCCGGCGCGGACGTTGACGAAGCGCCGCACCGAGGGTCACGCGGTGATCGCGTTTGCTGAGACGGTGTTGGGGTTGTCGCTGTTTCCGTGGCAGAAGTGGCTGCTCATTCATGGTCTGGAGTTGGATGAGTCGGGCGGCTACCGGTTCCGCACGGTGGTGGTGGAGGTAGCCAGGCAGTCGGGTAAGACGCTGCTGATGATTGTGCTGGCCTTGTACCACATTTACGTGAAGGACTCCCGCACGGTGATCGGCACCGCGCAGGATTTAGCCAACAGCGAGAAGGCGTGGGCTGAGGCTGTCGAGTTGGCGCAGTCCGACGACGAGCTCGAGGAGTTGATTGAGCGGATCACCCTCGCTCACCCCAAGTCGCTGAAGCTGGTCACGGGCTGTGAGTATCGGGTGGCGACGGCGTCGCGGCGCGGCGGCCGCGGGTTCTCAGCGGATCTGGTGCTTTTGGATGAGTTGCGGGAGCACCAGACGTGGGATTCGTGGGCTGCTGTCACCTACACGATGCAGGCCCGCCCCAAGGCGCAAGCGTGGGCGTTCAGTAACGCCGGCGATGTGCTGAGTGTGGTGTTGCGGTATCTGCGCGCCTCAGCGCACCAAAGCCTCGGCTGGCCGGACGGGGACGGCGACAAAGACGTCCTCGGCGAACCCGACGACGACGTCGATTTGGGTGACGAAGTTTTGGGCTGGTTCGAATGGTCAGCCCCGCCCGGCGCCAAACGAGACGACCGACAGGCGTGGGCGCAAGCCAACCCGTCGCTGAACCACACCGACATCATCGAGGACTGCGTCACCGAACGCAGCCTCGCCGCAGCGTTACGGACCAGCCCGGCGCAAGTGTTCGAAACGGAAGTTTTGTGCCGGTGGACATCCCTGTCGGATGCCGGTCCGTGGCCGGAAGGGTCGTGGGTCGCCACGATGGACCCGGCCGCGAAACCCAAACCGGGCGCCGACACTGTGCTCTGTCTGGATTTGAACTGGTCACGCTCAACATGGAGCATTGCGCGCGCCGCCCTGGACGCGCAGGGCAACCCGGTCGCTGGTATCGCCGCGCAACGCGCTGGGACGGACTGGGTTTTGCCGTGGCTGGTGGAGCAGCGCGACACCTACTCGGCGATCATCCTGCCCACCTCCTCGGGAACCCCCGCGCTGTCACTTCTGGATGCGTTGGAGGAAGCCGACCTTCCGATAACGAAATGGCAAGGCGTCGACGTGGGCGCGGCGACCGGGCAAATGTTCGACCTGCTGCGCGACAGTTGCAGCAGGCATTCACCGACCAAAATCCGGCACCTACCGCACCCCGGTTTGGACGCCGCCGCCACGTCGGCGGCGGTGAAACCGCTGGCCGCAGGCGGGTGGGTTATCGACCGGGTCAAATCACCCACCGACGCCGCGCCTCTGCAAGCGTTCATCGGTGCGGTGTGGGGGCTGATGCACATGCCGGAAAGCAACATCAGCATATACGCCAAAGAGGACGTGCTAGTTGTATGACTTTCCGCCGGAAACCCCTGCACTTTAAGGAACTCCGCAAGCGGTTCGCGGTCACTTTAGCCGACAATGAGGGCGTTTTCTCCGGTGTTTTAACCGACTTCGACGACACCACAATGGTGTTCGACGCGTGTGAAACCGACAAAAACCAGCCGATCGCTGGTCGGGTGTTCGTCGACCGAATCAACATCGCCTACATTCAACAGCTTGGAGGATAGTTTTTGATCCTCAAAGACGGCTCCAACCAGCGCATCGCCCCGCAAGCATTCTCCGAAACCTCCCCGCTGTTCTATCAGGGGTATTTCGTTGCCCGCCAAGGCATCGAATTGGAGACCGCTTTCGCCACCTACGCCCACCTGTATCGGGTGCAGCCGTGGGTGACGGTGGTGGTCAACAAAATCGCCAACCTCATCGCCCGGCTCGGTGTGAACGTGTGGGATTTGTCGGTTCCCGAAGCCAAACAACTGGACTTAACCAGCCCGTTCGCGCAGCTGATGGCTAAACCGTCCGAACTGATGGACCCCTACAGCTTTTGGCTGTGGGTGGCGGCGACGATCGAAGTGTACGGCGAAACGTACCTGATCAAAGAGCGCGGCGGCGCCACCGGCAACCAGGTCACCGGGTTCGTGCCGATGCACCCCGCCCGCACGCAAATCCACCGCGACGACACCGGCGCCCTCACCTACCGGTTCATGGGCCGACCGGACGAGTTGATCCCCGAAAAGGATGTGGTGGCGTTCAAGCAGTTCAACCCCGACGGCATGATGCGCGGCATGTCCCGCCTCGAACCTTTGCGGTCCACGCTGATGAATGAGGACTCCGCGCGGCGCTGCAACGAGTCGTTCTTCAAAAACATGGGCCGCCCGTCAGTGATTTTTCACACCGACAAAATTTTAGGGAAAGAAGGCCGCGAACGCGTCCAGCAAGGCTGGGCGGCGCAGCACGCCGGCTCATCCAACGTCGGGAAGATGGCGATCTTCGAGGACGGCATCACCCCCACCCCGGTGCAGTTGACCGCCGACGAAATGAACTACATCGAATCACGGAAAATGAACCGCGAAGAAGTATGCGCCGTCTACGACATCCCCCCCACCGCGGTGCACATCCTGGACAAAGCCACCTATTCGAACATCACCGAGCAGATGCGGTCGGTGTACCGGGATTCGATGGCACCCAGGATCGAGTTCATCGAATCCGTGTTGAACTGGTCGCTTTCCAACGAGTTCAACGGCACCAAAGAAGCTAAATTCGCGGTCGCCGAAGTTTTGCGCGGCGATTTCGAGCACCGCGCCACGTCGGTGGCGATGCTCGTCGAAAAAGGCATCATGAAACCCTCCGAAGCCCGCCCACTGTTCGATTTGGGCGACGAGGGCGAAGTCGCCGACAAACTGTACGCCCTGTCCACCCTGCAGGAGCTCGGCCGACCCGCGGAGCGCATCACCATCTCGGCCGCCGAAGCACCGGGTGTCACCCCGGCCGGGATCCCGGTCACCGGGCCATCAACAACAACGTTCCCCGCGCTGGGCAGCGCGAAGCCGCACACCGTCCCGCCGGCTGACACACCCGACACGAAACCGAAACCGCCGGTGCCGAACCTGCCCGCCCTGCCCGCGAAATATGTGCGCAGCATCGGCGCGATGATCGGCCGCGGCAAATCTTTGCAGGAAGCGGCGCGGCACTTCCTCGACGCCAACCCCGACGATTACGACGCCATCGAGGAAGCGTGCGCACACATCATCGAGAAGAGGACCGCATGAACGTCGTCACCAAAGAAGCCACCGCCGCTGTCGAGCCGGTCGAATCAACCCACCCCAACGGCGAGTTCGACGTCATCCTGTCCACCGACGCGCTGGACCGCGACGGGGAACGCCTCTACATCGACGAGTGGAAAACCCCGCTGCCGGACAAAATTCACTTCGACTCCGATCACGGCATGAGCGTGGAAACCACCGTCGGGTCGGGGAAGCCGCGCATCGAAAACGGTCAGTTGCGGGTGCGTGGCGTGTTCGCCGGCACCCCGCACGGCCAAACCGTCCGCCAACTGGTCAACGAAGGTCACGTGACGAATGTGTCAGTGGCGTTCACCCAGTCGAAAACCCGCAAGGACGCCGCGCCGCAGCGCGAACTGTTGAACGCCGCGTTCTGCGCGATCCCCGCCAACCCCGAAGCGGTGGTGCTGTCCTCCAAAGCAGCCACCTCCCCAGCCGGGCGCGCCCCACTGGACACCCCCCCCGAGGAAGCCGATCAGGACATCCCCTCCCACGACGATCTGGTGCAGGCCATCCACGACGCCGCCGTCCATTTGGGTGCGGACTGCATCGACGAGGACACCGGCGAAACCGACGGCGCCAACAAAAGCGCGGGTCTGCTTGCCGCGATCCTGAAACTCAACAAAACTTCCGGCAGCAAATCTGCCGGATCGCCGCAAGAATCGCCCGACAGCGAACCCGCCGACGCCACCGCAGCCACCGACACCAAGTCGCTCGCCGCGCTCGCTGAGGCCGCCGAGCCGTCCGCCGACGATGTGGCACTGCGCCTACGCGCATATTTCACACGCAAGTCGCTGGAAAGACACAGCGACGACTCGTAAAAGAGAGGCCAACCACCGTGTTTGATAAGGAAGCCGCCCGAAAGCGGATGAAAGAACTCGAAGCCGAAGTGAAGGCCGTCATGGCCGACACCGAATCCACCGCCGCCGAAAAGCATGAGCGGATGGACCGCATCGAGGCTGAGGACAAAGAACTGTCGCTGCAGCTGAAGAACCACGCCCGCGCGCTCGCATTCCGGGCAGGCAACGAGCTCGGCGACGCTGATGGTTCACCGGCGGACACCGAAGTGGAGATGGTGTCCAAGCCGCAGCTGAAGCACAACGTCGAGTGCTACCAGAAAATCTGTGAAGACGCGGCGACACGCAAACGCGGCAGCTACAGCTTCGAGTTCAACTCGCGGATCGTGCCGTGGCATGTGGGGATGAAAGCCCAAGGTGTCGCGTCGATGATGGGTGAATCCACATCGGGCACCAGTGCCGGTTCGGCGCTGGCCGGCGGCTCCTATTTCCTGGCCGGCACCGCCGGCGCGGCGATCGCACCCCAGTTCATTCCGGGGATCGTGGAACTGAAGTTCTACGAGAACGTCATCGCGTCGCTGTGGCCGTCATTCCCGTGCTCCAGCCCGGTGGTGACGTATGTTCGTGAAGCCACGCGAACCAACGCTGCTGCGGGAGTCGGTGAAGGTGCGACGAAACCCACGTCCAGCAACACCGTCACCCGCTACACCGAGCAGATCGGGAAGATCGCGACGCTGGTCCGGGTCACTGACGAACTCATCCAGGACGCCCCCCTGTTTTGGGCGTTGGCGCAACGCAGAGGCGCTGAGGGCATCGCCCGCCAGGAAGAGGTCGAACTGCTCGCAGGGACCGGCTATCCCGGTGTGCACGGCCTGTTCGGTCACGCCGCCGCGTTCACCCAAGGCCCCAACCCCGGCACCGGCTACAACATTGTTGTCGGCGGCGCCACCGGTTCGGCGGACACGTCGGAAACCGCCACCTCGGTCACACCCGGCCGGGTGGTGACGGTGACCCCGACAACGATCCCCGACGTCGGCACCATGTCGGCGGGCGCACAGTTGGCTGAGGGGCTGCTGTCGGCGATGACCGACATCCGGTACAACACGTTCTTCGAACCGGACGCTGTTGTTCTCAACCCAGCCGACTACCAGGTGATCAGGTTGGCGAAAGACAACGTCGGCCAATACCTGGGCGGGTCGTTCTTCGGGATGAACTACGGCGGCCAGCAGTACGAGTCGATGACGGGGGCCATCGACACCGGCCTTCAGCTGTGGAACAAGCGGGTCGTCACCACCCCAGCCATCCCAGCCGGGACGGCCATCGTCGGTGACTTCGGCGACTCCGGTCAGGTGTTGCGGCTCGGCGGTCTGCGTTCGGACATCACGAACGTCAACGGCACCGACTTCGAACAGAACCTGTGGACAGCCCGCTATGAGGAAAGGGTCGGCTTGATGATTGAGCGCCCCGAACTCTACGAGCTGGTCAAACTCGTCAACCAGGGTTCATAACAGTGTTGGGGGGCCGGGCTTTCGGGCCCGGTCCCCTTTCACCCAGATAAGGAACTGACATGCCGAGAACTGAGAGCATCCCGCAATCGGAGTTGGAACGCGGCGACGGCTACGTCCCCCTCGAGGAGGACGAGAAGCAGGAGAAGCCGAAAGGCAAGCAGGTCAAAGCGAAAGTCGTCGACCCGCCGAAACCTGCGAAGGTGATGACAAGCCGCACCGCGAAGGTCAAATAGGTTGGCCCGCAACAGCCTGCGCGGACTGGGCGGTCTGGCTCAGTCTTTGGTCAACATTGTGGCCGGGGCGCCGGTGAAGGGCGCCCACCACGTCGGCGCCCACCGGGTGGGGCACCACGCTGTGGTGGGACGCCACGGCGGTAAACGCGGCGCCCGCGGATACGGCGGGCACGGCGGCCGACGTGCGGGCGGAAGGCGCCACCGGTGACGCTGCCCACCCTGCTGTCGAGCACCGATCTGGACTCGTATCAGTCCGGTGACCCGGACTGGTATTTGGGTGTGGCCGGCAATGTGATCCGCTCGGTGTGCCGCTGGCACGTCTACCCGTCGGTCGATGTTGTCGGTCTGCAATGCCGTGTCGAAGCGGACGGCACGATCATGCTGCCCAGCCTGCAAGTCACCGCCGTCGACGCGGTGACCGTGCAAATACCTTGCGGGGGTGTGTTCACTGATGTGGTGCTGGATTCCACCCAATACGTGTGGAGCACGGCGGGGTGGATCAAGATCATTCAACCGCTCAGCGTGGAGGGTGTGCCGGCGACGCAGATCGACTGGCAGCCACCTCGAGCGCGGTCGGCGGCCGTGAGTTTCACCCACGGCTACAGCACACTGCCCGACGAAATCAAAACCGTCGGCCTGGAACTTGTCACCAGAGCCCTCGACGAACGTCAAGTCCCGTCGAATGTCACCGAGTCGACGGCGGGACCGTTCCGTATCAGCCTCGCCGAATCGGGCATGGTGTTAGACGTCGACCAAATACGGCGCCTCGGCCCGTACACCCTCATCGATTTCTGATGACATTCCCCGCGCTGCGCACCGCCTCCTACATTCCGTGCGTCGGGGAAACCATCGACAGCCTCGGCGATTCGCAACTCGTTTACGGCGCCCCTGTTGTGGTGCCGGCGATAGGGATAGCTCCTCATAACACCGAAACGTGGCCTGGCACAACGACTCTCATCGAAACCGCGAACCTTGATTTGTTTCTGCCGGTGACGACCGTCGGGTTGAAGGACCGGTTCACGGTGGACGGTGACCTGTATGAGGTTGTTGGGGTGCAGGATTGGAGCCAAGGCATGATTACCTTCCCGCAAGGAACAGTTGTTGCTCTGCGTAAAGTCGAAGGCTGATGGCCGACGACTTGGAGGAGTTGCTGAAATCCATTGTCGGGGTTGAAGACATCGACGAGGACAGCCGCCAAGAAATCAACGAGGCTGAATTGGAATTGGCTGAGCAGGCCGCCGAGTTTTGGCGGTCCATCGCCCCAGTCGGCGACGCCAACGACCCGCACTCCGGGCAGTACCGCGACTCCATTCAGGTGCAGCAGCAGAGCGGGAAAGTGTATGTGGTGACTGAGGATCCGATCGCGAACCTCATCGAGTACGGCAGCGCCCACAACGAGGAGTATGCGTGCCGCGCCCGCACCGAAGCGCAGTTCCAAGGCCAAACGGAAATCGTTGCCCCGAACAAACAGTCGAAGGCGACCCGTTCGCGGATAGAGCAATCCCGCCGCGCCGCAGCTGAGATCGAAAACCTATGACAGTCCTGATTGAGCAGGCCGCCGACGACGCCGAAGAGGTTGTTATCGCCTGGCTGACGCCGCTCGGCCGCACCGGTGTCCGGCGGGTGGCCGGTGATCCGCTGCCGTTCCGGTTGGTGCGCCGCGTCACCGGCCACGACGACGTCGACATGTCCATCGACCACGCGGTGGTGTCGGTTCACACATTCGCCTCCTCCACGAACTGGCCGGCCGCCAAAAACGAGGCGCTGCTTACCCATCAGCGGATGCTGCGGCTGGCGCACCACGCCGACAGCATCACCCTGTTCGACGGCACCCTCGCCAACGTCGACTACCTCGACGTCAACGAATCCCCCATCTGGGTGGAATACGCCGACGACCAGGTGATCCGCAAAGTCGGCCGCTACGAAATCGGGCTGTCCTACGTCACCACCCCGGACGGCTCATAAGAAGACGGATGACATGACCCCGAGATACCTCATCACCGAACTCGGCAACCAAGGCCAATGGATCATCAACGACGGAGAAAATTTCGTCGGCGAATACAGTAGCCTCGCCGCCGCGCTGGCCTACCTGGCGACGGTTTTGGTTTTCGGCGACACCATCGCCTACCTGAATGAGCCCGCAGGCTCCTAAAAGTTCGAACAGCCCCAACTCTTCTACCGGAAACGCTTCCGGTTTCACCACATTGAAAGGACGCCGATCTTATGGCACTTCCAACAACCGGAGCAACCTGGGATGCGGCCGGATTCGCCGACCTCGACAACAGGTTCCTGGAGCGCGGCAAGCTGCGTCAGGTGTTGATCCGCGACGCCCGCGGCGCCGCCACCAACATCTCCCCGCACAACCCGGACGGGACGGTCAACTTTTCGCCGTTCGCCCTCGACGGCACCTGGCGCAACGACCTGCTCGCCTATACCCAAATCAACGGCGAATGGGAATACAACTACCTCCCCAACCAGGGATTCCACATCGCCGGCGCGTTCCGCGACACGATGGGGCCGAACACGAAACCCAGAATCAGAAACGACGACTTCCTGATTCTGCAATCCAATTTCCCCTACGACTCCGACATCGTCGAGGACGCGGAGCCGTTCTCGTTCAGCGCGGTGGAGACCGCCAAACCGTTGATCCGGCGGCTGCGTAACAACCTGCCGCTCAACGACGCCAACGGCAACGTGCTCGTCGAAGCGCCCGGCATGCTGCCCGCCGGGTGGGCCAAACCGGTCGACGCCGACAACGTGGAACGCCAAATCCTGTTGGTGTCGCAGTTCAACAAACGCGGCCTGCCCGTGTATGTGGTGGACGGGTATTCGCTGTGCCGGCTGAGCAACATCGGCGCGTCGAAGAAAGACAAGAAGGACTCCGAAGCCGCCGAGCTCGAATATGAGCCGCTGCCCGACTCGTTCTTCATGGCGGTCGTCGACGGCGTGTACCGGCCCATCCTGAAGTACACGTGGGTGGGCGGCACCGGCTGGGCGGCGATGGCCGACGTCGGCTCATAACCCCCCGTTCGCCGGGTGGGGGTTCAGGGGCTGTTCACCCACCCGGCGAGCCTGAAACCCCACAAACAGCCCCATAGGTGAGAGGGAACAGCCCCATGCCCGACAAACGGTTGACACCGCAGCAGGCCCGCGAACAGGCCGCCGAAGCGACAGGGTTTTTAGCGAGCGTCGAAATCGTCGTCGACGGTGAAGTGTTCGAAATCCCGCAACGCGGCTTACTCGACGACGACCAGCGCGAAGCGCTCAACGAACTCGAGTTGGAAACCGAAAGCTGGGATCACGAACCCGACATCGAAATCCCCGAACGCCGACTCAAAGACAAAGACGGCAACGAAACCGCTGTGCTCCCGGCGGAAACCATTCGCGGCGGACTGAAAACGCCGTACCGCAAAAACGGGAAACTGATCAAACCCGCCTACCCGGTGCGCGTCGCGATCGCCCTGTTCGGGGAAGAAAAATACAAGCGGTTCAAAGCCGGCGGCGGCCGCGCCTCCGACGTCACCGCCACACTCGCACGGCTGGATCGGCGCATCGAGGAGCGTGAGAGATCCGATCCGAAAAGTGTGGGAAGCGATAGCGGTGTGGCGGCTGTGGCCGACGGAGATTGAATCCGGTCTGCTACCCAAAGCCGACATTTACGACTGGCATCGCGGCACCCGAGACCAGTACGGGGCGCTGAAACTGTCGTCTCGTCGGCTGCTGGTGCTGCTTGAGGAGCTACCCGAAGCCAGCCGCTACAAGACGGCGCGCCGAGACGGGCAGTGGCCCGAGTGGATGCAGATCCTCAAAGGGCTGCACAACGAAACGGCGCTGCACCGCGCCTCCCTGTATGCGGGCGGCGAAAACGCTTATGACGCAACGGTTTTCCTCGACCCGTTGGAGCGCCGTGAACGGTTCGAAAACAGTGAAGCTGAAGAAGAGGACCGCCAAAAAGACGATGAAGATTTTTACGCCGACATGGGCTGGTCGTAGATGGCGCTGAAGCTGCTCGTTGTTCCGCAGCTAGACGAGGCTGCGTCGCAGTCGGCGGTGCGGGCCGCGGAGCGGGCGTTCGGCGACGCCGGCAGCACAGCCGGCGAGGCGATGACCCAGCAGCTGGCGGAGCATTTAGCGTCAGCGCGGGCCCAAGGCCAGTTGGAGAACTCGCTGCGATACATTTCGCGGCACGGCGACCAGGCCGGTCGGGACTTCGCCGAAACGATGGCGTCGCGGATCAACACCGATTTGGGGCAGCACATCAAAGCCCCCGACCTCACCGCCCACGGCCGCGAAGCCGCTGGCTCTCTGGCTGCCGGGTTGCAGTCGATGCTGCCGTCGAGCAGCCTGTTCTCCAGTGTCACCGACGCGGCGTCGGCGATGGGTGTGGAAATCTCGGCCGGCGCGCTGGTCGCCGGGGGGGCGATCGCCGGGATCGGTGTCGCCGCCGCCGCTGTCGGGACAGCTTTGGTGGGGTTGGGGGAGAAGTTCGAAAGCGTCTCCAACACCATCACCATCACCACCGGCAAAGTCGGGTCGGACCTCGACAGCCTCACCCACTCCGTTGACGAACTGTCCACCAAGACAGCAGCGTCGGTGGAGCAGTTGGGGAAAATCGGGGCGGAAGTGTCGGTTGCGTTCGACACGTCCGGGGCTCCGTTGGAGCGGTTGACGCAGCAGATCGCCGAACTGGACAAAAAGACTGGTGAAACCACCAACGTTCGCGAGTTCGGTGAGGCGATGCGCGGCTACGGCGAGAACGCCACCCAGGCCAGCGGCGCCCTCGACGCCATGTACGACGCGTCCACCAAAACGCTGATCCCGGTGAACGAGCTCATTTCCGATGTGAAAGAACTCGGCCCCGCGGCCCGTTCGATGGGTTTGTCGATGGGTGAGACCACGGCGCTGATCGAGGCTTTCGACAAGCAGGGCATCGACGCCGGCACGACGGTGATGGCGCTCAACCACGCCGCCGACACGTTCGCCTCCCACGGCATTGATCTGCAACACGGGTTGCAGGACACCATCACCCAAATGAAGGGTTTCCTCGACCTTCACACCGCGATCGGGGATCGGGAAGCTATCGATTTGGCGGTGAAGGTGTTCGGTGCGCGGGGCGCGCAAAAGTTCGTTGACGATGTCCGTTCCGGCAACCTCAACGTCAAAGACCTCAATGACACGCTGACCAGCAGCCATGGTGACCAGAAAATTCAGGACATGGCTGATCGGACGAAGACGTTGGCCGATAACTGGCAACTCGTCAAGAACAATATTGAGGATGCGCTCAAACCGTTAGGCGACTTCGCCTACAAGATCGCTAACCTTTCGCTGGGGTTTTTGGCTAATCCGAGCGGCAACGACCCGCACTACCAGTACGGCACACCGGACGCTGTGGGACCATCCGTCCCGCCCCCACCGGGAGGCCCGGCAGGGCTGCTGCTGCCGCCTCCGCCAGGCGCACCGCCGCCTCCGGATAGCGGCGGGTTCACCCCCCTCAACCCTGCTGGGCCGTTCAACCAGTTCGGTTCGTTCGACCCGCTGCATTTGGGAACCAAACCACCCCCACCGCCTCCACCGCCGCAGGACATCGCCGGCGCCCTCGACAAAGGCAAAGGCAAAGACAAAGGGCCGGTTGTTCCGATGCCTCCGGAGTTCGGCGCCCCACCCGAACCGGGGGAGACGCAGGCCGAGTACAACGCCCGCACCGACAAAATCAAAGCCGACCACGACCTCGCACAAAGACAGGCTGACCTCAACGCTTTGGAAGCCGACAACACCGCCAAAGCTGAAGATGTCCTCAAAGCCAAAAACGACGTCATCGACGCCGAGCACGCCGTAAATGATGCTGATCTGCGGTTGCAGGATGAGAAGAAGAAGAAACTCGCCAAACCCGAAACCCCCTACGGGCCGGGCTACGGCGCGCCGCCCCGGCCGGGTGAGACGGAAGCGCAGTACAATGCCGAGCAGCACTTGTTGGAGGCGCAGCACACCACCGCGGACGCCCGCGCGAATCTGGCGCAGGTCGAGGCGGACGGCGCGCACACCGCAGACGAGTTGACGAAAGCCCGCAACGACCTCGCCAAAGCCGAAAAAGACGAGTACACCGCCCAACTGTCGTTGCAGACGGCCCTGTCGAAAACCAGTGCGGCGTTCGGGGACATCGGCGCGAAACTCGACGCCGACTTCGGGCTGTCGAAAGGCTTGCCGGGGTTGGCGGACAACCTGGTCAGGTTCATCGCGTCGCTGGCCGCCGCGCCCATGGAAGGCCAACTGGCGGCGCAGGTGGGTAACTCGACGGGGTTCGGGGCGCTCGGTGTCGCCGCGGCGCAGGGCGCGTTCGGGCCGCAATACACCCAACCACAGATCAATATCCCTGCGTCCAGCGCGTCGCCGACGAGCGCGAGCGGGGAGTCCCCGTGGAGCTCCTCAGGTTACCCATCATCGAGTTCGTCCTCATCGGGGTACTCACCGTCTGGGCCCGGTGCTCCAGGATCGGTGCAGCCGCCGCTCTCTATGCCGGGGGCAGCGGGCAAAGACGCCGTGGCGATGGACATCATCAACGCGGCACGCGCGCGCGGGCTCAACCAGGAGCAGACGCTCGCCGCGCTGTCGGTGGGGATTCTCGAAAGCGGCCTGGGATCCAACTCGATGACCAATGTTCCGCAAAATCAAAGCGGCACCGTTGTTCAGGGGGTATTCCAGCAGGACTCGGGCTACAACAAATACGGCAACCGAACCGATCCGGTCAGTGCGGCAACAGGTTTCGTCGACCAGTTCATCGCTCGCGGTGGCCTGAATATGGACCCTTACGCAGGAGCGGTGAAAGTCCAAGTCGGCACCTACGGGCCCGACTATGTGCGGTCATTCCGCGGTCAGGCACTCGACTACTACAACCGACTCACGGGCGCAGGCGCGTCTGCCCCACCCTCTGGTTCACCCAGCGCCCCCGGCAGTGACGTCGTTATGGCTCAGACAAAGTCCGGGGTCGTGCCACTTCCGCGGAGCTATGCGGTCCAGAACGGCTTCCAGATCATCGGACCTGCACCTAGTGCACCCAACGGGCCCCCAGCACCCGCACCATCGGCGAAGAAGCCCGCGTCGCCCTTCGACCCGCCGCTCCCGTTTGACCTGCAACTCCCCAATCTCGGCGCACCGCCTCATGCCACAGGGGGCGGCATCTCCGGTCCAGGGGGTCCGCAGTCGGACCTAATTCCCGCCATGCTCTCCGCTGGGGAGCACGTGCTCACCGCCGCCGATGTGAACGCGATGG
>Ga0070741_10002454_pt1 | contig 49802 bp, 47 predicted proteins | sample Coa_R1_4_FD_66440 | JGI IMG/M metagenome (GOLD analysis project Ga0070741, IMG submission 66440) | Surface soil microbial communities from Centralia Pennsylvania, which are recovering from an underground coalmine fire - Coalmine... | ecosystem: Environmental > Terrestrial > Soil > Unclassified ... | reverse complement strand
AACATTGACCTCGCCTGCACACCTGCAGAGTCCGGCAGCGAGCCGGTTTCGCACGAATCTGTCGCCACCGTGGCCGAGAACCCCATCGCGCGTGAGCGCATCGCTGTCGCAAAGACGAGCACGCCGGCAGAACGTTCCGCGGTGGCAGACACCGAGGTGGTGGTAGAGACAGCCGCGGTCGTGGAAACCGCGCCGCTGGCAGAGAGCGCCGCACCCGTCCCATCCGGCAAGACGGCGTTCGGCTGACGATCAGTGTTTATGGGCCGGAAACATCCGGCAGTAAATGCAGTGATACTCGGGGTTGCTCTCCACCCAGAAGTTGCGAATCCACGCGCCCTCATGGCTGGCTGCGGCATGCTCCATGCCGGCGTTGTCGAGGTCGTGCCGCACTTTCTCCGTCGGGACGCCGTGATCGAGAATCTGCATCGCGCGGGCCGCTTCGATCGCACCGCGAGGATGCACGGTCACCGTGGCGGCACCACCCTCGATGCGCTCCACCAGGCGCTCCACGCAGGATCGCTCGTCTTCCCGTCCAAAGAGGGTCCGGAAGTACTGCACGTAGCGGTCATGAACCGCCGGCCCGGGCTGCAGGCCCGCGCGCCCCGGCTCATGACTCGCCGTCAGGTCGATGCGATCCGTGGGAAAGCCGTCACGCACCAGATCGGTCCGCACACGATCTGCGGTGTCGTAGTCGTTGAATACAGCGAGCAGGACAGCGCTCATATCTACCTCCTTGCCGTCAAGGTACCGGCAGTGCTCTCGCCGAAAACGTGCGCTGAGTGTACGCCCGCGCTTGCAACAGGCGCTAATCGCCCGTATCGCCGGGGGATCGCCCAGCCCTTAGGCGGTAGACATCTCGGGCCGCTCGTTCCTCACCGTCCCGGTCTTGTCCGCAGGCTTGCCCTGCCCCAGTGCAACCTCCAGCGCCTCGGAGACGTGCTCCACCCACACAAACTCCAGCAGCGAGCGGGCGCTCTGGGGGATGTCTTCCAGGTCACGCCTGTTGCGTGCCGGAAGGATCACCTTGCGGATCCCGGCGCGCGCCGCCGCGATCATCTTTTCCTTGATGCCGCCCACCGGCAGCACGAGGCCCCGCAGACTGATCTCTCCTGTCATGGCGACATCGGGCCGTACGGCGCGGTTCTTCAGCAACGAGGCGAGCGAGACGAACATCGCCACACCGGCGCTTGGGCCATCCTTGGGGATCGCCCCCGCGGGAACGTGGACGTGAATGTCGATCCGGTCAAACTGCTGCGCATCGATGCCGAACTCCGTAGCCTGGGCCTTCACCAGACTCAACGCCGCCTGCGCGCTCTCCTTCATGACATCGCCGAGCTGGCCCGTCAGGATCAGCTTGCCGGAACCCGGCAGACGTGCCGATTCAACGAACAGGATATCTCCGCCGACCGGCGTCCACGCCAGTCCGGTGGCAACACCTGGCAGCGAGGTGCGCTGCGCCACCTCGTTCTCGAAACGGGTGGGACCCAGGATGTCGGTGACGTCCGCCGCGTCGATCTGAACGCTGGTGACCTTGCCTTCGGCAATGCGCATGGCGGCCCGGCGCAGCAGAGCACCGATGTCCCGCTCGAGATTGCGGCAGCCCGACTCGCGGGTGTACTCGCGGATGACGCGGGCGATGGCCGCATCGGTGATCGTGGCCTGTGATGGCTCCAGACCATTGGCCTTCAGTTGACGCTGGACGAGATAGCGCCTGGCAATCTGCAGCTTCTCCTCCTCGGTGTAACCGGTCAGCTCGATGATCTCCATCCGGTCCCGCAGCGGGCCAGGAATGGTCTCCAGCACGTTCGCGGTCGCGATGAACAGCACCCGGCTCAGATCGAAAGGCTGTCCGACGTAATTGTCGCGGAATGTTGAATTCTGCTCCGGATCGAGCACCTCGAGCAGCGCCGAAGCCGGATCACCCTGATAGCTCGCATTCAGCTTGTCGATCTCATCGAGCATGAACACCGGGTTGCGAGTGCCCGCTTTGCGCAGCCCCTGGATGATGTTGCCCGGCAAGGCGCCGATGTAGGTGCGACGATGGCCGCGGATCTCCGCCTCATCGTGCACCCCGCCGAGGCTCGCCCGCACGAACTTCAATCCGAGTGCACGCGCAATGCTCTGCCCCAGCGATGTCTTCCCCACCCCCGGCGGCCCCACGAAGCACAAGATTGGACTGCGCCCCTGCGGATTCAGCTTGCGCACCGCGAGGTACTCGAGGATGCGGCGCTTCACCTTGTCGAGGCCGTAATGGTCCTCGTCCAGGATGCGACGGGCGCGCTCAATGTCGATGTCTTCCGCATCGGCCGTGCTCCACGGGAGCGCGACCAGAGTATCCAGGTAGCTGCGGACCATGCCGTACTCCGGGCTCGCCTCGCTCATGCGTTGCAGTCGCTTGAGCTCCTTGCGCGTATGCTCGGCCACCTCCGCGGGCATGCCGGCGCGCTCCACGGCCTTCTCGAGCTCGGCGACCTCGCTGCCACTGTCCTCCGATTCGCCGAGCTCCCTCTGCAGCTGTCGCATCTGCTCGCGCAGCACCGCCTCACGCTGGCGCTCGCCGAGCGCGCTCTGCGTCTGCTCGGTGATGTCGCGCGTGATCTTCAGAACCTGCAGCCGGTTCGAGAGGAGCGACAGGACCTTGTCCAGCCGCTCGCGCAGGTCGAGTGTCTCGAGCATCTCCTGTTTGTCCTGCACCTTAACGTCCATGAAGCTGACGATCAGGTCGGAGAGCTGGCTCGCGGAGTCGATCGACTGAATGGTCCGGGTGAGCTCGGTCGGGACCTGCGGCAGCAGGGACAGGGCCTCGATGGCCCGCTGCTTGAGAACCTCCACACGCGCCTCGATTTCCGGGCCGGTGGTGTTGGCCGGCGCAAGGACCTCCGTGCGGGCCGCCAGGTACGGCCTCTCCTGCACGAACTCCACGGCGCGGAAACGGCTCTCACCCTGAGCGACCAGATGATGGGTGCCATCGGGGGCAGTCACGTACCGGACGACCGAGGCCAGCACTCCGATCGGGTGTAGATCATGAGCGGTGGGCTTCTCGACAGCCGGATCCTGCTGCAACAGCAGTCCGATCTTGCGGCCGTGGCGCACGGCCTCCTGTGCTGCGGCAATGCTTTCCTCACGGCCGAGGGCCACGGGCGCGAGGACCCCGGGGAATACGACCACGGTGCGCATGGCGATGACGGGGATGGCATCGCTCGGTGGCGAAGTCGGCTCCGCCGTCGAAGCGGGGTTTTCTGTATCGGCCATGTTATTTGCATCCTCGATTGTCGTCGGTCCACACCAGGCGGACTTCCAGACAGCCGTTTGAATACCGGCTCTCTCCGAGCCGCAGACGCGCGGCAGCCAATGCGATGCGTCGCACAAAGCGACCGTGGGGGATTTCCAGGCGTCGCACCACCGAGCCCGAGCCGCCCAGCCGCGGCACTCGGACGGCGCTCACCGTGAGCGCGGTGGGATCGAGACTGACATTGATCCGATCGGGATCCACACCCGGTAGCGCAAAAGTGAAATGCACGCCTTCGGCGCTCTCCTGGATGTCCACGGGCGGCTCCCAGACGGCCGCCTCCGCATCCTGTCCCACATACCGGACGAACTGGCGCTGCATGCGATCCGCCTGGTCGAGCAACTCGCACGCCTGCGCCCACATCCAGCCGAACTGCCGATCGATGCTCATCTGAGGGAAGGGTTCCGTATGAGGGTAGGGCTCGCCCGCAAGGGGCGTGCCACAGAAATGTGGGCGGCCGGGCCGGAGTCAAGCCTCTGGCCGACCAGCCGGGCGGCATGCGAAAGTCACCCTGAACAGAAGGCTACGTCTGCGTCCGGCCCATGCACGAGATCCTCAGCCCCGCCGAATGGGAGGCCCTGCGCCTGAGCCTCGAGGTGGCTTTGTGCAGCGCCCTGTTCAGTCTTCCCTGGGCGCTCCTGATCGCCTGGGTGCTCTCCCGCGGGCGATTCCCGGGACGCTCCGTCCTGGATGCCTTCGTGCATCTACCCCTCGTGCTGCCCCCTGTCGCAGTCGGCTATGTGCTGCTGTTGCTGTTCGGGAATCGGGGACCGCTCGGGGGGTGGCTGCATGCGCATTTCGGCGTGCAGCTTGCGTTCACGACCGCTGGTGCGGCGCTGGCCACCGCTGTCATGAGCTTTCCGCTCATGGTGCGCTCGATCCGCATCTCGCTCGAGAGCATCGATCGCGGGTTCGAGGAGGCAGCCCAGACCCTCGGTGCAGGCCCTCTCGATCGATTCTGCACGATCACCTTGCCGCTCATGCTCCCCGGCGTCATCGCAGGCGCCGTGACCGCATTTGCCGCCGGACTCGGCGAGTTCGGAGCGGTGATCACTTTTGCGGCCAACGTCCCCGGCGAGACACGAACCATTCCGCTCGCGCTCTACACGGCGATCCAATCGCCCACCGGCGATGCACAGGCGCTGCGGCTCGCCATCCTGTCTTTCGCGCTCGGGTTGCTCGGACTGATGCTGGCCGAAGTCCTGGCCAGAGGTGTCCGCAGAAAGCTGGGCCGCTGAGTGCTCGCGCCGCACGCATGCTGAAGGTCGCCGTGCTCAAGCGCCTCGGCAGCTTCACGCTGCGTGCGCAATTCGAGGCGCCGACCCCTGGGGTCGTTGCGTTGTTCGGCCGCTCGGGCAGCGGTAAGACCACGACAGTCAATATCCTCGCCGGACTGCTGGCCCCCGATGCGGGCCGCGTCGAGCTGAACGGGTCGGTGCTCGAGGATACGGCTACGGGGATGCGCATTGCGGCCGAGCGGCGCTGCATCGGCTACGTTTTCCAGGAGCCGAGACTGTTTCCTCATTTGAGCGTGCTCGGGAATCTTCAATACGGCCAGAAGCGCGCCGCGCCTGCCGCGCAGCCGATCGAGCTGGAGCGGGTCGTCGCCCTGCTCGGCCTCAAGCCACTTCTGCGGCGCCGCCCTCATCAGCTCTCCGGTGGCGAACGCCAGCGCGCCTCTCTGGGTCGCGCCCTGCTCTCGCAACCGCGCCTGTTACTTCTCGATGAGCCCCTCGCCTCGCTCGATGTCGCGCGGCGCGAGGAGGTGCTGCCCTATCTGGAGCTGCTGCGCGACAGCCTGTCGATCCCCATGGTGTATGTCAGTCATCAGCTCGACGAGGTGCTGCGTCTGGCGACCTACGTCGTTCTGCTCGAAGGAGGGCGCGTTGCGGGGCAGGGAACGGTGAACGAAATCAGCCTGCTGCCGCCGCTGCGCTCGCTTGTCGGGCCCGATGCCGTAGGCGCGGTCGTGGACGGCCAGGTGACACGCTTCGATGGGACGCAAAGAATGGCGGAGCTACAAGTGGGGCGCGGCAAGCTGCACGTCAGTGTGCGTGAGGTCACAGCAGGCACACGCGTGCGCGTCCATCTGCTCGCGCGCGACATCATCCTGGGTCTGCAGGAGCCCAAAGGTCTGAGCGTGCGCAACGCGCTCCAGGGCACGATCGTGGAGCTGCTGGACGACGATCACGAAACCGTGCTGGTCAAGGTGGACATCGGCGCCGCCACGATCGTGCTGGCCCGAATCACCCGAAGTGCAGCGGTGGAGTTGGCGTTGCGTCCGGGGATGAGCATCTGGGTGTTGGTCAAGGCCGTATCCACCCGCGGCCATGCGTTCCGGCTCAGCGGCGCTTCGGGCGATTCCTGACCGCTTCCAGACCTGCGCGCGCATCGTGGAGCCGGAAACCCAGGAATTCCAGCGCGAGCGAGGTGTCGAAGCTGGGGCCCGCCAGACGCAGCCAGTTGTTCAGTGCGTGTTTGGTCCAGCGCATCGCCGTGCTGCTGCCCTGGGCCAGCCTGGCAGCGACCTGGAGTGCTGTCGGGTAGACCTCTTCGTCCGCCACGCAGCGCGCGACCAGACCAATGCGCTCCGCCTCCTCGCCCGAGAGCGGCTCGTTGGTGAGCAGGTAATAACGTGCTTTGGCCAGCCCACAGAGCAGCGGCCAGATGATGACGGCATGATCACCGGCAGCAACGCCGAGCCGGGTATGCCCGTCGAGTATCTTCACGTCGCGCCCGGCAATGGAGATGTCCGCCAGCAGCGCGACCGCCAGTCCGGCTCCGACCGCGGTGCCCCGGATTGCCGATACCACGGGCTTGGAGCAGTTGATGAGGTTGTAGACCAGATCGCTCGCCTCTTTCCAGACGCGCACGAGGGTGGCCTCGTCCTCGATCATGCTCTCGATCAGCGAGAAATCCCCGCCCGAGGAGAAGTGAGCGCCCTCCCCGCGCACGAGGACTGCCCGGACTGCCTCATCCGCATCAATCTCGCGCCACACGCTCGCCAGCTCCCGGTGCATGCTCGCATCGGCGGAGTTGAGACGGGCCGGGTTGGCGAGCACGACTTCGAGTACCGCCGCCGCAGGCTGCGAAAACTGCAGAGCTGGAAAGCGCGATCGATACCGCTCGACCACGGTGTTGACGCGCTCCTCGGCGGGCGCGCTGCCGGTCGCGGCGCTTCGGGGGCGCTTTGCCGGCCTGGCCTTGTCCGTTACGCGCTTCATGCGTCTGGAACGCTCTTTTCGCTCACCATCGTCAGGACATCGTAGCTGGCGACGACTTCCCCGTTCTGATTGCTGATTTGCGTATCCCACCGGACCTCGCCATAGCCCATTCCGAGGCGTAAGGACTTCTCCTTGCAAGTGAGGCGGACCTTGATGCGGTCGCCGGGCTTGACGGGCTTGGTGAAGCGCAACCCATCGATACCGTAGTTGGCGAGCACCGGTCCGTAAGGCGGATCGACGAACAGGCCGGCGGCGGCCGAGACCAGGAAGTACCCGTGAGCGACTCGCCCGCCGAACAGCGGATTGCGCCGCGCGGCCTCCTCGTCCATGTGCGCATAGAAGCGATCACCCGAGAGCTCGGCGAACCGCTCGATGTCCTCGATCGTCACCTCGCGCTCGCCCGAGTTGAACGTATCCCCGATGACGAGTGCACCAAATGGCTTACGAAACGGATGCACGCCTGGATCGATCTGCCGGGCACCTTTCGCCCATCGGCCCGTCACGGCGGTGAGGACATCCGGAGTGCCCTGAACGGCGGTTCGTTGCATGAAGTGCAGCACGCCGCGGATGCCGCCCAGCTCTTCGCCGCCACCCGCTCGGCCCGGGCCGCCATGCACCAGATGCGGGAGCGGTGAGCCGTGTCCGGTGGACTCCTTCGCACAGTGACGGTTGACGACGAGCACTCGGCCATGAAAAGGGGCAAGCCCCAGCACGAGTCGGGCAGCGGCCTGCTCATCGGCGCTGAACACCGATGCCGCCAGACTTCCGCCGCCTCGACGAGCGAGCGCGATCGCCGTATCGAGAGTGTCGTAGCCGAGGATCGTGCACACCGGCCCGAACGCTTCGACCGAGTGGACCTCGCGCGCCGAGGCACTGTCGCGGCAGTACAGCAGCTTGGGCGATAGAAATGCGCCGCGCTCGCCATCGGCCCCGACCGGCTCGGTCTCCTGCGCGCCGTAAACCAGCTCGGCCTCGCGCTGCAGTCTCGCGAGCTGCTCGCGCACTTCGCGGCGCTGGCCGAGCGAGGCCAGCGGGCCCATCTTGACCTGCTCGAGGCGGGGATCTCCGACGATCACCTGGCCGAGTGCAGCCTTCATGGCGTCCACGACATCCGCCACCCGCTCCCGCGGAACGATGGCCTTGCGAATCGCCGTGCACTTCTGGCCAGCCTTGACCGTCATCTCGCGAATCACTTCGCGCACGAACAGCTCCAGCTCCGGGGTGCCGGCCGCAGCATCCGGCCCGAGAATGGATGAGTTGAGCGAATCGGTCTCCGAGGTGAAGCGCACGGCGTGCGCCATGATCGCCGGGTGCTGTCTGAGCTTCTGGGCGGTGGCCGCAGAACCGGTGAAGCAGACGACATCCTGGCAGCTCAGATGCTCGAGCAGATCCCCGGTTCCGCCGCAGATCAGCTGAATCGCCCCCTCGGGGAGCAGCCCGGTCTCGACGATGCGCCGCACCACCTGCTCGGTGAGATACGAGGTCGCGGTTGCCGGTTTGACGATGGAGGGCACACCCGCCAGGAGTGCGGGCGCAAGCTTCTCCAGCATGCCCCAGACCGGGAAGTTGAAGGCGTTGATTTGCACCGCCGCGCCCTCGAGCGGAACACAGATGTGTTGGCCGACGAAGGTGCCACCCCGCGAGAGCGCTTCGACGCCCCCATCCACATATACGCAGCTATTGGGAAGCTCACGCGTCCCTTTGCTTGCGTAGACGAACAGCGTGCTGATGCCACCGTCGATATCGATCCACGAGTCGCTACGGGTCGAGCCGGTGGCAAACGACAGCTTGTAGAATTCCTCCTTGAGCTCTCCCAGCCGCTTCGCGAGCTCCTTGATCAGGCCGGCCCGCTCGTGGAAAGTGAGCCGGCGCAGGTTGGGACCGCCCACCTGACGCGCGTGCTCCAGCATGCCGCGATAATCGAGGCCACTGGCCGAGGAGCTGGCAATCACAGCGCCTGTGGTCGCATCCCGCAGTGCGACGGCATCGTGCGACCCGGCGACCCATTGCCCACTTGCGTAGCTCTGCAGTTGCCTCGGTGCGTCTCTCATTGGGTCTCACTCGATTCCTGCGGCGCGACTTTCCCGGAGATGCGGTGCGAGCGCCCGCGAAACAAGGCGATGCGCTCACCGCGCTGGTTGGTCACCGTGATTTCGTACAAGCCGCTGCGGCGGGTTCGCCACAGCTCCTGCGCCACAGCCGTCAGCGCATCGCCGGAGCGCGCGGGCGCGAGGAAGTCGATGGACCCGGCGGCCGCGACCGTACTTTCGTTGTACGAGTTGCATGCATAGGCGAATGCCGTATCCGCGAGTGAGAACACGAGTCCGCCGTGACAGACGTCGTGTCCGTTGATCATCTCCGGCACCACCTGCATCAGCACCTCGGCATGCCCGGGTCCGACGCGGCTCACCCGCATTCCGAGCATCCGGGCCGCCCGGTCGCGAGCAAACATCGCACGGGCGGCGCGTTCAGCGAGCTGCTGCGCAGGATCGTTGGTATCGGCCATGCAATATCCTCAACGGCCCGTGAACTTCGGTGCACGCTTGGCCGTGAAGGCGGCGACGCCTTCGGCGTAATCCGTCGTGCGCCCGAGCTCGCGCTGGTAATCCCGTTCCACATCGAGCTGCTGCTCGAGGGTGCGTCCCCAGCTCTCATACAACGCCTGTTTGGTCCTGGCGAGACCCCGGGTCGGAGCAGCGGCCAGCTGTGCGGCGAGCTCATCCACCACTGCGCGCAGCTCGGCATCCTCGACACAACGCCAGATGAGACCCCACTCGGCCGCCTGCTGGGCAGGAAGCTTGTCCCCGAGGAGGCTCAATCCCATGGCGCGCGCCGTACCGAGCAGCCGCGGCAGGAACCAGGTCCCGCCGGAGTCCGGCACGAGACCGAGCTTGCAGAACGCCTGCACGAAACTCGCGGAGCGCGCTGCAATCACGAGGTCGCATGCGAGTGCGATGTTGGCGCCCGCCCCGGCCGCAACGCCGTTGACGGCGGCGATCACCGGAATCTGCAACGAATGCAGCGCCAGCACCAGTGGCTTGTAGTTCTTCTCGATCGACTCGCCGAGATCGGCCGCTGCTCCGCCCGGGGCCACTGCCCGGTCACCGAGATCCTGGCCGGCGCAAAATCCCCGGCCGGAGCCGGTGATGACGAGCACGCGCGCCCCGGAATCGCCGATCAGACTCGCGATGGCATCGCGCACCTCCTGGTGCATCGCGCTATTGAAGCTGTTGAGGCGATCGGGCCGGTTCAGGGTGAGGCGGGCGACGCCCGCGGTCGTCTCGAAAAGAATGGTCTGATAGTTCATGAGGTCACTCGCCTTGCACGATCGGAAGCCGCGTGCGCTTCACTTCTCGTCGTAATCGAGCTCCAGGACGGGCGTCATCACCCGCGACTGGCACGCGAGAATGTAGCCCTGCTCGAGCTCCCAGTCCTCGAGGGCGTAGTTCTGCGCCATTTCCACCTTGCCGCTCAGGACCTTGGTGCGGCAAGTCGAGCACACACCCGCCCGACACGAAAAGGGTAACTCGAGTCCGGCACGAGCGGCCGCATCCAGCACCGTGTCCTCGTTCATCTTCATCGTGAAAGTCCGTCGCCTGCCATCCATGAGGACGGTGACTTCGGCAGTATCGGCTGCGGAGGCCGGCTGCGATCCCCTGCCGTCGATGGACTCGGCGGCTCCCACCGCGGTCGAGGTCCGGCTGTCCCGGCTCGCCGGTGCCGCCGGTGCGGCAGCCGGTGCAGCCGCTCGTGGCGCAACGCCCGCCCCGAGCGTGAAATGTTCGCCGTGGAGGTGCTCGGCGCCAACGCCCAGATCGCGCAGCGTCGCACCCAGCTGGTCGATCATGTCCCCGGGACCGCAGATGAAGTATTCGGCAATCTCCTCGGGTTTGAACAGGAGGCGGGCAAACAGCCGCACGCGCTCGCCGTCGAGCCTTCCATTGTAGAGCTCGACCTCCTGCGGCTCGCGGCTCATCACGAAATGCAGCGCCAGGCGCTGGACGTACTGATCCTTCAGTGCCAGCAGTTCCTCGAGACACATCGTGCGCTCGCTGCTGGTGTTGCCGTAGAAAAGAATGAGCTGATTGGCGCCATCCGACTGCAGGATCGCCTTGGCGATGGACAGCACTGGAGTGATGCCACAGCCCGCTGCGAATGCGACATACATGGCGCCCGCACGGTACGCGCCCAGGTGCGGAGTGAGGCTGCCGTTGGGAGGCAGCACATCGATGCTGTCTCCGACTCGCAGCTGCTCGGCAAAGAAACGCGACATGAGGCCCTTCTCATGCACGCGTGCCACGATGCGCAGCGGCCATTCCCCCGGCGTGTTGACGAGAGAATAGGTGCGGCGCACCTCCTCCGCCTCGAACTGCTTGCGCAACACGATGTGCTGGCCGGCCCGCCCCGTGTACTCCGCGCGCAGCTCTTGCGGCACTTCGAGCGAAAGAGCGATCGCATCCTGCCCTTCAGGATGCAGGCCCGTGATCCGCAGTGGATGAAACTTCAGCATGGGCGAGGCGCATGGCGCCGCGCGGGCCCACACGGATGTGCGCCCCGGGCTTGCGCGCAGCAGGACAGCGCAGCGCAATGTGCGCTCCCGCTGAGCACCTGAGCAGGTGCCGCCCCCCTGTCATGGATCGTCATAGACATTTGAAATAGTCGAAAGGCTCCAGGCACGCCGCGCAGCGGTAGTGAGCCTTGCAGGGAGTCGAGCCGAATTCACTCACGCGCTTCGTTACGCGGCTGCCGCAGTGCGGACAGGTTACCGAGGCGGGCGCTCTGAGCAAATGCCTGGGTTGACCCACCGCGCTCTCGGGCGGTGCGATGCCGAAGGCGGCCAACTTCTGCCGGCCGGCCTCGGTCAGCCAGTCGCTGCTCCAGGGAGGCGCCAGCACCTGCTCGATGAGCGCATCGGTGTAGCCCGCAGCATCCAGTGCGCGACGAACGCTCTGATGGATCATCTCCGTTGCCGGACAGCCCGAATAGGTCGGAGTGATTCCGACGTGCAGAATCTTCGGATTCCCCGCAGCCGCTTCCCACTCGACGTGACGCACGATGCCCAGATCCACCACGCTCAGGACCGGAATCTCCGGATCCGGCACGCGCTCGAGTAGAGCCCAGATATTTTCCGTGCCCGGCTGCCGAGCCGGCTCGGCAGCCTGCGCTCGCCCTGGCCAGTTCACGGCCCTTGGGCCAACCGTTGGTGTAGCACTCGTCACTTGCGGTTACCAGCGGGCCCCGGGGTAAGTGCGCTGCAGATGTTGCATCTCGGCCAGCAGGTGCCCGAGATGCTCCGTGTGGACCCCGCGCTTGCCATGCCAGGGATACGGTGACGGTGGTGGTTTCACGAGCGTCGCTTCGTGCAGCGCCGCGTCCATGCGCGACGACCAGCGCGGCTGCAGATCAGCCAACACCGGCGCAACGCCCGCCCGACCAAGCTGCTCCTCCACCTCATCGGCCGCGAACAGCTCCTCGGTGAATCGCCAAAGATCCTCGAGGGCGCGCTGCACCCGGCCATGACTCTCGGCAGTGCCATCGCCGAGACGGACCAGCCAGTCCGAGCTGTAATGAAAGTGGTACCGGGTTTCCTTGACTGCCTTGGAGGCGATGCTCGAGAGCCGCGCATCGCGCGAGCTCGCCAGCGCCTCGTACAGCTCGAGCTGCCAGGCATCCAGCAGGCATTGACGCACGATGGTCCGGCCGAAGTCACCGTTGGGTTGCTCGACCAGAGTGAGGTTGGCGAACGACGGGGCGTCCCGCAGGAAGGCCAGCGCATCCTCGTCGCGCCCCTTGCCCTCGATCCCGCCCGCATAGGTCAGAAGCAGGCGCGCCTGCCCGATGAGATCGAGCGAGATGTTCGCAAGGCCAAGATCTTCCTCCAGCGCGGGCGAGTGCCCCACCCACTCTCCGAGGCGCTGGCCGAGCACCAGGCTCGTATCGCCGAGTCGCAGCAGGTACCGGAAGAGCGCCGGTCGCAGCCCCTCCGGGCTGCTCTCACCGCTACCCGGCTTGCCTCGCGGGCTTTCGGCGGCTTCCCCGACCGCGCTCACAGGTTCTTGACCTCATCCGGGATGGCATAGAAGGTCGGGTGCCGGTAGACCTTGTCCCGCGCCGGCTCGAACAATGCGTCCGCCTCGAGAGGATCCGAGGCAATGATATCTGCCGAGCGCACGACCCAGATGCTCACGCCTTCCTGGCGGCGCGTATACACATCACGGGCGTGGTCGACGGCCATCTTGCTGTCTGCGGCGTGCAGACTGCCTACGTGTTTGTGCTCCAGCCCCGAGCGGGAGCGGATGAAGACTTCGTACAGCGGCCAGTCATTCGACATGGATGTTCCCTCGGATCTCACTCAGGCGGCAGCCTGCTGCGAACGGGCTTGTTGTTTGGCAGCATGGGCTGCGGCAGCCTCCCGCACCCAGCTTCCCTCCTCATGGGCACGCCGTCGTGCCTCGAGTCTCTCGCGATTGCAGGGACCGTGTCCCTTCAACACCGCCTGAAACTCGCTCCAGTCTATGACGCCGAAATGAAAGTGCTGCGTCTGCTCGTCCCAGCGCAGCTCGGGGTCGGGAATGGTCAGACCGAGGAACCGGGCCTGAGGGGCGGTGATGTCGATGAATTTCTGGCGCAGTTCATCGTTGCTGAAGCGCTTGATTTTCCAGCGCATCGATTGCGCCGTGTGCTTCGAGTCCGCATCGCTGGGCCCGAACATCATCACCGAGGGCCACCACCAGCGATTGAGCGCATCCTGGGCCATGGCATGCTGTTGTGGCGTCCCGCGGGCGAGCGCGAGCATGATCTCGAACCCCTGCCGCTGATGAAAGCTCTCTTCCTTGCAGATCCTGACCATCGCGCGGGCGTAGGGGCCATAGGAGCAGCGGCAGATCGGGATCTGATTCATGATTGCCGCACCATCGACCAGCCAGCCGATCGCCCCGACATCCGCCCAGGTCAGAGTCGGGTAATTGAAGATGCTGGAGTACTTCGCGGTACCCGCGAGAAGCTGCTCCAGCATCTGTGCACGCTCGATCCCGAGAGTCTCGGCAGCACTGTAGAGGTACATGCCGTGGCCGCCCTCGTCCTGCACTTTCGCGATCAGGACAGCCTTACGGCGCAGCGTGGGCGCCCGCGTAATCCAGTTGCCCTCGGGAAGCATCCCGACGATCTCCGAGTGGGCGTGCTGGGAAATCTGGCGGATGAGCGTCTGCCGATAGGCATCGGGCATCCAGTCCTTGGGCTCGATCTTCTCATCAGCGTCCACCCGGCTCTGGAACCGCGCCTCGAGCGCTGCGGTATCGGCGCCGGCGTGGTGGTCGGCCTCCTTTCCGAGGGAATCGAGTCCTTGCGTGTACATGGCAGCTCCGCGGTCGAGGATCTGTGCCGCCAATGTGACACAGAAACAGGCGTCGTGCAAAGATTTCTGTGTCACAATCGGGCTGCAGATGGAGCCCAAGCCCATATCGCCGATCACCCCCGCGGCAGCCGCCCTCGCCCGGGCCACGCAGGGGCTCCTGCGACGCTTCCGCAGCCATCGCCCCCTCAGAGGCGGCTCGCTGCTGGTGACCATCTTTGGTGATGCGATCGCGCCGCGCGGCGGCATCGTGACGCTCGGAAGTCTGATCCGGCTGGCCGCGCCTTTCGGACTGACTGAGCGGCTCGTCCGCACCTCCGTTGGCCGCCTTGCGCAGGAGGGTTGGCTCGTTGCCCGACGCGACGGTCGCCGCAGCGAGTATCGCCTGAGCGGGTATGGAGAGCAGAGTTTTGCGGAAGCCACGCGTCGCATCTACGCGGCCAGTCCGAGCGAGTGGGACGGAAAATGGATGCTGCTGCTGCTGCCGGCGAAAGGCCCGCGCCGTGAGGCGGGGCGACGCGACGAGCTGCGCCAGGAGCTGCGCTGGCTGGGCTTTGGGCAGGTGAGCTCAGGCGTTTTTCTGCATCCGGGGTGCACGCCCGAGCGCGCCCGCGATTGGCTGCGGGGTCTGGAGGAGGCCAAGGATGCCGTTCTGCTGCAGAGCTTCGGAGACGCGGGGGCCGCTGACCGGCGGCTGGTCGCCGCCGGTTGGGATCTTGCCGAGCTCGGCCGCCGCTACCGGGCGTTCGTGGCGGCCTTCACGCCCGTGCGAACGGCCATGCACGTTCCCAAATCCTCCAAGGCCGTCCTGATGGCATCCGATGGCATGCCCGGCCGCGAAGTCGCATTCGTCATCCGCACGCTGCTCATTCACGAGTACCGCAAGATTCACCTGCAGGACCCCTCACTACCGCCGCAACTGCTGCCTGCACACTGGATCGGCACCAGCGCCTACGAATTGTGCCGGAGCTTGTACGGCAGCGTATTCGCGGCGGCCGAGGACTACCTGTCAAACACTGCGAGCACGCTCAGCGAGGCACTCCCGGCAGCCGGCCGCGAAGCCTACGAGCGGTTTGGGGGAATCGGCTAGAGCGGCCGGACGTGGCCGCTGAGGCGCGCAGGTCGAAGCCGATCCCATGCTGCTCGAACCCCAGGGAATTGTCCCGGATCGTGGACTCTCCCACATCCGCGCCGAGGTAGAAGTGAGGCTGCCGGAAGCTGGAGTCGAAATCCTGTGCGAGCCCCGGGGGCGCTGCGGCGAGAATCAGTAGCGCGGGCAGCACTTGCGCATGAGGAGTCCTCCTTGGCGGGTCCTTCAGCAACGCCTGAGCAAACGCCAGGTTGACCAGGCAGCGCCGCCAGGCGGCCGGAATCTACCGCAACGCCCGCTTATCGATGACGCGTTTGGCCTTGCCGGCGGAACGCTCTATCGCGCCGGGATTGGCGACGACCACGCGTGCGGTGACACCTACTCGCTCTTTGATGTGGTATTGCAGCTGCTGGCACAGCCGCTCGCGAGCTCTCTCGTCTTGCGCAATTGCTGCGGAGCACTCCACATGCACCGTCAGCGCATCGAGGTGCGCTTCACGCGTCAACTCCAGAACATAGTGGGGGGTCAGTCCTGGCAAGCCGAGCAACAGTTCCTCGATCTGACTCGGAAACACGTTGACACCGCGGATGATCAGCATGTCATCCGAGCGGCCGCTGATGCGTGCGATGCGGCGCATCGAGCGGGCAGTCGGTCGCAACAGCTTGGTGAGGTCCCCCGTCCGATAGCGGATCAGAGGCAGCGCCTCCTTGGAGAGCGAAGTGAACACCAGCTCGCCCTCGCGTCCATCACCGAGCACGTGACCGGTGCGAGGCTCGATGATCTCCGGATAGAAGTGATCCTCCCAGACCACCGGCCCGTCCTTGGTTTCAATGCATTCGCTGGCGACACCCGGTCCCATCACCTCCGACAGTCCATAGATGTCGGCGGCATCGAGGCCCATCCGTTTCTCGATCTCCAGGCGCATGGCGTCGGTCCAGGGCTCAGCGCCGAAGATCCCGATACGCAGCGATGAGGCCGCAGGATCCAGATTTTGGTGCGCGAACTCCTCGGCGATGGCCAGCATGTAGGAGGGGGTGACCATGATGATGTCGGGCTCGAAGTCGCAGATGAGCTGCACCTGCCGCGAGGTCTGGCCCCCTGACATGGGAATCACGGTACATCCCAGGCGCTCCGCGCCGTAATGCGCGCCGAGGCCGCCGGTAAACAGGCCATAGCCATAAGCGACGTGCACCGTGTCGCCGCGCCGGCCCCCGGCGGCTCGGATCGAGCGCGCGACGAGCTGCGCCCACGTTTCGATGTCATGTGCGGTGTAGCCGACGACGGTTGGTTTCCCCGTCGTTCCGCTGGAAGCATGAATGCGGGTGACCTTGTCCCGCGGCACCGCAAACATGCCGAACGGATAGCTGTTCCGCAGATCTTCCTTGGTCGTGAAAGGGAAGTGGCGCAGGTCATCCAGCGTGCGCAGGTCTTCCGGATGAACCCCGGTCAGCTCGCATTTACGGCGGTAGGGGGCGACATTCGCGTACGCGTGGCGTACGGACCATTTCAGGCGCGCGAGCTGCAGCGTTCGCAGCTCATCCTCACTCGCACGCTCTATGGCCTCAAGTTCGGAAGGGACGGTGCCGTCGGGGGTCCGCACAGCGGCGGATCATCGCACTATGAGCCTGAAGTCTCCAGACATCGTATGAAGGCCTGCATGAAGCGGTTCGCCTGGAGGCCATCCATCACCCGGTGATCGATGGTCAGCGTGACATAACAGCGCGGCTCGATGCTCATGCTCTGGGTGACGGGGGCGCCCACGCCGTCCACCACGACGACGCGCTTCTCGAGCTTACCGATGCCCAGGATCGCAGCCTGCGGCTGGTTGATCACGATTGGTGCAGCGAAAAGACTGCCACTGACGCCATGATTCGAGATCGTAAACGTGCCACCCCGGACGTCGGCCGGTGTGAGCCGGCCCTCCCGCGCCCGCGATGTCAGGTCGTTGAGCCCGCGCGCGGTTTGCAGGAGGTCCCGGGACTGCACCTCATGCAGTACCGGCACCACGAGCCCGTTTTCGAGCGCGGTGGCGATCCCGATATGCACCGACTCGTGGATCTCCAGAGCGGTGTCGGTCCAGCGGCTGTTGGCTTCGGGCACCACCCGGATGGCTGCCGCTGCAGCCTGCACGAAATAAGCCGTCAGCGTGAGCGGCACACCCGCCGCGGCGAATTCCTGCCGGCGCCTGTCGCGATCGGCCAGCACCGCGGTGAGGTTCGCTTCAAACACCGTCGTCACATGCGGCGCGGTGTGCAACAGGCTGTGCACCATGTGATCGGCGATGCGCTTACGGATGGCCGAATGAGGAACGCGACGGACCGCGCCGACGCGTTCGCTGACCGCTTCGGCCGCAGCGGGCGAAGCATCGCCCGCGGGTGTTGTCGCACGCACACCCGATCGTGCAGCGAGCGCGGAGGGGCGACCCTGCGCGCCCGGCTCCTTCACATGGCGCAGGATGTCTTCGACGGTGATGCGCGTGCCCTGCCCCGTGCCGTGCACTTCGGATGGCTCCAACCCGTGCTCGGCAAGCAATCTGCGGACCGCAGGGCTGAGCGATCTCGCGCTACCGCTGTCACTGCGGGGACCGGATTCAGGTTGCTCGATCTCCGCCGCCTGAGACCGAGTTGCCACCGGACCCTCGGTGCGGGCCCCTGCGGGCCACGCCGTTGGCACCGGCTTTGAGAGCGCACCCGGACTTTGCGTGGGCGCACCCGGAGCCTGCCTGGACTTGGTTCCTTCGGCTTCGATTCGTCCCAGCAACTCTCCGGGCCCGACCTCCTCCTGCTCCTGCTTGAGGATCTCGCGCAGGAGGCCCGATGCGGGCGCGGCCACTTCCACAGTGACCTTGTCCGTCTCGATCTCGATCAGCGGCTCGTCGGCCGTGACCTGCTCGCCGACCGATTTGAGCCAGCGCAGAACCTGCGACCGCGTACCCTCGGTCTGTTCCGCCGGCACCCGGATTTCCACCACATCGCTCATGGCTACACGCTGGCAATCTGTTGCATGGATTGCCTGATGCGCTCGATGCTCGGGACTGCTGCCTCCAGCAACACCGGGCTGTGCGGACTGGGCACATCGGGCATCGTGAGCCGCTCGATCGGGGCATCCAGCTGAAAGAATGCATCCTTGGCCAGCACCGCAGCGATTTCCGCCCCGAAGCCGGCCGTGATGTTGTCCTCGTGCACGATCAGGCAACGGCGGGTCTTGCCCACGGAGCTCAGCACGGCCTCCCTATCCCAGGGCGAGAGCGTTCGCAGGTCCAGCAGTTCGACATCCACCGCGGAGTCGGCCGCCGCCTGCTCGCATCGCTCGACCATTGCACCCCAGCTCACCACGGTCAATTCCGAGCCGGAACGCAGCAGGCGGGCCACGCCAAAGGGCACCGTGAAGTCATCGCCCGGATAGGGCCGGCGTGCCCAGGCGCCGTCCAGCATGGCGCGGTGTTCGAAGTAGATCGTCGGGTCGTTCCCGCGCAACGCGCTGCGCAGCAATCCGACGGCGTCCTCGGCGTTGGAGGGTACTGCCACGCGCCAGCCGATTCCGTGTACCCAGGCCACCTCGTTGGTCTGGCTGTGCCAGGGATCGCCGCATTTGAAAAATCCCCCGGGCATTCGCACCACCAGCGGGGCTGCAAACCGGTTCCGCGTTCTCCAGCGCAAGGTCCCACAATCATTGAGCTGCTCGGCCGCCGGATCGGCGTACTTGCGGAACTGAATCTCGGGCACCGGCAGAAGCCCTGCGAGCGCCATGCCCACCGAGCGGCCAATGATGCCCTCCTCCGACAGGCTCGTGTCAAAGACGCGCCCCACGCCGTACTTTTCCTGCAGTCCGAGCGTCGCCCCATGCACCCCGCCCTTGGGCCCCACGTCCTCCCCGAACACCGTCATGCGCGGATTGGTGGCCAGCTCCGCATCGAGCGTCCGGCGGATCGCGGTCAACATGTTGATCCGGGTCCCCTCAGGATGGGCAATCGTCGTGGATGGCGGGAAATGGTGATGCTCGGGGGCCAGACCGCCCTGAATCTGCAACCCCCCCTCGCCCGGCTCGCTGAACACGTGGCGCTCGAGCTCCGCGGGGTCCGGCAGCGGCCGCGCGAGTGCACGCTCGATTGCCTCCTCGACATCACGACGGGAGCGGGCCTCGAGCTGCCCCCAGTCGGACTCACTGCACAGTCGTGGGACCATGAAGCGCTGCAGGCGCGCGAGCGGATCCCGAGCCCGCTCCTGCGCGAGCGTTTCAGCGGACTTGTAGGTCTGGGTGTCCTGACCTGAATGGCCGGACAGCCGCGGCACCGTGAGGCGCAGCAGCACTGGAGCGCGCTCGACCCGCACCAGGCGCACCGCTTGGGCAATCAGACTCGAGGCCTCCTGGGGATCCGTTCCATCGCCTTCGAGCAGGGTCAGACCCTGGAACGAGCGGAGGTTTGCGGCGATGTTGCCTCCGGGAGTCTGGTGTTGGGAATCGACGGAGATGCCGTAGCCGTTGTCCTCGACGTAAAGCAATAGTGGCAAGCGCTGCGTGGTGGCGATGGTCAAGGCCGACCAGAAGCCATTGGTGGCAACGGAGGCATCGCCGCCGAGCGCGACCGCGATACTGTGGCGATAGGAATCCTCACCGAGGACCTCGTGCCGGTAGCGAATGGCCTGCGCCCAGCCGGCAGCCGGTGTGTACTGGGTGCCCACGCCTCCGCATGCAGGCAGCACCGTCGCGCCGCCCTGCGAGGGCATGTTGAAGACGACACCGATGTCGCGCCCTCCGCTGAACGAGCCGGTGCGCGCAAGCGGTCCGGCTGCGGCATCCTCCAGGCTGGTTCCCAGAGCCAGCATGATCGGTCGCGAGCGGTAATAGAGCGCGACACCATCGTGCGCATCGGTGAGCTGCAGCCCGAGAAGGATCTGGGCGAAGTCATGTCCGCGGGCGGAAAACTGATACAGCACTTTGCGCTGCGGCAGCAGCCGGCTTTCCTCGATGTCATCGAGTGCCCGCGAGGCCTGCAGCAGAGTGATCACGCGCCGCCAGTCCGGCCCGGTCGGGGACGCCCGGGCAGCGCTCGAGGTTCGCGATATCGATTCAGCCGGTGCCACCACGCTCATGTCTCCGATTGAGCCTCAGCTCTTCCGTCCGCAAGGAAGAGGCGTATTTTCAAGCTCGCGAGGCACAGCTTATGCCCGGTGTCCGGCAATGAGCTTGCGCTGATTGCCCGATCGGTGCTTATCTTAGCAATCTTATTGCCACCGGCGGACGCTCATGCTCAGGACCCTGGATCGTCTGGACCGCCGCATTCTCGATGAGCTGCAGCAGGATGCGCGCATGTCCAATCAGGAGCTGGCGCGCCGGGTCGGGCTGTCGCCGGCGCCGTGCTGGCGGCGCCTGCGCCGCCTCGAGGAGGCAGGCTTCATCACCGGCTACGCAACGCTGCTCGATGGCACGACGCTCGGGCTTCCGATCCTCGCTTACGCCCTGGTATCGCTGGAGAATCACCACCCCGAGACCGTGCGACAGTTCGATCAGCTCGTGAAGGAGCGGCCCGAGGTACTCGAGTGCCACTCGATGAGCGGCCCCAACGATTACCTGCTGCGGATCGTCGCAGCCAGCATGGATGCTTATGAGCGCTTCATGTCGGCGCATGTGCTGCAGATTCCGGCGGTGCGCTCGGTGAACACCAGCTTCGTGCTGCGCACGAAGAAGTTCACCACCCGCCTGCCGGTGGTCTGATCAGCCTGCTCGCGGCAGATCTTTCCAGGTCGCCCCGCTTGCCGCCATGCGCTCCAACAGGGGTGCCGGCCGCCATCTTTCTCCGTGCGTTGCGCAGAGCTTGCGCATCGTGGCGACGATGCGCTCGAACCCTGTCTCCTGCGCCCAGAACATCGGGCCACCCTTGTAAGCGGGAAAGCCGTACCCGTGCACATACACCACATCGATGTCGCTGGCACGAATGGCAATGCCCTGTTCCACGATGTTGGCGCCTTCGTTCACCAGCGGATGCAGCAGCCGATCGAGGATCTCTTCATCGGCAATGGCGCGGCGGGTGATGCCCAGTTCCCGCGACACGTTCTCGAGGAGCGCCATGACTTCAGGGTCGGGGCTGCGCACCCGGCCCTCGTACCGGTAGAAGCCCTTGCCGGATTTTTGACCGAGCCGGCCGGCCTCCACCAGACGCTGCAAAATGGGCGAGACCCGCTCATCGGCGGGTATCGTGCGGCTCTTGCGGATCAAAAAGCCGACATCGTTTCCGGCCAGATCGCGTACTGCCAGCGGGCCCATGGCGAATCCGAAAGCTTCGATGACGCGATCGATCTGCTCGGGGCTCGCGCCCTCCTCGAGCAGGAACTCCGCCTCGCCGGTGTAGAACTGCAACATCCGGTTGCCGATGAAGCCATCACAGTTGCCGGCGAGCACGGCCACCTTGCCCAGTGTCTTGCCGAGGGCCATGACGGTGGCGATCGTCTGCGAGGAGCTGTTCGTCCCGCGCACGTTCTCCAGCAGCTTCATGATGTTTGCCGGACTGAAAAAATGAGTGCCAATCACGCTCTGCGGGCGGCTCGTGGCAGCGGCGATCGCATCGATGTCGAGTGTGGAGGTGTTGGTTGCGAGGATGGCGTGGGGCGCACAGACGCCATCCAGCTGCGTCAACACCTGCCGCTTGACCTTCAAATCCTCGAACACCGCCTCGATCACGATGTCCGCCTCGGCGAGCGCCTCGTACTGGCGCACTCCGCTGATGAGCGACAGCGCCTGATCCATGCCCGCCTGAGTGAGGCTACCGCGCGCGACAGAAGCCGCATAGTTTTTGCGAATCAGCCCGAGGCCGCGCTCGAGCGCTTCCTGGGAAACCTCCAGCAGCCGCACCGGAATGCCCGCATTCGCAAAGCTCATCGCAATGCCGCCACCCATGGTCCCGGCACCGACAACGGCAGCGCTGCGGATCGCCAGCGGCTGCACCGACGAGGGAACCTCGGGAATCCGACGTGCTTCGCGCTCCGCGAAAAAAATATGCATGAGCGCCTTGCGCTGCGGGCTGTCGCGGCATTCCTCGAAGTACTGCCGTTCGAGCCGGAAGGCCTCCTCGCGAGGCTGCGTACAGGCCGCCTCGATGCAGTCCACGATCCGCCAGGGCGCGAGCTGCCCGCGGGCCTTGCGCTCGAGCTTGTGGCGGAATGCGGCAAAAAGCGCCGGATCCACGGCGGCGATCTTGTCCTGGCGCTCGCTGGCAAGGCTCAGGGGTCTGTTTTCCCGCACGACCTGTCGGGCGAGCGCAATGGCTTCGGGCACCGCGTTCGTAGCCACAGCGTCGAGGGTTCCCAGCTCCAGGGCGCGTTGCGCCGACAGATGCGTGCCGGAGGTAATCGCCTCGAGCGCCGCTTCGGGGCCGGCCAGGCGGGTGAAGCGCTGCGTACCGCCGGCTCCGGGCAGCAGCCCGAGTTTGACTTCCGGCAGGCCGACCCGGGCGCTGGCGGCCGCCACTCGCCCATGGCAGGTGAGCGCGATTTCAAAGCCGCCTCCAAGTGCCACGCCCTCGATGGCCGCGATCACGGGCTTCGTCAGTCCCTCCAGCTGTTTCTGCAGATCACGCAGCGTCGGAAACTTCAGCGACAGGCCCGATGCGATCTCGTTGATGTCCGCGCCCGCCAGAAACGAGCCGCGTGCCCCGGACAGGACGATGGCCTTGACCTGCGGATCGCTGGCCGCCTGCTGCAGCATCGCTGCCAGTCCCTCGCGGACGCTGATGCTGGCAGCATTGACCGGTGGATTGTCGATTTCGAGGACTGCAATCTCGCCATCGCGACGGTAGCTCACGGCAGGCACAGGCTTACTCCTCGGAAAACGGCGGCTCGCGCCCGCGATGATAGGCGAATGGCTACACTTCGTCTCGATGGACGAGGTCGACGTCGTCGTGATCGGCGCGGGAGTCATAGGGCTCGCGGTGGCGCGTGCAGCGGCCCGCTGCGGTCGCGACACGCTGGTTCTGGAGGCGGCGGCAGGTTTCGGCAGCGAGACCAGCTCGCGCAACAGCGAGGTCGTCCACGCCGGCATCCACTATCCGCCTGGATCGCTCAAGGCGCGCCTGTGCGTCAGCGGCCGCGAGCTGTTGTACGAGTTCTGCGAGCGCCACGGCATCGGCCATCGGCGTTGCGGGAAGCTCATCGTGGCAGTATCCGAATCGGAGCGCGCGCAACTCCAAGCGCTTCACCGTAACGCTCGTGCCAATGGCGTCGAGCTCGAGATCCTCGAGCGCTCCCAGGCGCGCGCCCTCGAGCCAGCGCTCTCATGTGTCGGCGCGCTGCATTCTCCGCTCAGCGGCATTGTCGATACGCATGCCTACATGCTCGCGCTCCTCGGGCAGGCGCAACACCATTCCGCCACCTTCGTCTTCAACACCCGCGTGACTGCGATGGAAGTCCGTGCGGATGGCATATTGATCGGCGTGAACGAAGCAAGCCCCACCCTGCGAGCGCGGCAGGTGATCAATTGCGCCGGGCTCTACGCGCCGCACGTGGCGCATCTCATCCGCGGATTTCCCGCCGAGCGCATTCCGCCTGCCTACTTCGTCAAAGGGAGCTACTTTGCCCTGTCCGCTCACGCACCCTTCCAGCGGCTGCTCTATCCGCTACCCACGCACGGCGGGCTAGGTATTCACCTCACGCTCGATCTCGCGGGCCGTGCCCGGTTTGGTCCGGACGCGCAATGGGTGAGACAACCCGATTACGAAGTCGAGCCGGAGCGGGCGGCGCTTTTTTATGCGGCTATCCGCACTTACTGGCCAGCCCTGCCCGACGGCGCCTTGCATCCCGCCTACGCCGGCGTCAGGCCACGCATCTCGGCGCCGGGAGCCGCGCTCGCCGACTTCAGGATCGAGGGACCCGAGGCGCACGGCGTACCGGGCATCATCCACCTGTTTGGAATCGAATCTCCCGGTCTCACCGCATCGCTCGCGATCGCTCGCCACGTCCTGCAGCTTCTCGAACGGCGGGGTTGATCATTCGGCGCTTCAGCGTGAACTCGAATGGCTCGCTAGGCGACGATGCGCCGCTCGCGCAGGATCTCGATGATTTGCTGAGCCGCGCCATCCGGGGAGCCCTGGCGCGTGTCGATGACGATCTCGGCACTCTCCGGCACCTCGTAGGGCGAATCGAGGCCGGTGAAGTTCTTGATCTTGCCCTGCAGCGCGCGGGCGTACAGGCCCTTCGGATCGCGCCGCATGCACTCCTCGAGCGGCGTATCGATGAAGATCTCGATGAACTCATCGGGATCGACCAGCTCGCGCACCATCCGCCGCTCGGCGCGAAACGGTGAGATGAACGAGCAGAGCACGATCAGGCCCGCATCCACGAACAGCCGTGCGACTTCTCCGGCGCGGCGGATGTTCTCCACGCGGTCGACATCGGTGAAGCCCAGGTCGCGGTTCAAGCCGTGGCGCAGGTTGTCGCCGTCCAGCATGTAGGTGTGAGCGCCGTGCGCGTGCAACTCGCGCTCGAGCACGCTCGCAATCGTGCTTTTGCCCGAGCCGGAGAGGCCCGTGAACCAGAGAATCGCGGGCCGGTGCCCCTGCATGCGCAAGCGGGCGGCCTTGTCGATCAGCACGCTCTGACGGTGAATGTTGGTTGCCCGCCGCAGCCCGAAGGTGATCATGCCGGCGCCCGCTGTGGCATTCGTGAAGCGGTCCACCAGGATGAAGGCGCCGGTGGCGCGGTTCTCCGAATAGGGATCGAAGGCGACGGGCGCTGCGGTCGCGAGATTACACAGACCGATCTCGTTCAGCGTAAGTGTCTTTGCCGCGATGTGCTCCAGCGTGTTGACGTCCACCTTGTGCTTGAGGCTCGTGATGCGGGCGGGCACGTAACGGGTGCCGATTCGCATCAGATACGAGCGCCCCGGAAGCATGGCCTCCTCGGTCATCCACAGCAGATGCGCGGCGAATTGGTCCACAACCTCCGGCCGGCTGTCGGGGCGCGCGAGGACATCGCCGCGCGCGACATCGACCGCATCGGCCAGTGTCAAAGTCACCGCATCGCCGGCGCGGGCTTCCTGGAGATCGCCATCCGCGGTGACTATTCGGGTCAGCGTCGACTCCTGGCCCGAAGTGGCCACGATCAGCCGCTCCCCGCTGCGCACCCGCCCCGAGACGATCGTCCCTGAGAATCCACGGAAGTCGGCGCTCGGGCGATTGACCCATTGCACCGGAAAACGGAAGGGCTTGTCGTCGAGGTCGTGCTCGACGTCGAGCCTTTCCAGGCAAGCCAGCAGCGTGGGACCGTCGTACCAGCGCATTTGCTCGGAGCTGGCCGTGATGTTGTCTCCGAATCGCGCCGAGACCGGGATGGCGGTAATGGAAGCGAAGCCGAGCGAGTCCGTGAAGCGCAGGTACTCGGCCACGAGGTCGTGAAAGCGCTCTGCGGAGTAACCCTCGAGATCCATCTTGTTGACGGCGAGCACGAGGTGGCGAATACCCAGCAACGCACAGATGTAGGTGTGTCGGCGGGTCTGCGTCAGCACACCCTTGCGCGCATCCATGAGTATGACGGCTGCATCGGAGTTGGAGGCGCCGGTGGCCATATTGCGCGTATATTGCTCATGGCCCGGCGTGTCGGCCACGATGAATGACCGATGCGCAGTGGCCCAGTACCGGTAGGCCACATCAATCGTGATGCCCTGCTCTCGCTCGGCCTCCAGCCCGTCCACGAGTAACGCGAAATCGATGTCGGGGCCGCTCGTGCCATGGCGGCGGCTGTCCAGCGCGAGGGCTGCGAGCTGATCGTCCAGGATCAATCGCGTCTCATACAGCAACCGGCCGATAAGTGTGGACTTGCCGTCATCGACCGAGCCGCAGGTGAGAAACCGCAGCAGCGATCGACCCGGCCCACGCGGGCCATCGGCCGCAACACTGACGTGTGGCGCCAGACCGGTCATCAGAAATAACCTTCGCGCTTCTTGCGCTCCATCGAGGCGGTCTCGTCCGCGTCGATGAGCCGACCCGAACGCTCCGAGGTGCGGGCCTGCACCATCTCATCGATGATCTCATCGACGGTGGTGGCCGTGCTGGGGATCGCTGCGGAAAGCGGATAGCAGCCGAGCGAGCGGAAGCGCACTGTCCTCAGCTCCTCGGACTCCCCCGGCAACAGCGGCATTCTCTCGTCGTCCCGCACGATGAGCATTCCATCGCGCTGCACGACCGGACGCGGGGCCGCGAAATAAAGCGGCACGATGGGAATGTTCTCCGCCCGCGTGTATTGCCAGACATCGAGCTCGGTCCAGTTGGAAAGCGGGAAGACACGTATGGTCTCCCCCGCGGCAATCCGCGTGTTGTAGAGCTGCCAGAGCTCCGGTCGCTGATTGCGTGGATCCCAGGTGTGCGCCGCCGACCGGAACGAGAATATCCGCTCCTTGGCGCGGCTCTTCTCCTCATCCCGCCGGGCTCCGCCGAAAGCCGCATCGAAACCGTAATGATCGAGCGCCTGCTTCAGAGCCTCGGTCTTCATGACCTGGGTATGCAACCTCGAGCCCGAGGATATCGGGTTGATGCCGCGTGCGAGCCCCTCGGGATTCATGTGCACCAGCAGCTTCAGGCCATAGCGCGCCGCCACCTGATCGCGATGGCGGATCATCTCGCGGAACTTCCAGCCCGTGTCGATGTGCAGCAGCGGAAATGGCGGCTTCGAAGGATAAAACGCCTTCATGGCCAGATGCAGCATCACGCCGGAGTCCTTCCCGATCGAGTACAGCATTACGGGGTTGCGAAATTCCGCTACCACCTCACGCAGGATGCCGATGGCCTCCGTTTCCAGGCGTCGAAGGCCGATCGAGACAGCGTGACTGGCAGCAGCGGCGTTCATCCATTTCTCAGGGCAACGAGCGGGGATTGAGCGCGCCGCTGGCAACGAAGAAGGAGTTGCGAAAGCCCGGCTTTCCGTAACGCAACGGTACACCGCCGGGGGCTTGCACCTGGCCGCCGGCCGCCTCGAGCACCGCATGGCCCGCCGCAGTATCCCACTCCATCGTGGGCCCGAGGCGGGGATACAGGTCGGCCTCTCCCGCGGCCACGAGGCAGAACTTCAGCGATGAGCCGACTGAAACGCGCTCGGCCACGGTGTATGCCGTGAGATAGGCATCGGTCTGCGGTGTCGAGTGCGATCGCGAGCTCACCACCGTGAGTCCGTGTTGAGGCACGGCCCGCACCCGAATCGGTGTGCGCTCGGCGATTGAGCCGCCCTCGCCCACCCGGGTCCGAAAAGCCTGGCCCAAACCCACGTTGCCCGCGAAGAGGGCACCATCGACCGGAGCACACACGACCCCCAACACGGGAAAGCCCGCGCGAATGAGCGCGATGTTGACGGTAAACTCTCCGCGCCGCGCGACGAACTCCCGAGTGCCATCGAGCGGGTCGACGAGAAAGAATTCATCGCCCACGAGCGGAATGCGCCCGGCGGCCACCTCCTCCTCGGCCACCACAGGAACTTCCGCTGCCACTTGGCCGAGCCGCTCCAGGATCAGTGCCTCGGATGCGTGGTCAGCGGCCGTCACCGGCGTGCGATCTGCCTTGCGCTGCACCTCGAAGCCGCTGAGGTAGATCCTGCGAGTCACCTCGGCTGCCTCGGCGGCCGCCGTGATCATGCTCTCCAGCAGAGCGGGATCGGCTTCACGGGACATGCGGCGCGTGCGTGTGCGCTCAACCAGCCTTGATGGCCTCCACCTGGATGGCGAGCTTCACTTCCTGCTTGAACCCCATCTTTTCGCCGTAATTGACGCCGAAGTCAGCACGATTGAGGGTTCCCGCCGCATCCGCGCCGCACACTTCCTTCTTCGACATCGGATTGATCATGCACTTGAACTGATCGATCGTGAGGTTCACCGGCTTGGTCACGCCGTGCATCGTGAGCTCACCCTGCACTTCCGTGGGCGCCCCGTTCCTGAACTTCGTGAGCTTGCCCTTGTAGGTCGCCGTCGGATATTTCTGCACGTCGAACATCTCCGCCGACTTCACGTGCTCGCTCAGCTTCGGGAGGCCGAAGTCGACCGAGGACATGTCCACGGTGATCTCCACACTGCCGGTCGCCTTCTCCTTGTCCAGCTCGATGCTCCCGGAGGAGACATCGAACAAACCGCGCCAGACCGAAAGTCCACCGAAGTGGTCGGTGGCGAAACTCGGATGAGTGTGGTTGGGATCGACGTCGTACTTCACCGGAGCGGCCAAAGCCGAGCCAGTCACGAGCGCCAGCACGGCAGCGGGCAATGCGTTCTTCATTCTCCAATCCTCCGAATCTGGGCTTCGAAACCGAGTGCGCGGGCGACCACGGCATGGGTGATCTCGCCGGCGTGCACGTTCAACCCGGCCGCCAGACCTGGATCGCGCTTGAGCGCGGCCTGCCAGCCGAGATCGGCGAGTGCGCGCACATAAGGCAGTGTGGCATTCGTCAGGGCGAACGTCGAGGTTCTGGGAACGGCGCCGGGCATGTTGGCTACACAGTAGTGAATGATTCCATCGACCACGAATGTCGGATCAGCGTGGGTGGTAGGCCGGCTCGTCTCGAAGCAGCCCCCCTGGTCGATGGAAATGTCCACGAGCACGGCTCCGCGCTTCATGGTCGAGAGCATGGCGCGCGTCACCAGCTTGGGCGCGGCCGCTCCGGCAATGAGCACCGCGCCGATGACCAGATCCGCATCGCGCACCAGGCGCTCGATGGTCTCGGTCGTCGAGTAAGCGGTCAGCAGGCTCGAGCCGAAGGTCGAGGACAGCTCGCGCAACCTGTCGAGCGACCGATCCACGACGGTCACATCCGCTCGCATGCCCACAGCCATCTCTACAGCGTGGGTGCCGGCTACTCCGCCTCCCAGGACCAGCACCTTCGCAGGTTGCACGCCGGGCACACCACCAAGCAGAACACCGAAGCCGCCGTTGGCTTTCTGCAGGCTGGCGGCGCCGACCTGAATCGACATGCGGCCCGCCACTTCGCTCATCGGTGTGAGCAGTGGCAGCGAGCCGTTCGGCGCCGTCACGGTCTCGTAAGCGATCGCGGTCGCGCCGGATTTCATCAGACCCCGGGCCTGTTCGGGGTCCGCCGCCAGATGCAGGTAGGTGAACAGCACCTGGCCGGAGCGCAGCATCGCGCACTCCACCGGCTGCGGCTCCTTCACCTTGACGATGAGATCGGAGTGCGCGAACACCTCGGCGGCACTGGGTGCAATCGAGGCACCCGCAGCGACATAGTGGGAATCATCCACGCCGATGCCATTGCCGGCAGTGGCCTCGACCACGACCTGATGGGCGCTCGCGACGAGCTCTCGTACCCCCGCGGGCACCAGTCCGACCCGATACTCATGAACCTTGATTTCTTTCGGTACACCGATGCGCATGGAAGCTCCTGCTCGGGCGCCTCCCGCCTTCCGGCACGGGAGATCGCTCTGGTTGTTATCGCGGCAGCTTAGTCAGGCTGGTCCTGCAGGGCCTTGCGTTGATCTTCTCAGGTCTGGCGATATGTGGCAGAATCTGCGAACAACACCATCTGACACGACGGATTCTTGCGCCAATGGAGCTGGATCGCTACGATCGAGCCATCGTCCGCTTGCTGCAGCAGGACGCGCGGATGACCAACGCCCTGCTCGCCGAGAAGGTGAGCCTGTCCGAATCCGCCTGCCTGCGCCGCGTGCGTGCTCTCGAGGAGTCGGGGCTGATCCAGGGCTACACCGCGCTCATCGATCAGCACAAGGCGGGCTATCCGGTCAATGTGTTCGTCAACATCACCCTGGATCGCCAGAGCCAGTCCGGGCTCGAGGCCTTCGAGAACGCGGTGCGCAAGGTGCCCGAGGTCATGGAGTGTTATCTGATGACGGGCGAGCACGATTATCTGCTGCGGCTCGTCGTCGCGGACCTGGCGGACTTCGAGCGTGTCCACAACCAGCATTTGACCCGCTTGCCGAGTGTGGCGAGCGTGCAGTCGAGCTTCGCGATGCGGACCGTCACGCGTGCCGTGGCACTGCCTCTGAAAGCCGGCACCCCGGCCTGACTGGGCGGTATCGGGCAGCGTGGAGCGCGCCGGCTCAGGCTGCGCGCCCCACCGCCTCGAGCCATCCCGCCATGGCCTCGCTCACCGCCTGCGGTCTTTCCAGTGGACTCATGTGGCCGCATTCGGGAATGACGGCGAGCGTCGCGCGAGCTAACTGACCTGCCATCTCCGCGTGGCGCGCCGGCGGGGAGGGGAGATCTTCGCGCCCGCAGAGCACGAGAGCCGGGCAAGTCAGTTGATGCAGCACCGCTGTGGCGTCCGGCCTCCTCAACAAGGCACGAATCTGGACTTCGAGCTCTTCGGCCGTGCGGCGGCCAAACATATCCAGGACGATGTTGACCAATGTCTCATCGGCGATGCGCGCAGGATGGATCATGCTCTGAATCCAGGTGCCGGCCATCGCGCGCATTCCCTCACGCCGCGCCAGCTCCAGCAGTGCGTGGCGCTTCAGTGCTTCCCGCTCTCCCGGCTCGCCGCGAGGCAGCGCCTCACAGCCCGTATCGAGTAACGCCACACCCGTCAGGCGCTCCGGAACCCGCCGGGCGACCTCGAGCGCAATCCTCCCGCCCATGGAATGCCCGGCAATCGCAAACCGCGGCGGCGCTCGAGCCACTATCGCCTCGGCAAGCGCTCCGAGACTGTCCCATGCACCGTGCAGCGCCCCGTGAACCTCCGCGACCGAAGCCAACGCTGCACGCTGAGCCGCCCAGACGACCTCATCGCACAGGAGACAGGGCACCAGGATGAGCGGCGGTTTCACGCGACGATGTTGAGGTTTCGCAGCGCGCCGCGTCAACGATCCGCTCGTCGGCGACCTCACGGCTGCGCTCGAGGAATTCGAGCGCGTGCAGCTCCCAGCCGTCCTGGGCGAGCGGGGCCGCCCCCATCGGCTTCTTTCCTGGAGTCATCTCAACCCTCCTTGTGGGCCAAGCCCGGCGGCATGCCGCGACCGCAGCCCGAAAATCCGCGGCGGAATTCGGCCCGCTCCTCCGGGGTCATCTCCTTCCAGCGCCGGAAGCCATCGCGAAAGCGCTCCCGCTCCTCGGGCGACATCCGCTCCCAGCGCTCGCGCCAGCCCCGGTGTCGCCAGCCATGCCGCCCGCCGCGAAATCCGCCGAACAGCAGCCGGCTCAGCACCAACAGTCCGGCGGCCTCCCAGAAACTCACCGCCGGCCCGCCGAACAGGTGCGGGATGAGCGCATTCCACAGCCCCATGATGACGAAGCTCACTGCCACCAGGACAGCGACCGCCAGCACGAGGAATCCCAGTCCCCTCCAAACCCGGTGAAATCTCACGACAGCCTCCTCGACTCTTCACTCATCCAACCACTCGTCGTATGTCGCCTGCAGTCGCTCGCGCATCGCGGCGATCGCGTAACGCTTGCGCGCCAGCAGCGTGTTGACATTCACACCCCAACGCACAGAAAGCTCCCGATAGCTCGCTCCCTCCAGCTCGTGTGCGATGAACACCTCGCGTTGCTCGCGCGGCAGCTCATCGAGCGCCTCCTCGATCTGCTCGAGCAGGACCTGGCGCATGGCCTCACCCTCGGGCCCCGCATCGATATCCGGCAGCAAGTCCTCGAGCGCACCGGCCTCCTCGTCCTCACGCGCAGATCCGGAGAAAGAGCCCTCGCCCCGGGTGCGACGGAATCGATCGATGATCCGATTGCGGGCCACCCGCAGTAGCCAGGCGCCCACCTGCTCGATGGGCTGCAACAATCGGTAGGCTGACACCAGCTCGTAAAGCACCTCCTGGAGGATGTCTTCCGCTTCGGCCGCGTCCAGCACCCGCCGCCGAATGAAGCGGCGCAGTCGATGGCCCTCGCGGCGCACGGCGGCCGAGATCTGTCGATCCTGCTCGGAGATCACCGGGGCTCCGCTGAGCGTGACGTTCATCTGTAGAGATAGACGAACGGGTGGGGCAAATAGTGTCCCCGGGACACAAAAGTCAGGCCTTCAGGGCCTCACCCTGGTAGGCCAATTGCCCCGAGCGCCCCTCGACACGGCCCGCGATGAGCTCGCAGCGGGGCAATCGGGCCGGGTCCAGCGAGGCGGCGCAGCTGGCCAGATCCGTCAGCTGCAAGCCGCGCTTGCGCCAGGCACGGAGGAGCCGCTCGAATGCCCCCACGTACGTGTTTCCCTCCAGCTCAGCATGCAGCGTGTACACGTGGTCGCCTTCGAGCAGATCGCCCGTGAGCGCGAGCAGGTGCGAGATCGGATCCGTAGCGGCCAGATCGGGCCGCCCGATCAACTCATCCAGTGTGGGCAAGGTCGTGGGTAATTGTGGAATCCCTACCGCCCTGCCCTCGACTACCGGAATAAAAGGTCCGCTGCCGCGCGTGTCCGAGGCGTAGCGGAATCCGAGCTCGCGCTCGAGCTCCGGAACGTATCGGTTGACCTGCCATCCAGCGGCTCCGTGTACCAGCGGCGGGCGCGAGAAGATTTCCGTGAACTGATCATGCGCCAGCGTGAGCTCGCGTCGAGTCCACGACTCCCCGGCAGTGGCCACACCGTCCTGCCACTTCGAATGATTGTAGGTATGGACACCCACTTCGAATCCGCTCTTGGCGATTTCGCGCATCAGCGCACCACGCCGTCGACCGATGTGCGGGCCGGGTAGCAAGGTCCCATACAGCAGCGTCTTTACCCCGTAGTGTTGCACCACCGAGGTTCTGCGCACCTTGCCGAGGAAACCGCGCCGGAACACACGACGCAGCGCTCGGCCGGTCTGATCCGGCCCGAGACTGAAGAGAAAAGTTGCCCGCGCATCCAGCCGTTCGAGCAGGGTCGCAAGTCGCGGGACCCCCTCCAGCGTCCCACGATCGGTGTCCACATCGATCTTCAGGGCGATGCGTCTCACGCGGTCCGTCACTCGGCTAGCCTTCCCTGCTCGCTCGGTGCGGGCATCTCCCCTCTCATTGCAGCGTCACCGGAGACTTCTGTGCCGCCTGCGCCACCGCAGCCAGGTCCACGGGGCCTGCGGCCGTCACCGCTGCAAGCAGCCGCAGCACGCTGCCGTCGCGACAGATGATCAGACAGCGACCCTGCTCACCGGTCAGTTGCGCAGCTGCAGCGGGCTGGCGCATCGCGGGCTCGACTCGCGTAGCGTGCAGCCACCAGCGCTGCGATCGAATGGTCGTGAATGCCGCGGGAAACGGCGGTGCGACAGCGCGCACCAGGTTGTGAATCTCCTGGGCCGAACGACTCCAGTCGATTTGCCCATCCTCTGGACGGCGCCGACCAAAGTACTCCCCAGGCGCTGGAGGTTGGGACCGCCGCGGGGCAGTTCCAGCCAGCAGTGCAGGAAGTGAGCGCGCCAACACCGTCTCGGCTGCTACGGTGACCTTGCGAAAGACTTCCTGTGCGTTGTCCTCGTGAAGGATCGGCACCGCCAACTGATCGACGATATCGCCGGCATCGGCACGCTCCACCATGTAGTGAAGCGTCGCGCCTGTTTCCTTTTCCCCACGCAAAATCGCCCAGTTGACAGGTGCGCGCCCCCGATACTTGGGTAACAGCGATCCGTGCATGTTCAGGGCGCCCCGAGCGGCCGTCCGCAGCAGCGCACCGCCGAGCAGAGCGCGGTAGTAGAAAGAGAAGATAAAATCCGGCTGCAGCTCGGAGAGCGTTTGCGCCAGCTCGCCGGTGTTGGGATCGGCCGGCCGCACGACTCTCAGATCGTGCTCGGCCGCGGTATCGGCGACGCTGCCGAACCACCGGGTCTCGTGTGGATCGTCCGCTACGGTGACGACGAGCGGAATTTCGATGTCGGCGGAGAGCAGCGCGAGCAGACATCGCACCCCAACATCGTGATAGGCGAAAACGACTGCTCGGGCAGCAGCCACTCAGCGGCTCCCGGTCGCCCGGTCATCCGTCAGCAGGCGAGCCTCACTTGCGCCTGCCCCGGGTGTGACGGCCTCCGACTGCTCGAGCAGAGCCGCCACCGTATAACGCGGGCGCTGCCGCACTTGTTCGTAGATTCGACCGACATACTCGCCCACGACCCCCACGCCCATCAGCGTGACACCGATGAGAAAGAAGGCGATGCCGAACAGGGTGAAGACACCTTCTGCCTCCGGTCCAACGACGAGGCGGCGAATGGCCAGCAGCACCACGCCGATCAGCGAGAGCACGGCGATCGCGATGCCGGCCATCGAGAAGAACTGCAGGGGCATGACCGAAAAGCCGGTCATCAGGTCGAAGTTGAGCCGGATCAGGTGATACAGGGAATACTTCGATTGCCCGACCTGCCGTTCGGCATGAGCAACCTCGATCTCCACTGGATGGCGGGCAAAGGTGAAGCCCAGCGCCGGCACGAAGGTACTTACCTCGACGCAGCTGTTGATGGCCCGCACGATCTCCCGATCGTAGCCGCGTAACATGCAACCCTGATCGCTGATGCGGATCTGAGTGGTTCGCTCGCGGATGCGATTCATGAGCCGGGAGGCTGCCTTGCGCCACAGGTGATCGTGCCGCCGGCGGCGTACCGTGCCGACATAGTCCGCGCCCGCATCCATGGCCGCCACGATCCGGGCAATCTCCTCCGGCGGGTTCTGCAGATCAGCGTCCAGGGTGATGATGTAATCGCCGCGCGCCTGCGCGAATCCGGCCAGGATCGCCATGTGTTGGCCCACATTGCGCGCCAGCACCATGACCCGAGTTGAGTCGGGGCGCCGTCCGAACTGCTCACGCAGTACGGCCACGGAGCGGTCCGCGCTGCCGTCATCGACGAAGATCACTTCATACTGGCGTGCCAATCCGTCAAGGACCGGGTACAGACGATCGAAGAGCATCTGCAGGCCGCCCTCCTCGTTGTAGACGGGAATGACGACGGAAAGGGTCGCGTTCATCGCGAGGCTCCCGGAGTGATGACCATCCGGCTGAGCGGCGCGTTCCGGCTCACCGGCGCGCTCCCTCGATGACTTCGGTCACAGCGCGGACGACACGCTCGACATCGCTCAGCTCCATGGCCGGAAAGAGCGGCAGCGTGATGGTTTCCCGGCCGATCCGCTCTGCGTTGGGAAACTGGCCCTCGCGGTAGCCGAGCGCACGATAGGCCGTGAACAGATGGATGGCCGGATAATGCACCCCGACACCGATGCCGCGTGCGCTCATGGCCTCGATGAACTGCGCGCGGCTGAGGCGGATGCGATCCAGCGGCAGCAGCGGAGCAAACAGATGCCACCCATGTCCGGCATCGCCCCGCTCCGGCAGTCGGACCGGGGGATCCGCGCGCCACAGATCGAAGTAGCGGGCGACCCGCTCGCGCCGCTTCGCGTTGAATTCCTCGAGCCGCGCCAGCTGTCCGAGCCCGACGCGGGCGGCGACATCGGACAGGTTCGCCTTGCCGCCGGCGAACAGGGTATCGGTACCGGCGGCACTCTTGCTCTGACCGTGCCAGCGATGCAGCTCGAGACTTTTGACCTCTTCGGGCGATCCGCCGCTGACGGCCCCGCCCTCGATGGTGGTGATGTTCTTGTTGGGATGAAAGCTGAAGCACACCAGATCGCCAAAGCTGCCGACCCGCTGTCCCTTCCACGAGGCGCCGATGGCGTGCGCCGCATCCTCGATCACCCGTAAATGATGACGGCGCGCCAGCGCGTACAGCCTGTCCATGTCGCACGGCAGCCCGGCGAAATGCACCGGCAGGATGGCGCGCGTGCGGGGCGTGATCGCCGCTTCAACCTGCTCGAAATCGATGTTGCGCGAGTCGAGTCCGACGTCCACGAACACCGGATGCGCGCCGACCCGGACGATGACATTGGCAGTGGCCACGAAGCTCATGGCGGGGGTGATGACTTCATCGCCCTTGCCGATGCCGCAGGCCAGAAGAGCCATCTCCATGCTGGCAGTCGCAGAGGTCTGGGTTCGCACTGGCCGCCCGCCCAGGTAGCGCGACAGTGCCGACTCGAATTCAGCGACCTTGGGACCACTTGCCAGCCAGCCCGAGCGCAAAACTTCGGCCACGCCCTGAATGGTCTCCTCATCGATCGTCGGCCGGGTGAAGGGCAACATTTTGGTCACGATGGTCCTCTTACGAGCGCGCGACCAGCACCACGCCGGCCACGATGACGCCGATGCCCACAACCCGCTGGGCGTTCGGAATCTCTCCGAGCAGCCACCACGCGAGCCCGATGTTGATCACGTAGCCGAGCGACAGCAGCGGATAGGCCTGACTCACCGGGACCCGCGACAAGCCAATCAGCCATACGATCACACTCAGACCATAAGCAGCCAGGGCAAACCACAGCGCCGGCACACCCACCAGCTGCCAGGCCCGACTCCAGGTGCCGCCCCCATCCGCAACGAGCAGCGGTCCGGTGACGCGCGTAGCAGCCTTGAGCCCGAGCTGCGCGAGCGCATTCAACAGGACACCGGTCGAGAGCACAGCGAAGTCGCTGAGCCTCATAGTCTGCTGACCGCCACTGTGTCCTGATCACCGGCAATCACCCGGCCCTTCAAACCGTGCTGGCGCCACCAGCTCAGCATGGAGGGGTCCAGGAAGGCGATGGCATCGGTCGCTTGGTTCCAGTGAGTCAGAAACGCATCCCCCGTCAAGTCCTTCGCAGGCTCCTCGCTCAGCCCGAAAGCGAGCTCGCCCTGGAATTGTACAAGCTGCAAGGTTCGCTGCAGGTAGGGCGAGAGGGTCTCGCGATATTGTCCCAGGCTGTACAGCTCGGTCTGCCTGTGGATGAGCGGCCGCACGGCTCGTGCCAGGCGATAGGCCGAGCGTTGTGGCGGGACCTGCGTGTAGGCGCCCAGCAGGCACTGACAGCCGAGGACGGCGAGGCCAGCCGTGGCCAATGCGAGCGTCATGGTGGCCGCTGTGCGTGGAAACCACTGAATCAGCACCGAGCAGAGGGCCGCTGCGCTGCCGGCCAGTAACCACGGGAGAGCCTCGTGGGGGAAATACCCATTACGGCGGAGAGAGTAGATGACCAGTCCCACAGCGATGAGCAGCAGCAACACCCCAGTGAAGAGCGCCGTGCGCCTGATGAACGAGGCGGGATTCGGCAGCCCCGCAGCGGCGATCACCGCTAGCGGAGGCATGATAGGCAGGATGTAAGGTGCCAGCTTGGAGCCCGAGGCGGAGAAAAATAGCAGGGTCACGACGCAAAATATCAACAGGAATTTCAGTGGCTTGAAACGATCATTTTGATCGGATTCTCGCCAGCCGGCCGCCACACTGCCGGGCAGGCGGGTGAGCCAGGGCAGCGTGCCGATGAGCAGCAGCACAGCGAAATACCACCAGGGTTCCACACGCTGGTGCACTGTCGTCAGGAACCGTGCAATGTGTTCGTGAACGAAGAAGAACTTCAGGAACGAAGGATTACGAACACTGACGGCGATGAACCAGGGCAGAGCGATCAGCAGAAACAAGGCGCCCCCACGAACGAGGTGCAGGCGTCGCCAGGGGCGGTAATCGCGTTCCACAAGGCTGTAGAGCGCCAGGCTGGCCCCCGTCAACACCCCAACCACGATCCCCTTGGTCAGAACGGCGAGGGCCGCGGCCCCCCAGGCGAGCAGCATCCAGCGGCGCTGCGCTGCGGATCGGGGCGGCTCACACTGCGCGAGCACGAAGGCGAACGCAGTCGCCGTGAGCCAGAAGGTGAACCCGGCGTCCAGCAGGTTCAGGTGTCCCACGATCTCGAAGTACGGGCTGACCGCGAGCGCGGTCAGGGCACACAGCCCCGCCGCGCGCCCGCGCAGCCGGCTCGCGAACGCAAGCACCATCGGCAGGCACAAAAAACCGAGCCCCACTGTCCACAGGCGCGCAGTCCATTCACTCAGGCCGAACACGGAGTAGGTTGCCGCCGTGGCCCAGTACTGTAGCGGCGGCTTCTCGAAGTACTTCAGGCCATCCAGACGCGGCGTGATCCAGTCGCCGCTTGCCAGCATCTCGCGCGGGATCTCGGCGTAGCGTCCTTCATCCGGATCGAGCAGCGGCCGCCAGGGCATCGTGGCGAACCACACAACCGCCAGCAGGATCCATAGCGCCCACCCGGAGCCGCGCAAGGTGCGCAGCTCCTGACCGGACTGCGTGCTCATCCAACACCCGGCCGCTGCGAATGCCGCCTCAGATGTTGGCGATCGAGCGGGTACCGAAACCTTCCTGGTTCACGTAGTACTCGATCGTACGACGAATGGCGGTGTCGAGGTCGGTGGTCGGCTTCCAGCCGAGGTCGCGCTTGGCCGCCTCGATGGCCGGCACCCTCACCTGGATATCCTGATAGTACTTGCCGTAATACTCGCCCGCCGAAACATCCACGATGGTGGTCTCACGCGCGTTGGCCCGCAGCACGGGGAACTCCTGCGCGATCCGGATAGTCCGCTCGGCCAGATCGCGTATCGAGACGCAGTTGTCGGGATTGCCGATGTTGAATATCCGCCGGGTCGCCCGCCCGTCCTGATTCTCGAGAATGGTGAGCAGCGCCTCCACCGCATCGTCGATGAAGGTGAAGGAGCGCTTCTGGCGGCCGCCATCGACGAGCTTGATGGGCCGCTTGTACAGCACGTTGGAAAGAAACTGGGTGAACACGCGCGAGCTGCCTTCCTTCGGCTCTTCGATGTTGTCCAGGTTGGGCCCGATGAAATTGAAAGGCCTGAAGAGCGTGTAATCGAGGTCGTCGCGTACACCGTAGGCGTAGATCACCCGGTCGAGGAGCTGCTTGGAGGCCGCGTAGATCCAGCGCTGCTTGTTGACGGGACCATAGACCAGCGGGCTGGTTTCCTCATCCAGCACGCTGTCTTCCGACATGCCATAGATCTCCGAAGTGGACGGGAAGATCAGGCGCTTGCCGTACTTGACGCAGTAACGCACCACGGCGAGGTTGGCCTCGAAGTCGAGCTCGAAGACACGCAGCGGGTGCGTGACGTATTGCGCGGGATTGGCGATGGCGACCAGGGGCACGACGGCATCGCACTTCTTGACGTGGTACTCCACCCATTCCTTGTTGATGGTGATGTCGCCTTCGACGAAGTGGAATCGGTCGGTGGGCGGCAGATCCTTGAGCTTGTTGTCGGCGAGGTCGATGCCATAGACCTCCCAGGGCCGCGTGCGCAGGATAGCGTTGGTGAGCGCGCTGCCGATGAAGCCGTTCGCGCCGAGAATCATGATTTTCAGTGCCATGCGTCCTTACCCCTGTCGTTCGGGGGGGCGCAGCTTACCATGGGCCACCGCAGGGGCCGGGCCGCGCTAAAGCTTTCGCAGGCGAAAGGTGGAAAGTGCGGCACGGGTAGCTCGCAGCCGGGGTGCGGGCATGCTGTTGGCAACAGCGCGACCGCAGCTTCTCCGAGGCGATGTCAGCTCCGGATCGAGCTGGCCGCAAGGATCGCCGGGATGTGCTCTTCCCAACCGAGCGTCATCAGATGCACGCCGGCACATAGGGCCTGCACTTCGCTGATCGTCCGGGCGGCGATCTCGATGCCCCGGCCCACTTCGGCGTTCGTGCCCGAGACGCTCAGCATCTCCTGCTGCAAGCGTTCCGGCACGCGCACGCCGGGAAGATTCGCATCGAGCCAGGCAGCCATGCGTGCGGATTTGAGTGGAATGATGCCGGCGAGGATCGCGACCCCGTCAGGTTTGACCCGCTCCAGAAATCTCTCCAGCGTGTCCCGCTCGTAGATGGCCTGGGTCTGCAGGAACTGCGCGCCGGCATCGATTTTGCGCCGGGTGTTGGTGACCTCGCCTTCGAGGTCGGCTGCACCCGGGTTGGCGGTGGCACCGAGGAACAGATTCGGCGCACCGCGCAAGGGGTTGCCCGCCATGTCGCGGCCCTGGGCCAGGGCATGGGCGGCGCGCAGCATCTGATTGGAGTTCAGGTCGAAGACCGGCTTCGCATCCGGGTGATCGCCGGTGGTGGGCGGATCGCCCGCCATGAACACGAAGTTGCGAACGCCGAGGGCGGCCGCCCCCAGCACGTCGGATTGAATGGCGATCCGGTTACGATCGCGCGCGGTGACCTGCACGATGGGCTCGACGTCGCGCTCCAGGAGCAGGCGGGCCACGGCAAACGGGGCAATCGCCATCCGGGCGCGGGGCGACTCGGTGAGGTTGAAGGCATCCACGTGGGCACGCAGGAGCTGCGCGCGGGCAAACACTTCGCTGAGATCGGTTCCCTTGGGCGGTACGAGCTCGGTCGTGACGACGAACTCGCGGGCGGCGACCTTGTCTGCAAGCGTGGGCACGGGAGGCTTTCGATGAATCGGAGCGGCCGGTAGCCTACTCTATTGGAAAAGCCGCCCTGCGGCCGCAAAAGCCTGCACACGGAGTCGGGATTGATGCGTTCTGTATTCGGACGTGAGGCGCTCCTGAGCGTGGGCGCACTGCTCATCAGCGCCATCGTGGTGCAGAGCCTGTACGCCACCATCATCCGGCCCCGCGCGGAAGCCATCCTGGCGCTGCCCGCTGTCCCGGAGGCGGCCGAGCCAGGGACACCCGCCGGCGCGCAGCGTCCACCCACGCGCAATCTGCGTTCGGTGTTCGTCATACTAAAGGATTACGAGCAGGAGACTGCGCTGATCCTGGCGTGCTGGGCCCTGGCTCTGATCGGCTATCAAGCGCTCGCCGTCACGCGCAACCGCCGGCTGCTCGCGAAGCAGTATGTCGCGATCGGAGAAGGCCATGTCGTGCTGCCGGACGATGCGCGTGCCTACGCGCGCCCGCTGGAGAGCCTGCCGCGCGAGGAACAGGATCTGCTCCTGCCCCGCGCCCTGATGGTTGCGCTGAATCGATTCGGCGCCACTCGCAGCGTGCAGGACGCCGCGGAGGCCGTGCGAGCGGAGTGCGAGAACGAGCTCGATAGGCTCGATGCCCAGCTTTCTATGGTTCGCTTCACGGCATGGGCCATTCCGGCCGTCGGTTTCGTGGGCACGGTGCGCGGCATCGGTCGCGCGCTACAGGAGGCGCAGGGCGCGCTGCACGGGGACATCTCCGGTGTGACGCTCGGACTCGGCGTCACATTCAACGCCACGCTGACCGCGCTCGTGGCCTGCATCCTCGTGATGTTCTTCCTGCATCAGCTCCAGCAGGCTCAGGACCGGCTCGTGCTCGATGCCCGGATGTACATCGATCGGCGGCTCATCCGGCACATGCGGGTGCATTGATGCGGCGGCTCCGCCGCGCTCAGCCGAGTACTCGCTTCAGCACCTGACGATAGCGCTGCACAATCGGCTCGCGCCGGCGATGGCATCCGCCGGCCACGACTTTCTCGCCAGCTCGCCAGACACAGTCGATCAGCCCCCGGCCGCCGGCAAATATCCAGCTGTCGAGCAGCTCGTCCTCGCGCCGCCCCGCCAGCGAGGGATGGTGGCGATCGAGACTGATGGCATCGAGGCAGGCGCCTGGCGCAAAGCCACTGGCACAACCCAATGCCTGGGCGCCGCCGGCGAGCACCGCATCGAAAAGCGAGCGCCCGGTCGAGCTGCCGGGTTTCGGAGCCAGGACGTTCCGCGCCCGATGTGCGAGCCGCTGGGAATATTCGAGCGTCCGCAGCTCCTCGGCCCCATCCAGCAGCACGTTGGAATCCGATCCGATGCCGATGCGGCCAGCGCGCTCGAGGAACGCCCGCGCCGGGAAGATTCCATCTCCCAGGTTGGCTTCCGTGATGGGGCACAAGCCGATCACCGCGCCCGTTGCCGCAATGCCCTCGAGCTCTGTCTGGGTGACGTGCGTGGCGTGCACGAGGCACCATCGCTCACCGACCGGCGAATGCTCGAGCAGCCACTCCACAGGGCGCTGTCCCGACCACGCCTTGCAGTCCTCCACCTCCTTGATCTGCTCCGCGATGTGAATGTGCACGAGGTTGTCGCCAGCGGCCTGCACCAGCCATGTCAGCTCTTCAGGGGTCACGGCACGCAGGCTGTGCGCGGCAATCCCCGCAACGCCACCCGATAGCGCTTTCACGGCGCGGCGGCACGACTCCAGGATGGCCTCGAATCGGCTCGGATCGGTGATGAAGCGCTGCTGGCGCGCGGAAGGCGCCGCCCCTCCGAAACCACCGTGCGCATACAGCACCGGCAGGAGCGTAAGACCGATGCCAGTGAGCTTGGCGGCGGCGACGAGCCGGCCTGCAAGCTCGCCGGGATCCGCAAAGGGCACGCCGCTGCGATCGTGGTGCAGATAATGAAACTCGCCCACGTGCGTCAAGCCGCCTTCGAGCATCTCGGCATAAGCGAGCGAGGCGATCGCCTCCAGCTCATCCGGGTCGAGCCGATCGACGAATTGATACATCAGCTCCCGCCAGGTCCAGAAGCTGTCGCCCGTCGGTCCGGCGCGCTCGGTGAGGCCCGCCAGGGCGCGCTGAAAGGCGTGACTGTGCAGGTTGGGAAGACCCGGTAGACCCACCGCATGCCGCTCGTCGCCATCCGCCGGATCGCTCCCCACGGCAATCTGCTCGATGCGGCCGCCCGCGGATGAAATGCGCACGCGGCTCGCCCAACCTTGCGGCAGCAGAGCCGATTCAAACCACAGACTCGTCATGCCGCTCGTCACTCCAGGTCCGCCTTCGCTATTCTATCCCCGTGGCTGTCGAAACCCTCCCTCCCTGGCTGACCGTGCTTCGTGGCGAGGCGCCTCTCATCACGAGCATGCCGCATACCGGCGTCGATATCCCGGCGCCCATCGAATCGCAGCTCGTCTCCCCCTGGTTGGCGCGCAAGGATGCCGACTGGTGGATCGACCGGCTCTATGACTTCGCCCACGCTCTTGGAGCCACCGTGATCCGCACCGGCTTTTCCCGAACGGTCATCGATGTGAATCGCGACCCTTCGGGGGCCTCGCTCTACCCGGGACAGGCCACCACTGAGCTGTGCCCCACGACGACCTTCGATGGCGAGCCGCTGTACCGCCCGGGCCAGGGGCCTCAATCGGAAGAGATCGCCTCGCGACGCGCCACCTGGTTCGATCCGTACCACGCGGCGATCCGGGCCGAGATCCAGCGGCTGCGCGGCCGCTACCCGCGTGTGGTGCTGTACGACTGCCACTCGATCCGCTCACGCATTCCCCGGCTGTTCGAGGGTACGCTGCCGAATTTCAACATCGGCACGAATCAGGGCAGCACGTGCGCGCCGACTCTGACCACAGCGGTCGAGCAGGTCTGTGCCACGACCGCCTTCTCACGGGTGACCAATGGGCGCTTCCGGGGAGGCTACACGACGCGACACTACGGCAGGCCTGGCGAAGGCGTGCATGCGCTGCAGATGGAGCTTGCCTGTCGCGGCTATATGCGCGAGCCGATGCAGCAGGTGTCAGCCTCCGAATGGCCCACGCCTTACGATGAAGCGCTCGCCCGCCCGATGCGCGCAGCGCTCACCGACATTCTGAAGATCTGCATCGACTTCGGTCGCGCCCGCTGAGCGCTCTTGCTGCGCTCATCCGCGCCGGCGACGCAATCTGCGCTGCAAAGCGGCGCCGATATCACGCAGCTCGGGGATCCCCATCGTAGCCGCGCAGAGGAAGAAGGCGGCGCCTGCCGTGACGATCACCCCGAGCAGCTCCAGCAACTTGGGCCCGAATCTTTGCGTGGCCCAATCCGCCAGCAGGTAGTGCGCACCCGCCCAGCAGATTCCCGCCAGGACGAGACTCGCTGCAGCCACCTTCAGCAGCAGAAGGAGCATCACGCTCGACTCCAGGAACCGCAGGCGCCGGCGCATGAGCACATAGAGGATCAGGAAGTTTGTGGTCGCCACACAGGCGGTCGAAAAGGCCAGTCCGCGATGACCCCAGCCCAGGTGCAGCGTGAAGATCCAGTTCAGGAGCAGATTGAGCCCCACGGCCAGGAAGCTCACGACCATCGGGGTCTTGCGGTGATCGAGTGCATAGAAGGCATTCACCAGCACCTTCAGGGCCGCGTAACCGCACAGGCCGAGAGCGTAGAAACGCAGAGCGCCGGCGGCCTCGGCCGTCTCGTGTGCGCCGAACCTGCCGTGCTGATAGAGGACCGAGATGATCGGCTCGGCCAGCACGATCAATCCAACACTGGCCGGGATGGTCATCAGAAAGGCGAGCCGCATGCCGCGCGCGAGCTCACTGCGAAATGCAGTCGTATTCCCGGCTGCCGCCATACGGGCGAGCAGAGGCAACGCCACCGTGCCGAGCGCGACCCCGAAGATCCCCAGCGGCAGTTGCATGAGACGAAACGCAATGGTCAGCCAAAAAGTGGGGCCATCGCCCAGGCGCGAGGCGAAGATCGAGTTCACGAGCACATTCACTTGGGTCGTGCTGGCTGCAACGACCGAGGGGCCCATGAGACGCAGGATGGCCCGTACCCCGGAATCCCGCCACAGAAAGTCCGGATGAAACACGTAGCCCAACCGCCTCACCGCCGGGATCTGCACACCCAGCTGCAGCGCGCCGCCGATCAGCGTGCCCAGGGCTGCGCCGAGGAGTGCCCGCGCGCCAAACTGCGGATCGAGCCACCAGCCGAGGCTGACTCCGGCGATGATCGAGCCGAGATTGAAGAAGCTCGAGGCCATGGCCGGAATCCCGAAGATCCGCTTCGAGTTCAGGATGCCCATCACCAGGGCCGCGAGGGACACGAGCAGAATGAACGGATACATGATGCGCGTCAGGGTGACGGTGAGCGCAGCCTTCTCGCCCTCGAATCCGGGTGCGAGCACGCTCACCAGCCAGGGGGCGGAGGCGATGCCGATGATCGTGATCGCGCTGAGAAAGATCGCCGTGAGCGTGGCCACCTTGTTCGCAAGCCGCCAGGCCGCCGCATCCCCGTCGGTCGCAATCGTCTTGCTGAAGGTCGTGACGAACGAAGTCGAGAGCGCCCCCTCGGCGAACAGATCGCGCAGCAGATTGGGGATGCGAAAGGCGATGGTGAAGGCATCCATCAGCCGGCCGCCGCCGAAGAGCGCCGCGAAAATCTGCTCGCGCGCCAGCCCGAGGATGCGGCTGCACAGCACCGCCAGACCCACCACCCCCGCGGCGCGCGTATCGAGCTTCTCGGCGCGGATGGCCTGCGCAGCGGGCTCTGCGCTGCTGGATGCTTCGGGTGACATGCGGAGGCGACGGTAGCACACGTCGCCGGGGGCTATGCCTGGGCGGGTCCGATTGCTATATTATTGCAACGATAATATTACCCGGCGGACCCCTTCAACCCCACAGGCGACCCACATGAATTCCGACGTCATCATCACGTGCGCCGTGACCGGCGACGACACCAAGGTCACCAAGAGCCCGCACTGCGCCATCACGCCGGCGCAGATCGCCGCAACCGCGGTCGAGGCAGCCCAGGCCGGCGCTGCCATCGTGCACATTCACGTGCGCGATCCCGAAACCGGCGCCTTCAGCATGGAGACGAAGTACTACCGTGAGGTCATCAAGCGCATTCGCGAGAGTAAGGTGGACGTCATCGTCAACCTCACGTGCGGCATGGGTGGCTACATCTGCGTCGGTGACAACGGTCTGTCGGATACTCCCGCCCCCGGCACGGACTTCGTGAGCCAGGAGGCGCGCATGCGCCACATCATCGAGCTGTGCGAGGAAGGCCAGTATCGGCCGGAGATCGCCACGCTCGATTGTGGCTCGCTCAATTTCGGCGATGGCAACCGCGCCTACATCTCGACGCCCAATTACCTGCGCAAGGGCGCATCCATCCTGCGCGATCTGAAGGTGAAGGCGGAGCTGGAGGTCTTTGACACCGGTAACCTGTGGTTCGTCAAGCAGCTCATCAAGGAAGATCTGATCCCCTCCCCCGCCCTCATCCAGCTCTGCACCGGCATTCCATACGGCGTGCCCGCCGAGGTGGGTCATCTGCTCGCGATGGTCAACTCTCTGCCTCAGGATGCGATCTGGACCTCCTTCGCGATCAGCCGGATGCAGATGCCATGGGTGGCGCAGTCGGTGCTGCTCGGCGGCAACGTTCGCGTCGGGCTGGAAGATAATCTCTACTTGAGCCGCGGGGTCTACGCGAGCAACGCGCAGCTGGTGCAGAAAGCCCGCACCATCATCGAGGCCATGGGGGCGCGCATTCTCAACCCCTCCGAGGCCCGTGAGCGAATGAAGCTCAGATGAGCGGTGCAGCCCTGTATCGCACCCCGATACACGGGGACTGGATCGATTACAACGGCCACCTGCGTGATGCCTACTACGGCCTGATTGTCAGCCTTGCGACCGACGAGCTGATGGATCGGCTCGGCATCGACGCGAGCTATCGGCAGTCCAGCGGCAACACGCTGTACACACTGGAGCTGCACATGCATTTTCTCCGGGAGGTCAAGCAATCGGACATCGTACAGGTCACGGTGCGAATCCTGGGAAGCGACACCAAGCGCATTCACGCAGCGCTCGATCTGAACTGCGAGGGGCGGAGCGAGCCTGCCGCCACGGCGGAAATCATGTTGCTGCATGTCCATCAGGGCGATGCGCCCGCCGCACAGCCTTTCCCAGCGCCGATCGCCGCGGCGCTCGCGAAGTTTGCCCTGACCCATGGAGCCCTCGCGCCCGGCATCCCGGGATCGCGGCGCATGGAACTGCGCAGCCGCTCGTGACCCCCAGCGCCCTTAGCCGTCTGCTCGCGCCTCGCACGCTCGCCCTGTTCGGCGGCGACTGGGCAGATGCCGTCGAGGCTGCCGGGCGCGCCGTGGGCTATCGCGGTGAGGTCTGGCGAGTGCACCCGAGTCGATCCTCCACTGGCACTGCTCGCTACTTCCGCTCGGTAGAGGAGCTTCCGGGAGCGCCGGATGCATCGTTCGTGGCGGCCCCTGCGCATGAGGTCGCCGCGATTGCCGCCGCGCTGGCGCGCCGCAATGCGGGCGGCTTCGTCTGCTTCGCGGCAGGGTTTTCCGAGACCGGCACGGAGCCGGGACAGCAGCTGACAACGGACCTCAGCCGCAGCGCCGGGAACCTGCCTTTCTTCGGACCGAACTGTTATGGATTTCTGAACTTCTTCGATCGCGTGGCGCTGTGGCCGGACCAGGTGGTGGGCAGCCCGCTCGAGCGAGGCGTCGCGCTCATCTGCCAAAGTGGCACGCTCGCATTGAATCTGCTCTTCAGTGATCGATCGCTCCCCATCGGCTACCTGCTCACCGTGGGCAACCAGACCTGTCTGGCGGTCGAAGATCTGATCGAAGCGCTGTGCGAGGACGAGCGCGTCAGCGCATTCGGACTTTATGTCGAGGGTGTGAAGGATGGCGTGCGCTTTGCCAAGGCGGTGGAACGAGCTCATCAGGCAGGCAAACCGATTGCCCTCGTCAAGGCGGGGCGCACGCAGTCTGCCGCCCGCACGGTGCACACCCACACCGGCTCTCTGGCGGGGGCCGATTCGGTGTTTGATTCGTTCTGCCGCCAGGCGGGGATCGCCCGCTGCGAGTCGCTCGCCACCTTGTGCGAGACTCTCAAGATCCTGCACACCGGGGGCCCGCTGCCAGGGCGGCGGCTGCTCGTGATGGGCGCCTCCGGCGGTGATATGGCCATGGCAGCGGATCTGGCCAGGCACCTGAATCTCAGCTTCCCGCCGTTCGAGCCCGCTTCGCTCACCCGACTGCGCGAGATCCTGACCGATCGGGTCACGCTGTCGAATCCCTTCGACTTTCACACGCACGTCTGGTTCGACCGCCCAGCGCTGCGGGCTCTGTTCGAGGTCGCGCACCAGTCGGGCTTCGATGCCACGGGACTCGTCATCGACTGCCCGCCCGCGCAACACGCGGACCCCGCTGCCTACCTCGCGGTGATCGAGGAGTTCATCAGCGCCTATCCGGGCGCACCGGCGCGCGCCGCCGTGATCTCTTCCCTGCCCGAGTCGATGGCTCCCGCCACTCGGCAGCGCTGCCTGCAGGCCGGAATCATCCCGCTGCAGGGCCAGCGCGAGGCGCTCGAGGCTCTCGACCTCGCTGCGCAGGTGGGCGAGGGCTGGCCGAGCACCGCCCGCGTGAGCTTGCATCGACGCGCGCTCCGCGGCGCCTGCGGATCGGCGCGCACGTTGACCGAGATCGAGAGCAAAGCTGCGTTGTCTTTGCACGGCGTACGCATCCCGCGCTCGCGCGTGGTCGCTCCGGAGGATGCGGGAGGGGCGGCCGAGAGCATCGGCTTTCCGGTGGCCCTCAAGGCAATCGGTGCGCACCTGGAGCACAAATCCGAGCTCGGCGCCGTGATCCTCAACCTGCGCAGCCGCAAAGAGGTGCAGGCCGCAGCGCAGCGACTGGCAAGACTCTCGGATGCGATTCTCGTGGAAGAGATGATCGTGGACGCAGTGGCAGAGATCCTGGTCGGCGTGACGCACGATCCCCAGTTCGGGCAAGCTCTCGTGCTCGGCGCCGGCGGGGTACTCACGGAGCTGCTGCGCGACAGCGTGACACTGTTGCCCCCTTTCAATGCCGTGGGCATCGAAGCCGGACTGCGCCAGCTCAAAGCCTGGAAGCTGCTGGAGGGTTATCGTGGCAAGCCCCCCGGGGATATCGGGGGGCTCGTAGCAATTGGACTGGGCTGCGCGAACTACGCCGCAGCCCATATCGAGCGGCTCGTGGAGCTCGACGTCAATCCGGTGATCGTTCGGCCCGTCGGGTTGGGCGCCGTCGCCGTGGACGCCCTGATCCGGCTCGCCGAGGAGACATGACATGTCGGAGCTGAGCACGTATCGCGATGGTATTCGTACCACGCAGGCGGAGGCGGTACTGGAGATCACGCTCGATCGTCCCAAGGCCAACGCGATCGATCTGGCCGCAAGCCGGCGGCTGAACGCCATCTTCAGCCAGTTCCGCGATGACCCGGCGCTGCGCATCGCAATCATTACCGGGGCGGGTGAGCGCTTCTTCAGCCCGGGCTGGGATCTGAAGGCCGCCGCTGCGGGTGAGGAATCCGACTCGGACTGGGGCGTAGGCGGATTCGGTGGGCTGAATTATCCGCGCAATCTCGACAAGCCGATCATCGCGGCCGTGAACGGCATCGCCTGCGGCGGCGGCTTTGAGATCGTGCTCGGCACCGACATCATCGTCATGGAGGAGCACGCAAGATTCGCGCTGCCCGAGATCAACGTCGCAGTGCTCGCCGATGCGGCGACCATCAAGCTGCGACGGCGTATCCCCTATCACGTCGCGGTGGAGTTCCTGATGACCGGGCGCTGGATGGAAGCCGCCGAAGCCAAGCATTGGGGGCTGGCCAATCACATCGTTCCCACGGGGCAGGGCCTGGCCAAGGCGTGCGAGATCGCCCGACAGCTCGCCGCGGGCCCTCCCTTGCTGTATCCGGCAATCAAGCAGCTCCTGCGCCATACCGAGATGGTCCCCGAGAATCTCGCCTTCGAGGTTCACGACGCGCTGCATGCGGTGCAGAAAGTCATTCGCTCCGAGGACCTGAAGGAAGGCGCGCGCGCCTTCAGCGAGAAGCGCCCCCCGGTCTGGAAAGGTCGCTAGCGCCGGCATCGCCGGCCCAAAAGCCGCCGGCGCAAGTTCAACCGCCGAGAGGCCGCAGCAACGCCCGCGAGATGATGTGCCGTTGCACCTCGCTCGTCCCATCCCAGATGCGCTCGATGCGAGCATCGCGCCAGATCCGCTCGAGCGGCAGATCCGACATCAGCCCCATCCCGCCATGGATCTGCAGGGCCTCATCGGCGACCATGGCGAGCATCTCGGTCGCCTTCAGCTTCGCGATCGCCATATCCATCTCGCTCGAGCAGCCGCGATCGAGCTTCCAGGCCGCCTCCAGTGTGAGCAGCTCCGCGGCGCGCAGCTCCACGGCCATGTCTGCCAGCTTGAACGCGACGCCCTGAAACTTGCCGATCTGCTGCCCGAATTGCACCCGGTCCGCGGCCCACTGTGTGGCGAGCTCGAGCGCGCGCTCCGCCCTGCCCAGGCAGTTGGCTGCGACCTGCAGGCGCGTGGCGCCGAGCCAGGTATTGGCGAC